>Ga0302324_100008986_pt1 | contig 21002 bp, 25 predicted proteins | sample Palsa_T0_1_FD_201949 | JGI IMG/M metagenome (GOLD analysis project Ga0302324, IMG submission 201949) | Peat permafrost microbial communities from Stordalen Mire near Abisko, Sweden - Palsa_T0_1 | ecosystem: Environmental > Terrestrial > Soil > Palsa > Peat permafrost | place: Sweden: Abisko...
GCGCGGGCTGTGTGATGCGGTGGTCAAGCACATTCGCAAGAACCTCGGCGAAAGACAGGTGGCCCGTGGACGAGCTTGATGAACGTGACCTCCTGCAGCGACTGACGCCGTTGTCGGCGATCGTGCCGGCAACTGCGGATACCCAACGTGTTTTGGACTCGGCCAGGCGGGCCGTTTTACGGAGAACTATCATGCGTTGGAGCGTGGCTGGTGCAATGGCGGCTTCGATTGCTTTGGCGGTGGTCTTCGGGACCATCAACCTTCGGTCCGCATCGGCTGCCGATGTGCTGGCGCAATGCGCCCAGGCGAGCAGCCAATTCAAAGGATGGGTCCACATCCGCGAATCCATCCAAGGCGAGAAGAATTTCTTCGTTCAGCACATCAATAATGAAACCGGGGCCTGGGTCTCGGAGCGTCACGTCGATGGCGGCCTCGATGTGCAGATGTATCTGCCCGCGGAAAACGAGGAGATCAAATACAGCAGCGGCGACGGCCAGGTTAAAATCGGCGAAATCAGCCCCGAGTTTGCCAGCCGCTGGAAGACGGAAATGCAACATTTCCCTCTGACGAAGGAGGCGCTGCTCGCCAAGGTTCCCGGCGCGACGGTTCGGCGATCCGACGACGGGGGTCTGATTCGATTCGATGTGGCGTTCCCCGCGGACGACACGCGCAGCGCGCAGGAGCAGAACCGCACCGAATACCCGTCCAGCGCGGTCGTCTGGATCGATCCAACGAGCAAGCTGATCGTGAAAGGCCAGTCCACGACCGACGGCAAGCTCGTGACGATGCAAAGCAGTTACGGCGATCCGGCCGTGCGCGATGTGTTTGACGTTGGTGTGCCCAAGAACGCGAAAGTCGTCGATCTGCGACCCCCACGCAACGTGAACGTGCTCATGGGGCGTCTGCGAAAACGATTCGACGACGGATTCGGCGACTTCGTCGGCGTGGGCACTACCACGGTGGTCTCGTCCGTTGATGGAAAGCAAAGTCCACCGGAGCGCGAGATCGAAATTTATGGCGCATCCGGGCCGGCCTATGCGGCTGAAACGTTCAACGTGGATGCCGCCGCCAGTGTCGATGCTCCGGCCACCGGAACCTGGCCGGCGGAGCGACTGGACGCGGTCTTAAAGATGCTGAGCGGCCGCATACCCAACTCGTTCTTCGTCGGTGACGGCGAGAATGCCTGGCAGGGCTACGCTTCCGTTTCTGGCGGAATCCAGTCTACCAAGATCCAGGGGACGCGGGCTGTTCAGCAGCTATCGGAATTAAAGAAGATGTACACCCTGGCCGGGAGACTGTGGCCGGTGCGCGATCTGAGCACGTTCGGTACGGACGCCAAGTCGCAAATCGTCACCGATCCCGCGCGGGCCGGGCAGATCGGGCTGCGGATCGACCGGCTTTACTTCGTATCCGGGCCAGACGACACGAAGCTCGCCCAAACGTATTGGTTCGACCCCGCCAAGGATGACCTGACGGTGAAAGGAGCCGACATCTACACCTCCACGACAACGAACAAGGTTGTCCAGGAGAGCCATCTGGCGACCTCGGCCTTCGCTCAGACCCAGGACGGCAAATGGTATCCTTCGCAATGGACGCAGAATTTCACGATGTATTCCCCCCAGCGAACGACTGAAACCTCGACCGACACCCACTTGCAGATTTGGACCAACAAAAGCCTGGGACCCGACTGGTTCGTTGATCCCGCGACGAAAGCGAAAGCCAAGCCATGAGCAAAGTCTGAATCTTCTCGCAGATGCCGAATGACCTCCTCTTAACGCGCTGGTTTTGTCCTTCGTTGGCTCTCGCTCCATTTGACGGCTTATCCCGCCGGGTGCAATCCGTCATCGCGGATCAATATTTCGGCGGGAATGCCGAGACCGTTGTGCAGCCGGCGGATCATCGGCAGCGTCAACGAGCGCTTGTGATTCGACACCTCTGCGACGCGAGCGCGGCTGCCGATGTACGGCTCCAGATCGCGCCGGTTCAAGCCGCGCTGCTCCATCGCAAAACAGATGGCCGCGATCGGGTTGGGCGCTTCGATCGGATGATGCTTCTCTTCCCACGCTTCGGCCGGTGTGACCAGCACGTCAAGGCGGTCGCCGGCCGCCGTGTTCACCTTGGCGTCCATCAGCCCTTCGATCTCCCGCATCATGCGGCGATAGTCCCGCTCGTTTTTGATCGGCTTGATTTCCATGGTCAGATCTCCGTCACGCGAACGTGATCGCTTTTCTGTATACGGCTTGCTATACTCATCTCATGCCCAGCGAGATGCGATTCGGCGAGGTGAAAAAACTGCTGGAATCCAAGGGATATGTCCTCCATCGAATCACCGGATCGCACCACATCTTTGTGAAGGCGGGCGCGGACTCGGTGTCCGTGCCCGTGCATCACGGAAAGGTCAAACCAAACTATGTCCGCAAAATCCAGAAAATCCAATAAGGGAAAAGCGATCAATCGCCCCTTCGATCCGCAGATCATTGGGCGAGCCCGTCGGATTGCCGAGAAGTACCAGGTCATTCTCCAGTTCGAGGATGGTGAGTGGTACGGCCGCGGCCTGGAATTGCCCAACGCCTTTGGAGACGGCAAGACTCCGGATGCGTGCGTGAAGATGACCCGCGAGGCGTTCGCGGCCGTCGTGGCGACCATGATCGAGGATGGACAGAAGCCTCCTCTTCCGGCCTCCGAGGCCCTGCGCGATCGGCAGGTGAACGTTCGTCTGACCACCGAAGAAAAGGCGCGGCTGGAAGAGTCATCCCAGCAGGCGGGATTTCGCGGCGTCTCCGACTACGTTCGATTCAGGGCGCTCGACCCCCGGGTCCTTTCCAAAGGCGGTTAATTCGGAGGTATTGACCTGGCCGCGAGTTCCCACGTTCGCTTGACTGTCGTCCGCTTCACCAGACAGACTCGTATAGCAAGATTGTGATAAATCAATCACCCCGGAGATGTCAAGCAAACGTCAAGTGACGTCAAGCGCGAAAGGCCGTTATTGGGCCAAAAACGCGGTTTCGGGCAGAACGGTGGCCGATCCGCGTCAAGTGACGTCAACCGCGGGTTTGGGATCGCTGCGCCGGGACCGCAGCCGGCGGCAACGGGGCGCCCTATTCCTTGCCGCAGAAGTCGATGAGGCGGGCGATTTCGCTGCGCAGGTCCTTGCGATGGACGACGAAGTCGATGAAGCCGTGCTCCTGGAGGAACTCGCTGCGCTGGAAGCCATCGGGTAGCTCGACCTTGATGGTGTTCCAGATGGTGCGCGGGCCGGCGAAGCCGATCAGGGCCTTGGGCTCGGCGATGATGAAATCGCCGAGCATGGCGAAGCTGGCGGTGACCCCGCCGGTGGTGGGGTCGGTGAGCAGGCTGATGAACAAGCCGCCGGCGTCGTCGAGGCGGGCCAGGGCGGCGCTGGTTTTGGCCATCTGCATGAGCGACAGGGCCGACTCCTGCATCCTCGCCCCGCCGGAGCAACTGACCACCAGCAACGGCAGCCGCTCCTCGGCGGCCTCCTCAATGCTGCGGGTGATCTTCTCTCCCACCACGCTTCCCATCGAGCCCATCATGAAGGTCGGGTCCATCGCCGCCAGCATCAGCGGCCGGCCCTTCACAAATCCCTTGCCGCAAACCAGCGCATCGCGATTGCCGGTCTTGGCCTGCTCGTCGCGGAGCCGATCGCGATACGCCTTTTTGTCGACAAACTTGAGCGGATCGGCCGGCTCGAGGTCGGCGTGGCGCTCCTCGAAACTTCCCTCATCCACCAGCTGCGCGATGCGGATGCGGGCGCTGACGCGGAAATGGTGCTGGCAGCCGGGGCAGACGTGCAGTGCCTCCTCGACGACTTTGCGGAAGAGCATGTCCCCGCACTCCGGACAGCGCATCCAGAGGCCTTCGGGGATTCCCTCTTTGATGACGGTGGTCTGGGCCATGATGGCGGTATTGTACCATGAAGTGATGATTGGTGATTGGTGCGTGACAGCAGAGCAGCCTCCCTGTCACGCACCAATCACCAATCACCATTTCTCGGATTACCGATTGGTGCATGACGAAGAAACAACTCCGCGCCCTCGCACCAATCACCATTTACCCAATCTTCTCCCGAATCTCCGCGATCGCGGCGGCTCGGTCGGGATGATCGAAAATCGCGCTGGCGACCACAAACCAATCAACGCCGGCGTCGCGGGCGGATTTGACGGTCTGGGCGTTGAGGCCGCCGTCCATTTCCAGTCGCTGGTCGGGTCGTAGCCGACGTTTGATTTCGCGTGCCTTGGGCAGCACCTCGGGCATGAACTTCTGCCCGGAGAAACCCGGCACCACGCTCATCACCAGCACGATATCCACCAGCTCCAGTGCCGGCAGGATCGCCTCGATCGGCGTCGCGGGCCGCAGCGTGATGCCGACGTGGCATCCGATCTTGCGCAGTTCCAAAGCCGTCGCCCGCGCATCTTGCACCGCCTCGACGTGAAAGGTGATGCTCTGCGCTCCGGCTTTCACGATCGGCGGCCCATACCGCGCCGGCTCGCTGATCATCAGGTGGGCGTCAAAATATGCCTCGGTCACCTGGCGGGCGCCGCTGATGATCGCCGGGCCGAAGCTGATGTTGGGCACAAAATGGCCGTCCATCACGTCCAGGTGGAAGAAGTCGCCGCCGCCGGCCTCCACTTGCTCCATCTCTGCGCCGAGGCGCGCGAAATTCGCCGACAGAATGGACGGGGCAATCAGGGGGGCGGTAGTTTTGAACGGATCTACGATCATCCCGGGGATCCAACCAGCGCGTTCTTCAGCTGCGCAAACGAGGTGACATAGACTTCCAAGCCGCAGACACGGGCTGGAAGCCCGTGACACAATTTAATCGAGGATATCCAGCGTCGAAAAGTGCCCGCTTTCCAGGAACTCCAGCGATGCGCCGCCGCCGGTGCTGACGTGGCTGACCTGCTCGGCCAATCCCATTTGCTCGATGGCGGCCGCGCTGTCGCCGCCGCCGATGATGGTGGTCGCGCCGTTTTTCAGCGTCGCCTCGGCCACCGCTTTGGCCACCGCATGCGTTCCCGCGGCAAAGGGCTTTTTCTCGAAGACGCCCATCGGCCCGTTCCAGACGATCGTCTTCGCGCCGGCAATCGCCGCCACATACGCCGCCTGGGTTTTGGGGCCGATGTCGAATCCTTCCATGTCCGCGGGGATGTCGCCCTCGACAACCTGCGTCTTGGCCGTGTCGGTCATTTCGTTGGAGATCACGTTGTCAACCGGGAGATGGATTTTCCCGCCGGCCTTGGCTAGCAACTGTTTGGCGAGGTCCACCTTGTCGCGCTCGACGAGGCTTTTGCCGACTTGCTTGCCCCGGGCGAGAAAGAACGTGTAGGCCATCGCCCCGCCGATGAGCAGTTGGTCGGCCTTGGCCAGCAGCTGCTCGATGACGGCAATTTTGTCGGAAACCTTGGCTCCGCCGAGGATGGCGATGAACGGCCGGCGCGGATTCGAGACCGCGTCGCCGAGAAACTTCAGTTCCTTCTGAATCAGCATACCGATGCCGCGCGGCTTCCCCGCCATCGCCTGGGGCGCGCCGAATGTGCTGGCGTGCTCGCGGTGAGCGGTGCCGAAGGCGTCGTTGATGTACACATCGCCGAGCTTGGCGAGCTGCCTGGCGAAGTTCGGCTCGTTCTTTTCCTCTTCCTTGTGGAAGCGAAGATTCTCCAGCAGCAGGATCTGGCCGTCCGCGAGCTCGGCGACCGCCTTCTCGACCAGGGGCCCGATGCAATCGTCCATGCAGTTGACGGGCTGGCCCAGCAGTTCTGCCAGCCGCAAGGCAGCGGGTTTGAGCGAATACTTGGACTCCGGCCCTCCCTTGGGCCGGCCCAGGTGGGACATGAGCACCAGCCTGCCTCCGCGTTCGAGCACACTCTTGATCGTCGGCAGCGCCTGGGCGATGCGTCGATCGTCGGTGATCCTGGCCCCTTCCAGCGGCACGTTGAAATCCACGCGCATCAGCACGCGCTTGCCGCGAACGTCAATGTCAGTCACCGTCTTCTTGGCCATCTCGATTGACTCCTTCCCGAAACCAGCCAGCCGATGCTACGAGACCCTCCCGATCCGTCAAGCCAACCCAAGGCGGACCGAAATACATTCTGAATGGCGGTTGTCAATCGACCCGCTGATTTTGGTCGATTTGGCGTCGTTATCAGTCAGGGAATGCGGAAAAAATGGGCGATTTTTACTTTTTGCAGCCGTTTCCCGCCGCTCGGCTTCAATTGTGAAGCCGGTTCGTCCGATAGACCCCCTAGCAACCCGGCGCGGGTTGCGGATTCTTGCGATGTTGCCGGAACCAACGGGGTAATCAGTGAATAGCGCGACTGCGACGCTTGCGGCCTCCTCTCCCACCGCAAGGGAGATTCTCGACACCGGTTCGGTGGTCACCCACTTCCAGCCGATCTATTCCGCGAAGCAAAAATCTGTCATCGGCGTCGAAGCCCTTTCCCGCGGACTCAACCCGCAAACCGCCCAGATCTTCTCCCCGGCCCAGCTCTTTCAGTTGGCCCGTGACGAGAGGCTTGACGGGGACATCGAAGCCCTCTGCCGCGAGACCGCGCTGCGGACGTTCGCCGGCCTCAAGTCCCGCTGCTCTTCGCCGGACGCACGGGAGACCGAAGCGGCCCGGGCCGCCCGGGAAAACCTGATTCTCTTCCTCAACTTTGACGCGGCCTCCGCGGACGTGCCGGTCGCGCCGCGCGGCAACGCCGGGCATGGGTTGCTCTTCCTCAACTTTGACGCCTCGGTCGAGCGGCAGATCGAACCCGTCGCCGCCGCCCTGGTCGAGCGGGTCCGCCGCGTCGGTCTCGATCCCCACGGCGTGGCCATCGAAATTCTCGAATCGCAATTCGACGATCTGGATCGACTCAAACGCCTGGCTCAGAGCCTCCATGACTGCGGATTCCTCCTCGTCCTCGACGACGTGGGCGCTGGCCACTCCAATCTCGATCGCATTCCGATCATCCGGCCCGACGTTCTGAAGATCGATCGTTCGCTGATCAAAGACCTCAATAGCGACTACCACAAACAGGAGACCGTCAAATCCCTGGCTCATCTGGCCCGCCGGATCGGCGCGCTGGTCGTGGCAGAGGGCGTCGAAACCGAAGCGGAGACGCTCACGGCGATGGAACTGGGGGCCGACCTTCTCCAGGGGTTTTATCTCTCGCGACCCCAGCCGGTCGAGACGCTCAGCAAGTCGCTCGACGGCGAAGCGGTGCTGTCACTGGCCCATCGCTACAAACAGCACATGGTCGCCAAGATCAATCACCGAAAGCTTCAGCACCGCCAATACGCCATCATCCTCAACACGCTGCTCTGCGAGCTGGGCAAGGCTGACGTGCGCGAGTTCGATGCGATTCTGGAGCGGCTGATCGTCCATCACCCGTCGGTTGAATGCTTGTATGTGCTGGATGAATCCGGGCACCAGGTCTCGGAAAGCGTTTGCAGCTTCAACCCCTCGGCCTCGGCCAAGCGGCTCATGTTCCGCCCCGCCGCCAAGGGAGCCGACCATTCGCTCAAGGAATTTTATTACGTCCTGCTCGACGTGGAATTGCAGAAATACACCACCGATCCTTACGTTTCGCTGGCCTCCGGCAACCTCTGCCGAACCATCTCAACGTGCTTCCGCGATTCCAATAACAACAAGCTGTATATCCTCTGCATCGACGTCACCACGGACTCCGTGGCCACCGCGATTCGCCTCGCCTCGTGAACATTCCGGGCGACCTGCTATAATCCCCATATGCCAACCGCAACGCAGGACGGCCCCGCGGGTCTTCACCAGCGCGTCCAAAGCGTACTGGAGCTGATCCGCCCCGCCGTGGTCGCCGACGGCGGCGACATCGAGTTGGTCAGCATCGCGCCCGACGGCGTCGTCAGCATCCGCTTCCACGGCGCCTGCATCGGCTGTCCCAGCAGCAATCTCACGTTGCAAATGGGCATCGAAGCCAATCTCCGCCAGCAAGTCCCCGAAGTCACAAGGGTTATTCCCGTTCCCTAAGACCGCGCCCGCCGACCTCACAGGAAATAATCAGCGCTGAGTTTGAAATGTCTGGCCAGTGCGCGGATGTTGTCCTTGCTGAGTTCCCGCTTTCCAGAAAGCACCAGCGATACGAGCGAATGGCCGCAGCGCAGTATCTTCTCCAGATCGCGGGGGGTGGTCGTGGTGTCGTCCATCAGCGATCGCAGGCGCCGTCGGGGACTGCCGGAGCGCGGACGGTTGGCCAAAGCCTCCTGGTCGTAGGTGGAGATGAACTGATCAAGGCCGTCAAGGTAGTCCCGTTCGCCCTGATCCAGAGCGTCTTCGCCGCGGATCGCCAATTGCCGCATCACGGCGGACGCAGCTTTGTACTCGCGATCGCTACGGATCGGTCGCAGCGGAAACTGGTGAATGAGCCTGAGGTAGCTGTCGCTCGGGGCGAGTGTAACGGTCATAGTTGATCCTTCCATCGCTGTTTGCTGTACTCAGCGTGCGTCATGAAACGAAGAACGTACAACTTACCCCGATTGAAATGGATCGCGGACAACAATCGGTAGTTGTTGCCGCAGGCGTTGAACACGATCACATCACTGCCGCTCCGCACTTTCACGGCGTCGGCATGGGGATATGCCCGGCGCACGTCAGCAATGCTGGTCCATTGAGCGGATTCGGCGCGCTCCAGGAACGTCCATAGCCATGTTGAAGCCTCCGGATATTTTGTGGCAAAGTCCCGGATCGCCCTGGCCGCAATGACGTGCATTTGTTACAAGTTGTAACATCTGGTTGTCCGCGGGGCAATCGGTGATCGTGAATTCGCGAACACAATGTCTTTTCGTGCTTCAGTTTCGGAGGACCCGCGCTGCGAACGGTCGTGATGTCAGCAAAAACCAACCGACGTCACGGTACCGGGCCCGATACCCCGATACCGGGTCTCGGAATAGGGCTTTCGGTTGTCCAACGCCGGGCCTATTATGTGGTATTGAGACGTGAGTAAAGCGAATCTCCCGCGAAGGCAGTGTGTGGCCCGATGGAACTTGAAACCGTACCCGAGAAGAAGCAGACCGAGATCGGCAGCTACTTCGTCGCCAACTATCCCCCCTTCTCGGTCTGGTCGCCGGAGCATCGCGGGGCAATCGAGTCAGCCCTGAACTCCGCCCCCAAACCACAGACGCCGCTGGGGCTCTACCTGCACATTCCCTTTTGCCGCAAGCGGTGCAAGTTCTGCTATTTCCGCGTCTACACCGACAAAAACGCGGATGAGATCGAAACCTATCTCGACGCCCTGTCGCGCGAGATCGCGCTCTACGCCGGCCGCGAGGGATTCGGCAACCGCCAATTCGAGTTCGTCTATTTCGGCGGCGGAACCCCTTCCTTCCTGAGCAACGCCCAGCTCGAGCGCCTCATCGAACGGATCAACCAGAACTGGACTTGGGAAGCCGCCCGCGAAGTCACGTTCGAGTGCGAACCCGGCACGCTCAAGCAATCCAAGCTGCAAACCATCAAGAACATCGGCGTCACGCGGCTGAGCCTTGGCGTCGAGCACTTCGACGATGAGGTGCTGGGCATCAACGGCCGGGCCCATCGCTCGCCGGAAATCGGCCGGGCCTACGGCTGGGCCCGCGAGATCGGCTTTGCGCAAATCAACATCGACCTCATCGCCGGCATGCTTGGTGAGACCGAAGAAAAATGGAAAACCACCGTCGGCAAAGCCATCGAGCTCGACGCCGACTCGGTGACCATCTACCAGATGGAAGTGCCGTTCAACAGCACCATCGCCCGCGACGCCAAGAAAACCGGTACCGAGGCCCCCGTCGCCGGCTGGACCACCAAGCGCCGCTGGGTTGATTGGGCGTTCCGCCAATTCGAGTCGGCCGGCTACGTCGTCTCCAGCGGCTACACGCTGGTGAAACCCGAGCGCCACGCCGGCTTCGTCTACCGCGACTCCCTCTGGCACGGCGCCGATCTGGTCGGCACCGGCGTCGCCTCCTTCGGCCACTTTCAGGGCGTTCACTACCAGAACTTCGATAGCTGGGAGCAGTACATCGACCGGCTCAACGCCGGCGAGCTGCCGATCAACCGCGCATTGCCGGTCACGGATCATCAGCTTCTGATCCGCGAGATGATTTTGCAGCTCAAGACGGGAAAGATTGACGCCGGCTACTTCCGCGGCAAGTTCGGAGCCGAGATTCTCGGCGAATTCCGCGAGGCGTTCACTTCGCTGGAGCACGAGGGCTTTGCCAAGATCGACGGCGAGACGATTCGTCTGACCAACGACGGGCTATTGCGCGTCGATACGCTGCTGCCGCGGTTTTTCGAGCCGCAGTTCCGCAACATTCGTTACACCTGAGTCGGGATGAGCACCACTCGTCAACAGTCGGTCGCCGAAGAGTCCGGGGCGATGGCCGCCCTGGAGGATCTGTTTCACCCCTTCATTCCCGGCTGGGTCGCACAGCATTGCACCGTGGTGCAACCCGACTCGATCCCGCATCCACAGGACCACCTCCTGGTGCATCACGATCACATGACTGTCGTCCTGCAAAAGCACCACGGCGGCCCCGTGGCCGTCAATGTTCTGGAAGAACATCGCGACGGCGACATTTACACCCGCAAAATCAATCTGTCGATCGCCGGCGGGGGCCCCATCGTCGAATGGGGCATCGTCCGGCTCAACCTGCGACACATGCCGGCGATCGTGTGCGATGAGATTCTCGCCCGTCAGACGCCGCTGGGAGCCATCCTGATTCGCCATCAGGTGCATCGCCGGGTCAAGCCGCGCTATTTTCTGCGCTTGCCCGAGCACAGCGACATCATCCGATGGTTCGGTGCCCCCGACAACGCGGAGCCAGTCTACGGCCGCATCGGGACCATCTATTGCGATAACGAGCCGGCAATCGAACTGTTGGAGACCGTGGTAAACTGTAGGACGTAGTGATGAAGGGTTCATTGTGGCATGGGCCTCCCGCCCATGCGAGCTGCGGACAGCTTGAGACACAACCTCGATATCACATGTTACTGACATTCGATGCTGCTAACACGGGCGGGACGCCCGTGCCACGAGGAGGATCGTTTCAATGAGCCAGACGTATGACTGCGTAGTAATCGGCGGCGGACCCGCGGGCTCGACCGTGGCCACGCTCGTCGCCCAGAAGGGGCACAAAACGCTTCTGGTCGAGCGGACGCGTTTCCCCCGCTTTCACATCGGCGAGTCGCTCATGCCCGAGACGTATTGGGTTTTCAAGCGGCTCAATATGCTCCCGAAGATGAAGGCCAGTCATTTCGTCAAAAAGTACAGCGTGCAGTTCACGAATGCCTCGGGCAAGGATTCGCAGCCATTTTATTTTGACGCCAAGGTTCCGCACGAATGCTCGCAGACCTGGCAGATCGTCCGCAGCGAGTTCGATCAGATGATGCTCGACAACGCCGCCGAGCATGGCGTCGAGGTCTGGAGCGAAACCAACGTCGCCGACGTGTTGCTCGAACCCAGCGGCGGCGATCTGCCCAAGGCCACGGGCGTCGTTGTGACCCGGCCGGGCGAGGAGCCGCGCACCATCAACGCCAAGGTTGTGGTCGATGCCACCGGCACCAACGCCCTGCTCTCCAAAAAGCTGAACATCCGCAAGCGCGATCCGATGCTGCGCAAAGCCGCCGTCTTCTCGCACTATCGCGGGGCCCGCCGCGACGAGGGAAAAAACGAAGGGGCGACGCTGGTGCTCGCCACGCCCAATCAGGACGGATGGTTCTGGTACATCCCGCTGCCAAATGACATCGTGAGCATCGGCGTCGTCGGCGAGCCCGAGCGCCTGCTGCAAAACCGCGGTACGCCCGAGCAGGTGCTGGAAGAGGAAATCCGCAACTGCCGCGGGCTCGAGGGGCGCATGGCCAACGCCCAGCGCGTCGCCGAGGTGCGGGTGCTCTCCGACTTCTCCTACCGCGCCACCCGCTGCGCCGGCGACGGCTGGGTGCTGGTCGGCGATGCCTTCGGCTTCCTCGACCCGATCTACTCTTCCGGCGTTTTCCTGGCCATGAAGAGCGGCCAGATGGCCGCCGACGCCATCACCGAAGCCTTCGCCAAAAACGATTTCTCCGCCGAGCAACTCGGCAAATGGGGCCCCGAGCTTTCCGAAGGGATGCAGGCAATCCGCAAGATCGTCTACGCCTACTACACCAAGGGCTTCTCCTTCGGCCGATTCGTCCGCGCGTTCCCCGAGCATCAGCACAAAATCACCGAACTGCTCGTCGGCGACGTCTTCCGCCCCGAGATCAAGACCGTCTTCGAAGCATTAGAGACCATGATCCCGCTGCCCACGCCAATCCCCCTCGAATCCCCTGCGCCAGCCGCGGTTTCCTGATTCGAATTGAAGAGCCGCGAAGACGCGAAGAAAGCAAAGAAGTGATTGGATTGAGAACCCGTCCGCGGGCTTCCGCCCGCGGCTATTATTGCAGCGACAATTCTCCTGTCCCTTCGTCCCTTCGTCCCTTTGTGCCTCCGTGCCTTCGTGCCTCCCTGCCTTATTCATTTCTTCGCGTCTGCCTTCGCGCCTTCGCGTCACAGCCTGCCGGCCGCCGCGGCCGGCTCTTGCATTTGATCCATTCCCCGCGTTTCCGGATCAGTATAATGCCGGCGTGAGTCACGAGCGCTCGGATCGCGGAATTCGCTGGAGCTGGATCATCTGGGGGTGCTTGGCCCTCGGGCTGGGGGCCATCGCCTGGCTGCAAATTTGCGTGAACCGATTCAATGGCGCTCAGCAAATCGCGTATGTGACGGCGGCAAATCGCCAAATCGCCCTGAGCAAGGCCGCCCAATCGACGGTCTTTCATTATGAGGACACACACAACTTCGGCGATCCCCGCAAGCCCACACTCGAACAGTTTCTCAAAGATTGCAACAGCGGACGGCCCCTGGGCGCGGACGCGATCTGGCAGGATCCGGCCACCGGCGGAAAGGTGCGCATCTTCGACATCGGCGACGGGACTTTCACGGCCATGCTGGACACCGACTTTTCACCACCAGCGCCTGCGCGTTATTCCAACGCCTTGTGGAGCCTGCGAAACATATTGGAGCCGTTGTTCTGCCTCACGTGGATTGTGCTATGCGCCCTGGGCCCGTTCGCTGTGAAGAACGGCCCGCGCAGGAATCGAATCGCGCTGGCAACATGGCTGGTATGTCTGAGCTTCTCGACGGCGTCCTTGGGTTTCCTGGGGACGCGTTCCGAGATGGGATTCCGAAAGTGGGGGCTGGTGTTTCTGACGATCAGCGGATTATACCTGGCGGGCACCATCGTATTTCGTCACGACATCGATCCGACGCCGAGGTGCGCCAAGTGCCGATACAACCTGACCGCCAACGCCAGCGGCATCTGCCCCGAATGCGGTACGCCCGTGGTCATGGCCATATGAGAGCCGCGAAGACGCGAAGCGGGGGAGCAGCCAGCGGGATTGGCGTGGGGATTTGAGACGTGATACGTTCATCCACGATGCGAAACCGCGAGCGGGATGCTGAGCGCCTCTGTATTCATTCGGTCATTCGTCCCGCCGCGGCGGATTTTCAGCATTCTGATCTGATTCGGCCTTCGGCTCTGAGGCTCAGTCTCGAAGAGGGATTCTGGTTTCGTCATTCGGATTTTCTCCTCCACGGCTCTTCTCCTTAGCCATGCCCAACAGCTTCTCCATCACCCGACGCGTGGCGTTCGCCGAGACTGATATGGCGGGCATCATGCATTTTGCCAACTACTTCCGCATGATGGAGGATGTCGAGCATGCGTTCTTCCGCTCGCTGGGATTGAGCGTTTCGATGCAGCACGATCAGAAGCACATCGGCTGGCCGCGCGTGTCGGCCAAGTGCGATTTCAGCGGGCCGGTGCGGTTCGAGGACGAGCTGGAGCTGCGCCTGCGCGTCGTGCGGGTCGGGAGCAAATCGTTCACCTACGAGGTTGAGTTCCTCAACCACGGGAAGCAAGTCGCCCTTGGCTCCGCGACCAGCGTCTGCTGCGAATTGGCCAAGGACGGCCGCATGATTTCGATCGGCATACCCGGCGAAATCCGCGAAAAGCTTTCCAGCGCACTTTGATTTGCCATGAAATACGCCATCATCATCCCCGACGGAGCGGCCGATGAGCCGCTGGCGGAATTAGGCGGAAAGACGCCGCTGGAAGCGGCCCCCACGCCGAATATGGACCGCATCGCCCTCGAAGGCCGACAGGGCACGGCCCGCACCGTGCCGCCGGGATTCGAGAGCGGCAGCGATGTGGCAACGATGTCCCTGCTCGGTTACGACCCCGCCGTTTATCACACCGGCCGGGCCCCGCTCGAGGCCGCCGCCCAGCAGATTCCGCTGGCCCCGACCGATTGGGTCTTCCGCTGCAATCTCGTCACCGTCGTCGACGGGATCATGAAAGACCATTCGGCCGGCGGGATCACCAATGCCGAGGCCCAGCGCCTCATCGGCGACCTGGCCCGCTCGCTCGATCTGCCGGGGTTCGAGTTCCACTACGGCGTGAGCTATCGCAATCTGCTGGTTTATCGCGGCATGGAAAAGTTCGACGTGACCACCAAACCCCCGCACGAAATTCCCGAGGAGCCGATCGCCAAATATCTCCCCCGCGGCGCCGGCAGCGAACATCTTCGCCACATCATGAGCGAGTCCGCCGAGCTGTTCGCCCATCACGAGATCAACGAGGTTCGCCGGCAAACCGGCTTCAATCCCGCCACGCAAACCTGGCTCTGGGGCCAGGGCCACGCGCCCAGCCTGCCGACGTTCAACGAGCGGTTCGGCGTCAGCAAGGGTTGCATGATCACCGGCGTCGATCTGCTGCGCGGCGTGGCCGTCCTGCTCGGCTGGGACATCCGCGAAGTCGAGGGGATGACCAGTTTCCACGACACCAACTACGCCGGCCAGGGCGCCGCCACCGCCGCCGCGCTGGACAAATACGACCTGGTTTTCTCGCACATCGAAGCCCCCGATGAAGCCTCCCACCAGGCGGATGTGAAGACGAAGATCGCGGCCATCGAGCACATCGACCGCCACATCGTCGGCCCGGTTCTGGAGAAGCTGAAAACATTTTCGCAGTGGCGGATTCTGGTGATGCCCGATCATCCCACCAACATCGCCACCCGAAAGCACGGCTACGCCCCCACGCCCTTTGCGATGGCCGGCACACGCATCAAGTGTCTGGTCCCCGCCCCCTACTCCGAGAAAAACGCCGCCGCCAGCGATCTGCAAATCGAGCGCGGCCACGAGCTGATGGAGTATTTCCTCCGCGGCGGGAATCGATGAGGGGCAATCATGCTCAAAGTGCAGTTTGAATACCAACGCAACGAATTGCGCGCAGGCATTAGAGCGTTGACCCGGGCCGCCCGAACCTGGCCGCGGCTTCGCGATGCAGCCGCGTGGACTATCCTCGCGGCGATGGTTTTGTGGCTACTAGGGGCCGCAATTATCAACGCCCGGAGGATCGTGGCCGCGCACAATTTCCACCACCTTCTGTTTTCGTCGATAGGGATGCTCGCCCTCTGGATCGCCGCGCCCGTCATTATCCTTCGCATGACGGCCGGAACCTTCGGCGTCAGGCCGGGCGAACCGTGGACGCTGGAGGCTGACGAGAATCTCCTGACGCTCACTAATCTCAACCGGCGCTGGGAGCGACGCTGGAGTTCCTCTAGTAAACTTGTGGAGACCAAGAAGTTTTTCCTCATCTTTACGGCACCGAAGACGGCGCTGGTCATCCCGAAGCGCATCTTCGACGCCGCGTCACTCGACGAGTTTCGCCGGCTGGCCCAAGAGCACATCAGCCCCCAGACCCGCGGCTTCCCGGTGATTCCGCTGGCCGAACGGTCGCAGAGCCAGGATCAATCGCAGCACTAGCGGGGCGGTTTCGCAGCGCGGGAATGCCGCGGGGCGCGGGCTTTCGTGCGCCGTCCCGCCATCCGCCCTGCGAAACCGCAAGCGGTGGGAAATCAGAGCATCAGCACCGCTTCCAGCTTCGCGGCGCAGATAAAATCATTCTCCGACAATCCGGGACCTCCGTCTCGCACGAACTTGCTTGACACAGACCTTTTGCGCCACAATCATTTGTCCATGCTGTATCGAATTATCATCGAGCAGGATGAGGACGGACAGTTCGTAGCGGAATGCCCGACTCTTCCCGGATGTATTTCGCAGGGGCAAAGTCGGGATGAGGCCGTCGCCAACATCAAAGATGCCATCGCAGGTTATCTGGCAAGTCTAAAGAAGCATGGGGAGCCCATTCCGCCGCCAATCACCGAGGAAATCGTTGAGGTTCCGGCGTGAGCCAACTGCCGGTTTGTTCCGGGCAGCAAGCCATCAAGGCTTTCGCACGGCTGGGTTACCAAGTCGATCATCAAACCGGCAGTCATATTATTTTGCGACATCCAAATCGTCGCCGGCTGACCGTTCCTGACCACCGAGAGCTGGCCAAGGGGACCCTTCGCTCTTTAATCCGCGAAGCCGGTGTGACGAAGGACCAATTCGTTCAATTGTTGTGACCGAGCAGCGCGCAGCTCGTCGGATTTTCTCCACGGAAATGGGCATGTCTCTTTCCTCCCCCGCTCGCGGTTTCGCAGCGCGGGAATGCCGCGGGGCGCTGGCTTTCGTGCCCCGTCCCGCAATCCGGCCTGCGAAACCGCAAGCGGGGGAAAATCAGAGCATCAGCAGCGCTTCCAGCTTCGCGGCGCAGATGAAATCATTCTCCGACAATCCCCCCGCCGAATGCGTGCTGTAGCGCACCCGGCACTTGTTGTATCCTACCTCCACGTCGGGATGATGGTCCTCCCGATGCGAAATCCAGGCGACGGCGTTGACGAAGGCCATCGTCTCGAAGTGGTTTTTGAACTTGAACGAGCGAACGATCTCGTCGCCGATCCGCTCCCAGCCGGGGGCATCGCCCAGGAGAGTGTTGATCTGCATTTCCGAGAGCTTGCCGTCCGCTCCCTCGCACGACTTGCATTTTTGCCGGGCCAGGGGGCTGAGATTATCAAAGATGGTCTGAGGCATGGGTGGCTCCTTGCCGAATATCATACTGTGGAACGATGCGTTGGATCATAGGTGACATTCACGGAATGCTTCGGCCGCTGGAAACGCTGCTGGTGGCCATCCGCGCCCGTGACTGGAACCCCAGATTCATCTTCGCCGGTGATTACGTCAACCGCGGGCCCGACTCCGCCCGCGTGATCGACCTGCTGCTCACGCTGGACAACGCGGTCTTCATCCGCGGCAATCACGACGACATCTTCGATCTTGTCCTCCACGGCGAATGTTATGTCAACGATGAAAACGGCCCCGACTCGCTGACGGCCTTCCGCTGGTTCTGCCAGCACGGGCTGCGCACGACGCTGGCCAGCTATCGCATCTCCCCGGCCGACATGGACAGCGTGATGCGCAGGCCCAATCCGCAGCGCCTGGCCAACATGCTCAGCGCCGTGCCGCCGGCACATCGGCGGTTTATCCGATCGCTGGTCCCGTTCGTGGAATTTGACGATTGCTTCGTGGCCCATGCGATGTGGGACATCGCCGCGCCCGATGACCTGGCCGCCACGCTTGCCGCCGACAACCGCGCCCGCCATCGGCTGCTCTGGGGGCGCTACAGTCTCGAGGAAATTCAAAAACCCAAGAGCTGGCGGCGCACCGGATATTTCGGCCACACCCCGGTGATCAACTATGACCCCGCCGCCAACGCTCCGATTCGCGGCCCCAACATTGTGCTGACCGACACCGGCGCCGCCCTCGGCCCCCGCGGCAGGTTAACCGCCGTCTGCGCCGACTCCGGGGCCGTGCTGCAAGTCGATCCCAACGGCATTTTCGCTGGCTAACCGTGACTTCCGCCGCCGCCCCCAACACCGCAACGCTCGGACCGCATCGTCTCGAACTGGTGTTGTTTCAACCTCAGATCGCCCCCAACACCGGCAACATCGGCCGGCTCTGCGCCGCGACCGGCTCCGCGTTGCATCTGGTCCGCCCACTCGGTTTCGCCCTGGACGATCGTAATCTTCGCCGCAGCGGCATGGACTATTGGAAACGACTGACCCTGACAGTGCACGATGACTCCGACGCCTTTTTCGTCGCGACGGCCGATCGCCCCATCTGGTTCTTCTCCACCAAGGGCCAACAGTCGCTGTGGGATGTCGCGTTCACTGACGGCGATCTGCTGGCCTTCGGCAACGAAACCCACGGTCTGGACCCATCCATTCTCGCCGCGCATTCCCACCGTGTGGTGCGCATCCCGCAGGCGGCCGAAGAGCGATGCCTCAATCTCTCCACCGCCGCCGGCGTTGCGCTGTACGAAGCATTGCGGCAAATCGCCTCCCCGAGCCCGCATGGGAGGCCGCGATAGAAACCTCTTTATTCCCTTGCGCGACGGCTCTACACTTGGAGTATCATGTCCGGGTCTTCGCCGGTTTTGCACAATCTTCCGCGGGTGCCGGGTCAGCGGCCGATTCTGCCGTACGAGCCGGTCTGCGCCATCTTCCGCCGATATCTGCATGGTGAGAAGCTCAAGTTCACGCCCGAGCGGGCGATGATCCTTGACGCGGTGCTTCGGCACAAGGGGCTCTTCGAGGCGGAGGTGCTCATCGCCGATCTCAAGGAGCTGGGGCATCGGGTGAGCCGGGCGACGATCTACCGGACGCTGAGCCACTTGCAGGATGCGGGCGTGCTGCGGCAGATTTTTTTCGACAACAAGCAGTCGTATTTTGAAGTGATCGCCGGCCGGGAGACGTGCGATCATCTGATTTGCGTCGCCACCGGCCAAGTGATTGAATTCAACAGCGAGAAGCTTCGCCGGCTGCGGGATGAAATTTGCCAGGAGCACGGCTTCTCGCCGTTGTCGCATCAATTTCACATTTTCGGGTTGAGTCCCGAGGCTGCCGCGGCAATGGAGGGAAAAAAGCCGTAGCCTGCGTTCAGCACAGGGACATGAAGCTGACGAGGGCGAGCAGGGCGATTTTGACCTTGGTGCTCCAGAAATGGGGATTGTTGAGCATTCGCATCGATCGGCCTCTCGCCTTGGGATAGATCAATTGACGTGCCACCGCGCCCGGCAGCCTCGGTGATCGCCGGGTTATACCGGATGATGTCGAAATTCAACGTTGGGCGAATGCGGGAGGACAGATGGCTTGGCGTAAGGATTTCGCGGACTTTCAAAATTCTTTTCCCCGCCATATAAACTAACAGCCAGGCAGGCGGCGTATAGGCGCTGCGGGGCCGATCGGGCAGCGCAATTCTCCTTCGCAAGGGGCTCTCTCGTGACACATTCTGGATCCGGTAGCACTTCCAGGGGAGATGTCTTGGAGCAAATCAAGAAATCAATTCCGTTTGCTAAGGCCGTGGTACTGACGGCGATGCCGCGCGGAGCGCTCCAGGTGGCCCAGCCGGCGCAGCTGCCTTCGTGGTTCGCCAAAACCTACGCCGACGACGTCGGCTCAACCGATCGGCTTTCCTGGCGATCCATTCTGCGGAATCAGCCCGTGACCTCCGGGCAGTGCTGGCCGGGCAGGACTTTTGCCGAAAGCAGTTATGCCCGGCATCTCATGCAGCCGCTGGACATGGCGCACGTGTTGGCGCTGCCGTTGGCCGCTCCGGTCTTACAAGGGTTTCCCGGCTCGATCCATCTGATGCGCACCGCGCCGCAGGGTGCCTTCACCGCAGCCCAAACTGCCACCGCCATGACCGCCGTGCGCGCCTTCGACCAGCGCATCGCCAAAGCCCGCGCCCGCGGAGAATCGCAGCGAGATCGAGCCGACGCCAACGGACTGGCCGATCGCCCGGCGGCTTCGCTCACAATTCTCGACGGCAAGCTCCGCCCCCAGCTCGGCGCCCGCGAGTGGCGGCAAATGGACGCCCATCTCAGAGAGCAGATGCTCGATCACGCCAAACGGCGACTCAAGCGGCTGGGCGCCAACAGCCGGGTCGCCGACCGCGTGCAATTCCCCGACTCCGCCGGGAATGTCTGGGCATACCGCGTGGTGAGCTATGGACAATTTCCGGCCCTGGGAGCCGGGCCGTTCTGTTTCTTCTGTCTCCTGCCCGATCGCGGCGAATGGATCTGCCTCAAGCCCGCCGATTTCCCTGCCGACGCCGATTTCGCCCGCCTCATTCCCGCATTCCGCTACATGCAACGCAATTATCGCAAATGCCCCCGACTCCAGGACATCGCCAGGGTCACCAAGCTCAGCCCCTTCCATTTTCATCGGCGATTTGCCGAGCTGCTGGGCCTGACCCCCAAGCAATTCATGCTCGACTGCCAGATTCAAGAGGCCAAGACCGAGCTGCTGGCCGGCAAAACCGAGCTGGCCGACATTGCCCGCGACTGCGGATTCTCCCACCAGAGCCATTTCACCAGCCGCTTCAAGCAATGCACCGGTCAGACACCCACGCGCTGGCGCAGAAGCGCCCGGCTGCGCGCGTAAACTCCAAAATCCAACGCCGCGAAGCCCGAATCCCCGGATGTAAACCCGAATGACGAAACCAGAAATCAGAATCAAACCAGAATGTTGAAAATCCGCCGCGGCGGGACGAATGACCGAATGAAGAGTCGTCTTGCCAGAGCCGCTTGCGGTTTCGCGGCGCGGCGAGCCGATCACGAAGAAAAAGTCGAGGATCCCGCGATTCGCGCATTCCCATTCGGTCATTCGTCATACGGTCATTGATTCGGGGATTCTGGTTTCGTCATTCGGGCTTACTTCAGGGGATTCGGGCTTCGGAATTCGGATTTCCCCCCGGCTCATTCCGTTGGCCAAGGGCCGCGAAAGGTATCCGCCATATATTGCGGGCAGTTGGTTGACATGCACTGCGTCCACGCCGCCAGGTCGGCCGGCGTCGCGATTCTGGCGCCGAAGGTGAATTGTTGCTCGGCGTCGATTGACCAACGCCACGCCAGACTGCCGATGCTCCATTCGTCGCCGGAAAAATCCCGACCGATCAGCATCAGCGCTGAATGATGGCTCCAGTTTGGAATCCCGCTGGACGCCCAGTCCACACACACCGTGTCCGAATCGCCGG
>Ga0302324_100008990_pt1 | contig 20995 bp, 22 predicted proteins | sample Palsa_T0_1_FD_201949 | JGI IMG/M metagenome (GOLD analysis project Ga0302324, IMG submission 201949) | Peat permafrost microbial communities from Stordalen Mire near Abisko, Sweden - Palsa_T0_1 | ecosystem: Environmental > Terrestrial > Soil > Palsa > Peat permafrost | place: Sweden: Abisko...
TTGCTGTTCGATCGCAACGCCGTGCATCGTCCGGGCGCCCGGCCGATGCGCCGGTGCCCTGACGATTCAACGATCGCTGCGCGTCTCGGTCGTGGCACTCTCCGAGGATTGCGGCCTCAGGCTTCGGTAATGGCTTGGGCTGTCCCCATTGAAAACAAAAACCCCAGCATCTTCCATCCGCAGAGCCTGTGGGGATGTGGGCAACGCACAGCGTTGTCCAAGGGCTGTGGGCAGGCGCTCTTTGCCTGTCCATAGCCCGTCATCTCCACCAGGCCGGAGACCCCATCGAGGCTCGGCGGCTCTCGTGTCAGAGGCGTTTGATAATCTTCTGCCTAATTCAAGATGAAGAAGCCCGCACCGAGACAGCAGCAGCTTCCTCTCAAGGAGAAACATCGTCACGGCGGCGCACGGTCCGGTGCTGGGCGCAAGCCCTCAGGACGCAAGGTGGGCGTACCGCACCGCAGGCGCGACCGCCATCTCGCCCGCCATCCGGTGCATGTCACGATGCGGGCACGTGCGGGCCTCCCGAGCCTTCGAGGGGATCGACTCTTGCTCGAAGCCATGCGCTGCTCGATCGCCTCGAGCGAGAAGGAATCGTTTCGCGTCGTGCATTTCTCCATTCAATCGAACCACTTGCATCTGATCGTCGAGGCCGACAACGAGCTCGCCCTTTCGCGGGGGATGCAGGGGCTCTCGATTCGCATGGCGCATGCGGTTCATCGCGCCCTCGGCCACGGGGGCACCGTCTTCGCCGACCGCTACCATGCGCACCAGCTCCAGAGCCCGCGCGAGACCCGCGCCGCCCTGCTCTACGTTCTTCAGAACTGGGCCAAGCATGGCCCCGGCGGCGACTACGACCCTCGCTCGTCGGCCTTCTCCTTCGATGGCTGGACCAGACCGCCGGCGGCAAGTGCCGAGGCGCCGCGTGTAGCCCAACCACGCACGTGGCTGGTACGCGTCGGGTGGCGGAGGCACGGCCTTCTGCGCCCCGGTGAGCGGCCGCGGTCGAGAGCCAGGCCTGATTCACTCCTCTGAGCTAATCCCTCCCGCGGCACCAACGGGGTGGTGCGACGCCGGGCCGGCTCACGTTGCGATGCGCGCCTTGACTCGGGTGTCACGATAGCGGTCTTCGTCGTCGCGATGCGCTCCGCGTGGAAGACAGAGCATGTGTTGGCCGCCGGCGGTCTAACGGTTAGGGCTCGCCACAGGGAGCGTTCTTGGTTGGACCTTCTCGAGGCAGGCCGCGCTTCCGCCATCGGCGACCGTCGATGCCACTCCTGCTTCTGCGACTCGTGGAGCGTCGACCAGCACCGCGACCGCGGTGTACCAGCAGGTTGCGTCACCCCCGCCGCTCGGAGCGATTGTTCAACCGCCCGCGGGATGCGATTCGGGCGCGCGCGAGATGGAGCTCCGAGACGCGAGTGCATGCGCGCCTCTGCGCCCGGATCATGCAGATGCGGGTTGAGACCCAGCCGAGATAACCCCCCTACCGCGGCACCAGCTCTTCCGCGATCCCTTCCAGCTCGCTCAAATTCATCACCACCGCGACCTTGGTGCATTCCCGCCCGTACAGCAGCATCTCGCTGTCGCCCAAGCCCCAGCTGCTCTGACTCTCCGGGCAGATCCACACCAGCCGCTTGGCCTTGAGCTTGATCTCCCGCAACGCCCAGGCATTGGCGGGATTGTGGTTGTTGCGGCCGTCGCCGATCACGATCACGGTGGTCCGGCGCGTGACGGCCCCCAGGAAGTCGCGCGTGAACAGCGCCAGCGCCCGTCCGTAGTTCGAATTGGCGAAGAGGCTCACCGCCTTGCCGCTCAGCGCCTCGTCGACGGCCTCCGACGCTTCGCGGTCTCGAAAATGCGCGGTCAGCTCTCCCAGGTCGGACACGAAAGCGAAGCTCCGCACGCGGCCGAACAGGCTCTGCAGAGTGTAGACGAAGAGCAGCATCAGCCGGCTCACGTTGCGCACCGAATCGGAGACGTCGCACAGCACCATCACGTCCGGCCTCAGGGCTTTCTTCGTTCTGAAGACCGGCCGCATGGGAATCCCCCCCAGCAGGAGGTTCTTGCGCAGCGTTCGCTGCACGCTCAAGGCTCCCCGGCGCCGCGACCGCTGCCGGCGGGCGATGCGGGCCTTGAGGCGCTCGGCCAGCCTTCGCACCGCCGATTCCATCCGCCCGATCTCCTCGGGGGTCAGCAGGGCAAAGCTGCGCTCGCTCAGGCGCGAGCTGCGCCGATTCTTCACGACCTCGCGCCCCTCCAGCTCTTGCTTGACGAGCTTCTGGATCGCCCCCTCGAGCTTGCGCAGCGCCTGCGCCAGCCGCCGCGACACGAGCTCCAGCGCCGCGGGATCGAGCCCCCTGTCCCGCAAGTCGTCCTCCAGCGCCTTGAGCTCACCCGCCAGACCGCCCATGCCGGCCGCCGCGCCCAGCCGCCGCGCGTAGAAGCCCTCCTGAAACTGGTTCTGAATCCCGGCGAGATCGATCTGCAGGGCCGCGCCGCGCAGCAGTCGCGAGAGGCCGGCGACATCGCCTTCGAGGGCCGCCCGCGCCAGAGCGGAGAGCGGCCGGTGCGCCAGCTCATGGGCCAGCATCTGCAGAGAGTCCTCCGAGAAGAAGCCCTCCTCGGCCAGCTGTTCGAGGAGCCCCGCTTCCAGCCCGTCCAGCAGCCGCCCGAGGCCGCCGAAATAGAGCGCGAAGAGCCGGTCGAAGACCGGCGCATCCCGAGCCCGCTTGACGAGCGTCGAGCGCAGGGCGGCATGCATCAGATCGCGATTCTCGAGACCGAGCAACCCGAGCGCCGTACTCGCGTCCGCCAGCTCTCCCGGCGAGACCCGCAGCCCGTTCTGGCGGAGCAGCGCCGCGAGCTCGCTCAGCCGATCCTCGACCATCGCCGGAGCTTAGCCGGAGCGGCCGAGCAGAGCCAACGCCTCGAGATGGTAGGTCTGCGGAAACTGGTCGAAGACCGTGGCTTCCTCCAGCCGGTAGCCTTGTCCCAGGAGCACACCGACGTCGCGGGCCAGCGTCGCCGGGTCACAGCTCACATACGCAATCCGGCGGGGAGCGAGACGCACCAGATCACCCAGCAGATCCCTGGCTCCGGCACGCGGCGGGTCGAGCAGCGCGAGATCCACGCGTTCGTCCGACTGAGCCAGAGCTCTCACGATCTCGGCCGCTTCACCAGGCCGGATCCGCAGATTGGAGATGCCCGCCTCCAGCGCCGCTCGCTTCAGGAGGGCGAGCGACATTCCGAGCCGCTCGACCGCCACCACCTCACGGGCCAGACGCGCGAGTGGCAGCGTGAAGTTGCCGCTTCCGCAGAACAGCTCGAGCACCCGGTCGCTGGGCTTCGGCTCCAATGCGCCCAGGACAGCCTGGACCAGCTTCTCGTTGACGGCCTGGTTCGCCTGGCTGAAGGCGTCGGGGCGCAGATAGGTCTTCCCGTCAGACAGCGTGGGATTCCCGAGCTCGACGTCCTTTGGCGACCTCGGCGTCACGACCACCCCGGCTAGGCTCGGCAGCTCCGCGAACATCAGCTTCACGAGGTCGGCTTGAAGATCTTCGGGCGATCCGGAGTCGTACTCCAGGAGGACCGAGGCCTCCTCCCCGACGGCGCAGATCTCGACGTGGTGAGGCCGCGTCGAACTTTCCCGCAGCAAGGAGGAGAGCCCCAGCGCCAGCCTCTCGATTGGCTGCGTCAACAAGTGGCATTCGCGCAGCGCAACCGGCCCTCGACCCTGGCTGCCGGCATACCCCAGACGCCCAGCGTCATCGACCATGAATCGGGCCCGGCGCCGGTATCGGAAGCTCTCGGGGCTCGCCACCAGCCCCACGGAGCCTAAGCTCTCCCTTGGAACCCGCGCGATGCGGACCAGGGCCTCGATCAGATTGGAGCGCTTCGCCTCGCGCTGCGCCTCGATGCTGACCTGCTGCCACTGGCAGCCCCCGCAGACGTCCACGTGCACGCAGCGCGTCGGGACCCGCGCCGGCCCTGCTTCGACGACCCGCAGCAACCGGCCTTCGAGCAGCCTCCCCCGATCGCGAACGGCCGCCTCGACGAGATCGCCGGGAGCTGTCCCGCCGACGAACACCACCCGACCATTCAGGCGACCGATGCCCGCGCCGCCGTGGGCCAGCGATCCGATTCGAACCGTTGCCGGAGCTTCAGCGCTTGTCGCTCGCGAAGGTCTCGTTGAGCTTCTTGACGAAGGTCTCGAGCCGCGAGCGCTTTTCCGAGTCGACATCCAGGAACTCGATCCCCATGCCGGGCGCCGGCCCTGGGGTGCGACCGTCCTTCGGCGCATGCACCCATGTGACGCGACCGAGGAGGTCGAACGGAAACTCGCCGTCCGGGAGCGAGACGATCAGCTTGATCTCCGACCCAATCTCGAGCGGTGAGCGGGTGTTCACGAACAGGCCACCCTTCGAGATGTTCACGGCCCAATCGGTCATGAAGCCGTCGACCGTTCGGTAGGCCACCAGAATCTCGTGCTGTAACCGGGAGTCCCGGCGCGCCTCTTCCGTCACGATGAACCCCTCGAAGGTTGCGCTCCGACTATATCAGCCGCCCTTCGAGCCGCCAGATCCCTACCGGGAATTGATTCCCGGCGACCGGTTTCAGAGTTTCATCGTCTTTGGGGGCTCCGGCAGCAGCAGCTTGGGCTCGGTCTTGGCCTGAACCTCTTCGGCCGTCGTGCCCGGAGCCAGCTCGCGCAGCACCAGCCCGCCGGGCGTCACCTCCAGAAACGCCAGGTCGGTGAGGATCTGGTGCACGCAGGCCACGCCCGTGAGCGGAAGCTGACAGGCGTTCAGAACCTTGGGGGCGCCTTCCTTCGAGGTGTGCTCCATCACGACCAGCACCCGCTTGGCCCCCGCCACCAGGTCCATGGCCCCGCCCATGCCCTTGACCATCTTGCCGGGAATCATCCAGTTGGCGAGGTCGCCCCTGGCGCTCACCTCCATCGCGCCCAGGATCGCCAGGTCGATGTGGCCGCCGCGGATCATCGCGAAGCTCTCGGCCGAGTCGAAGAAGGCCGTCCCGGGAATCTCCGTGACCGTCTCCTTGCCGGCGTTGATGAGGTCGGGGTCCTCCTGGCCCTCGAAGGGATAGGGGCCGACGCCCAGCATCCCGTTCTCGGACTGGAGCATGACCTGGAAGCCGGGCGGGATGTGGTTGGCCACCAGGGTCGGGATGCCGATGCCCAGGTTGACGTAGTAGCCGTCGCGCAGCTCCTGCGCGGCGCGGATGGCGAGCTGATCGCGAGAAAGTGGCATTTAGCTCTCCTTTCTCGGGCGGACGGTCCGCCGTTCGATCCACTTCTGGTAGCCGCTGCCCTGGAAGATGCGCTTCACGTAGATCGAGGGGACGTGGATCTGGTCGGGCTCGAGCTGCCCGGCCGGCACCAGCTGCTCGACCTCGGCGATGCCGATGCGCGCCGCCTTGACCACCATCGGTGAGAAGTTGCGCGCGGTCTTGCGGAAGACGAGGTTGCCGAGGGTATCGCCCTTCCAGGCCCGCACCAGCCCGAAGTCCCCGTGGATGGGCGCCTCCAGCAAGTAGGTGTGGCCGTCGATCTCGCGGGACTCCTTGCCCTCGGCCACCTTGGTGCCGACGCCGGTGCGCGTGTAGAAACCGCCGATGCCGGCCCCACCCGCGCGTAGCCGCTCGGCCAGCGTGCCCTGCGGCACCAGCTCGACCTCCAGCTCGCCCGAGATAAACTGGCGCTCGAACTCCTTGTTCTCGCCCACGTAGCTCGAGACCATCTTCTTGACCTGCTTGGCTTTCAGCAACACGCCCAGGCCGAGGTCGGTGGTCCCGCAGTTGTTGCTCACGATGGTGAGGTTCTTCACGCCGCGCGCCGCCAGCGCCGTGATGCAGTTCTCGGGGTTGCCGCTGAGGCCGAAGCCTCCGACCAGCAGCGTCGCCCCGTCCGGGATGTCGGCGACGGCGGCGGCTGCGTCCTTGACGACCTTGTTCATTTATCTCTCGACGAGCATGGCGATGCCCTCGCCGCCACCGATGCACAGCGAAGCCACCCCGCGTTTCTTCTCGAGGGCCTTCATCTCGTGCAGCAGCGTCACGAGGATCCGTGCACCCGAGGCCCCGATCGGGTGACCGAGCACCACCGCGCCGCCCCAGAGGTTCACCTTGGAGGGCTCGAGCCCGACCAGCTGGTTGTTGGCCAGCGCGACCACCGCGAAGGCCTCGTTGATCTCGTAGAGGTCGATGTCGGAAGCTTTGAGCCCGGTCCGCGCGAAGAGCTTCTGCATGGCGTCGGCCGGCGCCACCGTGAATTCCTCGGGCTTGCGGGCCGCGCTGGCGTAGCCGCGGATGGTCGCGAACGGAACGCGCTTCTCCTTCTGGGCCCGCTCGGCCGTCATGAGCACCAGTGCCGCCGCCCCGTCGTTGATCGACGATGAATTGCCGGCCGTCACCGTGCCGTCCTTCTGGAAAGCGGGCTTGAGCAGCGGGAGCTTTTCCAGCTTGGCGTTCTTCGGACCCTCGTCCTCGCTCACCTTCACCGGGTCGCCTTTCTTCTGGTGCACCTCGACCGGGACGATCTCCAGCGTGAAGCGGCCTTCCTTCTGGGCCTTCTGTGCCCGCTCGGTCGACATGCGGGCGAACTCGTCCTGCGCCCCGCGCGAGATGCGGTACGTCGCCGCGCATTTCTCGGCGCAGACGCCCATGTGCACCTGGTTGTAGACGTCCCACAACCCGTCGCGAATCATGCCGTCGACCAGCTCGACGTTCCCCATCCGCGCCCCGCCGCGGGTGGCGTAGTCGTAGTAGGGGCTATTCGACATGCTCTCCATGCCGCCCACCACCACCACCTCGGCGTCGCCGAGCGCGATGGCCTGGGCGCCCGAGATGACCGCCTTGAGCCCCGAGCCGCAGACCTTGTTGACCGTCGTGCACGGGACCGTGTCGGGCAGGCCTCCGAAGAGCGCCGCCTGGCGCGCCGGAGCCTGGCCCACGCCCCCTTGCAGCACGCAGCCCATGAAGACCTCGTCGACGGCCTTGGGGTCGACGCCGCACCGCTCGAGCGCCGCCTTGATGGCGATGGCACCCAGCTTCGGTGCGGTGAGGGACGCGAGCGCACCCTGGAAGGAGCCGATCGGGGTGCGGACAGCGGAAACAATGACGACGTCACGGGGGTTTGGCATGCCGGTGATTTAACGCGGCCCCGGCTGGCTTGCCAAGCGCGATGGGGGGCCCCCTCAGGGGCTGAGATCCTGGTACACGGTGATGCCGCCGCCACAAGCATCGACAATCGCGAGCTCACGCGGACTGTCGACCGGGCCGAGAGCCGCCAGGCCGGACGGGGCCGTTCGTGTATAGGTCAGACTTTGAGCGTTGCCAAAGCCCCCATCGCCATCTCCGTAGAGCACGGAGATCCCCCAACTCATCTGTTGGCAGTTGATGTTGCTGGTGGTCGCCACGTCGGGGATGCCATCGCCGTTGAAATCTCCCGTCGTGAGCCAAATGCCACCCGGAACAGAATATTTCGGAACAATTGAAAACTGCCCTTGCCCGGAATTCTTAAGCAGCTGGAGACCATCAGAAGCCAGGCCCAGGAAAATATCTGGGGGAGTAGCAGCATCCTTCGCAACCAGGATCACCTGACCAGAGGCTTGGGTCGGGTAGAGGTCGGTCGTGAACCCACCGTCGCCTTCGTTGAGCAGAACCGCAAGCTGCGAACCGTCGGCCGAATTGGCCACGATGTCCACCAGACCATCGTCGTTCAGGTCACCGACCGCCACCCCTCCCAAGGCGCTTCCCGAGAGACCGGGGAGCCCAACCGGCGCCGCGAATGTCCCTGAGCTTCCCCAAAACAACTCCACGGCCCGACCCTGCTCCGAGACAGACTCCGCCACGAGAAGGTCCCCGAGCCCGTCTCCATTCAGATCCCCGATTGCAATGGCGCGCACCTGTGAGTTGGTCGCGTATGACCCTTGCAGGCTGAGGTGCCCGGTCCCGTCGTTCACCAGAACCGCCACGCTGGCTCCGTTCGAGACCGCGACATCCGGGCGGCCATCCCCGTTGATGTCACCGGCGGCGATAGCATAGCCGTCAGCGACGCCAGGATAGGTCACCGGTGCGCTCAATCCACCGTCGGGCTCTCCGACGAGAACAGTCAGACTGGAGTCGAAGCCGACCGTTGCGAGATCAAGAAGGCCATCTCCATTGAGATCCGCGCTGGCCGCAAACAACGAGAACAAGGAGTCATCGAATGTGACCTGGGACGTCAGGTTCGACGCGCCTCCGGTCGTGCCGGTCCTGCCGCCCGTCATGCCGGTGGTGCCGCCGGTCGTCCCACCAGTCGTGCTCCTTGTCGTGCCGACGCCCGTACTACTCGCCCCAGCAGTCGACGAGACTCCTCCGCGGGTCGATCCGATGCCGCTCCCCGTGCTCTGGCCGCTCGTCCCCGATTCGATTGCATTTCCGGAGACGACCGTCCGCAAGCATCCGGCAAGAGCGAGAACACCTGCGAGCGAGCTGAGCCTGAGTGCCATCCCGAGCAGCGATTGGACCACATCCTCCCGGCGCTGACGACAGGCCAACACCGCCAGAGCCTCCTGCTTGCCTCGGCTCGAACCTGGGCGTAGCGTTGCCTGCGAAACACTCGACGGGGAGGCCAGTGATGCGAAAGCTTGCGACGATCTTGGCGACGGCATTCTGTGCGGCGACCTCGGCCGGCTGTGGCGCAAGAACCTGCGGTCTCATCCCGGAACGAGGTTTCATGACCGACGGCGGCTTCGTCGCGTTTTCCGCCCCGGTCGGCGCCTCGCAGACGGTGAACGTGCCGCTCGTGGACAGCAACGTGAGCGCCAATGAAACCGTGACCGGTTCAACCCTCACCGGCAGCGACGCAGCGGCCTTCAAGGTCTTGTCGACGTTCCCGATGTCGCTGCCCGCCGGAACCAACATCTCGGTGAGCGTGGAGTTCACTCCGCAGCACGGCGGCACATCCACCGCGAGTCTCATCCTCGACACGGTAAACATGGGACCATCGCCCATCTCGCTCGAAGGGACTGCGAACTGAACCGAAACCCGAAGTCTCAAGCTCTGAGGGATGGCCAAGAGCTTGTGATTTTCGATTCTGAAGCTCTGATCGTCGATTCATAGCTTCTGATTCGTGGTTCTGAAACTCTGATCGTCAATTCAGAGCTTCTGATTCGCAGTTCTGGAGCTCTGATCGTCGATTCTGGGCTTCTGATTCGTGGTTCTGAAGCCCTGAACGGCCATTCTGAGCTTCTGAATCGACAATCAGAAGCTATCCATCACGATTGTGGGTTTCTGAATCCACAATCAGAGGCTATCCACCACCGTTCAGAGCTTCTGAACCCACAATCAGAAGCTATCCACCACCGTTCAGAGCTTCTGAAGCTCTGAATCGAGGGTCAGGAGCTATCAACTGCCATTCGGAGCTTCTTGATCAACGATCAGAAACTCTTCACCAACCGACAGAGCTTCTTAACTCACGCAATGAGCTTGTTGACCTCGGCTCAGAGCTTCTTGACGCCGTTCCTGACGGCAAGAGCTCCGGTTTCAAGCTCAAGAAGCCGGGTTCACGCGGTAGCGCAGGGCATGCAGACGCGACTCGGTGGGCTCGGGGTCGGCCGCAGCCTCCCGCACCAGCTTGACGAGCACCTCCCGGTCCGGGGAGAGCGCGCACGCCGGGTCGGTGCGGGCAGGATCACCGGTCAAGAGCGCTGCCTGGCAGCGGCAGCCACCGTGGTCGATGGTCCGCTGGTCGCAGCTCTTGCAAGGCTCGGGCATCCAGCCGGTGCCTCGAAAGCGATTGAAGGCCTCGGATTCTGCCCAGATCCAGTCGAGGGGCTTGTCGCGGATGCTCTCGAAGCGCATGCCCGGTATCGCGCCGGCCGTGGGGCAAGGCAGCACCCTTCCCTCGGGATCGACGGTCAGTTGCCGCGCTCCCCAGCCCTGCATGCATGGCTTCGGACGATCGCCGTGGTAATCGGGCAGCACGTAGAGAATCTCCATCGTCCCCTTGAGTCGCTCGCGCGCCGCCGCCGCGACGCCGTCGGCCCACTTGACCTGCTCAGCGGTCGGCAAGAGCAATTGCCGATTGGCGAAGGCCCAGCCGTAGAACTGCACGTTCGCAAGCTCGAGCCGCTGGGCGCCGAGCCTCTCGGCCAGCGCGATCAGCGCCTCGAGCTGCGCGAGGTTCTCGCGGTGCAGGACGACATTGACGGTGAGCGGCAGCCCCAGCTCGCGCACCCATCCGGCCGCGGCCAGCTTGCGCGCGTGGGCCTCGGTCCCGGCGATGGTGTCGGCGAGCGCTGCTTCCGCGGCCTGAATGCTGATTTGCACGCTGTCGAGCCCACGCTTCTTGAGGTCGGCCAGCCGTTGGCGGTTCAGCCCGTAGGCGCTGGTGATGAGGTTCGAGTAGAGACCGGCCTGGCGCGCCACCTGAACCAGCTCGCCGAGGTCCGCGCGCAGCAGCGGCTCGCCGCCCGAGAAAAAGACGTGCAGCACGCCCATGGCGGCCGCCTCGCGCAGGGTTCGGCTCCACTCGGCGGTCGACAGCTCGCTGCTCTTGCCCGTCAGCTGCAGGCCGTTCGAACAGTAGGGGCAGCGCAGCGGGCAGCGGTGGGTCAGCTCGGCGAGCAGCGCGAAGGAACGCGGCGCCGTGCTCACGCCGCGACCTCGAGCAGACCTTTCTCGCGCAGCCGGGCGAGGTAGCCGATCACCTCGGCCTGCAGCCGCTCGGGCGGGGCCGAGAATCGCAGCGCCAGCGCCGAGACCATCTCCGCCACGCTGCGCCCGTCGCACAGCTCCACGATGGCTGCGCCGGTGGCGTTGAGCAGCATGATGTTCTCGGGCGAGAGCAAGGCCAGCTTGCCGCTCGGCCCATCGGGCCGCAGACGAGCTTTCGAGCTGAGGCGGGGGCGGTCCTGGAGTCGGATGGCCGCGACTGTCATGCGGTGGTCATCCTTTAGGCCTCGGGCTCGCAGGCCACACCGCTTGCTGGGTCGCGTCGAGCATCGCCCACAGGAGGTCGCACTTGAACGAGAGCGCCTGCACCGCTTCACCCTGTAGCTCGAGGGTCGAGCAGTGCTCCAGCGTGAGCTCGAGGGCCTCGGCCGAGTCGTTGCGGGCCAGCGTCAGGCGCGAGCGGAAGTAGCGCAGCCCGTCGCCGTGCACCCAGGGATAGTGGCGCTCGAAGGCCGCCAGGCGCTCGCGCATGAGATCGGGGGCGAAGAGCTCGGTCAGCGAGGACGCCACCGCGATCGGCCAGGGCTTCTGGCGCGCGAAGTTGACGTAGGCGTCGACCGCGAACCGAACCCCGGGGACGACGTGGCGTCCATCGAGGGTCTCCTCGCGCGTGAGCCCGGTGGCCTCGGCCAGCTGGAGCCAGGCCTCGATTCCGCCCTCGATTCCCTGGGTCCCGTCGTGGTCGGTGATGCGGTGCAGCCACAGGCGCCGCACCTCGCGCAGCGGGCAGTTCGAGAGGATGGCGGCATCCTTGAGCGGGATGTTGCGCTGGTAATAGAAGCGGTTGGCGGCCCAGCCCTGGATCTGCGGAAGCGACAGCCGACCCTCGTTCATCTCGCGGTGGAAGGGGTGGAGGTGGTGGTAGCGGCTCATTCCCACCTCGCGCAGCTTGGTCTGGAAGGTCTCGCGGGACCAGGGAGCTGTGACCTCAGGCTGTGGCATCGATGCTCGTAGTCTCGTCGGTCCGGACGCGCGGTCAAGACCGCCGGGAATGGGGTTGACGCTCCAGCCTTGTTTCAATAGCTTAACAGGCGAACTGCGTCTGGAGCTTCGCATGCAAGAGTGGATTTCGCCCGACTTCGAAGAGATTCCCGTCAACGCCGAGTGCTCGGCCTACGCGGGCGTGGCGACGCGCTAGTAGCTCCGGCGTCCCCGCCGGAGTCGGCGCATGAGGGTACGGCTCCTAGGTACCTCCGCCGGCGGCGGGTTTCCGCAGTGGAACTGCGCTTGCCGAGTCTGCCAGGCGGCCCGTGAAGGCGGCGCCAGGCCGCGCCTCCAGTCCTCGGTAGCGGTCAGCGCGGACGGCGCGCGCTGGTTTCTACTCAACGCTTCACCCGACGTCCGCTTCCAGATCGAAGCCTTCGCGCCGCTGCGGCCTCCGCGCGGGGCGCTGCGCGGCAGCGGCATCGAGGCCGTGCTGCTCACCAACGCCGACCTCGACCACACCCTAGGATTGCTCCTCTTGCGCGAGGGAGGAGCGCTGCGCACCTACGCCAGCGCCCCCACGCGGCGATCGCTGCAGGCGGGGCTGCGGCTGCCCACGCTCCTGAAAGCCTACGGCGGCTCCGACTTTGTCGTGCCTCCCCGGAAGCTGATGCCGTTGCCGCTGCGTGACGAGTCGCCGAGCGGTCTGCGCTTCATGGCTTTCCCCGTGCCGGGGAAACCGCCGCGCTACCTCGAGAAGACCCGCGGTTTCACGCCCTTCGACAACGTCGGGTATCGCATCGAGGAGCCGGCCTCGGGAGCGCGCCTGCTCTTCATTCCAGACCTGGCGGCGATCGACCGGGTCGTCGAGGAAGAGCTGGAGCGCTGCGACCTGTTGCTCTTCGACGGCACCTTCTGGGACGAGCGCGAGATGCTGCCGCTGGGCGGCCGGGCCGCCGCGGCGATGGCCCACCAGCCGGTCGGGGGACCCGAGGGAAGCCTGCGCCGACTCGCCCCGCTGCCGATCGCCCGGAAGATCTACCTCCACATCAACAACAGCAACCCCATGCTGCTCGAGCATTCGCCCGAGCGGGAGCTGGTGCTGGCGGCGGGATTGGAGATCGCCCAGGACGGGATGGCGATCGAACTGTAGCTCCGGCGTCCCTGCCGGAGTCGGGCGGCGGCTGTCGCTCCGGCGTCCCTGCCGGAGTCGGGCGGCGGCCAAGCCGCCCGTGGCGAACGCCGGATCGATCCTCCTCAGATCTAGCCCGTCAGGCCCAGATCGAGCGCGATCTTCGTCAGGCTCGCGACGTCGTGGACGTCGAGCTTCTCCATGAGGTGAACCCGGTGGGTGTTCACGGTGTGCACCGAGATGCCGAGCTTTTGCGCAATCTCCTTGTTGCTTTGCCCGCTCGCGACGGCCGCCAGCACCTCGCGCTCGCGCTCGGTGAGGCGCGGCCCGGTGGGCTCGCCCTCGGGGAAGGGACCCGTGCCGCCGTCGGCGACGTGGGCGATGGCGTCGGCCAGCTCGGCCACGCCCGAGCCCTTGATGACGTAGGCGGCGGCGCCCACGTCGCGCGCCCGCCGGACGTGCTCGGGGCTCGCGTGCATCGAGAGCATCACGATGGCCGGCGGCCGCGGCAGCGCGCGAAGCTGCTCGGCCACCTCGAATCCCGACGCGCCCGGAAGGCTCACGTCGAGCACGGCCACTTCCGGGCCAAGCTGGCGGCACAGCGCCAGCGCTTCGGTGCCGTTGGCGGCCTCGCCCACGACCGACACCCGCCGGCCGCTCTGAGGCTCGCTCACCTCGAGCAAGGCGCGAACGCCCTCTCGGACAATCTGGTGATCATCGGCGAGCACGACGCGGATGATTGGACCTGGTTTCATCGTCGATTGACTCTATCTCAGGGCGCGCTTCGCGCGGAGAGGATCGCGATCGGGAAGGGGAGAGGCTAAACGCGCCGGCCCAAGGGTGAGATCGCATAGGCACAGACGCGGGGAAACGGTCGGCTCTCCGGCTCCAAGTCGCCGACAAGGGTCGCGCGCTCTTTCGACCTTCGGCTCCAGTCGCCTGCGAGCCAACCGTTTCACCGCGTCCGCACGTAGGAGATGACTCCATCCTTGGGATCCCGGCACGCCAATAAGCGTCCCACAGTCCTTCCCTCACGATCCGGGGGAGAATAAGGAGATGTGAGGCCCGGGCCCGGCGAGCCGCTCCCTCGGTCGGCCCGCCGATCCACCCAGCCCATCCCAACTCTCCACCGCACGCTCGTGGTCACTCGCGCGCAAGCGCGATCCGCCGGCAGGGCCGCCGGCGCCACTCGGAGTCCGCCGGCACGGGGCCCAGCGCTACTACCGGTAGATCGCCGACATCGCCGGCAGCTTGAGCGGCCCGTGGATGGCGTGCCGAAAGGCCGACCGAACCTCATTCAACGTCCGTTCGTCCAGGACGTGGCCGTCCGATCCCGCCGCCTTGAGCCGCTTGCGCAGGTCGTGGGCCAGACGGATGTTCCGCAGCCCGGCCGGGTCGGCCTCGGTGCAGCGGGCCTTCTCGCCGTGCGCCAGCAGGTCTCGAACCTGGCCCACCGCGAGCTCCTTCATCTCGCGCACCTCTCCGTGCGCGAAGGGAAGATCGCGCTCGGCGGCGACCAGCTTGGTCATGCTCTGCCACTTCTTGAGCTTGGCCGAGAGGAGCATCGTCTCGAAGAAGCGTCGGCTCACGCCGAAGGGGAGCACGTAGGCCCCCACCAGCGCGTCCTTGAGAAAGTGGTCGTGCCGGCGCTGGGCCCGCTTGGTGACGCGCCGGGCCACCTGCCACAGATCCTTGGGAAGCTTTTGATCGTAGCGCATCTCCCAGTAGGCGTGTCCGGTGCGCCGGCGGCCAAAGGACACGGCGATCTTGTAGGGCACGAAGTAGTTGTGCGCGATGGTGTCGACCGCCAGATGCGCCAGGTAGCCGTAGGCGAAGGCGCGCTCGGCGTCGCCCTTGCTTTGATCGAGCACCCGAAAGCCCACCTTCCAGTTGTGGGCATGGCTTGCGTAGGGGGCCAGGTTCTTGCCGACGATGATGTCGGCCGCCAGGGCGCCGTAGAGGTACTCGTTGGTGCACTGCGTCAGCAGCAACCGGACGATCTGCGGAACGCCGGAGAGGTCCTCGAGCGCCGTTTGCGCGAAGTCGATGTGGGCCAGCGGCCCCCAGGCGTAGGCGTGGCTGGGCCAGCACAGGATCGCGAGCACGCCGAGTCCGGCTGCGAGCCCCGCCAGCAGCTCGAAGGAGCGATCGGTCCCAGTCATACGTTCAAGTATAGTGATCCTCCGAGAGGAATCCCGAAATGGGCCAGAATTCCGACGTCTCCGAACCGAGGGCGCAGCTTCCAGAGCTGGTGCGGGACCTTCAGGCCCACCTGGTCTGGGTCCAGGAGACCGACGCTTCCGACCTGCCCCGGCGCCCTGCCATCCCATCCAAGGCCACGCTCGGCGCAACCGGACTTTCTGGAGCCGCCCTGGCTGGAGCGGCCCTGGCTGCCCGAGCGGCGTCGCCAGTCGCGCCGGCGCCGGTTGCCGAGGCACCGAAGCCCGCTGCGCCGAGCATGCCGAGCTCGGGCACCTCGCTGCAGCTCATCCGCCAGGAGCTCGGCGACTGCAAGCGCTGCCGTCTACACGAGGGCCGCACCAACATCGTGTTCGGGGTAGGCAATCCAAAGGCCGAGGTGTGCTTCGTCGGTGAGGGCCCGGGCGCGGACGAGGACGCCCAGGGCGAGCCCTTCGTCGGCCGGGCCGGGCAGCTCCTCAACAAGATGATCGAGGCCATGGGATTTCGGCGACAGGACGTCTACATCTGCAACGTCGTCAAGTGCCGGCCTCCCAGCAACCGCGCGCCCGAGCCCGACGAGATGGAGACCTGCTCGCCTTTTCTACGCGCGCAACTGCGCGCCATTCAGCCCAAGGCCATCGTGGTTCTCGGCAAGACCGCCGTCCAGGCGCTCCTCAACGACCGTTCGCCCATCTCGCGCCTCCGAGGACGCTGGCGCGAGTACGAGGGGATCCCGCTGATGCCCACCTTCCACCCCGCGTACCTCCTCCGTAGCCCGGGGGAGAAGAGCAAGGCCTGGGAGGACCTCAAGGCGGTGGTGAAGCGGCTGGGCCGCGAGCTTCCGGCCCGCTGAGGCCTGCAACGCGGTAGGTTGGCTTCGGATGGATCCCTACGGTCTCTCGCGCGTCATCGGTCAGGCCGGTGTGTTGCCACAACAGGCCGACCGCCTGGATGCCTCCCTGCCCATCCGGGATGACGAGCTGCTGCTGGACGTCGACACCCTGAACGTCGACTCCGCGAGCTTCCGCCAGCTCGAGACCCAGACTGGCGGGAGCGCGGCCGAGATGATGGAGGCCATCCGGTCCATCGTCAGACAGCGGGGCAAGCTCCAGAACCCCGTCACCGGAAGCGGCGGCATGCTGCTGGGCACGGTGCGCGAGGTGGGCCCCAAGCATCCCGCGGCGGGCCGCGTTCTTCCGGGGGCCCGGGTTGCGACCCTGGTGTCGCTCAGCCTGACGCCGCTGGAGCTGACCCAGGTCGAGTCGATCGACGCCCGCTCGGACCGCGTGCGGGTGCGCGGGCACGCCATCCTGTTCGCCAGCGGCCTCTTCGTCGAGCTGCCGACCGACCTTCCCGAAGGGCTGGTGCTGGGGGCGCTGGATGTGTGCGGAGCCCCGGCGCTGACCGCTCGCCATGTGCGGCCGGGCGCTAGGGTTCTGGTGATCGGCGCGGGCAAGAGCGGCGCCCTGTGCTGCGCGCAGGCCAAGCGCTCGGGAGCGGCCCAGGTGCTGGCCTATGACGTCTCGCGGCCGGCGGTCGAAGAGCTCGCGCAACTGGGCTACGCCGAGCCACTGGTGGGCGACGCCACGCAAGGGCTGGAGGTCTTGCGGGCGGTCGAACGGGCCACCGGCGGCGCGCTGTGCGACCTCGTGATCAACGTCGCCTCGGTGGCCCGCACCGAGATGGGGGGGCTGCTCTCGGTGCGCGAGGGCGGGACGGTGCTGTTCTTCTCGATGGCCACCAGCTTCCCGCAGGCCGCGCTGGGCGCGGAGGGAATCGGCAAGGACGCCAACCTCCTCATTGGCAACGGCTACGCCCGAGGCCACGCCGAGCTCACGTTGCAGTTGCTGCGCGAGGAGCCGAAGCTCAGGCAGCTCCTCGAGCGGCGCCTCGAATAGCCGCTTCAACTCGAAAGGGCATGCCAATCCGATGGGAGATCAGAACGACGGGCAAGACGACTGGATGCCGGATGACCCCGAGGCGCTCTACCGCCAGCTGATGGCGCAGGATCCGGAGAGCACCCTTCCCCGATTCTCGCTCGGCAAGCTCTGCCTCGAGCACCGGCGGTATCCGGAGGCGGCCGAGCTGTTGAGGTTCTGCGTGTCACGCCAGGCCGACTGGGCCTCGGCCTGGTTGCTGCTGGGCGACGCGCTCTCGGGGGCCGGAGAACGGGGAGCGGCGCGCGAGGCCTACGAGCGCTGCCGCCAGCTTTCGCTCGCCCAGCATCACTCGTCGATGGCGGAAGAGGCGGCCGAGAAGAGCGCGGGGCTGTAGCGTTTCCCTACCCGCCGCCGGAGCAGGTGCCGTTCACGTCATCCGTGCAGGTCTGTCCCGCGGGGCAGCAGGCGTTACACCCGCACTCGGTCTGGCTGCTGCTGCAATTGTTGAGGCACACTCCACCGCTGCAGAACTGCCCGCAGGCGCAGGCTGGATTGCACGTGTTGGGCGTGCAAACTCCGGCAACGCAGGTGTCGCCGGTCACGCAGGTCTGGACGGTGCAGATGCCGCCGCACCCGTCGGAACCCCCGCAGCTCTGCCCGGTGCAATCAGGCGTGCAGCAGAGATCCGCACTGCAGACCTCGCCGGCCGCGCAGGCGGCCGTGCAGGTCCCGTCGCAACCGTCGCTGGCGCCGTCGCACTTCGCCGCTCCGCCCGCGCCCGTGCAGCTCGCGGTGCAGCACATGCTCGTCGTGCTGTCGCAGGCGGCAGGACTGGTGCAACCGCAGGTGCCACCGCAGCCATCCGAACCGCCGCAGGACATCTGGTTGCAGGCGGGGGTGCAACAGGCCGCCTCGTAGCAAACGGCCGGCGCCGTGCAGGTCCCGTTACAGGTGCCGCCGCAACCGTCGGAGGCTCCGCCGCAGAGACCGGTGCAGTCGGGAGTGCAGCACGCGTAGGTGCTGCCGGAACCCGCGCACTCGGCCCCCGCCCCCGGGCAGTTGTTGTTGGTGCAGACGCCGCCGCAACCGTCGGACTGGCCGCAGCCGTTGTTGGCATTGCAATCCGGCGTGCAACACACGTCGGTGGCCAGGCACTCGCTCCCCGTGGCACAGGCGGCACAAGTCTTCCCGCAGTTGTCCTTGGTATTGCACTCGGTCTGCCCGGTTCCGTTGATGCAGTTGTTGCTGACGCAGCAGGAGGTCACGCCGGCCAGGGTGACGCAGGTCCCCGAGGTGCAGCTGGTGCAGGTGCCGCCGCAGCCATCGGACATGCCGCAGCTGTCGGCCCCGCAGGTCTTGGTGCAGCAGAGGTCGGTCGCCTTGTCGCAGACCTGCGGGCTGGTGCAGCCGCAGGTGCCGCCGCAGCCATCCGAACCGCCGCAGGACACCTGGTTGCAGTCCGTCGTGCAGCAGGCCTCCTTGTAGCACTTCTGGGTGCCGCAGCTGCCGGTGCAGGTGCCACCGCAGCCGTCGGCGGCGCCGCCGCAGAGACCGACGCAGTCGGGGGTGCAGCACACGTAGTTGTCGCTCGAGTTTTCGATGCATTCGCCCTTGCCGGTGCACGATCCCTTGGTGCAGACCCCGCCGCAACCATCCGGATCCCCACAGGCCGCGCCCGCGCAGCTCGGGGTGCAGCAGGTCCCGGTCGAGAGGCATTCGGCGCCGGTGCCGGTACAGGTGCACTTGCCGCCACAGCCGTTCGAGCCGCCGCAGCTCCCGGCAACGCAGCTGGGCTGACAGCAAGCTCCCAGGTCGCAGACCTCGGGGGGCGTGCAGGTGCCGGTACAGGTGCCGCCGCAGCCGTCGCCCGCGCCGCCGCACTTCTCCACGCCCGCGTCAGCGCAGTCGGGCGTGCAGCAGGCGGTCTTGCCATTCTGGGACACGCACTCCTGCCCGGTGTCGCAGCCCTGGCAAATCCCGCCGCAGCCGTCGGACTCGCCGCAGGCCTTCCCCGTGCAGTCCGCGACGCAGCAGACGTGGTTGACGCACTGGAGCCCAGCGTCGCTGCTGGGGCACTGGCAGGTGCCGCCGCAGCCGTCGCTCACGTTGCAGGCGTTGTCGGCGCAATTCGGGACGCAGCAGGCCAGGGCACCCGATCCCGCGTCGGTCATCTTCGGCTGGCAGATCCCATCGGTGCAGCCGGTGCACGTGCCCTCGCAGCCGTCGCTCTTCCCGCACGAGCCGGCCGGACAGTTCGGGACGCAGACGCACTCCTGAAAGACGCACACCCCGGCATCGCAGCCTGGCGTGCAGCAGGTGTCCTCACAGGTGCCATTGACGCAGACCTGGCTTCCGCTGCAGTGGACCTTGGCGCAGAGATTGGCGACGCACTCGACTTGCACCCCGTCGATGCAGTCTTCCCCTCCGTCGCAGGCTCCAAGTTCGCGGCAGTTTCCCCCGTCGCAGAAGACGCCCGCACAGGGATCCGGAACCACGCAGATCAGCTGGCAGGCGGCGTTCGGACCGCAGTTGCTGGCGCAACCGTTGAAGGGATCGCAGTTCCCGTTGTTCGGGTTGCAGACCTGATCAGGGCCGCAAATCACGTCCTTGCAGTGATCGACTCCGAAACAGCCGGGGAGGCATTGACCCTGGATGCAGGTCTCGTTCACAGGGCAGTTGACCTTGGCGCAGAGATCGCGCGTTCCGATGCAGGTGGCGAGACAGGTCCCGCCAGCGCTGCAGAAGTCCACTGGACAGGGATTGGGCTGGCACTGGTTTCCGATGCAGACCAGGGCTCGACCGGCATCGGCCGCGCCGGCGTCCCCGCTGGGGGGCAAGAGATCGCAATCCTGGTCAGTCAAGCACAGGATCGGTCCGGTGGAGCCACCGGATCCGCCGCTGGCTCCAGTGCCGCTCCCCTGCCCAGCGGTGCCAGCCGTCCCGCTTGACGCGCCGCCGGAACCGTTGGACGCATCCGTGCCGGTCGTCGAGCCGGAGATGGCTCCGCCCGTGAGCCCAGCGGTGGCGGTGAAGAACCCCACCGAGGCCGATCCGATGCTCCCCGACACGGGACAGCGGCAAGCGTTGAGCAGGACCGTGGCGCATGCCGCGAGCAACCAACCGCAGTTCTTCATTCCAGTTTTCAGTGTGGATCCTCCAGCCGATGGTCCCGCGTCGTCAGTATAGCAGCACTCGTATCCCGATGATATCCGGAGGGATTTTCCTCACACCGGCTGACATCGCCGCCTCACATCCTCCCTCCTCCTCAGCGACCCAATTCCTCCGTGACGAGCCTCACCAGACCCTCCAGCGAACCATCCGCCACCAGCGTCGCCCCGAGGCCCAACGTCCGGCACGCTTGCGCGGTCACGGGACCAATACAGGCCCGCGCGATCAACGATAGCCACTCTGCTCCCGAAGTGCCGAGCGCCTGAAGAGTGGCCTCGACCGAGCGGGCACTCGTGAATGCGACCCCGTCGATCTGTCCGTCCGCCAGGGCCTTGCGAACGGGATCCGCATCCGCGTCCGCCAATCTGGCCGAGTACGCGGGAACGCCGACGACTTCGGCGGCGCCGGCTTCCAGCAGGTCCCGAGCGAGCTGGTCCGGCGCGACCTGGGCGCGCGGCCAGAGAAACCGCAGGCCGGCGCAACCGCTCGCAAGGCTTTGCGCCAGAGAGCTCGCGAGCGCTCTGGGTGCGACGTGCACCTCGGTTTGTCCGAGGCGCGCCAGGGCCTCCGCCGTCTTGCGTCCCACCGCCGCCGCCTTGGGACCACCACGCCACACTTGCCCCAGCTCGTGAAGACGGCTCGCAAACCCGTCGACCCCGTTCTGGCTCGTGAACACCACCCAATCGAAGCTCGGGAGTCGGCGGATGGCATCGTCGAGCGGACCCCACGCATCGGGCGGGCCGATCTCGAGGCCCGGAAGCCACAGCACCTCCGCCCCGAGCCCTTGCAACGCAGCCACCAGCGGGTCATCCCCCTCACCGCCGCGCCTCGGGCGCGTCACCAGGATGCGCCGGCCAGCGAGGGTTCGCGCGCTCATCGGCTCACCCGATGGCATGGGCCAGCGGGCCCTCGAGCAACTCGGCCCCCAACCTCCGCCCCAGCGCGGCGGCTCGCGAGGGATGATCGCTTC
>Ga0302324_100008991_pt1 | contig 20992 bp, 18 predicted proteins | sample Palsa_T0_1_FD_201949 | JGI IMG/M metagenome (GOLD analysis project Ga0302324, IMG submission 201949) | Peat permafrost microbial communities from Stordalen Mire near Abisko, Sweden - Palsa_T0_1 | ecosystem: Environmental > Terrestrial > Soil > Palsa > Peat permafrost | place: Sweden: Abisko...
TGCACGTTCAGGCTCAGAGTCGGGCTATGTCCAACGTTTTCAATGTGGCGAATCTGCCGGAACAGCTAATTTGGACCGGAGTGGGCGGACCTACATCAACTCATTGGCCCCCTTCCGGCTTCGTCTGATCGAAACGTCCTGGAAGACTTTCGCCATTTCGGTGACGTAGGCGTATACAAGGTCTCGGGCGATCTCGCGCTCGTGCAGAGTGTTGACATTATTACTCCGGTCTGCGACGACCCCTTCCTGTACGGCAGCATAGCCGCCGCCAATGCCCTCAGCGATGTTTACGCTGCCGGTGGCCGCCCATGTACAGCGATGAACATCTGCTGCTTCCCGCCTTCAGGCATTGATCCTGCGGTCCTGACCCGAATTCTGCTGGGTGGCGCCGAAACGCTCGCACGCTCGGGTACAGCACTAGTGGGCGGACACACTGTGAAAGACGACGAGCTAAAGTACGGCCTTTCGGTAACAGGCCTCGTACATCCGGACAGCCTCATTTCCAACGCCGGCGCCGCCGCCGGCGACTCGCTTATAATGACAAAGCGCATCGGGACGGGTCTGATCATCAGTGGTATCCGGAAAGGACACCTCAGCACGGACGCCTTTAGCGTGGTCGCCCCGCAAATGCTTCAGCTGAACGAAACCGCGTCACGACTCATGATGGCCGCTTGTGCCCACGCGTGCACCGACATTTCTGGGTTTGGTCTTGCGGGCCACGCGCTCGAGATGGCAAAGGCAAGCTGTGTAGGCCTGGAGATCTGGCTTGAAGCAGTGCCGTGCTTTGACGAGGCGCTGGCAATGGCCGGATCCGGGGTGGTGACGGGCTTGACGGCGGCCAACCGCGCCGCTACGGCAGGCTGGACGACGCGCGGCCCCCAGGCCCTGCCGAAAGAGGATCTGTTGTACGACCCGCAGACGTCCGGCGGGCTTCTGGTTGCAGTGGCGGTGAGCCGTGCGCAGCGGTTGCTGGATGGTTTAGCGGCCGCGGGCGTTGAGGCGGCAACGGTTGGCCGCGTAATTGCGGCAGCGGAGCCCGCGCTGGTAATTGCGAGAGGCCCTTGCAGATTTTGAGGCTCAGATGATTCCCGATGGTGGCCGGTTATCCCAAGAGCAAGCGTACGAGCAGTGGTGCCGCGCGAACCACGGGACCGGCAGCCGGTCCACAAGCAATAATCTCGAATGGCTCCTGCGCAGGGTTAACCGGGGGGAAACCGCAAGGACGGCTCCACCGACTGGCCCGGCCCGGCCCAGGCGGGTTCTGATGGTGCTCTGCCAGAGGCCAATCGACACCGGGAGCGGCACGGTCACGAGAGAGCTCGTCGCTCGCCTTCGGAAGACCGGCTACGAGGTCGGCCTCCTATACGGCGGTTACGAGGGAGACGACGCCGCGAGGCTCATGAGTCACCCTCCTCGTTTCCACGAGAGAGTCACGTTTGGCCCTGGGCGTAATACTGATATCCCGTTTCCGGTCGTGGGCATGTCCGATAACATGCCATACCCCTCCCGTCCCTTTAAGGACCTCTCCCCCGGCGACGCAGCGCTATACTGCGCAGTATGGCGTAGCAAGCTTGCCCAGTGTTTCCGTGTTTTCGAGCCTGATATAGTTCACGCACATCACCTGTGGCTTGTGGCCGCGATCGCGACGCTCGAGGCCGGCCAGACCCCTGTCGTGGTGTCGGTGCATGGGACGGACCTCCGGCGAGCACGCGCCTGTCCCCACCTAGCGCATCTAGTTAGGCCGCACCTGACCTCGATGTCCCGAATCCTCCTTCTCGCGACCAGCGCAAGTAACGACATCCGCGAGCTGTACGGCTCGGACACCGCATCGTCCCTCGTCCTGGGCAACGGCTTCGACGACGTGCTCTTCCGCCCCAAGCCCCCGACCCTGCGGTTCTTGCCCACTACCACATCCCATGGGATTCCGGGAGGAGCTTGGCCCTTTTCCTCGGCAAGTTCGATCGCCCAAAGGGCGTCGAATGGCTCATTCGAGCGTTTGCGAGAATTAAGCATGAGGGTATGGCTCATGATGCCTCACTAGTAATCGCCGGCACTGGACCTGACGCGGACATCCGTTGCTATAAGGAGCTGGTCCGACAGAATAACCTCACGCGCGAAGTGAGCTTCCCTGGTCAAATAGAACATATTTACCTGCCCGATCTCCTCAATGCGGCGCGGGTTCTTGTCTTGCCGGCATTTCACGAGCCCTTCGGGTTGGTCCTCCTCGAGGCCCTGGCCTGCGGCACTCGCGTCGTAACGACCAACCAGGGCGGACCGCCTGAGTTCATCCCAGAATCGCTGCGCATGGCGGGAAGGGCGTCGCTGGTTAGCGGGCTGCGGTCCTTGCATCCCGCGCAGGACGAAGAACGGCGCTTCGTAGAACAACTGGCTGACAGCGTCGCCAAGCAGATGTCGGAGCCATCCACCCCGAAGGAGCGCTCGGCAATCTCTCGGTCCGTACAGGCGCTATCCTGGTCCACATACGTGAAGCGGCTCGCCCAGGTTTACCAGAGCGCTTTGGACCTCCGAGGCACAACCCAATTACCCACTCCATAAAGGGGTCCGAAATGGCCAAAGACTACGATATCTTCATTAGCTATTCCAACCAAGATGCCGAGTTCGTCACGAGACTGCACGATTCGCTGGAGAGGCACCGCGTTAAGACTTGGGAGTACGAGCGGGGCATTCAGGTTGGCGCAAGCATCGCCGCCGGGATCAGCGACGGGCTCGGCAGAAGCCGGACGTTTGGCGTCGTCCTCTCGAAGGCTGCCTTGGCCTCGAAGTGGGTGATCAACTTCGAGTTAGGCGCAGCCATTGATCTTCTCGCGGCCAACAAGATAACAGCGATCATTCCAATCCTCATCGAGTCGGTGGAACTGCCCCCGCTGCTTCGGAGCTGGCGCTACGTTGATTTCAGTGACCCTTCACGTTTCGGCGAGGGTCTCGACGCGCTGGTTCGCTCGATCGCTGAGAGCCATCCTGGGCCGCTCCCCGGGCCTCGCGTTGGACCCAAGTCTGAATTGCACGAGTTGATCGAGCGGGCGCAGAAGAGCATTGTCGTCTCCGCCCTCACTCTAGACAAGTTCACAACGGACGGCAAAGTCATGGGCGCTCTTAACGGACAGCTTATAAAGCCCGAGCCGCCAAAGATTACCTTCCTGTTGCTCAACCCATACTGCGCGTACGCCCGGGCTCATGAGCGGTTCCACCCCATTGAGAGCCGCTCGCCTCTTGCCGAACAGATTAAGGGAACCATCAGCGTTTTTCAACGCCTGCTCGAGAACGCTCGAGACCTGCCTCACGCAGGCAGGAACCTTTCGTTATACCTCACGAGCTACATGCCCCGGTTTCGGGCCGTGATAGTCGACGACTCAGCCTGCCACGTCAGCTTCTACATGTACGCTGTGGACGTAATCACTACGCCCGAGGTGCTGTTCCGGTCTGGAAAAAACGCTGCGCAATTCGAATCGGTAAGCCGTTCGTTGAAGGATCTCCGGTCCTCGCCGCACTGCTTCCCTTTCATTCTGGACGGGCAGTTCGATGAGAGCTGGCGCCGCTGCGAAGCTGGTTACTACCTAGAGCAATGCCTAGCGGACCTATGCTCGAAGAAAGGCTGTAGCGTTGCAGCCGGTGTCCTCTTCGACCGCCACCCCGGTAATGCATCTGGGAACTGGAGTGGGACGTTTCCCGCGTCTATGGGCTTGAACACGGGCCTGCGCGTCGGAAGAATAGGCACGCTGGATGATGCCATTGCACGCTCCTTCGAACGCGTGAAAGCGTCCTACCCGGGCTATCTAACGGAAAATGATCGGCAAGGGACCGCACAGGACGCCAAGCATCTTCTCCAGACGTCGCATGACGGGCAACAATCGTTCTGGTCGGGCCTGAGCCTGGAGGACCACGAGGACTTCCTAGACCGGCTCTTGCTGGCTAGGACGACAGGGCACCCAGCACCTCTGCAGCCCCTCGACGCCGGGAGTAGTGCCGAGACGCGGAGCCTGGAGCTGGTGCGATGGCTGGAGCGGAGAACCAAGCAGTGGCTCGATCAGAAGAGCCCGGACGACCGCAAGCAGGCCGAGGAGATCGAGCGCAAGCGCTGGCTGCGCTGGTCAATCCTTACCGAATCATTAACGGCCGAGCAACTAGAACGTGGCGACATCTCCGATGTGGGCAACGACCTCTGGCGCGCCGTAGAAGACGGTCCCGTCCTGGAAGCAGAAAATTTTTTCTTCCATATCATCGACACGAACACGGATAGGCCGCTGCGCTTCGCGTGCTTTCCGTCCACGCGCGTCGCCACAGTATTTACTCTCAGGCTCTATGAAAAGCTCCTTCGTGACAAGCGAACGTTGGAGGTGACCTTTGTACCCCGCTCCACGCGCATCGCTGACTACTCCTCGACGCATGACGTGACCAGGCTTTTGAAGGAGTTTCCGAGCCTAGAACGCCGCGCCTCGGTTTCCAAGCACGGCTCACAGTACCGCGCTCTAACGTGGGAACAACTCCATCGCGACCTCCAAGACGTGACCGAGGCCGCTCTGCTCCTGGATATCCGCGGCTCACATAGCTTTCGCTCGCTTCAGGGTGCGCCTAAGATTTGCTTTTTCGGATTCATGGCCCTTGACACGCTCGACCAAGCCCTAGTCGGCCTGCACCAAGTCCAACCCGTGCTGATTCACCAAAATCCTGGCGACCGTTCCTTCCACGTAAATCGATACCTCGCGCCGGCGGACCCCCTGGAAAGCGCAATCACACGCCGTGTTTGCGACCGCCCGTTGAAGTGGGCGGGCGGCGATATAGCGTCGATCTCCTCGTGGAAGGAGAGCCGCCGGTTTCCCTGGGACACTACCAACGAGTTCTACGCCTCGGAACAAATCGAGTTCTTCCGCAGGTTTGGACAACAGCTCGAACGCTACGTCGAGGAATATCTGGATTCCTTCAAGTTATGCCGCCGCGTTCTAGCCCTGGGCTGTGGCGCTGGCAAAGAGGCATACTACCTGCATCGAAATCGCAGCAGCGCGGATTCTCAGATAATCGCGCTTGACCTCATCACCGAGCCCATACTCTACGCTAGAGAGACCTATCCGGAACTCAGGGAGCAGTTTCTGATCGGCGATCTTTATTCGCTGCCTGACCTGCTCGATGGTGAGTTTGACGGTATCGTGGCTAATGCTGCGCTCGTCCACTTGCTGGAGATCGAGGACCTGAGAGACAGAGTCATGCCTTCGATCTGGAATCGCCTCCGCCCCGGAGGGCTCGCCTTCATCCGGCTACTCTACAAGCCGGACGTCCCCGGCGGAACGGAGTACTCGGCTACGGACGAGTTTCCCAATAAGCCTCGCAAGTTCACGTACTACAGCGAAGAGGAACTGCGCCAGATGGCCGAGAGCGCTGGCTTCAAGGTCCTAAGGAGGAGCACGGAGCCTTTTAGGAAGCAGGAAATCAAGGTGTGGTGGCCTTGTGTCCTGCTGCAGAAGCCCGAAGGTGCCCAGTAACGCCGTGCGCGCACCGCGCATCGATAGTCCGGTGCATACCAACGCCGACGTGGACAGCCTTTCCACCGCCATCACGGACGACCTCGGCTATGTCGGCGAGGCCATCCAGAATGTGGTGCGCGCGCGCGTCGGCAAGGTACCAATGATCGGCTTCGTAGGCGCGCCGTTCACCGTGGCCAGCTACATGATCGAGGGCGGTGCTTCGCGCACTTACATCCGCAAGCGCATGATGTATTCCGACGAGATCCTGTGGCGCAGGCTGATGGGCAAGATCGTGGACGTGCAGGCCCCCTTCGCCAGCCTCCAGGTGACCGCCGGCGCGCGCTGCATACAGGTTTTCGACAGTTGGGTGGGCGCGCTGGGACCGGACGATTACGTGCGCTTCGTGCAGCCCTATTCGCGCGCGCTGATCGAGCGCATCCGCGCCACGGGCGTGCCGGTGATCCACTTCGGCACGGGCGCTTCGGGCTTCTTCAAGGAGCTGCACGCGGCCGGCGGCGACGTGATGGGCGTGGATTGGCGCGTCAACATCGACCAGGCCTGGACCGATATCAGCTACCGCTCGGCGGTGCAAGGCAACCTCGATCCGGTGGCTTTGTTCGCGCCGCTGCCGGAGCTGCGGATGAAGATCGCCGAGTTGCTGAAGCGCACGGGCACGCGGCCGGGCCATATTTTCAACGTGGGTCACGGCATCCTGCCGGAGACGCCTGTGGAGAATGTGAAGGCTTGCGTGGAGATGGTGCGCGAGTTCAGGCCGTAGCTGGACCTATGGCAGCACGCGAAACGGCACATTGCTCGAAAGCGTGCCGCTGGGCGTCACCACCTGAACTGGACCAGTGGTCGCGCCGGAGGGTACGGTCACGATCAGTTCGGTCTTTGAAAACAATTCAATTTGCGCCTGCTTGTTGTCGAAGAAAGTGACACTGGTCGCGCCGGCCAGGTCGTTCCCCAGGATCTTGACCACCGTCCCCACCTTGCCGGAGGTAGGCTCTGTTTCCACGAAGGGGCTCAGGCCTACAGACAGTTTGAAGACAGTGCCGTCTCCGCTGGCGCCTCCACCACCGGTCGTCCCATAGAAGGTCGCATTAGTTGCCTGAACCAACGCGGTTGGATAGGAGCCGTCCGGGCACCCGCTTTGCGAGCAGAAGGTTTATAGGGTCGTCAGCGTGCCAGTCGGGGTAACTTTGAAGATAGTGCCACAGCCGTAACTGGGACAGTTGAAGTTGCCGCCAAAATTAGTCGTCCCGTAGAGTTCCCCATTGGCGGCCTGGATCAACCTCGCGAAGGCGATGCCGTCCGAGCACGCGGTTTGGGCGCAGAAGCTGTACACCGTCGTTAGCGTGCCACCCGGAGTGATTTTGAAGACCGTGCCAAAGCCGTTGGCCCCGAGTTCATACGTTGTCCCGTAGAGGTCCCCATTGGTGGCCTGGATCAGCCCCGCGTAGGGCTCACTACCGTCCGTGCACCCGCTTTGGGCGCAGAAGCTGTATACCGTCGTTAGCGTGCCACTCGGGGTGATTTTGAAGACCGTCCCATAGTTTCCATTGGCCCCGCCCACCACCGTTGTCCCGTAGAGATCCCCATTGGTGGCCTGCACGAGCCCGGCATTGGGGTAGTAGCCGTCCGCGCACCCGCTTCGGGCGCAGAAGCGGTATAGCGTCGTCAGCGTGCCACTCGGGCTAACCTTGAAGACCGTCCCGCAGCCAAGCGCGAAAGAGCAGGCGCTGGCCCCACCGTAAGCTGTTGTTCCATAGAAGTCCCCATTGGGGGCCTGGAGTAGCCCTGCGTAGGGCAACGCGCCGTCCGTGCACCCGCTTTGGGGACAAAAGCTGTATAGCGTAGTCAGCGTGCCACTCGGGCTGATTTTGAAGACCGTCCCAGCTCCATTGGCCCCGCCAACCCGCCGCTGTCCCGTAGAAGTCCCCATTGGTGGCCTGGACTAGACCGTTGGGGGATTCGCCATCCGTGCAGCCGCTTTGGGAGCAGAAGTTGTAAAGCGTCGTTAACGTGCCGCTCGGGGTGATCCTAAAAATTGTCCCAAAGCCGTCGCTGAACGGACTTTGCCCCGAAGTTGTCCCGTACAGGTTGCCGTCGGTGCCCTGCACCAGCGCAGCTTCGGGGCCTGCACCGTCAGTGCCATCGAAGCTGTGCAACGTAGTGAAAGTCTGCGCAGGGAGCGCAATCGCCGTCGTTGCCCACCATCCAGATACCATGCACGCGCGCCGCACCCGGCTCATTCTGCCCAGTGTCTTAACGATTCGTTTCATAGATGCGCCCCTTCTCCATACGAACTTCAACTTTAGCCCCCGGCAGCCTCGCCCAGTATACACGCATCCACCTATTCCAGCGGTGTTGGGGCTACGCCGGCGAGGCCATTCAAACGTGGTGCGCGCGCCGGCCGGCAGAGCGTCCGCGATCGGCTGTCCCATCGCCAACACGGACGCCTTGGGCTGCGCCGGAGAAGTCAACTGTCGAGGACTTGCATACCCCATTCCCTGCAATCAGGAAAGTAAGGCGACGCGCAGCTTTTCGAGCTGGCGGCGGGCGATATCGGCCCAATTACCGGAGCTATCGATTTTCAGGTAGGCTTTCCAGTGGTGCACGGCGCGCAGCACGTCGCCGCGGCGTTCGCAGAGCAGGGCGAGATTGAAGTGCGCGTCGCCATAACGCGGATTGATGCGCAAGGCGGCCTCGTAACACTGCCGGGCTCTGGAGAGATCGCCGCGCTCGTCGTAGAGATTGCCCAGATTGAAATGCGCCAACGGGTAGTTGGGATCCGCCTCCAGGGCGCGGGCATAGTAGTCCTCGGCTTCTTTGAACTGGCGCAGCCGGTAGCGGATGGTGCCCAGATTGACCAATGCGCCGGCCGCTTGGGGATTGAACTCGACGGCCTGCAGATAGGCATCCACGGCCTCTTCGACCGGCGCGCCGGTTTCCTCCAGGAACAGGCCTTTTTGGAACCAGGCTTCCGAATCGTGCTCGCGCGGAGGAGGGAGCGGCTGAGGCGGCAAGGACTGCACACTGGCTAATTCGGATGTATCGAAGTCAAAGAGGATTTGGCCGGTGAGCGCTTCCATATTCTGGCCGGCCACGCGTACGGCGATGGTGCGGCCGTCGGAAAAAATCTTGAGTTCGGCCAGCGGGTCGCGCACCTCGGAGAGCCGCCGCTTCAGCGACTGGAGCGCGCTGCCGATCTTGCGCAGAGGGATGCGGCGGGCGCGCAACTCGGCGATGGTGCGGAGGGCGATGAGGTCGCGGAAGGAATAGCTTTCAGCCGCCGCGACCAGTCCCATACGTTCCCAAGTTTGCAACTGGCGCTGGGAAAGGTGGAGCATCCGGCGAACGTCGGCACGCTGATATTGGTGCTTCGGCGCGGAGGCGGGCACGGGGGGATTTTAGCATGAAGCGGAGAGAGAAGACAGGAGTCACAGATCAGGAGTCAGAAGACAGCCCAGCCGGCGGTGCCGGATTAAACAAGGTGTGACTGAAACTGGCTTGTGGGGCGGGCAATTCTGCCGGCAGAAGTGCCTGCGCCACGTTACTCCTCCCAGCGGGCGACCACGGCGCTGGCCAGGCAGTTGCCTAAGACGTTCACCGAGGTGCGGGCCATGTCCATGAGCGCGTCGATGCCCAGCAGGACGGCCACGCCTTCCATCGGCAGGTGGAACGTGGAGAGCGTGCCGGCCAGGATTACCAGCGCGGCGCGCGGGACCCCGGCCACGCCTTTGCTGGTCAGCATCAGGGTCAGCATCATCAGCAGTTGCTGGCCGAAGGACAGGTTTACGCCCGCGGCTTGCGCCACGAAAACGGAAGCCAGCGAGAGATACAGCGTCGAGCCATCCAGGTTGAAGCTGTAGCCGGTGGGAATCACGAAGGCCACGATATGTTTCGGCACGCCGAACTGCTCCATGTTTTCGAGCGCCAGCGGCAGCGCGGCTTCGCTCGATGCGGTGGAGAAGGCGATCAGGAACGGCTCGCGCACGGCGCGGTAAAATGCGCCCACGGGAATGCGCACCAGCAGGACCACCGCGCCCAGCACCAGCACCACGAACAGCACTAACGACACATACATGGTGAGGATCAGCTTGCCCAGTCCGAACAAAACTCCGAAACCTTTGTTACCCACGGTGACGGCAATGGCTGCGCCCACGCCTAATGGCGCGAGATACATGACGTAGCGGGTGTAGCGGAACATGACTTCGGCGAGCGATTCGCAGAAGGCCACCACGGGCTTGGCCTTAGCTCCAACGGCCGCGCAGGCCGCGCCGAACAGAAACGAGAAAACCACGATTTCGAGCACGTCGCCGCGGGCCATGGCGTCGATAATGCTGGCCGGGAACACGTGTTCGACGATGGAGCCGGCGCCAGGCGGCTGCTGCGGCACGGCGGCTTCGGCGGAGGTTTGCGACAGCTTCATGTCCGCGCCGGGACGCACCAGGTTCACGGCGGCGAGTCCCAGGAACAGCGCGAAGGTGGTGACGATTTCGAAATAAACGATGGCTTTCAGGCCGATACGGCCCATGCGTTTCAGATCGCCGCCGCCCGCGATGCCATATACCAGCGTGCCGAAAATCAGCGGCGCGATGATGGAACGGATCAGCCGCAGGAATATCGCGCTGAGGGGGCCGAGCTGCCGCGCGACATTGGGGGCGAACGCGCCCAGAGCCACGCCCGCGGCCATGCCGATGAAGATCCAGGCGGTGAGAGACAGGCGCCTCAACGCTCGCCCCACTTCAGCTTTTGGCGCAGCACGTCGAAGAACATCATGCGCGGCGGGCGGATGAGGTGCAGCGCGTATTCGGAGCTGCGGCAGACCACGGAATCGTCTTTGCGGAGCGGCTCGCCGATCTGGCCGTCGATGGTGAGGTAGACCGATTCATCCTCGCCCCGGCAGCGCACTTCAATTTCGCTGGTTTCGGAAACCAGCACGGGGCGGTAAGTCAGCATGTGCGGGCAGATGGGCGTGAGACAGATGGTGGGCACGGAGGGGAAGATGATGGGGCCGCCCGCGGAGAGCGAATAGGCGGTGGAGCCGGTGGGAGTCGAAACGATCAGGCCGTCGGCTTTGTACAAGGCCACGAATTGCCGGTCGACGTAGGTATCCAGGTCGATCATGCGGGCGATGGCGGATTTGGTGAAGACCACGTCGTTGAGGGCTTCGTAGCTCGAGACGACGGTGTCGCCGCGGCGCACCTCGGCGTGCAGCAGCTTGCGGCGGCCGATGCGATGCTCGCCGCGCAGGGCGCGCTCCAATTCGGGATACAGTTCGTCGATGGTGATGGCGGTGAGGAAACCGAGTCCGCCCAGATTGACGGCGAACAGCGGAATCTGGCGGTTGCCGATGGCGCGCGCCGCGGAGAGGAGCGTGCCGTCGCCGCCGAGCACGATCACCAGGTCGCAGCCTTCGGGCACGTCTTCGCGGCGGAGACCGTCGGCGCGCGCGGCGTAGGCGGCGGTGCGTTCGTCGTAGCGCGCGCGGATGGCGTGGGCGTCGAGCCAGGCGAGCAGTTTGGGTACCACGCCGGCCGCGGCGGGGATGGCGGGCTTGGAGATGATGCCGACAGTGTTAATGGTGGCCATACAGGAGGAACTCGCGGTTTCCTTCCGCGCCCAAAATCGGACTTTCCATGATATCGGTTTCGAATCCTAGCTGCCGCACCGCCTCGTCCACGCGGCGGCAGGCGGCCTGGTGCAACTCCGGTTCACGCACAATTCCCCCCTTGCCCACTTGTCCTTTGCCGGCTTCGAACTGGGGCTTGACAAGTATAACCATTTCGCCGTCCGATTGTAAGACCGGTTTGACGGCGGGCAGGATCAGCGTCACCGAAATGAAGCTGACGTCGCAGACAGCCAGACCGATCGGCTCGCCGATGTCTTCTGGGCGCAAGTAGCGCGCGTTGAGTTTTTCGCGCACCACGACGCGCGCATCGCTACGAATTTTCCAATCGAGCTGGCCCGATCCGACATCGACGGCATGCACGCGCGCCGCGCCGCGCTGCAGCAGGCAATCGGTGAAACCGCCGGTGGATGCGCCGATATCAAGGCAAACGCGGCCCGCGACGCGGATGGCGAAGTGCGCGATGGCGGCATCCAGCTTGAGTCCGCCGCGGCTGACGAAGGGCGGCTGGGCGAGCACTTCGATGCGGATTTCGGCATCGACCGGCTGGCCGGGTTTGGCGGCTTTGCGGCCGTCGACGAGGACCTCGCCCGCCATGATGAGCGCCTGCGCTTTTTCGCGCGTGGGGGCGAGACCGCGATCCACCAGCAGACGGTCGAGACGGGGCTTCATGACTTGCGATGGACGATCAGATCGGCCAGTTCGTGCAGACGCTCGGCGCGGGTGCCGAAGGGGGCCAGGGTTTCGTGGGCGCGTTGGCATTCGAGGGCGGCCATGCGGCGCGACTCCTCGACGCCGTAGACGGCGGGGAAGGTGATTTTGTGCTGTTGCGCGTCTTTGCCGGCGGTCTTGCCGAGCGCCGCGGAGGATTCTTCCACGTCCAGGATATCATCCACGATTTGAAAAGCCAGGCCAATGTGCTCGCCGTAGCAGGAAAGGGCCTGGTAGTGCGGTTCGTCCGCGTCCGCGCAGATAGCGCCGAGCCGCAGGCTGGCGCGCAGCAGAGCGCCGGTTTTGGCGCGATGGATGGATTCGAGCAGCGGGGCGGTGGGCGGCTGGCCTTCACCCTCGAGGTCGGCCACCTGGCCGGCGATCATGCCGCCTACGGTGCCGGCGGCGGAGGCGAGTTCGACGATCATGCGCGACTTGCGATCAGCAGCGGTGGGCGTTAGGTCGATGGCGGCGAGGACTTCGAAGGCCAGGGTGAGCAGGGCATCCCCCGCCAGGATAGCCATGGCTTCGCCGAAGACTTTGTGGCAAGTGAGCTTGCCTCGGCGGTAGTCGTCGTTATCGAGGGCGGGCAGGTCGTCGTGGATGAGCGAATAAGTATGGATGAATTCGAGCGAGCAGGCGGCGGTGAAGTGGGCTGCGCCGGGATCGCCGCCGGAGGCCCGGGCGGCTTCCAGACACAGAATCGGACGGATGCGCTTGCCTCCGGCAAAGAGGCTGTAGCGCATGGCGCGGTGGATGGTTTGGGGGGCCTCGGCTTCCGGGGGCACCAGGCGATCGAGGTGGGCGTCCACCAGGGTTTGCTGCTGGGCGAGGTAGTCGCGAAGATTCATGCTTTCTCGGGACGGAAAGGCTCGGCCTGGATTTTGCCTTCCTTGCGGATGAGCATTTCGACGCGGGTTTCGGCCTCTTCCAATTGTTTGCGGCAGACTTCGCTGAGGCGCATGCCTTTTTCGAATAGCTCGAGGGAGCGCTCCAGGGGGAGATCGCCGGCCTCGAGTTCTTTGACGACTTTTTCGAGTTCGTCGAGGGAAGACTCGAAGGGGAGGACGGGGGTGGGTGCTGCGGTGGTATCGGCCACGGAACCATTGTAGCCAGTGGACGCTATGGGTGGGCCACTTCGTAGACTGCGATCCACTGGCCGCGGCGCTGCCAGCGGGCGACGGGCATGCCGGAAATTGTCACGTCCGGTTCGTAGGCATAGAAGTGCCGCCAGATCTTGCGTACTAGCTCGATGTTGGTCCAACTCCATCGCGGCTCCCACATGCGGGTGAAGAGCACGAAGATGCGCGCATCGTGCGCGGTTGAATCCGGCAGGCTGCGGACGGGTATGGCGTGGCGCACGTAGCCGTATTCGGGGCGGCTCAATGCGGCTGTGAGGGGCCAGACAGTGGCGATCCGCTCGCCGGGATAATTGCGTGCGACGAACTCCGCGGCGGTCTGCTGCAAGCCAACGAAGTCCGTGAAGGCCAGGTTGTTTTCGAATGGGAACGGATAGGGCGGGTTCCAAAAATTGCCGGCGATCAACCCGGCCAGCAGGGCAACTTGGCAGACGACCTTCAGCGGGCCTTTGTAGATGGACATGGCGGCCACCATCGCGGCGTAGACGACTGGCAGGACGGGGAGGAGGTAGCGCTCCAGCATGGCGCCGCCGACGGCGCTGAGAAACAGTACATGGATGCCGATCAGGAGCCAGGCGATGCGCCACGCGCGTGTGGCGAAAACGCGGCGGCGCCAGGCGAGCAGGATGGCGATGGTTCCGATCCAATGGAAATCCTGGAAGAAGAGATAATAGAGGCGCCGGCCCAGCGCGAAAGTGAATCGCACGGGGTGGAAGGGATAATACAAGTTGTAGCGGGTGAATTCGGTGTTGCCGAATAGGTGTCCCGTGCCGCGCGCCAGCACCCACAGCCAGCAGCCGAGCGCGGCGGCGGGCAGCGCGAACCAAGCGGCATCGCGAAGGCGCCTTTCAACCAGCAGCCAGACGGCGAACAGCAGGGGCACGAGCAGTCCGGTCTCCTTCACCAGCACCAGCGCGATACAAGCCAGAACGGCCCGGCGGATCTTGTCTTGCAGGAACAGCAGCAACGCCACGCAGGTGAACAGCATGGCGGGCATATCCAATTGCGCCAGCATGGCCTGCGCGAAGAAGAGCGGGGATACACAGAGCAGGAACACGGCCATGAAGGCGGGCGCGCCGCGTACGTTGCGGGACAGTTCGATAGCCAGCAGGAAGGCTACTAGGATGGCGAACGATGCGATGAGCAGCATGGCGACGCGCGTCGCCACCACCGAGTATCCGGCCACGGTCCAAAAGGCGGCGAGGTAGGCCATCACGCCGGGCGGATGCACGTTGGGAACGGTGGAATGCGGAATCCAAGCGCCACTCTGAAATAGGTCCAGCGCGGCGGGTATGAACTGGCCCAATTCATCCCAGTAGTAGGGCAGGCGCAGCAGCGGCGCGTGCGAGAGCAAAACTATGAAAGCAAACAGCGCCAGGAAGAACAGGTAGGTTTCCGGGCTGATGCGCCGGCGCCGGGGAGGCTCCGCCGTCACTGGACGGTCCCGGCCGGCGGGTGCGGTTCCAGCTTGATCTCGCCGAACGCGGTTTCGTACTGGTTGACGTTTTGCGTGAGGACGTTGAGCAACGCCTTGGCCTGCTGCGGGCTGAGGTAAATTCCTTGAAAATTCTGGATATTGACGTTATCGGGCGCGGTCTGGTTGACCAAACCAAAGAGCAGGAAGAAGTCCCAGAGGTTTACGCGGATTTGGACGCTGTTGGCGTATCCCTCCCGGTATTCGGGCATATTGCTCATTTGGATCTTGGTGGGTTGCGGCTGGCTCATATGGACATGGTGACACAAATGGTGGGCGTTGGTGTGCCACAATCAGTATGATCCGGAGAGATGCTGAAGGAGGGAGATCATGCAGACAGGACTTTGCCGGGCGGCAATCTGGGTTCTGGCGTTGCCGGGCATATTGCCTGCCGTGGACTTTAACAGTCCAAGGGCGTTTGAGACGGGCTACGCCGCGTCGGTAGTGGTGGCCGACTTCAATGGCGATGGAAAGCCGGACATGGCGGTGGCCGGCGGAAACACGGGATCTGTCGCAATCCTGCTGGGCAACGGCCAGGGCGGCTTCGATCCGGCTGTTTTCTATGCCGTGGGGAACAACGCCTCTACCGTGGTCCTGGGGGATTTCAACGGCGACGGAAAGCTGGATTTGGCGGTGGCGAACCGGCGTTCCCACAACATCTCGATTCTGTTAGGCAATGGAGATGGCACGTTCCAGCCGCCGATAAATTCCATTACCGGTGTGAATCCGCTGTGCCTTGCGGCTGCGGATTTCAACGGTGACGGAAAGGCGGATCTGGCCGTTTGCCGCTCCTCGCTGGTCAGGATCTACCTCAGCAATGGCGATGGCACCTTCCGGAAGGGAGTCGAGCTTTCGCTAAACGGGCCGGTGAGTGCGGCGGCAGCCGACTTCAACGGCGACGGAAACGCCGATCTGGCCGTGGCCGATTCCACCGGTGTGCAGATTCTACTGGGAAACGGGAACGGCACTTTCCTAGGCAAGGGGAACTTCTTCGGCCAAGCCGCTTCCTGGGTGGCGGTGGCGGACTTCAACGCGGATGGCGAGCCGGACTTGGTGCTGGCTTCCTATCCGGGCATCGTCATTCTCCTGGGCAACGGCCGGGGAGAATTCAAGCCGCCGTTGATCTACACACTAAGCGGAGTCCTCTATGCCGCCGTGGGCGATTTCAACGGAGACGGCGTACCGGACCTGGCGTTGACTCTTCCAAACGGCTCGAGCAGCAGTATCTCAATCCTGCTGGGGGCGGGCGACGGCACGTTCCGGCACTTAGCGAACTATGCGGTTGGGGAATATTCCGGAATTCCAGTTGTGGGGGACTTCAATGCGGACGGAAAACAGGATCTGGCGCTGCCGGACCAAAATGCCGTCGAAATCCTGCTGGGCAACGGCCAGGGCGGCTTCCAGCATCCGGCGAACTACGCGGTTTTGGAGAATCCGCGCGCGGTAGCGGCGGGCGATTTCGATGGCGACGGCAAGGAAGACCTGGTGGTGGCGGTGACCGGTTCCCAAGCCGTGACGGTGATTCTGGCCAACGGGCAGAGGCACAGCTACCGGTTGCCCGTGGCGGCATTTTCCGTGGCCGTAGCGGATTTCAACAACGATGGAAAGCTGGACATCGCCGCGGATTTCGAAATCCTGCTGGGCAACGGCGACGGCACGTTTCAGCCGGCCAAGAACTACGGCATCGCCAATTCGGTGGTGGTGGCGGACTTCAATGGGGATGGCAAGCCGGACCTGGCGGGATTGTACGGATACAATTTCGAGATCCTGCTGGGCAACGGCGACGGCACGTTCCAACCGCCGCAGAGCTATGCCGCCAACGAATGGGCCGTGTCTCTTCTGGGCGGCGATTTCAATGGAGATGGAAAACCGGACTTGGCCGTAGTGAGCTCGGACAACGACGACAACGGCGAAAGCACGATAGCCATCCTGCTGGGCAACGGCGATGGCACCTTCCGGGCGGGGGAGACCATCAACTTCCCCTACGACAGCTATCTGATCAGCGCAGCGGCGGGGGATTTCAACGGGGACGGGAAGCTGGATCTGGCGGTGCCGATTTGGGGAATGCACAGCGTCTCGATTCTCCTGGGCAAGGGTGATGGCACGTTCCACGCGCCATTCTCCTACCAGGTAGGGCCGGAGCCTACGGTGGCGGCCGTCGCCGACTTCAACGGGGATGGAATACCGGACTTGGCGGTGGTGAATTACTTTTCGAGCGCGGTTTCGATCCTGCTGGGCAAGGGCGACGGGACGTTTACCGAACAGGCCGTAGGCTTCGCTTCGGGGGTGCTGCCGCCGGCTTCCACGCCCAGCCCGCAGGCCATGACCGTGGTGGACTTTAACGGCGATGGCAAACCCGATCTGGCGGTGGTGAATTATGCGCTGAATAGCGTAACCGTGCTGACCAACACTACGCCGTAAGGCCACGCAGGCGGCGCATGGCGCCACCCCACTCTGAAAAAGTTTGTAAATTGGTACAACCTCGGGGCGGGCCTTTGCGTCCGATGTGGTGGGAGGGAAAAAGACATGAAGGGAATGGTGCACTGCCCGATTTGCACCCACACGGTGCCGGCGGCCATCGATATCGTTAGTAAACGGGCGCGCGTATCGCCGGGACAGCGGTGTCCGCGGTGCTCGTCGTCGTTGGACGTAGCCATCGTAGTACAGGTGGCAGAAGCCGCCTGACCATCGCAGTACTTTTTAGGATTGGCGCGCGGGGCGAATTGGCGCTATAGTGTATTCAGTTGGACCAAGATGAAAAGGAAGCTGCCACTCAAATCCGAACCGGTGATCGCCCCGGAGATTCTGGAGCAGGCCAAAAGGTCGCTCATAGCCGATAGCATTAGGAAACCGGGAAAATGCTCGGTTTGCGGAGGGGACACGTCGCTCGGCGCGGGTGAGCCGTTGTGCTGGGTGTGCCGGCGGCTGAAGATCAGCGCCTGGCGCGATATCGAACAGCAAATGCCCGCTCAGGAATGAGGGGCTGCCACCGGGCTGCCGATGCCCTGCGCTTGCGCCCGCTCGTAGATGAACCCGGCGGAGATTACATCCTCGACGGCCAGTCCAACCGATTTAAATAGCGTGATTTGGTCCGGCGAGGTGCGTGCCTTGGCGCCCGCTACCACATCCTTCAATTCCACGATCCGTGGACTGCTCCATTCCGATTCCTCCAAAGCCGTCAGCAGATCGCCGGCCTCCATGCGGGCCTGTTCGATAGAATCCACAGCGATCAGATCGGCGCGGTGTACGAGGTCGGCTGGAACTTCGCGGCGGTTGGCCTGGTTGGATCCCATGACGTTGATGTGGGTGCCCGGTGCGATCCATTCGGAGGATAGCACCGGCTCTTTGGAATTAGTGGCGGTGAGCACGACTTGTGCGCCGCGGACGGCTTCTTCGGCGGTTTCGACGGCGCGGGTGTTGGTTTCCGCGGCGAAGGCGGCGCGCTTGGCGGGATCGCGGCTCCAGACGCGCACGTCCGTGAAGTGCCGCACGGCCCGCATGGCGTCCAACTGTGTGCGGGCTTGAAAGCCGCTACCGATAAGGGCGAGCGTCGCGGCGTCGGCGGGGGCCATGAACTTCGTCGCAAGGCCACTCGCCGCGCCCGTGCGGATCTGCCCCAAGGCGTTCGCTTCGAGGATCGCCAGCGGCTCGGCGTCGGCGGCGCGGTAGAGCAGGAACAGGAAATTCGGGCCGTGGCGGGGATTGGTGGCGTAGATCTTCGCGCCGTAGTATTTGCCGTCGCTGGCGGCCATGTAGTGCAGGACGGAGCCGGTGGGCAGGATCAAGCGGCGGCGCGGTTGGTTGATGGCAACGCCCGAGGCCAGACGCTCGAAGGCGGTCTGCAACAGCTCGATGCAGACGGGCAGCGGCAGCAGCTCGCGTACGTTTTGTTCGGTTAGATAAAGCATGCTCATTTGTTGGCCTCGATGGTTTGCGCTACGTCTTCCCACTCCGCCATCAGGTTGAGCAAGTCGGTGCGGCGGGCGGTAAGGAGATCGCTGATGCGGACGGTTTCGTCCGCGCTGGTGAAGTTGACGAGCGCACTTTCGTAATCGGCGATTTCGACTTCCAGGCGGGTGACTTCGTCTTCGATTTCGCGGCGGCGCTGTTTGAGTTGGCGGAGCTTGATCGGATTGAGGCGGCCGGCGCGTGGCTCGGGTTGTGGACTAGGGGGCTTCGGCGCGTGGTGGGTCTGTTTCGGTTCGGGCTCGGGGGACTTGGCGGCCTCGACCTGCTTGCCTTCTTTGCGCCAGATGTAGTCCTCATAGTTGCCGGGGAAGACTTGCATGCCTCCATCGGCGACTTCGAAGACACGGGTTGCCAGCTTGTCGATGAAGTAGCGGTCGTGCGAGACGAACAGCACCGTGCCGGTGAATTCCTGGAGCGCGTTCAGCAAGACGTCTTTGGCGCGCAGGTCCAGGTGGTTGGTCGGTTCATCGAGCAGCAGGAAATTGGACGGCATCATCAGCATGCGGGCCAGCGCGTAACGGTTGCGCTCGCCGCCGGAGAGCACCCCGATGGTCTTGAAGACATCGTCCTCGGAGAACAGGAAGCTGCCCAGAATGGAACGCAACTCGGTGTTGGTGGCGCGCGGCGCGACGTCTCCTAGATCGTCTAGGAGGCGCGCGTTGATGTTCAGCTCCTTATATTGATCCTGCGCGAAGTAATCCGGCTGGGCGTTGTGGCCGAGGATGTATTCGCCGGATGTGAGCGGCTCCGCGCCGGCGAGGATCTTGATGAGGGTGGATTTGCCCGCGCCGTTGACGCCCACCAGCGCCACGCGGTCGCCACGCTCGATGGCGAAGTTCACGCCCGCGAAGACCGGCGTATCGCCGTAGCTTTTGGCCACGTTCTTGAACTCGGCTACGATGCGGCCGCTGGGCTTGGGCTGCGGAAAACGGAAGTGGATGGTCTTCTCTTGCGGGGGGATTTCGATGCGCTCGATGCGCTCCAGTTCCTTGATGCGGCTCTGCACCTGCTTGGCCTTGGTGGCCTGCGCGCGAAAGCGGCTGATGAAGGCTTCGAGCTGGACGATGCGGTCCCGCTGGTTGGCGTAGGCGGCTTCGAGCTGCGCGAGGCGCTCGGACTTTTGCTGCTCATAGCGGGAGTAGCCGCCGGTGTAGAAGTGTACGCGCTTGTTCCAGAGCTCAAGCAGCTTGCGCACGGTGACGTCGAGAAAATAGCGGTCGTGGGAGACCAGCACGAAGGCGTGCGGGTAAGAGCCGAGATAGCCTTCGAGCCAGTTGCGGGCTTCGAGATCGAGGTGGTTGGTAGGCTCGTCGAGCAGCAGCAGGTTGGGCTTCTCGAGCAGCAGCTTGGCGAGCGCGATGCGCATCTGCCAGCCGCCGGAGAACTCTTCGGTGCGCTTGGTCCACTGACCTTGGGGGAAGCCGAGGCCGGAGAGCACCATGCCGACCTGGGCCTCGATGGCGAAGCCGTCGCGCGCGCGGAATTCGCCTTCGGCTTGATGGAAACGGTTGGCGACCTGGGTGTACTCGGGGCTGGCGGGGTCGAGTTCGGACATTTTGTGCGCGAGGGTTTCCTGTTCCTGTTCGAGGGCGAGGAGATCGGCGAAGACGGTCATGCATTCGGCGAAGACGGTGCGTCCGGAGAGGGAGAGCCCTTCCTGGGGCAGGTAGCCGACGCTGGCGCCCTTCATGGTGACGATGGAGCCGGCGTCGAGGGAGTCCATGCCGGCGAGGATTTTGAGGAGGGTGGATTTGCCGGTGCCGTTGGAGCCGACGATGCCGGCGCGTTCGGTGGGGGTGACGAGCCAGTCGAGGTGTTCGAAGAGTGTTTTGGGGCCGAAGCGTTTGGCGGCCCCGGTGAGTTGGATCATGGGGTGGGGGGTGTGTAAAAGTTCATTGTAGCGGGTGGGGCGGTGGGTGGGTGCTGGGTGTTGGGGCGGGTTGGCTGATTTCGATGCGGCCGGAGCGGTTGGGGGAGGTGTTTTTTGGGCGTCGTGCATCGTTTTCTGGCGGAACAAAGCCAATAAGTTGTTCGGCTTCTGTTGTTTGCAAAAATTGACGAAGCCAATTTGGGGGCCGCGGCGCGGTGCGCGGCGGCGGTCCTTTCGCTCCCAGAGTAAGTGGACGGATGGGCCGCCGCCCTGCTAGACGACATTGAGAATACTGTTTTATGTTCCATTTCGTTGCATAGAGGTCCGCGGTCGTGAGTCTCGCCGGTTGGAACAAACGAAGCCCAAGATACTGATAAGAAAGGCCCCGTAAGGGACCAGGCGGGGTCTGCGGGACGAAGTCCTCTTGGGTTCTCGGGTCGCAAACGTTGAATTTTGGCTTCATCGATATATTTGGCGCCGTGGAAGATCTGCGGCGAATACGGCCTCCTGCCTGCCCGATGTCACAATAGCATGGCGCCGGCCGAAACCGAGGGGAGCAGGAGGGCCCAACTGCTTGTTTTCAGGCAGATGCAGCGTGAGCTTTCGGCAACGCTGCGTAGCGGTAGCGCACCGGACGGATGGATGGTCAGGCCCTGACGTATTTCGCCAGCAGGGACTCCATGTAGTCGGCGACGCCGTAGCCGAAGTTGTGGCTGA
>Ga0302324_100008992_pt1 | contig 20991 bp, 12 predicted proteins | sample Palsa_T0_1_FD_201949 | JGI IMG/M metagenome (GOLD analysis project Ga0302324, IMG submission 201949) | Peat permafrost microbial communities from Stordalen Mire near Abisko, Sweden - Palsa_T0_1 | ecosystem: Environmental > Terrestrial > Soil > Palsa > Peat permafrost | place: Sweden: Abisko...
CGGGATCATCCAGACAAAAACGTATTGCTGCAGCACCACGAGCACGCCCAGGAGAACGGTCAAGATGATGCTGTGGAAGAACGTGCGCGCAAGCACCCGGCCTTCCTGTCCCTGCAGATGCGTGACCGATGCGCCGGTCGCGATGTTCTGGGGCGAGATCATTTTTCCCATCACGCCGCCCGAGGAGTTGGTGGCGGCAATCAGCACGGGGTTGAGGCCCAGCTGCTTGGCGGCGACCACTTGCAGATTGCCGAACAGCGCATTGCCGGATGTGTCGCTGCCGGAGAGAAACACCGCGATCCACCCGAGGAAGGGGGAGAGCATAGGAAAGAACAGTCCTGCCGATGCCACGCCGAGTCCCAGCGTGTAGTTCATCCCGGAATAATTCATGAGATAAGCAAGGCCGACGATGAGCGCCACCGTGAGGATCGCGAGACGGCTCTGGCGCCACGTCTTCGCGATGGCCGCCAGAAATCGCGCCGGCCCGACGCTGACGCAGGCGGCGGTGATGATCGCGGCCACCAGAATGGCCGTGCCGGTCCCCAAGGGTTGAAATATCCAGTTGGCCGCGTAGGCTTTCTTGTACAGCGTGATGAACACTTGATTGTGCAGGGCCGGCCAGTGGAAGGTCTGCTGACCGATGGTCGCGATCTTGAGGTGAGTCCAGGCGATTACGACTACTGACACGATGACCCACGGCAGCCATCCCTGCCAGGCCGGCACGGCTCCGCGCGGGCTCGCCGTGGCGGCGCCCGGTGCAGATGCGGGCGTTGGAATGCCGCGATCGATGGCATAGGCCGCATCCGGTCTGGGCGACCACAACTTCAGGAACGCGAGCGTAACGATCAGCGAGATGAGCGCCGCGAGCACGTCGGTCAGCGAATAATCGAGATAGTTCGAGGACACGAATTGGGCCGCCGCGAAGCTGCCTCCCGCGACGAGGAGCATCGGCCAGAGGGCGCGGATCGATTTGGCCCCGCCGTAGATTCCCATGACATAAAAGGGAAGGAGCAGCGCGATGAACGGCAGTTGACGCCCGATCATCGCGCCCAGCTTGACCGCCGGGAGATCGGTCACCTGACCGAGCACGGTGATGGGCGTCCCGAGCGCGCCGAACGCGACGGGCGCGGTATTGAAAATGAGCGTATAGGTGAGGGCTTCCAGCGCCGGCATGCCGATCATGATGAGCAATGCACTGGTGATGGCGACCGGCGAACCGAAGCCGGCCACGCCCTCGAGCAGGCACCCGAAACAATAGCCGATCACAACCAACACCACACGGCGATCGTTCGGCAAGTTGGCGACCAGCCACGCGCGGAAGGCATCGAAACGTCCGGAGATCACCGCGATGTTATAGAGAAGCAGCGCGTTGAACACGATCCACATGACGGGCCACAGCGCGAACGCCATGCCGGCCGCGACGCTGTCGAAGGCCAGTCCCACGGGCAGCTTCCATGCGGTGATCGCGATGACCAGCCCGACGAGCAGCCCGGCGAGAGACGATTGCCAGGCGGGGCGGCGCAGGATGCCGAGCGACACAAGCACGACCGCGACCGGCAGCGCTGCCGCGAAGAAAGAGAGAAGCAGGCTGTCTCCGACCGGGATCAATAATTGATCGAACATTCTTGTTGTCCCCAGCTGTCGCGCGCCTGCGCTATCCTAGCGCGAATAAACGACGGAAGAATACCCATGCGGATGACTTTGCTGACGATTGCCTGCAGCGCGGGCGTGCTTGCCGTGAGCGCAGCGGGCGCATCGAAGCGCGCCTTGGACGCGAGCGATTTCGACCGACTGCTTTCGGTCGAGAGTGTGGCGTGCTCCGGCGACGGAACCTGGATCGCCTACACGGTCGAGGGTTCGGATCCCGGGTCCGACGATCGCAAAAGCGCGGTATGGACGACCGATTTTCAGGGCACAGCGGAGCTGCGGCTGACAGCTGCGGGCGAGGAGTCGGCCTCGGATCCGAAGTTCAGCCCCGATGGCCGGTATGTAGCGTTTCTGTCGGCGCGCAAGACCGATGGCAAGCAGCTGTATCTGCTCGACCGCCATGGCGGCGAGGCTCAGCTCCTTGAGGGCATCGCGGGCGATGTCGCCGAGTACGCCTGGTCTCCGGACGGCGCCCGGCTGGTGATTTCCATGAGTGCCGCGGCAGCGGATGAAGCCTCGGGCAAATCCTCGGACAAGCTGAAGGTCCCGGCGCCGATCGTGATCGATCGGCTGCACTTCAAGGAGGATCGTGAGGGTTATCTCAGCGCGGCCGATCGCAAGCAGATCTACCTGTTCGATCTAGCGACGAAAGCCTTGACCCCTCTCGCTGCCGACCCGCAGGCCGACGACACGGCGCCCGTGTTCTCACCCGACGGCCGCCGCATCGCCTTTTTCAGCGATCGCACAAGCGACCGAACGGGCAAGCTCGAGCTCGACGTGGTCGACGCACGGGCGGGCGCGCCTTCGCACACGCTCACGGAGTTCTTTGCGCCCAACAAGCCCGCGCTGCGCTGGACGCCGGACGGCACGCGCCTGGTCTACACCACCGGCCTCGAGCCGCGGCTCAACGCGTACATTCAGGACCGGCTAAGCGTGTTTTCCCTCGCCGAAGGGAAATCGAGACTGCTCACCGAGCGTCTCGACCGCGCGCTCGCTGGCATCTCCACCGTGAGCAATGAAACCGTTGCTGCGATCATCGAGGACGACGGTGTGGAATTACCGGTGTCCGTGCGCCTGGACACGGGTGAAGCGCAGCGACTCGTGACGGGAAAGTGGTCCGCGACCAGCATCTGCGGAATGGGGGAACACATCGCGGTGGTTGCCTCCAACGACGGCACAGTCCCCGAAGTGTATGCGGTCGAGCCGAAGGGTCTGCGCAAGCTCACGCACCATAACGATGCCGAGATGGCCGAGCTCGAGCTCGGCACGGTCGAGGACATCTCCTTCCCGAGCCGCGACGGCACGATCATTCACGGCATGATGGTCAAGCCCGCGGATTATCGCGCAGGACTGGCATACCCCACGATCCTCTGGATTCACGGCGGACCGAACGGGCAGGATTCGCACGGACTGGCCGCCGATACCTATCCGCTGGAGCTCGAGCGACAGTGGTTCGCGGCTCACGGTTACGTGGTGCTGGCGGTGAACTATCGCGGCAGCAGCGGCCGCGGCGCCGCCTTCGCGCAGGCGATCGCGGCGGACTGGGGACACAAGGAAGTCGCGGATCTGCTCGGCGCGGTCGATTATGCCGTGCGCGAGAAGATCGCCGACCCACACCGGCTCGGCGTCGGCGGCTGGAGCTACGGCGGCATCCTCACGGATTACGTCATCGCCTCGGACACGCGCTTCAAGGCTGCCATCAGCGGTGCCGGCAGCGCCAATCAGCTCTCGATGTACGGCGTGGATGAGTACATCATGCAGTACAACGCCGAGTTGCAGCCCCCTTGGGCCGCGACGCCGCTCTGGCTCAAGGTGTCCTATCCTTTCTTTCACGCCGATCGAATCAAGACGCCGACCTTGTTCCTCGGCGGGGACAAGGACTTCAACGTGCCGATTGCAGGCGGCGAGCAAATGTATGCGGCGCTCCGCACGCTCGGTGTGCCGGCGCAGCTCATCGTGTATCCCGGCCAATACCATTTGCTGACTCGCCCGAGCTACATCAAGGACAGACTGCAGCGCTACCTCGCCTGGTACGATCGCTATCTCGGGGCGCCCGGCCGCTGATCCGGGTGCGGGGGCTTGCCGCGGCCGGGGGCGCGTGCGATGCCGGCGGTTGCGAATTAGCTCACAAATCCGCGTTATGACCAAAGAGCGGCACCGTTCTGTCGCGCTGCAAAGCAAGAAATGTGATTCAGGGCCTCTCAGTTTTAGGCCTTATCCCTGACGCTACAACACGTTGCAGTGGCCTCTCTCGGGGGAACCGACCCCCGCGGGAGCTTGCTGTGGATATTCGTGGCGTCAACGATCACAGGGAGCTGTCTTGTCTCACGCAGCACGAAAGCAGGCGGCTGCACCGAACTCCGCACGGCTTTGCCTGGTCGTGCACGATGATCTCGAGCTGCGTCTGCGACTGGCCGGCCTGGTCCGCCGCGCCGCCGCCTCGCTCGACGCCGATGCCTTGTCGGGCGCGGGCCTTCAGAATTTGTCCGTGGAGCAGCTGCGCTCCTATGTCGCCGTCATGGTCGTGGTCGAATTCATGCAACGCGGCGCCGAGGGGGATCCGCTCGGAGTCGTGACGCGGTTGCGCGCACGCGCGCCGCTCTTACCCATTTTCGTATTCGCGCGTCAGGGCGACGAGCGCTGCGCCGCGCGCGCGATGAAAGCCGGCGCCGCAGACTACTGGCCCATCCATGCCGTCGACCTCAACGAGCTCGCGGCGGCGCTCCGGCCCTTGCTGGAGCAGCCCGGCGAGCCGCTTCCGAGTTCGCCCAAGGCCGCGCATGCGGTGATCGACGACGCGTCGGCCTACCCGAGCGTCGCAGGCTATCGGCTGCTCAAGAAGATCGCGCATTCCTCGTCGGCCAGCGTCTACCTCGCCCGCAACAGCGATTTGGCGCAGAGGGTGGCGCTCAAGGTGCAGCCCATCCAGGGGCTCACGAGCGTATCGGAAGAGGACCGCCAGAGATTCGCACGTGAATGCGAGATTCTTTCGAGTTTGAACCACCGCTCGGTCGCCGACGTCATCGATTTCGGCATCACACCGAATTATCTGTATCTCGCGCTCGAATACTTTCCTTGCGGCAGCATGCGCGAGCGGTTGAAGAATCCCGTGAGCGAGCGCGACGCGCTCAATTACGCGCGGCAGATCGCGTCCGCCCTGCAGGTCGTGCACGCGGCCGGGATCGTGCATCGGGACCTCAAGCCTTCGAACCTCATGCTGACCACGGATAACCGGGTGGTGCTCATCGATTTCGGCTCGGCACGCGCACAATTGGTCGGTCTCGAGCTGTCGCGCTCCGATCTTATGACCGGAACTCCCTATTACGTCTGTCCGGAGCAAATCGATGGCCGCGATCCCGATCAGCGCGGCGATCTTTATAGTCTGGGCATCATCCTGTACGAGATGCTGGCGGGCCATTTGCCCTTTCTCGGCAGCAATCTGGGGGAGATATTCCAGGGGCACCGCGAGCGTCCGGTACCGCCGCTGCCGGCCGCGCAATCCCATTATCAGCCGCTCATCAACCGGCTGCTCGCGAAGAAGCCGGATGAGCGCTTTGCTTCCGCTGCCCATTTACTCGATGCCTTGAACTCCGCCGCAGTGACGCCCGCGGATAGAGAATCGCCATGACCAATGCCACCGCCAAACAGAACACGAGCTCCTCGCCCGCAGGAGAGGAATCGAGCCCGCCGGCCAAGAAACGCAAATTCGACGCGTATCTGGTGACGCTCGACGATGAGCTCTGGCCGCAGGTGGGAGGCCATCTCACGCAGAAGCTCAATCACCGGCAGATCGACTCCATCGAGGAGCTCGTGAATGCGACCAGCCCCGGCGAGGCGGCGATCGTGCTCTGGGATGCCCGCGCAGCGGCAGATCGGTCCGACGTCCTTGCCCGTCTGGCGGCGCACTCTCCGCGCTTCGCCGTGGTCGTGCTCGACGTTGCGGAGAGCGAGTCGGCGTGGACTCCGGAAGTCGATCGCGGCCAAATCGTTGCGCATGTCGCGGTGCCTCTCGATGGCGAGCGCATCGCGAGCGCGCTCGCAGGGGCGTACGACGAGGCGAGCGCCCGCCTGGCGCTCCTCGGCGAGGTGACTGGGCGTGAAGGCCGCGGGACTTCTGACCTTGGCGGCCGGGGCGCCGGCGTGCGCGCGCCGCAGGTCGAGGTCCTCGACAACGAGCTCGCCGGACCCGAGGAATCGGAGAGCAGCGGTCCGCGTTTTCCCGTCGTTGCGATCGTGGGCGTGACTGCGATCGTGCTCGTCGCCGCGGCAGCCTATTTTGTCCTGCGGCGTCCGGACGCCGTGCCAACGCTGCCGCCTTCCGCGAACGCAGCTCGCGTCGCAGAGCCCCTTGCACCCGCCATACCCGCCGGCCCGACCGCATCGGAAGAGACGCAGCCCGCAGCGGACTCGACACCCGCGGTCGCCGTCGAGGACAAAGTCGATGCATTGATCAGCGCCGCGCAGATCGCGATGCGCGATCGGCACTTCATCGAGCCGCCGGAGGGCAGCGCTCTGTCGCTCTATCGCAGCGCACTCCTGCTCGCGCCCGGCAATGGCGAAGCACAGCAAGGACTGAAGCGTCTCTCGGAGATCCTGGTCGGCCGCGTGCAATCGGCCCTGGACGAGAAGCAATTCGACGCGGCGCTGCAGGCGCTCGAGACCGTTCGCAGCATCGACTCCAGCGACCCGCGACTGCCGGCGCTCGATGAGCGCATTGCCAAGATGCGGGATGAGCTCGGGCCGGCGGAGATCGAGGCCGCCATCAATGCGCAAAATTTCGACCGCGCGGCGCAGCTGATCGATCAGGCGGGCCGCGCCAAATCGATGAGCGAATCGAAGCTCGCGCAGCTGCGTGAGGGCCTGCGACGCCATCTTGCCGACTCCGACGTCTCGCGCCTGCTGGCTCTCCTCGATGCGCGCCTGCAACAGGGTCAGCTCATCGATCCGGCGAACGACGATGCCGTCAGCTACTTCGCGCAGGCCCGCAAGGCCGGAGCGATGGCGGGCGACTTGCAAACACGCGGGCGCGAGCTCGTGCGGCGGCTCATTCAGGATGCCCACAAGGCCATCGATGAACGGCGCGTTGCCGATGCGGAGCGTATCACTGCCGCGCTACGGAGCCTGGGCACTCCGCCGGCGACAATCGCGGGACTGCAGCGCGATGTCGGCGCCGTACGGGCGCAGCAAGTGCAAAAGCAGTCGGAACAATCCCGCGTGGTCGATCTCGTCAAATCCCGCCTCGCGCAAGGCAACGTCGCGGGTCCCGAGAACGACAGCGCACTCTATTATCTTGCAGAGCTCCGCGGCATCGATCCGCAAAATCCCGCGCTGTCGGAACTGACCAGGGCGGTGCAGTCCCAGATCATCGCGCAGGCCGGCAACGAGATCGATTCGGCGCACTTTTCCCAGGCCGACGCCTTATTGCAGCAGGCGCAGAGCCTCGGCAGCTCGCCGGAGGCGGATGCGCTCGCGCAGCGGCTGCGATCGGCGAAGACGGCCGCGATCGGCGAGCCGCCTGAGGTCGGGGAGGCTTCGTTGACGCGCGTGCGGGCGCTGGATATTCAGTATCCGAGCGATGCGCTGAAAAAGAGGATTCAAGGAACCGTGGAAGTCGGCTATGTGGTCACCGCGAAGGGCACGGTTTCCGACATCAAGGTCATCGATGCCAACCCCACGGGCATATTCGAGGCGGCCGCGACCAAGGCCATCTCGCGATTGCGCTACAAGCCCAGCGTCGACGACCGCGGCAAACCGATCGCCGTGAGCACGAAGATGCTTGTGATTTTTCGACCGTCGACCTGATGGAGTACCGATGAATTCGCGTGTTACGTTCCTGTCGAAGCTCTCTCCGGACCGCCTCATGGTGCTGGTCGTCCTCTTGGGGGTGAGCTTCGTGGCGATCGTGCTCCTCCCGGGCCTAAAGCTCGCGGGGGACCTGGTGAATTCCTCCGCGGCGCTCAAGTGGGTCGCCGATCAAGAGCGCTACCCGACCGTCATTCGCGCCTCGCTCGAGACCATGCGCGATCGACTCACCAATCGCGGCTATCTCCAGGAATCGGTCGACCAGCTGACCGACGCGACCAAGAGATTCGGCGACGCCGTGCAGATCATGACGACGCCGCGGGCCGGCGGTTGGCTCGGCGCCGGGGGCGCCTTGGGCGACTCGATCGCCGGCAGCCAGGCCGGTGCGTTACGCGATGCGTGGGCGAAGGAGCTCGGCGCGGTGCAGCCCGTCCTCGCCTTCAACGGCGTTCCGTATGCGGACAGCGAGTCGGAGGGTACGGTGCTCAACGCGACCGGGCGGCAGCTCGAGCACGACTTGACCACCGCAATCCGCATCAGCCGTCACTCGCTGCCGGAGCTCGAATCCGAGCTGACCGAGATCGGGGCTCAACTACAGGCCGGCAGCGCGCGTGCCGCGAGACAGCTGCAGATCGTGATGCTCCTGGGGCTGCTGATCGCGGCGCTGTTGGTGCTGGTCATCGTGCTGCTGCTCAACCTGCGCAGCAAGCAGGAGGCCAAGCTCAAGGAAGCGCGTCAACAGACCGCGGACATCCTGCGAACGGTAAAGGACGGCTTGTTCCTGCTCGACGAGCATCTCGTCATCGGAACGGCGCACTCGAGCGCGCTCGCAACGCTGTTCCAGCGCAAGGATCTGGCCGGTTTGGGATTCGAGGAGCTGCTGAAAGATATCGTCTCGGAGAAGACGTTGGCCACCGCGCTCAAGTTCGTGAAAGTGCTTTGGGCGGAGCGTACCAACGAGAAGCTCGTGAAGTCCATCAATCCGCTGGGCGAAGTCGAAGTGCACCTTGCCATGGGCGGGGGCAAGTTCGACACCCGCTACCTGGACTTCGAATTCCACCGCGTGCGCGTCGACGGCAAGATCACCCACGTGCTGGTGTCCGTGTCCGACGTGAGCCCGCGAGTGGAGCTCGCGCGCGAGCTGCAGAACTCGCAGAAGCAGGCGCAAGCGCAGGTCGATACGCTGCTCGGAATTCTGCACATCGATCCCGCGCATCTGGCCTCGTTCCTCGGCGATTCGAATGCGGCCATGAAGATGATCAACGCAGTGCTTCGGGAGCCTGCGCGCGAGGAAGGCGCCTTCCGCAAGAAGCTCGACACACTCTTCCGGCAAGCTCATTCGGTCAAGGGGGAGGCCGCGGCCCTTGGTCTGTCCTCGATCGAAAGCCGCGCTCATTCTTTCGAAGACGATCTGAAGGCGCTGCGCGAGAAGTCGGACCTGTCGGGCAACGATTTCTTGCCGCTGGTCATCAAGCTGGACGACCTGCTCACGCATTTGCAGTCGGTGAGCGAGCTGGTGTCTCGTCTGTCGAAATTCCAGCTGTTCCGTAGCGACGCGACGGCCGGCCCCACAGATACACAGGTCGTCGACGAATCCGCGCAAGTCACCGGTCCTCTGGAAGCCGATTCGGGGCTCGGCGCCACCCTGCAGCAGCTCGCCGATCGGGTCGCCGCGGAGCACGGCAAGGAGGCGCAGGTGCGATGCAACGGTCTCGACCTCGTGCCGGAGGAGTACCGCCGCATCGTCAAGGACATCGCCATTCAGGGCGTGCGCAACGCGGTCGTGCATGGTATCGAGCCCGCCGCCGTGCGCGTCGCCGCGGGAAAGTCGGCGCAGGGCACGGTGCGCCTCGATTTCAGGCATGTCGGCGAAGGCTTCAAGTTCAGCGTCGAGGACGATGGACAGGGTCTCGCAACCGACCGGATCAAAGAGGTCGCGTTGCAGAAGGGCTACCTCACGGCCGATCAGGCGGACAACCTCGACGCAAAGAAAGTGCTGTCGCTGTTGTTTCAGCCCGGATTCTCGACGGTCGAGACCGCGACCAAGGATGCGGGGCGCGGCGTCGGCATGAACTTGATGGCCGATCTGATGCGCCAGATCGGCGGTCGAGTAGGGGTCGCGACTGCGCCGGGCAGATACACGCGAGTGACGGTGACATTGCCGGTTCCGCCCAGGCCGGTCGACGACACGGTGGCAGCATGATGGATACGAGTGCTCAGCAAAGTAAGAAGCTCATGATAGTGGATGATTCGAACATCATCCGGCGGCGCATCGAGCGCTCGCAGCAGATCGATCGCTTGGAGGTCGTGGGCGCCGCGGCCAACGGACGCGATGCCGTGGAGATGTTCCGGCGCACGCAGCCCGACGTCGTCACCATGGACCTTACCATGCCGGAGATGGACGGCGTCGAGTGCGTGGAGAAGTTGGTCGCCATCAATCCGAAGGTTTTGATCCTCGTCGTCTCCGCGCTCGCGGACAAGGCCACCGCGGTCGAGGCGATCGAGAAGGGCGCAAACGGCTTTCTTTGCAAACCGTTCACGGATCGTCAGCTGAACGATGCGCTGGAAGAGCTGCTGCGGGACACCTGATGCTGAAGGAAGCCGAAATCCGCACCTTCGTGGACGGGACGACCAACTACTTCGAGGTATCCGGCCGGCAGCCGGCCACGGTCGGGTCCCCCTATCTCGTGACGGACGGCAAACCTGGCACCTACGAGTATACGGGAGTGATCGGTATCTCCGGCGCCCGCAAGGGCATCGTGTATTTCACCGCACCCCGCGGGATGTTGACGGTATTGCTCATGCGCATGCAGGAGACCGACTGCAGCGAGGAGACCATCCTCGATCTCGTCGGCGAGGTCGCCAACACCATTTCAGGAAACGCGCGGCGCGATTTCGGCAAGAGCTTCGTGATCTCGGTGCCGACGGTGGTTGCCCACAATCCCGAAAAGGTGACGCCGCCGCACGCGCGCTGCTACGTGATTCCGATCAACTGGCGCGCGCATTCCGCGAAACTCGTGGTTTGCCTGGAGTAGGGTTCCCGGGCGGGCCGGGCCGCCGGGCTAGTTGAGCGACTCGGAGGAGAGCACCACCGCTTTGGCGTTCGCGTCGACGGTGTTGAGGAGCACGGGCCGCCGCCAGACGCGTTTGATGTACTCGAGCACCTTCCCCGCTCGCTCGGCGTCGAGACCGCGGCCATCGAGCTGACAGTCGTGGGCGAGCACCAGCGTGCCGTCGTTGCGCACTTCGGTCGCGGACACGCGCGGTGCGCCAAAGTTGTACTTGTCGATGAGCAGGTTCTCGTGCAGCTCCTCGATGTCCGCTGCGACCACTTTGATCTGTCCGTGCTGCTGGCGCTGGTAGCGGAACAGTCCCATCTCCTCGGCGATCTCACGGGTGAGGTAGTTGCGCAGGAAGCTGCAGTCATCGTCCTCACGCATGACCCGCCGCGCGGCGTCGATGCCCGACTTCTTGACGATATCCTCCCAGAGCGTAAATCCCAAATGATAGGGATTGATCGACAGAGCGACCTGCTCGCCGGTTGCCACCGGCCGCACGACGTCGGAGTGGCACTTGATGGCGTCGAGGTAGGTTTCCTCGGGAATAAAGTCCGCTTCGCGCAGCAGCCGCGCGTGCCAGTACGACGCCCAGCCCTCGTTCATGATTTGCGTGGCGAAGACCGGATAAAAATAAAAGGACTCCTCGCGCACGGCCAGAAAAATGTCCCGCTCCCAGCTCTCCATGTCGGGCGCATAGGTGGCGATGAACCAGAGCAGGTCTCGCTCCGGATGCGGCGGCAGGGGAGCACGGACCTTGCGCGTTTGCGGAGCAGCTGGAGTCGCGTCGAGCGTCGCAAAGCGCGCGCGAAACGGATCATCCCGCGGCTCCGCCGGTGTCGGCGCGTATTCCGGATAGTGTTCGCGCCGCAACGACTGGTCGAGGTCGACGTATTGCTCGAGCGACAGGGCGGCGTCGAGCACCTGCTCCACCGCATTGAATCCGAAGGACTCGATGTGCCGTTCGATCTGGCGGGCGTGGCTCGCCGCGTGCTCGATGATGTGCGCGCTGCCTTGGTCCTGACAGCGACGGAACAGCATGTTGTTCTTCGAGAAATCGGCGTGACCGAGCACGTGCGCGGTGACCAGCACGTTATCCGCGAGCCCGTTGCTGGCGGCGAGATACGCATGCCCGGGATCGCCGGGGAACACCACCTCGAAGAGCCTCGAGTAGCCCATGTGCCGCTGCAGCAGCTGATAGATGTAGCGCGCTCCGAAGGACCAGTGCGGCATGCGCACCGGCAACCCGTACACGGCAATTTCAGTCATGAAGCTGTCGGGCACCGCTTCGAAAATGACCTGGGACCAGTCGAGCCCGAGCTTGCGTGCAAGACCCTCGAGCCGAGGCACATGACTGCGCCAATCCGAGCTCATACGGTGGGTCCGTCGGCGTTCGCTTCGGCGGTGAAGAAATGCCGCACCGCGCCCGCGATGTCGTCCGGGCCGCCGACGGAAAAGCGCCCGCACGGCCGGCTCGCTTCGGCGGCGGCCTCGAACAGACCCATGGTTTCGCTCTGCGAGCTGCGCACTCCGGCGGAGATCTCGACGTAGCCGGCATAGCGCGCCGCCTTGGCGATCGCCTCGAGCTCCGCGGCGGCGGCGGTGCGGTCATCGGAGGCGTTGTCGCCGTCCGAAGCGTAAAACAGATATACGTTGCAGCTGCCGGGGTCGAAGCGCTCGAGCATGATCTCGCGCACCTTGGCCAACCCGACCGAGGCCACGGTGCCGCCGCTCCCCGCGACCTTGAAGAAGTCCGCTTCGTTGAATTCCCAGGCGTCCGTGGTGTGCGCCACGAACACGATGTCGAGCGCCTTGTACTCGCGCCGCAGACCCGCCGCCACCCAGAAGAAGAAGGTCTTGGCCAATTGCCGGTCGCGGTCCGACATGCTGCCCGAAACGTCGATCAGGAAGAACACCGCCGCCCGCATCGCCGGTTGACGGCGTCGCGTGAGCTGCCGATAGCGCAGGTCCTCGTCGGTGAATGCGGGCGAGTCCGCGTCGAGGGCGCGGCGCTTGACCGATTCCTTGAGTGAGCGCCGCCGGTCGAGACGGGAGCGCGCACCACGGCGGTCCCAGCCCTCGCGCTTCCACTCGGAATCTTCGCTGGCACCCGCCCGGGGCTGCAGATTGGGCAGCTTCATGTCTTCCCAGAGCCAGTCGATCACGTCGTCGACCTTGAACTCGAGCATGAGCTCGATGCCGCCCTGATCCTTGCCGCCGGCGCCTTTTTGTCCCGGGCCGCTTTGCGGGTTGGCGGGGCCTAGAACGTCGCCGGGTTTCGCCTTGCCTTGTCCGACGCCTTGCGCATCGCCGGTCTGCAGCAGCCGGAAGCGATAATGCTCGAGCATGCGCACCGGAACCCGCACGGTGCGCGAGCCGTCATTGATGATGTCGGAGCCGGAGACTATCCGCGGCAGATGGGCGCGCACGGCCTCGCGGATCTTTTCATTGTGACGCAGCCAATCTCTGGAGCCACGCGAGAACAGCTCGTACCAGCCGTTGAGCGGTTGCGACGGAGTTCCCGTCGAGTCGCCGCTCATGCAAACCCCGCTTGGCCTTTCAGCGTCATGCGCGCACCTACTCTTGCGACAGCAGCGTGGTGACGTAGTTCAGCGCTTCCTGCGCGCTGTGCTCGTCGTAACCATACTCCTTCACGAGGCGTTCTTGCACTACCGAAATTTTCTTGCGGGCTTCGTCGTCGGGCCGCGCAGTGGACGTGACGAGGCGCAGCACGTCGCGCCGCTCCTCGAAAAGGTACTGTTCGATGGCCTCGCGAACCCGCGCGTGGCTGGACAGCCGGAACTTCTCGCCGGCCTTGAACGCGACCATCGCCTTGCGGATGACCTCCTGGCGGAACGACTGCTTCCCGGATTCCGAGACCTTGATCTTCTCCTCCACCGAGCGCATGAAGCGCTCGTCGGGTGCACGGTTTTCTCCCGTCATGGGGTCCGTGACCTTGCGCTGATCGAGCGAGGCCTCGATCTCGTCCAGGTACTTCTCCAGAAGCTGCTGCGCCTCGTCCTGGAAGGACGCGAACAGGGCCCGGTGCACGTCCTCCTTGACCCAGCGATTGTAGAACTCCTTGCGCGCCGTCACGAGGTGGTCGAACCACATCTTCTTCTGCTTCGCGTCGATACGCGCGTCGCTCTCGATCGCATCCTTGAGGGCGAGCAGCAGTTCCATGCTGGTGAGGCTGCGCGCATTGCCGCGCGTGATGGCGGTCGAGAGCGCGTTGATGACGAAGCGCGGGCTCACGCCGGAAAGCCCTTCGTCCGGGGCCTCGGACCGCAAGCGCGCCGCTTCCTGGTCGGAGAATCCTTCCACCGCCTCGCCTGCGAAGATGCGCACCTTCTTCGGCAGATCGAGGCCTTCGCGCTCGGGCTTGGTGTGGCGGGTCAATATTGCGAACACGGCCGCCAGGTGGAGCACATGCGGATCGAGATGGGTATTGCGAAACGCCGGCGCGCCGTACACCAGCTTCTTGTAAATGCGCGCCTCGTCCTTGTACGACAGGGCGTACGGCACCTTGATGATGACCATGCGGTCGAGCAGCGCCTCATTTTCCTTTTCCTGAAGGAAGCGATTGAACTCGGCCAAGTTGGTGTGAGCCAAGATGGTCTCGTCGAGGTAGATGAGCGGGAAGCGCGCGACCTTGACGTTCTTCTCCTGGGTGAGCGTCAGCAAGAGATAGAGAAATTCACGCTTGACCTTCAGGATCTCGATCATCTCGAGCACGCCGCGGCTTGCGGCATACACCGCGCCGGACCATGACCAGGCGCGAGGGTCGCCCTCATCGCCCACCCGCGCGACCTTCGAGAGGTCTACGGAACCGACCAGGTCCGCGATGTCGGCGGTCGACGGATCGTGAGGCGCGTAGGTGCCGATGCCGCAGCGCGCGGCCTCCGACAAGAAAATGCGCTCGACCGGCACGCGCAGATAGTCGCCTTCGCATTCGCGGTCGAGATAATCCCGGGCCCAGGGACTCAGCTCTCCCGAGATGCTCACGCCGTAGGTCTCTCTGAATTCGGCGCGCAGGCTCGTCGGGATCAGATTCAAGGGAGATTCGCGCAGCGGCGATCCCTTGATTGCGTACAGCGCACCCTCATCGGTGCGGCTGTACTCCTCGAGCCCGCGCTTCAGGAGAATGGCGAGCGTCGATTTGCCGCCGGAGGGAGGTCCCAACAGCAGCAGCAGGCGTCGTCCGACGTCGGATCCGGCGGCCGCCGCCTTGAAGTAGTCCACCACGCGTCCGAGCGGTTCGTCGACGCCGAACAACTCGCGCTTGAAGAGCTCGCGCGCTTTCTCGGTGTCGTTGCCCTCGTTCGCACGGCCGTGCCACAGCAGCATGTCCCAGATATATTCGTGGCTGGTCCGAATGTAAGCCGCCGGGCTCTTCGGCAGAATGTCCTTCAAGAAATCGCTGAGCGTCCCTTCCCAACGCTGCGCGCGATGCTCCTTGCTGAAGCGGAGCAGAGAATCCAAAAAGTCCGGAGGACTGGACCCCTCTTTTAGCTGTGATACTCCCATCGTCAAACCTCCACTGGAGAAATTTGGACTGAAGGACACTAGCCGACATTTCGACGCGCTCGATTGCAGTAAAAAACAAGTCGTGCGAGTCGAACGTGATCGCCTTAACTCTCTAAAGAATGTTTTATGTTAGATCGGTCACAGCTTCAAGTTGTTTCATAGAATCAGATTTTCTTTCCCAAGTGCAAGTTAAACACATCGCGCACGGCGATGAGATCGTACGCGTGACCGCGCGCGCAAGCAGCGCACGAAACCTTGATTGCGAGCCTCTGGCTGACGCGATTCCGCGACGTCGGCCGCGCGCGTCCGCTCCACTCGGGGAATGTCGCAACGCGCGTGCTCGCGTACGTGCACTATAATCGCACAGCAACAAAGCCATCGCGGGCATTGAAGGTGCGCGTTGCGCGCAACACACACGCTGCGGCTGGGGATTGGATTGTATTTTTAAGCGCCGACAGCTGCAGCGGCGGGGGTCGGGGAGCCCGCAGTCGGTTGTTTCGCGCTGAGCTTGAGCCCCGCGGCATCGTCCTCGAGATGTAGCACGCGCGTGAATAAACTATCCTGCGCCACGGCGCGGCCGATGTAAAGAATCCCTGTTTCCGCGAGGTCTTTTTCCAACAGCTCGATGACCTTGGGCCGCTGCTCATCCTCGAGCGCCTCGAGAGCCTCATCGATAATGAGCCAGCGAGGCGAGTGCAACAGCACGCTCGCGAAGGCGAGGCTGTGCTGCTCGCCCTCGGTCAAGGTGAGATCCCACTGGCCGGGCGCATCGAGCATCGGACCTAAGCGCTCGAGCCCGAGCCGCTCGAGCGCATGCAGGCACGCCTCGTCGGTGAAATCATCCACGACCGACGGGTAAGCGAGCACTTCGCGCAGTGTGCCGGGTGGAAAATATTGGGTTCGCGGCATGAACAGCATCGATTCCCCGTCCGGGCGGGTCACACGTCCGGAACCCCACGGCCACAATCCTGCGAGGGCGCGGAACAACAGGGTCTTGCCGGTCCCCGATTGTCCGACCACGAGCACACGCTCCCGGGCTTGTATCTCGATATGCGGCTCTTTGAGCATGACTCCGCCGGCGGGCGAGGCGATGGCAATGTTGTCCAAGGTGAGCATTCCCGGCTTGCCCGCGGTGAACTCGATGCGGCCGGTCGTATCATGCAGCACGTCGCTCAAGATCACGGCGCGGCGGAAATTCGCGACGCGCAGCAGCGTCGCGCGCCAATCGGCGAGGGTGCTGAAGTTATCCACGAACCAGCGCAGGGAGGACTGCACCTGCATGAAAGCGCCCGATGCCATCATCAGGCCGCCGAACGTCAACGTGCCGTCGAAATACAACGGTGCCGCCACCAGGATCGGGGCCACCAACGTGAACCAGCCGTAACCCGCCGTGACCCAGGTGAGCCGAGTGTTGCCGGTCACCAGCAGGCGCATGGCCCGGAGCACGCTCGCCAAGTCGTGATCGATGCGCCGCTCCTCGTCCGGCTCGGCGCGCGCAAGCGCGATGGAGTCGATGTGCTCGTTCACTCGCACGAGCGAGAAGCGAAGATCCGCCTCCCGAGCATAGCGGTTGGCATTGTTGCGTATCAGGCTCCGGCCCACCCAGTAGGAGAGGAGCGAGGCGGATCCCGAGTACAAGACAGCCGCCCACACCATGTAGCCCGGTATGACGATGGAGCGGCCGCCCGCGTGGAAGGCGAAATTGCTGGAAAGGCCCCAGAGAACGCTGATGAAGGACGCGAGCAGAATCGAAGCCTGCAGCAGTCCGACCCCCAGGTCTCCCGACAATTCCGTCAGGTGGCGTGCATCCTCGTGCATGCGTTGGTCGGGATTGACGCCCATGGCGCCGGCGTGCGCCAGCCGAAAGGCGCGTCCAGGCATCATCCAGCCTTGTACGAGGTCGCGCACCAGCCCTTCGCGGAGCTTCAGCTTCAAGGTCTCGACCAACCAGCGCTGCCCCACGTTGAGCACGAGCAGCGCACCCGCGATCACGCCGAAGACGCCGAGCTGTCTCCAAAACTCATGCAGATTCTTGTGCGACAGCGCGTCATAGAACGGCTGATTCCAGGTATTCAGCTTGATCTGGCCGTAAGCGGTCGCCGCAACGACGAGGAAGGTGCCGACCGACAGAGCGATGAGGGCACCGCGCACGGGAGAGGCCCACGACGCCCGTAACATCATGCCAAGCTGCGCGAGCAGGCCGGAGTCCGCGGTGTCGTCGAAATCCGAGGAGCCATCGGCTTCGGATGCATCGGTTTGACGGGGGGCGTGCGGGTGAACGGAAGCCGCGTCGGGCGCGGCCGGCCCGCGGCCGGCGGGTACCCCTCGCGCAGGCGTATTTACATCGTCGGGCCGTTTTATGATCATGCGGGTCACTTGAGGAGCCAAACAATTCTGTCATTATCCGTCACGCCGGGCCCGCCATGGGGCACTCGGTCGACAAAAACCAGCCCCTTGCGCCTCGTATTCTCCCTGTGACTCAAGCCGCCACGAATCGTATCGACCGGCTCATCCGGGAGATGTCTTTGGCCGAAAAGCTTGGGCAGCTCACCATGACCACGGCCGGCTATACCGTCACCGGGCCGGTCCTGGCCGGCGACTCGACGGACTCGATACGCGCCGGCACGGTGGGGAGCCTCCTCAATCTTTTCGGCGCCGGGCATGTGCGCGAGTTACAACGCCTGGCGGTCGAGGAATCGCGTCTCGGCATCCCGTTGCTGTTCGGTTTCGACGTGGTGCATGGCTACCGCACCATTTTTCCGATTCCGCTCGGCGAAGCGGCGGCGTTCGAGCCCGATCTATGGGCGCTCACCGCGCGCGAGGCGGCCAAGGAGGCCACAGCCGCCGGCCTCGCCATGACGTTTGCGCCCATGCTCGACGTCGCGCGCGATCCGCGCTGGGGCCGAAGCGCCGAGGGTCCGGGCGAGGATCCATGGGTGGGAATGCGCATGGCGGATGCGAAGGTCCGCGGGTTTCAGGGCGACGATCTCGCCGCACCGATTGCGATGGCTGCGGTGGCCAAGCATTACTGCGCCTACGGCGCCGCGACCGCCGGCCGCGACTATGCCTCCGCGGACATCTCGGAACGAACGCTGCGCGAGGTTTATCTGCCGCCGTTTGCCGCGGCCGTGACGGCGGGAGTGAGCTCCGTCATGCCCGCGTTCAACGATCTCGCCGGTATTCCCATGACGGCGAACGCGGCGCTCATCAAGGGATGGCTGCGCCGTCGGCTCGGATTCAACGGCGTCATCGTGAGCGATTACAATGCGGTGGCCGAGCTGATTCGCCACGGCATCGCGGCCGACCTCGCCCAGGCCTCGGCCCTCGCGCTCAACGCAGGGGTCGATATCGACATGATGGGCGGGGCCTATCGACAAGGCCTGCCGATCGCGCTCGATCGCGGCTGGGTCGCCGCGGCTGACATCGATGAGGCGGTGCGGCGCGTGCTCACGCTCAAATCGAAGCTCGGGCTGTTCGACGATCCCTACCGCCGCGGTGCCGAGCCCGAGAGCGATGAGGCGATCGGGATCAGGCGGCGTCTTGCGCGCGCCGCGGCCGCGCGCTCGTTGGTGCTGCTCAAGAACGATGCGAACGCGTTGCCGCTCCCGGGCGGTGTCCGCGTCGCGTTGATCGGCCCGCTGGCCGATGCACCGGGAGACATGCGCGGACCTTGGCCGGCCGCCGCCGAATCCGATGCCGACGTGACCGTGGTGGCAGGACTCAAGGCGGCGCTCGGCGAAGGGCAGGTGCTGCATGCCTCCGGCGTCGATATCACCGGGGACAGCGTCGCCGGCGTGCCGCACGCGGTCGAGCTTTGCGGCCAAGCGCATGCGATCGTGCTGTGCGTGGGCGAGAGCCAGGCCATGAGCGGAGAGGCTGCGAGCCGGGCACACCCGCATCTGCCGGGCCGGCAGCGATACCTCGCCGAGAGCGTGTTCGAGCGCGCGCGCGCCCTGGGCAAGCCGGTCATCGTCATCCTTTTCTCAGGCCGTCCGCTCATCGTGCCGTGGCTCATCGAGCGCGCCGACGCGACGATCGCCGCGTGGTTTCCGGGGAGCGAGGCGGGCAACGGAATCGCCGATGTACTGACCGGCCGGGTGAGTCCGAGCGGACGCACCCCCGTAACCTGGGCCCGAAGCCTCGGCCAGGTGCCACTCTACTACGCTGCGCGGCCTACCGGGCGGCCCGCCGATCCGGATGACAAGTACACGAGTAAGTACTTGGACTCCCCCAACGATCCGCTGTTTGCCTTCGGTCACGGACTGACGTACGGCCGGTTCGTCCTCTCGAACCTGCGCTTGAGCAAGGAGACGTTGCTCGAGAGCGAGACGCTGGCGGTGCGCGTGGACGTCGCCAATCACGGTCCGAGGATGGCCGAGGAGACCGTGTTCCTGTTCACGCACGACAAGCTCGCAAGCGTTGCGAGGCCTGCGCTCGAGCTCAAGGGTTTCGGCAAGATCAAGCTGCACCCCGGACAATCGGGGACCGTAACGCTGCCGTTGAACGGCGCGGACTTGCGCTTTTTGGGCCTCGATCTCGAGCCCGTATTCGAGCCGGGCGAGGTCGAGATCCTGGTCGGACCGTGCGCCGACCGCTCCAAGCTACTCGCGACGACCGTTCACTTGGCTCCCGCCGCCCGGCCCTGATCGCAGGCCCAGGTGAAATTCGTTTCTTCGCGCGTACCCGGCACGATGGGACTCCAAGGGGTGGCTTTGGGGTCCGCCTCCTCGGTTTCCTCGGTGCCCTGGATGTTGTTGCCCGAATAGTAGATGGCGAGCATGTTGCGGGTCTGTTGCTTCTTGCAGTCGTATTCCTGCTTCTCGACGGCGCTCATGTAGGGGTTGCCCTGGCCGGTCTGCGGCTCGGCGTACTCGTAGCGTATCCAGCCGGTGACAACCTGACCCCTGCGCTTCAGCTGATGCGTGCTGGCATAAATCGCCCAGGAGCCGTCGGCCGCCACGCTGCGAAATTCCCAGCCGCCGGCGGCCATGGGATCGAGCGTGTGCACCCAGGCCATGGGGTTGGCTTTGCGGGCGGCCCGCTCGCGCGCGAGCTGCTCGGCCCGAGCCTGCGCGACCTGGTTGCTGCGCTCGCGTTCCTCGGCCCATTGCTTCGTCTGCTCCGGAGTCTGGCTGCCGGCATTCTCGACGCCGGCGAGGAGCGCGGCCCCGCAGGCGGCCATCGCGGCCCACCGAATCAATTTACCCATGGCGAAATCTTAGCGCTTTACGGCGCCGCGTGTGAGCTCTCGGACTCCGGCCGCGGGTCTCAAGGCTTCGGAGCGCGGCGACGCCGTCGGGATTGACAACAGCAAGTCATGCATGGCCTGCGGCATGGTGCCGATCACCCGCGGCACTTCGGTCTCGGCGACCGGAGGCGAGATCAGAAACCCCTGCACGTAGAGCGCGGGGTTCGCAGCCAGGCAGCTGAATTGAGTGCTGCGCTCCACACCTTCCGCCGTCACCTCGATACCGAGATCTTCGCACAACAGGATCAGCGCCATCGCAATCGCGGCGGAGCGCGGTTGGGTATCGATGCCGGCAATCAATGCACGGTCGAGCTTGATGCGCGACAACGGCAACTGCTCGAGAGAAGCGAACGAGGAGTAGCCCGTGCCGAAGTCGTCGAGCGCGATCGCGATGTCGAGCGAGCGCAGTTGCCGGAGCGATTCGATGGTGGCGGCGCCCGTTTGCAGCACCGACTCGGTGAGCTCGAGCTCGATGCAGCGCGCCGGCAGCTCGAACTCCTGCAGGAGCCTGCGTACGCGATCGACGAAACTGCCGCTCAACAGTTGCCGCGGCGAGACATTGATCGCAACCTTGACCTCCGGCCAGGACGTGCGCCAGTTCGCGGCGGTCTCGATCGCCCGGCGCAGCACCCAATCGCCAAGCTCGAGGATGAGGCCGGATTCCTCGGTCACGGCCAGAAACTCGCTCGGACTCGCGAGCCGTCCGTCGGG
>Ga0302324_100008994_pt1 | contig 20989 bp, 20 predicted proteins | sample Palsa_T0_1_FD_201949 | JGI IMG/M metagenome (GOLD analysis project Ga0302324, IMG submission 201949) | Peat permafrost microbial communities from Stordalen Mire near Abisko, Sweden - Palsa_T0_1 | ecosystem: Environmental > Terrestrial > Soil > Palsa > Peat permafrost | place: Sweden: Abisko...
CGTCGAGGCGAGCCACCGCCTCCTGGATCTCCGACCCGCCCGCGGTCGACACGACCGGCTACTTGGTCGTCGTGGTCGTCGTGGTCGTCGGCGGCGGCGTGGTCGTCGTCGCCGGTGTCGTGGTCGTGGTCGTCGGCGGCGGCGTGGTCGTCGTCGCCGGTGTCGTGGTCGTCGTCGCCGGAGCCGGCGTGGACGTCGTCTTCGGGGCCACGTAGTTGCTGCAGTCGGGGATCTCGTAGCCCGCTCGACAGGTCGTCTTCGCCTTCCACTCCTTCTCCCACGGCGGGGCCGACAGGGCAGCCTGCGTGAGCGTCGACTTGATCGTCGAGGTCTCCTTGGCGAGGGACTGGGTGCTCGCCGGGAAGATGTCGGTGACCTCGGCGATGTAGTAACCGAAGGGGGTCTTGATCGGGCCGAGGATCTTGAGACGCGGAGCCGAGAAGATGGCCGTGTTGAGCGCGGTGGGCTCCTCGCCGTTGACCACGCCGGTGAGCAGGCCACCGATGTTCTTCGTCGCGGGGTCGGTCGAGTATTGCTTGGCCGTCGCCTTCCAGGTGTGGTGGCTTCCGAGGGCCGCCTTGGCCGCCAGCGCCTGACTGACGCTCTTGGTCAGGATGATTCTGACGTTGAGCTTCTCAGGCGTCGAGTAGGAGGACAGGTGCGCCTTGTAGTACCCCTTTACCGCGGCGGGCGTGGCGAGCTTGGCCGCGAGGAGCGAGATACGGAAGCGATAGAGGATGTCGTTGATCGTCTGACCCGTCTCGGCCAGGAAGGCCTTGAACTGCGCCGCCGTCTTGAACTCCTGGTTCTTCGCGCTCGTGAACTTCGACTGGACCTGGGCGGGGCTCACCTTGAGTTTCAGCGCCGCGGCCTGGCCCTGGACCCAGTACGACCTGACCAGATACTCCATCGTCTGCGCGAACTGCATCTCGCAATCCGTCTTCAGCTCGGACGCGGGATACGAGGCCGGCGCGATCTTCTTGAGCGCGGCGATGCACTTGGCGTAGTTCGGCGGGTCGGGAACGATCACCGGGCTTCCGGGCGACTGCTCGGACTCCCCCACGGCGGCGACGTAGCCCCAGTGAGCCAGCGTCTGGTTCGTGATCGGCGTACCGGCGATCGCGGCAACAGAGTTGCCGGGGACGGCGCTACCGCAGGCGGCCACAGCCACCGCGGCCACAAAAATGGCGCCAAGCGCCAGGGTCAGACGAACGATTCGATTCACCGAGGGGGTGATAGTAGCGAGTTAGTCCGAAGCATCTCGTAAGAGCGGCGTTTCGGTCGAAATCGCCTAGGAGTCGCGGCGATGGGTAACCGGCGCCAGCCATTGCGGGCTGACTGCCGCCGGGAGTTGGCCGCCAGGCCAACTCTCAAGGTAATCGGCGCAGCCGATTACCCCGCCTCGGTCGTAACCGCGAGCAGCACATCCGCGGCCCGCACCACCGCCGGGAAGCGCTCGGCCGGGTCCTTGGGGAGGCGTACCGAGAGCTGCGACTTGCCCGACTCGTACAGCGCCTCGGGGATCTGGACGCGGATCTTCTTCGCCCGGACCGAGTCGAGCTCGATCGGGGTCACGGCGAGCCGGTCGCCCCGGAAGGTGACCGCCCGCGCCCCCGCCTGACCGAGCTTGATCCGCGCCTGCTGGAGGAGGATGAGGTTCTGCAAAGGCTCGGGCAACTCGCCGAACCGATCGAGAAGCTCCTCGCGCAGGAGGCCCAGATCGGCGACCTCCCGCGCTCCCGCGATCCGCCGGTGGACGTCGACCTTGGCCTGCTCGTAGGGGATGTAGTCGGCGGGGACGTAGGCGTCGACATTGACATCCAACCGAACGGGCTCCCAATCTTCGGAGAGATCCCCCTCCTCGAGCCCGGCCACCGCCTCGTCGAGCATCTGCATGTAGAGCTCGAACCCGAGGGCGGCCACGTGCCCGGACTGCTCGTCTCCGAGGAGGTTGCCGGCGCCACGGAGCTCGAGGTCGCGCATGGCGATCTTGAACCCGGCGCCGAGCTCGGTGTAGTCAGACAGCGCCGAGAGCCGGTTCGCCCCCTCGGGCGTCAGCGCGGCCGCGCTCGGATACAGGAGGTAGGCATACGCGCGCTCGCGGCTCCGTCCCACCCGCCCGCGGATCTGGTAGAGCTGGGACAGCCCGAAGACGTCCGCGCGCTCGACGATCAGGGTGTTCGCCTGCGGGATGTCGATCCCCGACTCAATGATGCTCGTGCACACGAGCACGTCAGCATCCCCGCGCAGGAAGCGCAGCATCCGCTCCTCGAGCATGTGCTCGTCCATCTGCCCATGCGCCACCTCGAAGCGCATGCCCGGGCACAGCGCCCGCAGGCGCTCGGCCGTCTCGTCAATCGACTCGACCCGGTTGTGGAGGAAGAAGGCTTGCCCGCCGCGCGCGTGCTCGCGCTCGAGCGCCTGCTTGACGAGCTGCTCGTCGTACTCGCCGACGTAGGTCTTGATCGGGCGCCGGCCCTCGGGCGGGGTCTCGATCACGCTGATGTCGCGCACGCCCGCGAGCGACATCTGCAGGGTGCGGGGAATCGGCGTGGCGCTCATGGCGATCACGTCGACCTTGAGCTTGAGCTGGCGCAGGAGCTCCTTCTGCTTGACCCCGAAGCGCTGCTCCTCGTCGACGATGAGCAGGCCGAGGTCGCGCGCCCGCACGTCCCGGGACAGGAGCCGGTGCGTGCCGATGAGGATGTCGACCTTCCCTGCCGCGAACTCGGCGATCGTCGCCTTCTGCTCGGCCGCGGGGCGGAAGCGAGAGACGTGGCCGATCATGATCGGGTAGTCCTTCAACCGCTCCGAGAACGTCCCATAGTGCTGCTGGGCGAGGATCGTCGTGGGCACGAGGAGCATCGCCTGCTTGCCGTCCTGAACCGCCTTGAAGGCGGCACGCAGAGCGACCTCGGTCTTGCCGTAGCCGACGTCGCCGCAGATCAGGCGGTCCATGGGGCGCGGCGCCTCCATGTCGGCCTTGACGAACTCGATCGCGTCGCGCTGGTCGGGAGTCTCGGTGAAGGGGAAGGCCGCCTCGAACTCGCGCTGCCAGTCGCTGTCGGGAGCGAACGCGTGGCCCTCGCGCCGCTTGCGCTCGGCGTATAGGTTCAGCAGCTCGCCCGCGAGCTCCTGGGCCGCCCGCCGGGCACGGGCCTTGATCGTGTCCCAGCGCGTCCCACCGAGCTTGGAGAGCGGCGGGTGGGCGCCCCCGGCGCCGACGTAGCGGCTTATCTTCGCGAGCTGGTCGACGGGGACGAAGACGCGGTCAGACCCCGCGTACTCGAGGTAGAGGTAGTCGCGCGTCACGTCGGCCACCGTCTTGGTGTCAAAGCCCGCGAAGCGCGCGATCCCATGGTCCTCGTGGACGACGATGTCCCCGGTGCGCAGGTCGGCGAAGCTCCGAAGCACGCCGCGACGCCGCGCGCGGTCAGGGCGGTCGGGAGCGCGGCGGCGCCGGAAGAGCCGGTGCTCGGGGATCACCGCGAGCTGGAAGCCGGGCGCGATGAATCCCTCGCTCAGTCGCGCATGGGCGAAGACGAGATTGTTTATGGGGGCCTTCGGCCCCGTTTCCCCCGCCCGGTATCCGTTCTCCAGCCAGTCGACCCGGAGTCGGTCGAGGTTATAGGCGGCCCGCTCTCCGTCGCCGCGATTCGGGTACGCCACCACCGTGCGGTAGCCCGAGCGCACCAGCTTCTCGAGCTCGGGCTCGGCCTCCCGCAGCCCGCGAGCGGCGAAGTTGGCGTCCTGGGCGCGGAAGGAGAAGGGCTGGTCCTGCTCGATGCTCGAGAGGCGGATGGTGGCCCGTTCGCCGAGCGCCGCCTCGATCTCCGCGGGCGGGACATAGAGGTGGTGGGCGTCCTCGTCGTGGAAGGCGGCGGTGACGTCTTGCCAGTGGTCGTGGAGCACGGGAGCGACGTCCTCCTCGCCCGCGACGATCACGCGAGCATCGGGCGGCGCGAGCTCGAGGAAGGAATGGAAGCGGTCGACGGGCAGGAGCTCGGCGATGTCGGGGCGGTTCTCCGCGTCCTCGAGCGCGGCGATCTCGGCCAGCTCCCGGTGCTCCTCGGCGAGCTCGGCGGCCGGGGCCACCTCGACCTCGTCGGCCTCGCCCAGCGAGCGCTGGGTGAAGGTCGAGAACCAGCGCAGCGACTCGATCTCGTCCCCGAACAGGTCGACCCGGACGGCGCGGTCCTCAGTCGCCGGGAACACGTCGAGCAGGCCGCCGCGGATGGCAAATTGCCCGCGGTCCTCCACCTGGTCCACGCGCTCGTAGCCCGAGGCCACCAGGTCGAGCGCCGTCTCCTCGAGGTCGAGGAGCTCGCCGGTACGTAACGTGAAGGCGTGCGGGCGGAGCGCCGGATCGGGCACCTTCTCCGACAGCGCCACCGCGCTGACCACGACCACGGGGGCTTTGTCGGTGTCCAAGAGCGCATCGAGCGCGGCGATCCGCTGGCCGACGAGGTGGGGTGGCGGGGCCAGGTGCGACTCGTAGGTGACGCCTCGACTCGGATAGAAGCGCACTGTGCGCGGAGCGAGCCAGGCGCGCAGGCCCGAGGCGAGGTCGCGTGCCGAGCGGTCGTCCCCGGCCACCACGATCGTGGCTCCGTCATCCACCACCGCGGCAAGCAGATACGCGCGCAGCGCCTTCGACACAAATGCGCGTCCGCCCTGCGTGGAGAGTCTCGCCACCTGGGGATCGGCGTCGGCTTGAAGGAGAAGCGTGCTGAGCATGGGACCTGAGTGATGGTGGCCTGGACGTCGAGGGGCTTCCGCGCCCGGCCGCTTGAGGTCGGCCAGGCCCGCGGGCCCTTCCCCATCCTGCTCTTCCTAGTCTAGGCGGAGCCCGGTCAAACTTGCCCGGTTTCGGCGGTGCTCTCCAGCACCACGCGCTCGGCCGCATCGGCCGCGTCGTCGAGGAGGAGCGTGACCTCCTCGCGGGGCTCGCGGAAGCGCGAGAGGACGTAGGCGGCGACGCGGTCGGGGTCGGTGGTCGGCGGACGGCCGACGCCCACGCGGACCCGCGCGAAGTCGGCACTCCCGAGCGAGGCCTTGAGTGACTTGAGGCCATTGTGTCCGGCCAGGCCGCCCCCGATACGGACGCGAATCTCGCCGAAGGGGATGTCGATCTCGTCGTGCACGACAAGCACGCGCTCGAGTGGGACCCGGAGTGCGCCGCGTGCCGGGCCGACCGAGCCGCCGGCGTCGTTCATGTACGTCTGCGGAAGCAGCAACGCCACGCGCGGGCCCCCCGGTCCGGCGCGGCCCTCGGTGAGGAGCCCGGAATACTTGGCCTTCAGCCTGGGGAGGCCCCAGCGGTCGGCGAGCTTCTCGGCGACCGCGAAGCCGACGTTATGGCGCGTACCGGCGTATTCGGAGCCCGGGTTCCCGAGGCCGACGATCAGCCAGTCGACAGGGGCGCCCACTCACTCCTCGCCGCCACCACCGCTCGCGGTGTCGCCCTCGCTCGCGCCCTCCTCGCCGACGAGCTCGGTTTCCTGCTCGATCCCCTCCTCCTCCTCGCTCTGCAGGCGCGGCGGGCTGAGGGTGGCGATCAGGAGCTCGGGGTCGTCGAGGAACTTGACGCCCGCGGTAGCCGCCAGTCCCTCGAGGGTCAGCGTGTCGCCGATCTGCATGTCCGAGACGTCATGCTCGATCCGGTCGGGGATGTCGTTGGGAAGCGCCTCGACGGTGAGCTCGCGCGTGACGTGCTCGAGGATGCCACCCTCCTTCACGCCGGGGGAGCTCTCCTCGCCGAGGAGATCGAGCGGGACGGTGGCCTCGATCGCCTGATCGAGGCGAACGCGGAGGAGATCGACGTGGACGGTGTGGCCGTCGACGGCGTGGCGCGTGAACTCCTTGAGGACTACCGGGGTGGCGGGGTCGCCGTCGACGCTGAGGTCAACCACCGCGCCGGCGCCGGCGAGCACGTGCCGGAGCGTGCGGTCATCGACTTCGAAGGGGATCGGGTCCTGACCGCCGCCGTACACGATGCCGGGAATGAGCCCGGACCGGCGCAGGCGGCGCGCGGCCCGAGAGCCCGAGGGCTCACGTTTGGCTACGGCGAGGGCGGCGGTCTCTGATGCGGGCATGTCTGTTCGTCTCCGGTCGGCGGACGGGGCCGCGGCGTAAGCGGCTCCCCGGGCGGCGAAGGATGCTAGCGGACGGATTCCTCCCGGCCGGGCTGACGCGCGCGATAGGCTTAACCGGTGGCTTCAGCCGGCCAGATCATCCTCCTCGTCGTCGGCATGCATCTCCTGGCGCTGGCGTGTGCGGGAGTGCTCATCGTCCACGCTGCGAGGGCCGCTCCGACCACGGGCTGGCGGGCTCCAGGGAACGGCTCAGACGACGGCCCCGGTAACGATCGGCGCGGGCCGCTGACGCCTCCCGGCGTTCCCGGCGGAGGCCTCCCGTTGCCCGACGCGCAACCCGCGCGGGCGCGCTTGCGCGACCACCGCCGCCTTACTGACCTGGCCCCGCCGCGCGACCGGCGACCGGTGCGCGAGCCGGACCGCCGACCTGTGCGCGGCGGACGGGACCATCCGGGTCCTAGAACTTCTTCGGGCAGTCGCTGTTCGTCTTGATCCGCGTCGAGATCTCGAGCAGCTCGACCTTCATCCCGCTGATCGGGTTTCCCGTATGGCGGACGCGGACGCATTGCGTGACCGGGAGCTGTCCCGGGGTCTCCCACGCGATCCGCGCGACGCCGGTTTTCCCCAGAAGCGGGAAGCTGCTCGACACGCTGAGCTCAAGGACCGAGACGTGGCCCGCCCGGCGCAGGCTGATCGCATCCTGCGCGACACGGGCGCGGCACGCCGAGCTCGATCGGCACCGGTAGAGATCGCTGATCATCCCTGGCTGGTCGCCCCGGGCCTCGGCGCTGACGAGCGCGGTGACTCCGGATCGCTCGGCCGAGACGCTGCTGTACACCCGCGCGAGCAGCGCACTCACGACCAGGAAGACAACGATCACCGCGACGACGAGCAGCAGGGACGGGCGACGGCGCACGCGCGGATGATCGCGCAGACGGGGTGGACTCGGTGGAATCGGCGTCCCTGCCGATTCCACGCGCTGCGCCGGGCCCCTACCCGGCTTCGGCGAAGTCCTCTCCGCTCAGCTCCAGGAAGCGCTCGACCGACGCCTCCTGGTGCTCGAGGCGCTCCGCGTAGGCGTGGGCGTGCTCGGCCGCCAGCTCGAGGAAGTCCTCGACGCATCGGACGGGGTCATCGGCGAGGGGGTAGACCCGGGTGAGGTCCTGCTGGGCGCAGGCGATCCCCATCGGCGGGCGGCCCTGCGCGAGCGTCCGGGCGCTGCACACGGGCGCCACGACGAGCTGGAGATCGGGCGCCACGAGCGCCGTGGGCAGCAGGCGCGGCGCCGGTAGGCGGACCGAGAGGTCGATGGAGTGCACGACGGTGACGCCACAGGACACGAGGTCCGAGAGCGGCTCGCGCCACACCTCGAGGACCGTGTCGGCGCCCACGATCGCGTCCTTGAACGTGGTCGCCTGCTCGACGTAGAGGCGCTCCGCCTCGTCGCGGTCCTCGGCCTCGGCGAGATCGAGGTCGCAGGGCACGCGCAGCAGCTCGCTGGCCGCGACGGTCGCGCCGGCGCCGCGACTCCCACACGCGACGTAGGTCTGGAGCGTGCCGAGGTCACGCCGGCCGTGGAAGATCACGGTCATCGAATCACTCAGCGGCAGGCCCGCGACACGCAATGAGACCGCTACCGAGCCGGTCTGGTCGAGCAGTGCTCGCCGCAGCAATTCCTCCGCCTCGGCGTCACCTGAACGTGGATCCTCGTCGAGCATAAGTCCGTCTGCTCCTTAGATCGGCTGGTTGCAGCCGTCTATTTACCCACACGAGCGGTCGGATAGCCACCGACAACCGGAGCAATCGACATCGTCCGCTCTAGCCAGCTGGCGCATCGGTAGCCTGCACGTGCGATGAAGCTCCTCTACAAGCCTTTTGGGATCATCGCCGGCATCATCGCCGCCAAGCTCGCGCGCAAGCTCTTCCACGCGATGTGGGGCACGATCGACGAGCAGGCGCCGCCCACGGCGGGCACCGAGCAGACGACCCTGCCCAAGGTGGTCGCCGCCGCGGCCTTCGAGGCGGCCACCTACGCCGCCACCCGCGCCGCCGTGGATCGCGCGAGCCTGAAGTGGTTCCAGTTCCTCACCGGCATCTGGGCGGGCGAGAAGCGGCCCCGCGGGACGGACGGCGCCTAGGAGGCGGTGAGGAGCTCGAAGTATGGGTCCGAAGAGGGACCTTGGAATGCTCGCACTACGCGCGGGTCGAAATGGCTTCCGCTACAGCGTGCGATCTCCAAACGGGCTTCCTCGACGGTGGAAGCGGACTTGTAGGGACGCTCATGGGTCATAGCGTCGACCGCGTCCACGACCGCCACGATCCGGCCGGCGATCGGGATTGCGTCGCCGGCCAGCCCGCTGGGGTAGCCGGTTCCATTCCATTGCTCGTGGTGCGTGAGAGCGATCTGCCCGGCGAGCCGCAGAAGCTCACTATCACTGCCGGCCAGAAGCGCCTGACCGAGGACGGTGTGCTGCTTCATCGCCTCGAACTCGATGGCGGTCAGCTTCCCAGGCTTGAGCAGGATGCTGTCGGGAATCCCGATCTTCCCCACATCATGCAGCGGCGCAGCCTCGCCGACCAACCCGACAAAGCTGACAGAGAGTCCGAGCGTCGCGGCCACTCGGGCGGCGGCCCTGCCCACGCGCTCGGTGTGCAATGAGGTCTCGTGATCGCGGTACTCGGCCGCGAGCGCCAGCCTGTGCAGCGTCTCGGCACGGGAGCGAGCCAGGTCCTTCAGGCCAATGCGCAACTTCTCCTGGAGCCGATCATGCGAACGAACCCGCGCACCGATCTCATGCGTCACGGCGCAGAACCCGCTCAGCACACCATCCGCCATGATCCTCGAGTCCGTGATTGAGACATCGAGCAAGGAACCGTCCTTGTGCAGCCGCTGGGTATCAAATTCGATGCTCACGGCCCCTTCGGCAACCGCCTGTAACAGTCGCAGCTGCTCCCCTACCTTCGCCGGCGGACAGAGCAGGCTCATCGACCGGCCAGTGATCTCGTCCGCTGTGTAGCCGTACAGCTCCTCTGCCGCACGATTCCAGGTCGTGACCATCCCTTCAGCGTCAGTGCTCACGATCGCGTCATTCGACGCGTCCACCAATGCCGCCAGATGCAGACCCTTGGCGGCGGCATCCGGGTGCTCCCAGTCCACTCGAGCCGTCTGTATCGCGATGGACATGCCCCAATGCCTCTCTCTGCTCTTCGCTAGCCGAAAACCGCCCAACGAGCGAGAAGAGCCGAAAGTCCGCGGAGCGCACTGGGGAGCGTACCCGCGGCACACGTCCGTCAACGAGCCAAAACGCAAATACAGCGAAAACGGGCGCAAACCTCCACAGAGCCGCAGATAGTGCAGGCACACCCGCGGCCCACCGCCACGGCGGAGGTCAAACGCCGGCCGATCCACCGCCCCTGAGGACGAAGCCACGTTCCCCCAGCTCGGCCGTCGCCTCCTCGAAGGAGGCGAAGTCCCGGCGCAGGAGGGCGTCGATTGGTCGCCCGGCCGGGCCGGTGGCGCGAACCCACCGTCGCAGCACCCCCACCCCCACCCGCTCCCTGGGCTCGGCGAGCAGGTCGAGCAGGATCGGCAGCTCAGCCCGATGATCGAGCCGACCCGAGACCAGGGTCAGCGCGTCGACGTCGAGGATCCGGCACAGCTCGCTCTCGCTCAGCCCGAGCACGTCCATCAGCTCCGCCGCGCGCTTGCTCTGGACGTTACCTCCCAGCTGCGGATCGTCACGCTCGTTCGGCGCCATGGCCGCCGACTCAGAACAGCTGGTTCTCGCCGCCGAACACGTCACTCACCGAGCCGTCGGTGAAGATCGAGAGGATCGAGCGCGTGAGCAGATCGGCGCACGGGAGCACGCGTACGTTGTCGGGGGCGCCGGGCGGGAGCGGGAGGGTGTCGGTCACCACGACCTGCTCGAAGTCCGCGGCCGCGAGGTTCTTCCACGCATCGCCCGAGAACTCACCGTGGGTGGCGGCCGCGTAGATACGACGCGCGCCCGCGTCCCTGACCGCCAGGGCGGCGGCCTTGAGCGTCCCCGCGGTGGCGATGATGTCGTCGACGAGCACTGCCGTCTTGCCGGCCACGTCACCGATGACGTAGCCGATCTCGGCGACCTGCTGGGCCGGGCGCTCCTTATTGAGGATCGCCAAATCGGCGCCGATCCTCGAGGCGAAGCGCTTGTTCAGCTTCACGCGGCCGGCGTCCGGCGCGACGACGACGAGGTCCTCGAGCCCGAGGTCGGCGAAGTACTGGGTGAGCATGAACAGGGCCGTCATGTGGTCGCAGGGCTTTTGGAAGAAGCCCTGGATCTGACCCGAGTGCAGATCCATGGTGAGGAGCCGGTCGATCCCCGCCGACTCGAGCATCCGCGCGACGAGACGCGCGGTGATGGGTTCACGCGGTGCTGACTTCTTGTCCTGACGGGAATAGCCGTACCACGGCGTGACCGCGATCACGCGGTGCGCGGATCCGCCCACGGCGGCGTCGACCATGACCAGCAGCTCCATCAGCGCATCGTTGGCGCTCAGACCGGTCCGAGCGTTGCCGCAGGTCGGCTGGACGATGAACACGTCGGCGCCGCGGACCGACTCCTCGAAGCGGCAGTACACCTCGCCGTTGGAGAACGTACGCGGGTTCACGCTGCTCAGCTCGACGCCGAGCTTCGAGGCGATGCGAGCTGCCAGCTCAGGATTCGCCCGTCCTGAGCACAGCATCAGGCGTTTGTTATAGGCGAGCTGCATCTCGCTGGTGGCTACGGGACTCGTCTCGAGCGCGCTCACGGGGGCCAGCAGTGTACGCCCGGCCGATGACGAACCCGCGCTCAGGGCGGTCATTTCTCACCCGCTGCCTCGCGAGCGGCCTCCTCGGCCGCGGCTCGGTCAGCCCGGCGCTGGGCGTAGCCCTCGACGTTGCGCTGGCGCTCGCGCGCGACGCCGAGCGCTCCCGGCGGGACGTCGTCGGTGATCACCGAGCCCGCGCCCGTGTAGGCGTCGTCCCCCACGCTGACCGGCGCCACGAACATGGTGTCGACGCTGACCCGGACCCGCGATCCGATCGTCGTGCGGTTCTTGCGGTACCCGTCGTAGTTGGCGGTGATCGTCCCCGCGCCGATGTTCGAGCGCTCGCCGATGTCGGTGTCCCCGATGTAGGAGAGGTGGGGAACCTTGGTCCCGGCGCCGATCTCGGAGTTCTTGATCTCGACGAACGTCCCGGCCTTCGAGCCCTCCCGCAGCACCGCCCCCGGGCGCAGGTAGGCGAAGGGCCCGACGCTCGTCCGCTCCCCGACGTCGGCCCCGGTCAGGTAGGAGTGGACGACACACGCATCGTCGCCGAGCCGGGAGTCGATCACCGTCGAGTGGGACCCCACCTCACACCGCGCGCCGACCCTTGTCGCCCCGAGCAGGCTGGTGAACGGGGCGATCATGGTGTCCTCGCCGATCTCGACGTCGACGTCGATCACGGTGGACGCCGGGTCGACGATGGTCACGCCGGCGAGCATGTGGCGCTCGTTGATGCGGGCCTGCGCGATCGCTCGGACGGCGGCCAGCCCGACGCGATCGTTGACGCCGAGCGTCACGTAGGGATCGGCGACCTCGAAGGCATCGATCGTGCGTCCGAATCGGCGGAGGATCGGGAGCACGTCGGGGAGGTAGAACTCGCCCTGGGCGTTGTCGTCGCGCACCTCCGCCAGCGCCTCGAGCAGGAGGCCGCCGTCGAAGGCGAAGATCCCCGTGTTGACCTCGCGGATATGGAGCTCTCCCTCGGTGGCGTCGCCCGCCGCCTTCGTCTCGACGACCCGCTCGACCGTGCCGTCGGGGGCGCGGACGACGCGCCCGTACCCACGCGCGTCCTCGAGCACCGAGGTCGCGATCGTCCCCGCCGCCCCCGAGCGCGCGTGCGCTTCGGCGAGCCCGCGGAGCGTCTCGGAGGTGATCAGGGGCACGTCGCCGTTGATCACGATCACCGTGCTCGCCGGGTCGATGTGAGCGGACGCGGATCTGGCCGCGTCGGCGGTCCCCAGGGGCCGTTCCTGGACGGCGATCACCACCCGGTCGCCGAGGACCGCCGCGAGCGGTCGCTCCGGCGCGTCGACGACCACGATCATCCCCGCGCCGGCGTCGCGCGCCGCCGCCACCGGCCACTCGATCATCGGCTGCCCACACAGCGGGTGCAGCAGCTTCGGCGTCCTCGAGCGCATCCGCGTGCCCTGACCCGCGGCGAGGATGACGGCGACGACCGGTGCGGCCACGAGATGATCGTAGGGGATCGCGGGGCGGCGAGACCGCGAGGAGATTTGACTACGATCGTCGTGAGTAGCGTTGGCCCGTCCGCGGGCGCGGCGGGTATCGACACGACGAGCGTCAGCAGAGAGGAGCGTGCTAGAGGTGATCGGTGGGGTACCGGCGGCGTGCCTGCGGTGGCTGACCGTCGGAGTCGCGACCGCTACGGCGTGTCTGGCGTGGGCGGGGAGCGCTCAGGCGGCCGCGATCACCACCTCGAGCGTGAACGTTCCCGCGGACGGGGCGCTCCTACTGTGGAACCAGGTGACCGATCCCGACGAGACGTTCAGCGTGTCGGGCACGACGAACGGCGGGACCGGGGATGCGGTCGACATCAACTGCTACAACGGTGAAACACAGACGGCGACATACGAGGGCAGCGGCTCTGGTGTTCCGGTCGCCGCCGACGGAAGCTTTACCGCCCAGATTCCCGCCGATGTCCTCGAGGCCTCCAGCTGCGAACTGCTCGCCGTGCCCCACGGCACGACTTCGAGGCCCACGACCGGGTTCACGGGGCCAAGAGTGGGGATCAGCACGTTCTTTACGGAAACGATCGGCGGCAGTGGACCGAACGCCGGCGACGTCTACGACTTCGACCTGTGGGAGTCGACCCTCACGAACTTCGACTTCGCCGGCTCGATCGGCCAGTGCGGGCCGGGACAGCTACTTTTCGACGGCACGCCGGCGATGGACATGGGTCCGTTCCTGCTCGACTGCGCAGGCAGCCTCTATGCGTCGCGCAACGATTTCGGCGTCCAGGACCCAGACCTCACCCGGTCTGAGATCGAGATCGACGGAGCGAACGCGTACGGCTCTCTGTCCGCGTACGCGCTGAATATGGCGTCTCCCGATCCGAGCGCATCGAATACTGGGTTTCCTCCGCTCACCGTCACGTTGAACAGCTTCGACCTGAGCACCGGCGCGGCGCAGACCACCGAGAGCGAAGGGCTGGTCGAGTGCAGTCCCAGCGATGTGTACAACCCGACCGAGGCCGAGTGCAGCTCGTTCACCTCGAGCGGGGTGAGTTTGACGCGGGTCATCGACTACGCCGGCGATCGAGCGATCGCCACCGTTACCGACACCTATTCGAGCACGGACGGAAAGGCGCACGCACTCGATCTCGACTACGAGACCGACCTCTACGACACCAACCTCTCCGGCACCACCACAGGCGGGTGGGAGCTTCCCGGCGAGACGTCGTTCACGGCACATTCGACAGGCGACACCGCCGGCCCGCCTCCGTCGGCTCCCGGGACGATCTACGCCATCTACGACACCGGCGAGGCGCCGAGCTTGCTGAACCCGGTCGCGGCGATGTCGTTCGCCGGCGCCTATAACTCGATCACCTTCGACAGCACGCTGTGGGGCGAGGAGGACAGCGCCCTGATCGATTATCAGCGCACCGTCCCGGCGGGCGGGTCGGTGACGATCCAGTGGAGCTATGCAACCGAAGCGAGCCTCTCACAGGCGCAAGCGGACGCAGCAGCAGCCCAGGCCGCGTTCGCAGCCGGGACGCCGCCGCCGGTCACCTCGGGGACTCCGCCGCCCGCGACCTCGAGCCCCGGACCCGCGCCCAGCGCCACGCCCCCCCTCGCGTCAACCGGGTCCGCGTCCGAGCTCGGCTCCTCGACGGCAAAGGTGTCCGGCACGGTCACCCCGGCCGGCGCCGGCGTGTCGTACTACTTCCAGTACGGGACGACCAACAGCTACGGCCACGAGACCAAGCCGGCCACGCTCGCGGCCGGTGCCTCCGCTGTGCCCGTCGACGCGAAGGTGAGCGGCCTGACCTCCGAGACCACCTATCACTATCGCCTGGTGGCGGGCACCAGTCACGGGTCCGACCGAACGTTCACGACCCTCGCAGCGCTCAAGCACCTGACCGTCAGGGTCTCACCGCATCGCCTCACGAGCGCGCCCTACCGCTCGAGGATCTCGGGTTCGCTCGCCCTACCCAGGGGAGTGACGGTGAGCCAAGCGTGCCGCGGCAAGGTCACCGTACTCGTCAAGCACGGCGCCAAGACGACCTCCTCCCACACAGTGACCGTGACCAGGAAATGCACCTACACGCGCACAGAGAGGTTCACGGCCAAGCAGCTACGTGGGCACGGCACACTCACCTTCACGGTGACCTTCAACGGCAACAGCAAGATCGGCACGTTCGCGGCCAAGCCCGTCAAGGTCCGATTCGTTTAGGGCGGATCGTGCAGTGGGTGTCTGGGGGTGACTCGCGATGCCACTTCCGGGGGGAGTGGGTTGGGAGGACGGGCGGGTCAGGCTGGGCGCGGGGCCAGTCGGGGCGTTTCCGCGCGATGCGGGGGTGGTTGGGTGGGGTTCGCGGCAGCGGGTGATCGCGCCCGGTGGCCGGAGTGGTCTGCTGAACGTCCGTGTGGGCCGGCGGGGCTCAGAACCATGCTCCGCGGTTGACTCGACGGACGCGCTGACGGCAAGCGGTACCTCTAGAGCCCGAGATCCTCGACGAGCGGCTTGATCTCCGCCCAGCGTCTCGCACGGTAGGCGCGCGCGACGCGCTCCTCGAGCTCGTCCCGGTCGAGCCGTCCGTCCGCCGCAGCGTCCTTGAGCGCGCAGGCGACCTGCTCTCGCTCAGCGTCGGTCATTCTCGTTGCCTGCGCCCATCTCCCGGTCGCTTTCGCCGCGTCGAGCGGCGCGGGCTGCGGGGTGCGTGTGAGCGCGCGTGCGCCCGCGAGAGCGACCGCGAGGAGGATCGTGGCCAGGAGGTAGGGCCATGCGACTTCGAGGAAACGGACGGCGAGAGCGGCGGCGGTGAACGCGAGGATGGCGCTGGCGCACCCGCCGTTGCGGTTCATCGGGGCGCGCCGGCGCGCAGACGCTTCAGCTCGTCCTGCCAGCGGGCAACGCCAGCCGCATCGCCCTCGCGCGCCGAGCGGCGCATGCGCAAGATCGCCCTGCGCTCGCGGTAGTTCCACGTGGGAAGCCTCTCGGTGGGAACCGGGAGCGATGCAGGCTTCGTTCGCGTCCGCGCGGCGCGCTTCCGCGGCTTAGTGTTCAGGGAGCGCTCAACGCTGTACTTCGCGTTACTGACCGGATGCGCGGCGCGCTGAGCCTTCTTGACTGCCTTCGGGGTGGCAGCTCGCTTCGCGGTGCGGACGGGATGCGTGGCACGGCGAACGCCGCGCGGAATGAGCAATCGGCTGAGAAATCCCACGGTGTGCTCCTCTCTCCTTACGATCGCTCAAGCTTGTATTCGCCGTCGACGCGCTCGCATGTGAAGCCGTAACGCCGACTACTGGCGCGCGTCGTATCGCCGGCCGTATTCGCCGGATCGTAGGCACTCTCCACCACTAGTTCGTGTGCCGGACGGAAAGGGCTGCGTTTACGGGCGTTTACCTGAGCTGGGGAGCCTGGACTCGAACCAGGACCTCACGGCTCCAAAGGCCGGCGGGCAGCCATTACACCACTCCCCAAAGGATCGGTAGGGCGTCGCTGCTCACGTTATCTCATCCGATCTCGCACGGCTCACCCAGCAGCCCTACTCCCCACCCCCTCCCGGGCCAGCCGCCGCGGCCCCAGCACCCCGTACCGCCGTCGCGCGGCCACCGGACCGCGCTTCTCGCTCCCCGCGAGTCGGGCCTTGGCCCAGCGCATGGCGGGCTGCTCGACGTAGCGGTAGGAGAGCTCGACCGCACCGAAGATCACGCCGAAGAGCAGCGCGGTGCCGGCGACTCCGGCGTGGCTGCCGACGATCATGGTCCAGGTTTGGCCGGGGAGCAGGTTCCACAGGTAGAGCCCGTAGGAGATGACACCGAGGTGGACGAGCGGGCGTAGCGAAAGCGCCCGAGCGAGGAGCCCGGTGGGCCGGTTGACCACGCTGAGGATCAGCACCGCCGCGGCGACCTCGCACAGCGGCAGGCCGTAGAGGTTGAGGGAATCGCCACCGATCCCGAACGCCGGGTTCGCGTAGCACCAGCCGATCGCGCCGAGCGCGACCCAGCCGGCGAGGCGCGGCAGCGGCGAGGAGTAGCGGTACCCGAACAGGCCGACCAGGCAGCCGATGGCGAGGGCATCCAGCCGGGTCGGGGTGGCGTAATAGGCAAACTCGTTCCACTGGGTCGTGCCGGTGACATAGACCCGCAATGCCGTCGAGACGACGACCACCGCCGCCGCCGCCCCGCTCGCCACCACCAACGGGTGACGACGCAGGCACCCGCGCAGGCCGGGACGGCGGCTCCGCTCCCCGTTCAGGAGCCAGCGCAGCGCCGGCGGCCAGCAGGCGTAGAAGTGCTCCTCGACCGAGAGCGACCAGGTCCACGCGAGCGGTCCCATCGCCCCCCAGATCGCCTGCACGAAGCTGCTCAGGTAGAGGACAACGGGGCCGACCAGCAGCACGAGCTGCCAGGCGCTCTCCTGGCCCCACAGGACGATGACGTAGACGGGCAGCAGGACGACCATGCCCGGCAGGAGCCGCGCCGCTCGGCGCAGGTAGAACGAGCGCAGATCGATCCGGCCGGTGCGCTCGTGCTCGCTCAGCAGCAGCGTCGTGATCAGGTACCCGGAGAGGACGAAGAAGACGGTCACGCCGAGGTTGCCGCCGGGGAGCAGCGTGGGCATGGCCCCCCAGATGGTGGAGTGCAGCATCAGCACGCCGAGGATGGCCAGCCCGCGAATTCCGTCCAGGGGCGGTCGGTGTCCGAGCGCCCGGGTGGGGGGGTCTGGCTGATCCTGCGGTGTGGCGCCGAGGGTGATTTGTCGAGAACGCAGACGTCTCAAGCGCTTCACGACGCTACGGATCAAGGGTAATAGCTCCTGAAGAGCAGGCGAAGAGTCCCAAACCGCCTTTATGCCCTCATGGCACGCGCGAGCCGAGAATCCGCGCGAGCTCGGGGGGAAGTGTCGGATCGGCGCACGCGGCGCGCAGGTCGGCCGGGCGGTGCAAGGCGCGTTCCGCGCGCAGGATCCCGACCTCGAGGCGCCCCTCGCGCGCGACGGCGAGCGCCATCGCCATCACGTCCGGTCCTCGCCACACCTGCTCGGGGAGCGCGAACAGCTGCGGCTGCGGTCGGTCGACGGCGATCACGTAGAGGCCGCCGTCGATCACCGGACCGAGGGCGACGTCGCAACCGGCGCTCAGGTCGCCAAGCGCCGCGGTGGCGTGGGCTGGGCGCATGCGCGGGAGGTCGGGCCAGACGACGAGCACGGGCCCGGCGGTGTGCCCGAACACCCTCACCGTCGCATCCGCCAGCCGCCGGCCGATGCCATCGCCGTTCTGCGGGAACAGCGCTGTGCCCGAGGGGAGGAGGGCCCGCATCTCGGGTGCGGCATCGGGAGGATCGTAGGCGACATGGACCGCGCCGGGCGCGACCGAATGCGCCCATTTCACGGCCGAGACGATGAGCGCGGCCTGCAGCGCGGCGCACCCCTCGGGCCCGAGCAACGGCTCCAGTGCCCGCCTGACCTGCCCGGGACGCGCCGCGCGGGCCATGACGATCACCGCGGGACCTGGGGCCGGGTCGCGGGTCATCCCTGCTCGAAGCGATACACCGTCCCGGCGGCGGAGGGCGACGATGCCTCGACGCGTGGCAGCGCTCCGGAGAGGACGTCGGCGAAGATCGACGTGCTCTTGCCCATCAGCTCGATCAGGGTCGACACCGGCGTGGGCTCGCCCGGGACCACCTCGTTGGCGTAGTCGGTGGCGAAGCCCATGAGCGCGAACGGCAGCTCGAGCTCGCCGCAGAGCACGGCCTCGGGTCCGCCCGTCTGGCTCACGGCGGTGACCCCACAGGTCGCGAGCTGGGCGATCTCGGTAGGTGTGTTGAAGCGGGGACCATCGACGTGGCCGTAGGTGCCGCCGTCGCGAGCCTCGTGTCCGGTCTCAGCCGCGGCCGCGACGAGCGCCTCACGCAGCCCCTCCGAGAATGGCCCCCCATGGAGGATCCAGTGCCCCCGCGCGGCGTCCCCGGGGTCGGTGAAGAACGTGCACAGCGACCCGTCGGGCAGACGGTTGGAGATGAAGTGCAGGTCGTCGAAGACAACCAGGGAGCCCAGCGGCACGGTGGGATCGACCGCTCCGCACGCCGTGCAGCCGATCACGGCGGTCGCTCCGAGATCCTTGAGGGCCCAGATGTTGGCGCGATGGGTCACGTGATTGGAGAGGCGGACATGGCGGGCCCCATGGCGCGAGACGTGCAGAGCGGGGACGCCGGCGTACGTTCCCGAGGTGACGTGGGTATCGCCGTACGGGGTGCGATGCTCGGTCATCGAAGCGGCATCGAAGTCGGGCAGCGCGTACGTCCCCGACCCGGTGATGATGCCGATCGACATGATGCGCGATCCTAGCGGCCCTGATGACGCCGGCCCGGGAGCCACCGAAGGCGCCTACCGCTGGGTGGCCGATCACCGATCGACCCCCGGCCACATGGTTTCACCGGGCGTGAAGAGGAGCGCCACGGAGCGGATCGCGCGCCACGGAGCCTGACGCCCCCCTCTCAGGCGGCGGACGCCGCCTGGTGGTACGCCGCCGCGGCCTGATCGCCCCGGTCGGCGAGGTACGGGTCGAGCGCCGTGGCCTTCTCGGTGTCCTCGTAGACCTCGTAGTCCTGCACGAGTCCCCACTTCGCATGGGCCCAGATCACGTAGCGGTTCTCATACACGGTCTCGCCGTCGGGAGACTTGAGGTAGTCGTGGCCGCGCAGGCAGAGCGTCGTGTTCCACGGCGGCCCCTTGACGACCACCTCGTCGGCGAAGATCTGAATCCCGGAAGCGACGAGGCGCTGTAGCCAGCGTTCGACCTCGTGCTTGCCGTGAAACTCCCCCGCCCAGGAATTGTTGCCCGGGAACCGCAACCGGACGTCCTTGGCGTCGAGGCGGAGCACCGGTCGGTAGTCGCCGGCCCGCAGACGCGAGTAGTTGTAGGCAAGGACCTTCTTCGTCAGCCAGGACAGCATCCGCCGCCTCCTCTAGATTGATCGCTCTAGCGATAGCCTAAAGCCGTGGGGCGGGACTCGCAACAGCGTATGGAAAGGCACGAGGCTTGAGTACCAGAGACCGGATCGTCGAAGCGAGCGCCGAGCTCTTTCGCCGCCAGGGCTACTCGGCCACCGGCGTCAAGCAGATCGTCACCGCGGCCCAGGCCCCGTTCGGCTCCGTCTACCACTTCTTCCCCGGCGGCAAGGAGCAGCTCGGGGCCGAGGCCATCCGGCGCTCGGGGGCGCTCTACCTCGAGCTGATCCCGGCGGTGTTCGATTTCGCCCCCGACGTGGTCACGGGCACGCGCGACTTCTTCGCCGGCGCGGCCGCGCATCTCGTCGACACCGATTACGCGGACGCGTGCCCGATCGCGACCATCGCGCTCGAGATCTCGAGCACCAGCGAGCCGCTCAGGGAGGCGTGCGCCGAGGTGTTCGAGAGCTGGATCGTCGCCGGCGCGCGGCGCTACGAGGCGGCGGGCATCACGCCCGAGAAGGCGCGCGAGGTGACGATCGCCGTGCTCGCCGCCCTCGAGGGCGCGTTCGTCCTCGCCCGGGCGCTGCGGAGCACTGAGCCGCTCGAGCTCGCCGGTGCGTTGGCGGCCGAGGCGGTACGAGCGGCGGTGGAGGCCATCGAGACCGGAACAGACCTCTGACCGGGAGGGTATGCGAATAACGGCGGCCAGTTGTCGATTATTCGCACACCCTCCGGCGGCGCGGCGGTGCTGCCCGAGAACGCCGGGCGCCCGAGAACGCCACAACGCCCGAGAACGCCACAACGCCCCAGACCGCCACAAAACCCCAGACCGCCACAAACCCCAGACCGCCACAAAACCCCACACCGCCCCCCCGCCCAAAACCCCCTACCGCGGCACGCGCCCGCCCTCGGCTCCGGGCTCGGTCGCGGGGCCGCGCGGGGCGGCGATCCCGAGTACGCGCATGGCCTTCAACCCCAGCGAGAGCTTCTCGCGTCCGTCGGTCGAGGACACGTCGAGGCCCGTGAGCTCGCGCACGCGCTCGAAGCGGTAGCGGATGGTGTGACGGTGGGTGATGAGCCTCGCCGCGGTCGCGTTGACGTTGGCGTCGCACTCGAGGAAGGTCGAGAGCGTGCCCAGCAGATCGGTCTCGTACTGCTCGTCGTAGATCACCAGTGGCCGCACGGTCTCGTCGTAGAAGCGGTTGAGCTCCGCGGGATCGTTCATGTGGGGGAGCAGGAGCTGGTAGGTGCCGGTCTCCTCGTAGCCGAGCTCTGAGCGACGGGGGTCGCCTTCGACGACGTTGGCCGCGAGCAGCGCCTCGTTGCCGGCTCGGCTGAGATCGAGGGGATCCTCGGCGTGGCGGCTGCGCCCGATCGTGAAGGAGAAACCGGCCAGGCCCGACTCGAGCTCGCGGATCACCGCCGAGGCGACCCGCCGGCCAGTATCGCCGTCAGGGTCGGGCACCACGACCACAACCTGATCAGGGTCATCCTCGGCCGCCGCCGCGATCGCCCCCGGGGAGATCGAGCGGGCGCCGCGCCCGGCAACCGCGAGCAGTCGCTGACGCCAGTCGTCCTCGGTGGGCGTGCGCGCGCGGGCGCGCACGACGATGACGCTGCCGCCGCCCGACAGGTCGGTCCCGAGCTCCTTGCCGCGGGCGATGAGATCGTCGCGATCGGCGATC
>Ga0302324_100008996_pt1 | contig 20986 bp, 15 predicted proteins | sample Palsa_T0_1_FD_201949 | JGI IMG/M metagenome (GOLD analysis project Ga0302324, IMG submission 201949) | Peat permafrost microbial communities from Stordalen Mire near Abisko, Sweden - Palsa_T0_1 | ecosystem: Environmental > Terrestrial > Soil > Palsa > Peat permafrost | place: Sweden: Abisko...
GTCGGAAGAAAACCAGCCCGCCCACACCGAAAAACCGCCCCGCTCAGTCAAATGAATAAAACAGACCGCCTCAGCATCAAATCCAATTGCCCTTAGCACATACTTCATCCATTTTTGCAAGAGGCTCATAATCCTACTCTTAATCTCTTAACGGCAGGTTTAAGAAGGAGATTAAGAGTAGGATTATGATTAAGATTAAGAAAATACAAAGGCCGGGAGGGCATAAGCCACCCGGCCTTAGGTGTGCCAATATCTATTTGTCAGTTCACCGTGATCCGGCGGGGCTGGACCTTCTCGGCCTTGGGCAGAGTGAGGGTCAAAACGCCCTGCTCGATCTGAGCGCTGATTTTTCCGGTCTCGATGGACGGGTCCAATTCAAAGACGCGGCGGTAATCCACGGGATTGGATTCGCGGTGGAGCAACTTGGCGGTGGGTTCCGGCTGGCGCCGGCCCGCGATCGTCAACACGTTGTCCTCCAGGTTGATCTCCAAACCGTCCTTGGCCACGCCGGGCATTTCGGCCTCCAGAACATAGGCGGCCGCAGTCTCGACAATGTTGACATTGGGCGAGACGAACGGACGCTCCTGGTCCACCGGCTGCGGGCGAACGGGCTTTTCCTCTTTTTGCAAAACTGAGTTCATAATTTTCCTTTCCTAAATCGGGCTTTGTTACTTGACCGAAATCGGGATTTGTTTCGGCTTGGCTTCCTCCGCCTTGGGCAGAGCCACTGTCAGCACACCTTCGTTGTAGGTGGCCTTGATCTTGTCCGCTTCGACGCTGCACGGCAGGCTGATGCTGCGATGAAATCGTCCCACCCATCGCTCCGAACGATACACATCTGTGCCCTCGTGCTTCTCTTCCTGCTTGCGCTCGCCGGAGAGATTCAGGTAGCCGTCATGCAGAGAAATTTCGATGTCTTCCTTCTTGAGGCCGGGCAGTTCCGCCTTGACCAGCAAGCTGTCCTTGTCCTCGAACACATCCACTGCCGGGAACCAACCTTCCAGCGATTGCGATCCGTTCTCGACGTTCGAGTCCGCCAATCGCCCGAAGGCCAGATGGAAGAGGTTATCCACTTCGTCTCGCAGGCTCGTCACTCGACGCAGCGGAGATACCCAGAAGTTCGGTCGTTGCCATCTTGTTAATGTCATAGGTTATCCTTTCTTTTTTTCAAACTTTGTAAATTATCCATTCAATTCCCAGTTTTATACGATTTATAAACAGCGTAAGCCATGCCATGTGAAACGAATTTACGTAAGTCATTTATGATAAGGTTATTGCAAAAAAAACACGATTCATAATGTGACAGATATGAGCCAATATGACCCTATGTGGTCAATAGTGTTAGTGCCATTATGACCCTATAGCCCGCAGGCAACCAGCACGTTCGCGCACAGGCGCAGAGGGCGCGGAGAAAAGTTCATATCGTCCTTCCGCTCTGCGTTCTCTGCGCCTCTGCGCGAGCATTTCCGCTCGAAAACACGCTAATCAAAGGCGTGACCGGCGCAGCAGAGCACGTCGCGCACTTTGTGGCGCACCAGTTCCTTGACGCGTGCTCGCGCCGGGCCGAGATATTTGCGGGGATCGAACTCCCTGGGGCTCTCGGCGAAGCACTTGCGAATGGCCGCCGTCACCGCCAGGCGCAAGTCGGTGTCAATATTCACTTTCGTGCAACCGACGCGGCGGGCGATTTCGATGTCCGCTTCCGGGACGCCGGCAGTGTCCTCGCCCATTTTGCCGCCGTATTTGTTGATTTCCTGGACGAGTTCTTTAGGAACGCTGGACGCGCCATGAAGAACCAGGGGATAATCGCCCAAGCCGGCGTCCATCAGCGCCTTCTTGATGGCGCGCAAGCGGTCCAAATCCAGCCGCTGTTCGCCCTTGAACTTGTAGGCGCCATGCGAATTGCCGATGGCCACGGCCAGCGAATCAACCCCCGTCTGGCGCACGAAAAGCACGGCTTCCTCGGGATGGGTATAGACGCCCCCTTTGGAATAGCTGCCGCCCTCCTCGCCGTCGTCGTGTTGGGCGCCCACGAGCATGCCCAATTCCCCTTCCACCACGCAGTTATGCTTATGGGCGTATTCGACGACCCGCTTGCACATCTCGACATTTTTGTCAAAAGGCTCGTGGCTGCCGTCAATCATCACACTGGTGAATCCTTCGTCAATGCACTCTTTGCACAACTCGAAGGAATCGCCGTGATCGAGATGGACGGCGATGGGGATATTGGAGGTGCTGATGGCCGCTTCGATGAGCTTCTTGAGATACAGGGCGCTGGCATATTGGCGGGCGCCCTTGGAGATTTGGAGCATGACCGGCGCTTTTTCCTCCTCGCAAGCCTCGACGATGGCCTGGAGCAGCTCCATGTTGTTGACATTGAAGGCGCCGAGGGCGTATTTGCCTTTGAGGGCTTTGGCGAACAGTTCAGTCGTATGTGTTAATGGCATATAATTGGCATGTCATTCCGGCGGGCCAACGTGCTCGAAACCACGTTTCCCAAAAGGCAGATATTAGGAAACGGGCCTGGAAAGGGAAGCAAAAAAATTGCTCAAATCCCGCCGGCGGGTGTGAGACAAAATTCTTCTGATGGGGACACGACGCCCGTTTCAGGACCAAAGCGGCGCTGGTGCGCACGCACTCCAAGACGCTTCGCGCACACAGAAAGCTTACGAAAGTCCGCCAAGTCTTGGAGTGCGCGCGCGGCAGCGCCGCTTTCTCCTGCAAGCCATCCGTTTATATACGAATTCATATACAACTCTGATGGTCTTCCTCACGGAGACAAACCGCTTGAAGAATTTTGTCTCACACCCTCCGCTGGCGCGCCAGGGGCCGGTCCGGAGCGGATCAGCGATGCCCGCGTCCCCATCCACTTTCTGCTTTGTGCTTCCCCCCTCTCGCCTTCCCCACTGCACACTTTCAAAGAACAGGCGCCTGGGCGCCACACACATTCCATAATACCATACTTTGGTGGGAACGCAAATAGAAAAAATTGAACAGGAGAAAACGGAGGAAACAGAGAATGACTTGATATTTTCCATCTCTCCGTTTCCTTTGTTGCCTCCTGTTCAAATCGTCTTTTTGATAAGTGGCGCTGGCGCGCCGCGCTCCAAGACCTTGCGGCCATTCGGAAGCGCGCCTTTGAACGCGCCAGCGTCTTGGAGTGCGGAACGACAGTTCCGCTTTGAATAGGACGAACACGATGGATAAGACGAATGGGATTCAGAAAAGGCAGAACAATAAGTTTTTGTCCTGTTAATCCTGTCAAACATCTTTTTATCGCGGCGGAAGTCACGCGCGGGGCGCTTCGCTGTTACGGAAGAGCGAAGGCCACCAGCGCGTCGCTCTGCGACTCTTCGGTCACTTTGGCGTGGCCTCCGGCGGCAATCACCAAAAATTGCTTTCCGCCCTGGCCCGCCTGATAGGTCATCGGCGTGGCTGCGCCGCTGGCCGGAAGTTTGGCTTTCCAGATTTCTTTGCCCGTCTCAATGTCGAAAGCGCGGATGAACGAATCCATGGTCCCGGCGATGAAAATTAATCCTCCCGCCGTGACGATCGGGCCGCCGAGGCTGGGGCATCCCGGTGGCACCGCGGTATTAGGCCCCGCGAAATCCTGCATTGATCCCAACGGAACGCTCCAGCGGATGGTGCCGTCCGAAAGGTCCACCGCCACGAGCATACCCCAAGGGGGCGGACAAACCGGCAGGCCCGACCCGCCTCGAATGAGCGTGCGAAAAAGTCCGTAGGGCGTTCCCCATTGTTCGGTGTAATCACCGTCCTCGGTGCGGCGCTGGCGATCCAGAAATTCGGCGCGCGGAATCAGCCTTATCTTGGCGGGAAGATTATTGACGTTGGCGATCAGAAGGCTTCGCGCCGGATCGAAAGCGTAGCCGCTCCAGTTCATCCCGCCGACATTTCCTGGTATGACAAAACTGCCCCGCAAGCTGGGAGGGGTGAAGATGCCTTCGTTGCGAAGCGTTGCCAGACGCGCGCGCAAGGACTCGCGTTCCTCCGCTGTCAAAGCCCACGTGTCCTCGGCCGAAAACCTTTGCGGAACCAGCGGAGGCGGCGCCAAGGGAAAGGGCTGCGTCGGCGAAGTGCATTCGCCGGGAACATCGCTCTGCGGCACGGGGCGTTCTTCCACCCCAAAGACCGGCGCGCCCGTGTCGCGATTGAGCACATACAAGAAGCCGGTCTTGTTGCCCTGGACCACCACCGGGACCTCCTTGCCATTGTGTTTGACAGTGGCGAGCAACGGCGGCGAGGCGGAGTCGTAATCCCAAAGGTCATGATGAACCAGTTGAAATCCCCAGACCAGCTCGCCGGTTCTCGCGCGCAGAGCGACGACGGAATTCGCCCACTTGTTGTCGCCGGGCCGCAGGCCGCCGTAGTAGTCGGGACTGGCGCTGCCGGTGGGGACGAAAATCAGATCGCGCAAGGGGTCCACCGTCATGATGGACCAGGCATTGCCGGCCCCGGTTTGCCACGTCTTCGACGGCGAATTCGCATCCGAGCCTGGCGGGTTAGGCAGCAGCGGCTCCCAACTCCAGCGCAAGGCGCCCGTGCGCGCATCGAAGGCCCGCACGACGCCACTGGGCATGTCCGCCTTGGAGTTGTCGTCAATGGACGAACCGACTACGACCAGATCGTCAATGACCGCGGGCGGCGAGGTCATGTGATATTGGCCTTTGATGTAACGCGCGACATTTCGCAAGCTCACCTGGCCGTCGCGGCCGAAGTCCACGCAAGGCAGGCCCGTGGCCGCATCGAGCGCAATGAGCCTGGCATCCAGGGTCGCTTCGAAAATGCGGCGGCGCGGATGGCGCGCGGAGGGAGTGGCGGCGGCGGAGCCTTGATCAGGATCGAGCCAGGTGGCCACGCCGCGATTGATAAGCCCGTCGCCGTAGTTCCAAGTGAGAGCCGTTTTCGGATCGTAGCTCCAGCGCTCTGTTCCGGTTTGCGGATCAAGGGCGATGACGCGGTTGAAGGGCGTTGTCAAGAATAACGTGCCATCCACCACAATGGGCGTCGTCTCGAACCCGCTCCTCTTGCGGTCACCGCGGCCGTCTGAAATATCGCCGATGTGATAGACCCAGGCGACTTTCAACCGCGCGACGTTCTCACGATTGATCTCCGTCAGAGGCGAGTAGCGCATGCCGCCCGCGTCGCGCCCGTAATACGGCCACTCATCAGCGAGATCGCCGGCCAGGCACGCGCTTCGCCCCAGCAACGCCGCGCACACGAGGCACGCAAGGCAAAGCCAGCTTCGGAACGATTGTTTTCTGCCTATGCTCATTTAGTTGCATCGCATAGTCCCGATTTCCGTTGTGCATTGCAACATCCCAAATGCACTCATTTCTGGGAAAACTTTTTCACCACGAAGAGCACGAAGAACGCGAAGTCATGATGATGACAAATTGTACGATTTTTCTTCGTGATCTTCGTGTCCTTCGTGGTGAAAATTGGGTTGCGGCCCGGCGCTCCGCGTTCTCCGCGCCCTCTGCGCGAGAAAATTCCGTCACGGGGAGGTGAACTTACGCGGAAAAAGCGGGGTGGCTTCGAAATAATGTGAATTTATGTATTTGAATTCCCGTCTAAACGTGTTAGAGTGTAATTGTGTGGCGCTCAGGCGCCTGTTCTTTGACATAGTGGCCAGTGGGCAAGGGCAAGAGGCAGATCAAGTCTGGTAACGGCTAATCAAGCCTGATCAAGGTTAATCAAGCCTAATCAAGGCTAATCAAGCCTTCGAAAAAATAAAAATCCTGCTCTGCGTCAACAAGCGGCAAATTTTGCCGGTCAACGTCGTTGAATCGCAAATGGGCAAAAAACGCCAATCCGACCCCCAAAAAATCGGACTGAATCGGAGTGGATTTGACTGGAAAGGAAGAAATAAAAAAGGAAGAAACCACGAAAATCACTCTGCTCTTCATGGTTCTTCCTTCTTCCTTCTTCCTTCTACTTTCTTCCACAAGTCGTTGATTTCCATGATAATTCCAGATAATTCCGGGTAATTTCACTCAATCAGCTTAACCTGTGATGGGCCATGGCCAGCGGGGGATTCCAGAAGTAAAACATGTTGCGCGGCTCAATCCGGGAACGTAATCTCCTGTAGATAAAAAATGGCAAAATCAAAATCAATAATCGCGCCAGATCGCAACCGAGTCTCCGGCCAATAATACCAAATTCAACAAATGAGCGCATCTTCCGTAAACTGCCAGATGTGGCATAAGGCCGCGGTGATGGGCACGCCAGGTTTCCTGCCGGGCGCGCGGGCGATTTCGTTCGCTCTCGCCCTGGCGTTGCTCCATGTTTCCGTTGCCACCAGCAAGGCCGACGACGAATCGGGCCATTCCAGTCACGGCTCCGCCTTTGATTCCGGCCTGCGCCAGCGTCCCTGGAAAATGGAAGGCATCGGCCACACGCACTTTCCCATCACCACCAAGGTTCCCGAAGTGCAGGAGTGGTTCGACCAAGGCAACACGCTCATGCACTCCTTCTGGTTCGAGGAAGCCGAGCGCTCGTTCCGCTGGTGCCTCAAGCTCGATCCGGATTGCGCGATGGCCTACTGGGGGCTGGCGCGGACCGGACTCACCTGGTTCACCCGCGGGTCGCTCGACACGCCCGAAACGAAACGGTACCTCGACTTCCTCAACGAAGCCGTGCGCCGCAAGGATGCCGTCACCCCGCGCGAGCGCATGTACATCGAAGCGTGGGCGACCGCGTTCTCCGGCGAGACAAGTGGAAAGGAACGCATGCATGCGCTCGCCAAGGAGTTGCAGAAAATCGTGCTGAAATTTCCAGACGACATCGAAGCGAAGGCGCTCTTCGCCCTATACTCCATCACCGCCGAAAACGCGCTGGGCAACGAGCTTGTAATCCGGCAGGTTCTCGAGAAGGAGCCGGATCATCCGGGCGCGCACCATTACCGCATCCACAATTGGGACCACGTTGACCCGGAGCAGGCCCTTCTGAGCTGCCAGCAATACGGCCGGGTTGCGCCGAACATCGGCCATTCGGACCACATGCCGGGCCATAATTACACCAAGATGGGACTGTGGCATGAGGCCGCCTGGTCCATGGACACGGCGACGCGCGTGGAACTCCGTTACATGAACGAACGGATGGCGCTGCCTTTCGAGACGTGGAATTACGCGCACAATCGAAACTATCTTTGCTACATTCAGGAACAACTTGGCATGCCGGAGGCCTCTTTGCAGGGCGCCCGCGATCTCCTGGCCGCGCCGCGCGACCCCGAGCGCAACAAGGACATCAATTACGGCGCGTTTGGCCAGGGGATGGCGGCGCTCGTTCGCGCCCTGGTGAAGTTTGAGCGCTGGGATGATGTGCTGGCCGCTTCGAACTCGGTTGCCATCCCGTGGCGCGACACTCCCGCCGACAAGGACCTTCGCGCCTTCGTCGAGACCCTGGCTTATGTCGGCAAAAGCAATCTGGTCAATGCCCGCAGCCGCCTGCACGACCTCAAAAACGACCTCCGCGAACAAGGCGAGAAATCGAAAGGGGGCGAGTATTCCTGGAACATTCTCGTCAACGTCGCGGAAGGACAATTGCGGGCTGCCGAGGGCGACATCCTCGAAGCCACCCGCTTATTGACCGATGCGGCCGCCTTGGAGAAAACCGAGCGGGATAATGGCGACTACTGGGACGATCCGCCGCTGAATCCGTGGCCTGTGAACCGGGTGCTGGGAGACGTCTATTTGAAACGGGGCGAATATCGGCTGGCGGTCGCGGCCTACGAGAAGTCTCTCACCCAGGAACGCAATGACGCCTTCGCTTTATCCGGGCTGGCCCAGGCCTGCTTCGCCCTCGGCGATCGCGACAAGGCGGAGAAGTGCTACGGGCGCCTGCTCTACGAATGGTCCGGGGCGGAGCCTGGCTTGAAATGGATGACAGCCGTCGAGGCGCTTGGTCTGAAGTCAACGCCCGTGGCGGAAACGATTACAACGGAACGCCCCTATCGCCCGGAGGAGCTGGCCAGAATTGGCCCGATCAATTGGGAACCTTACGCGGCGCCCCAGCTAAACTGCGTTGATACTGATGGCGCGCGGGTCAGTTTGCAGGATTACAAAGGCACGAACGTCCTCCTGGTGTTCTACCTGAGCGATGAATGCGTGCATTGCGTCGAACAGTTGACAGCCATCAATGCGCGGGCCGACGACTGGGCCAGAGAGAACACGGTCGTATTGGGCGTCAGCAGCGCCAGCCCGGAGAAAAACAAGGCTTCGGCCAAACTTGGAAAGCTCCCCATGCGCCTGCTTTCTGATCACGATCACGAGAATGCGAGGCGGTTTGCGTCCTATGACGACTTCGAGAACATCGAACTGCATTCGACGATCCTCATTGATGCCAACGGGCGCGTTCACTGGAAACGCACGGGCGGCGAACCATTTACCGACGTGGAATTCCTTTTGAAATCAGTCAAACAGATGAACCAAAAGACCGCCCTCCGAGCCAGCACCGCCGCTTTGAACCCGTGAGCGCCCAGTCGAATTGCCTTCTTTACGTGCTTGATTGGGGCATCAATGGTGGCATGATGGTTGTATGACGGTTTTTGAGAGTGGAGATCACAAAGTGATTTGGGGTGATGCGATCGAGGCGCTGCAGTCCCATGTGCCAGACGGCAGTGTTGATCTCATTTTCGCCGATCCGCCTTACAATATTGGCAAGGACTTTCACGGGCACAAAGACAAGTGGCCAAGTGACGAAGAGTACCTGCACTGGTGCCGCTTCTGGATTGATCTGTGCGTGCGGAAGTTGAGGCCCGCTGGGAGTTTTTACCTGATGGCTTCGACTCAGTGTATGCCGTTTTTGGACGTTTACCTCCGGTCGCGCCTGAAGGTCATGTCGCGGATTGTGTGGTTTTACGACAGTTCTGGCGTCCAGGCGAAGAGGTACTTTGGATCGCTGTACGAACCGATCCTGTTCTGCGTCAAGGACCCAGACCACTACACCTTTAACTCGAAAGATATCCTGGTTGACGCGAAGACCGGGTCACAGAGGAGACTCATCGATTACCGGAAACCTATTCCGACCGTTTACAACAGCCAGAAGGTGCCTGGAAATGTCTGGGAGATCGCGAGAGTGCGCTACAGGATGGAGGAATACGAGGAGCACCCGACTCAGAAACCGGTGGCCCTCCTCGAGCGCATTGTGAACGCTAGTTCAAATCCAGGTGACTTGGTGCTTGATCCATTCTCTGGAACGTTTACGACCAGCTATGTGGCTCAGAAACTTGGGCGCAGATCCGTGGGCATCGATAAACATGGGCTTTATGTGAAGATCGGCTTGCGGCGGCTGGCCATTCAGACTCACTTCAATGGTGAGCCGATTGAAAGAGCGGAAAAGACCTACGTTCGCAAGAATGGGCTTAAGAAAAGCGAGGATGATTTGACCTTGCCTCTTGCTTTATATGATCGAGCACGGGTTCACTGAAAAAATTCGAGACGTCTTGTTGGGCCAATTTGGTCGGGCATCTGAGGAGATCTTCGAAAAGGGAACCCTGCTGCATTACATCAACCTGAAGACAAGGGCGGCAAATCGCGGTTCAAAGTCCCGTGGGAGTTTCGCCAATCTCTATGCGATCTACGTGTTGGTGGAGGACTACATCAGGAAAGGATTTCACAAGAAAGGGGACTATTCGAAGTACGCTGGAGCGATGTTCAGCTCCCTTTTCAAGCGGCAACGCGAGCTGCCATTCGGTGCGAAGTTGCAAAATCACGGGCTCAACCACAGGTTGAATGAGGAGTTCAAAAAGTTCTTCCCGTCTTGCCAATTCGTTCCGATCATGCGAGACCCTGGCACCAACCGGTACTGGATTAACACGAACCTCTTGTTGGTTAAAGTGGGGAACAAGACTTACAACGTCGCAGAGGCGGTCATCAAAGCCATCGACGCGTACGTTGCGGCAAAGCGAGACTCGTTTAACACTTTTATCGAAGCCTGCGCCAAACTGAAGGATGTGATGCGAGCGGAGCCAGATGCAGTGGAGGCTTACATCATGGGGCTGCTCGCGCCGAATGTTGACGCTCGCCTGTTCGAGATCGTGAGCTTCGCTATCCTGAAGTACTTCTACCATGAGCAGTTCGTCTATTTTGGGTTCACACGGAAGGACATAAAGAAGGAACAGTTAAAGCTGTTCAAGACGGGGCGGACCAACGCCAATGATGGAGGAATTGATTTCGTCATGAAGCCGCTAGGACGATTTTTTCAGGTGACCGAGACGCTTGACGTAAAAAAGTATTTTCTTGACATAGACAAATTGGAGCGATTCCCCATTTCATTCGTCATCAAGTCCGAGGAGGCAACGGACGAATTGCGCGGGCGACTTGAGCAAGGGGCTAAGGCCCTCTATGGCGTTGATAAAATCGTGATGTGCTACATGGACTGCATTGAGGAGATTATCAATGTGCCCAAGCTGCGAGAGTGCTTTCAGGCCGCTGTGAAACAACATTACCTTCCTGCCATTTTGGACGAGATAGTTAAGCAGTCCATGGTGGAGTTTAACTACAGCGGGGAAACGGGTGCTGCTGAAGAGGAGGTGATCGGTGAGGCCGAAGAGTGAACACCAATTTTATTAATCCTACTAATTCGTCAGCAACTGAATACAGCAGGGGTCGCCGCAGGGCCTAGTGCAGGAAAGCAGAACCCCTTGTTTTTTTAAGACGCGCTCTTAAACTTCCGGCATGGACATCTACGATCACCCGACCTTTCGCATGGCTTGCCAGCAGTTCGATCTGGTGGCCGAATACTGGCAGATTGCCCAGGACGAACGCGCCCGCCTCAAGTTCCCCAAACGCTCCATGACCGTCGCCCTGCCCGTCCACATGGATGACGGCTCGACCACGGTTTTTACGGGCCATCGCGTCCAACATCATTTGACCCTCGGCCCGACCAAAGGCGGTTTGCGCTATCACCCGGACGTGGCGCTGGGCGAGGTCGCGGCGCTGGCGATGTGGATGAGCTGGAAGTGCGCGCTGGCGGGTCTGCCTTACGGCGGCGCCAAAGGCGGCATTGCCTGCGATCCCCGCAAACTCTCGTTGACGGAACTCGAACGCCTCACCCGCCGCTATACCCAGGAAATGATTCCGTTCATCGGCGAAAAAGTGGATGTCATGGCGCCGGACATGGGCACCAACGAGCAAACCATGGCTTGGATGATGGATACTTACTCCGTCCATACTGGCTATACCGTGCCCAGCATCGTCACCGGCAAGCCGGTCAGCATCGGTGGTTCGCTCGGACGGCGCGAGTCCACCGGCCGCGGCGTCGGCTACCTCATCAACCGCGCGATGGATACCATCGGGCTGGAACCCGGACAGAGCCGCGCCGCGGTGCAGGGATTCGGCAACGTCGGCTCGGTGGCCGCCTTTTCGCTGGACAAATTCGGCGTCAAGATTGTCGGCATCAGCGATGTCGGCGGCGGACTTCATAATGCCAAAGGAATTGACCTGCGGGCGTTGGAGAAATACGCGGCGGAAAAACGCGCCATCGCGGGTTTTCCCGGCGCGGAGACAATCTCCAACGCGGAACTTTTGGAGTTGCCCTGCGAAATCCTGGTGCCGGCGGCGATGGAACGCCAGATCACCGGCGCCAACGCCGCCAAAATCAAATGCCGCATCCTGGCCGAAGCCGCCAACGGCCCGACCACACCGGAGGCCGACGTCATTTTGGATCAGCGCGAGGACATCTTCATACTGCCCGACATTTTATGCAACGTCGGCGGCGTGATTGTATCCTACTTCGAATGGGTGCAGGACTTGCAGAGCTTTTTTTGGACCGAGACCGAAGTGATGGACAAATTATTCCGCATCCTCGAAGGCGCGTTCGTGCAAGTGCTGGCCTTGAGCCGCAAGCAAAAGGTCTCCATGCGCATGGCCGCCTTGAGCGTCGGCATCAAGCGCGTGCAGGAAGCCAAGAAAATCCGAGGGTTGTTTCCATGACCGCCCTGGAGACAGCCGTTGAGCCGGCGCGATTTCTCAATCGGGAATTGAGCTGGCTGGAATTTAATCAGCGCGTGCTGGCGGAGGCGCGTGACCCGGCCAATCCCGTCCTGGAACGGCTCAAGTTTTTCTGCATCACCAGTTCCAATCTCGACGAGTTCTTCCAGGTGCGCGTGGCCGGCCTCAAACAACAAATTGAAAGTGGCGTCAATACGCCGGGCACCGACGGTTTGACGCCCGCCCAAACCTTGCGCGTCACGCAGGAGCGCATCCGGCGCATGGTTAACGAACAATACGTCTGCTGGCGCGAGGAACTCGTGCCGGAACTAGCCCGCCAGGGCATCCGCTTCATTCCCCCGGCCCAACTGGGCGAGGCGGACTTGAAATGGCTGGAGAATTTTTATCGGAGCGAGGTGCGTCCGGTGCTCACGCCGCTGGCCATTGACCCCAACCATCCCTTTCCGCAATTGCTGAACAAATCGCTCAACATCATCGTGCAGTTGGAGATGCAGACGGGCGCGGAGAAGCTGCGCCACCTGGCCGTGGTGCAGGCGCCGCGCGTCTTGCCGCCGGTGGTTAAACTGCCGCGCGCGGACGGGCGCGGGGACTACGTTTTTCTGGGTCACGTGATGGGGCATTTTCTCGGGGATTTGTTCCCCGGCACGCGCATCCTCGGTTACTGGCATTTTCGCCTCACGCGCAACAGCGAACTTTACATTGACGAGCAGGACAGCGGGAATTTGCTCAAGGCTATCGAAAAGGAATTGCACAACCGCCGCAAAGGCGACGCTGTCCGGCTGGAGGCCGATCACGATTGCCCGGAGGCGATCCTTAAAGCGCTGCTCGGCACCTTGCGTTTGACAGAGGACGATTTGAATTTGCTGGACGGGCCGCTCTACCCGGCGCGCCTGATGTCCATTTACGAGGAGGATCAGCCGGCGCATTTGCGCGCGCCGCCGTTCAACGCCCCGGCCAACGCCGCTTTGCGCGGGAAAGGCGACATTTTCGCCGCCATTCGCCGGCAGGACATCCTCCTGCACCATCCCTACGAAAGTTTTGACAGCGTGGCCGAGTTCCTGGAGCAATCCGCCCGCTGCCCGCGCGTGCTGGCCATCAAGCAAACCCTTTACCGCACCGGCGGCGACACGCGCATCGTCGGGGCGCTGATGGAGGCCGCCAGCCGCGGCAAGGAAGTCACGGCGGTGGTGGAGTTGCGCGCGCGGTTCGACGAAGCCAACAACATTCAATGGAGCCGCAAACTGGAGGAGGCCGGCGTGCATGTCGTGCATGGGATGGTCGGCTGCAAAATTCACGCCAAAATGTGCCTGGTCGTGCGCAAGGAGCCGGACGGCATCCGCCGCTATGTGCATCTGAGCACCGGCAATTACAATCTCAACACCGCGCGCCTTTATACCGACGTCGGCTTGCTGACTTGTCAGCCCGACTTTGGCGAAGACGCCACCAATTTGTTTAATTTGCTCACCGGCATCGGCCATTACCAGCCGACCAGGAAACTATTGTTGTCGCCCTTTGAATTGCACCGGCGGATGCTGGGATTTATCGAGCGCGAAACCGCCAACGCCCGGCGCGGCCGCCCCGCGCGCATCATCGCCAAAATGAACGCCCTGGTGGATGGCGACATCATCCAGGCCCTCTACCGCGCGTCGCAGGCGGAAGTGAAGATTGACTTGCTCGTGCGCGGGATCTGCTGCCTGCGTCCGCAATGGCCCGGCCTGAGCGAAAACATCACCGTGCGCAGCATTGTGGATCGTTTTCTGGAACATAGCCGGCTCTTCTATTTTGAAAATGGCGGACGGCCCGAGTTATGGGCCGGCAGCGCCGATTGGATGCCGCGCAATTTTCTCCGCCGCATCGAGTCGGTTTTTCCCATTGAGGACCCCCGCCTGCGCCGCCGCATGAAAGACGAGTTGCTGGGAATCCCGCTGGCCGACAACGTCAAAGCCTGGCGCCTCCAACCCGACGGCACCTACGAACGCGTAAGCGCCTCGACGCCGACATCAGCCCCCGTGCGCAGCCAATTGGAATTCATGGAGCGAGCACTCCTCGCCGCCAAGTCGCCCCGGCGCGCGGCGATCAAGGTTTAAGCCGCAACGATGCGCTTGATTTCGGGGAGCGCGTGTGCTTCCTCGGAGGAACGAGTCGCAGTAATTCATAGGGGTCACATCTGACGCTGTTTGACACCTGCTCCATTTCAGAGCGTAGGCTGGCCATGAACAACAAAAATGGATAAAGGACCATTCCGGTAAAACTTCGCCAAGCTGTTCGCGCAGCAGGTCAAGCCGGGCGATGATGGCGAGATTGGAAAGCGGCGAGGTATTACTGACCGCCAGCATAACGCAGATCAACATCCAAATCGTCCAGGCTATATTGGCGCGGGATGTCGCGTTCGGCTAGTTCAAACCAAAGGCATAGCGGTCCAGTTTCGCCATCCGCGCCGCCTGCCCCAAAGACAACCAACCCCTGGCATAGAAGCGGCAGGAGAGTTCGATCTGCATGAGCCTTTCCCGTTCCCCCGGTTGCCGCGGAAGTGTTAGCTCGTACACTTATGCCACAGATTATCAATATTGCCGGAGAGCGGTTTTGAGCGATATTTTCAGAGCCTTAAAAAACTTCATACTTTCCCTGATTCAGTCACAAATCGCCTGACTGATTTCCCATTGAAAGACCACGTCCCCGCCCGGACGACTGCAGGTTCAGAAGCAGCCTTGCCCGGCTCCCGCTTCTCTCTTCCTTCACGCCTTGTCCTTGCGCGGAAACAGCGGGAAGATCTCGCCCACGGCGTGGCCGGCGGCCAGGGGCGGCGGCGGTTGGGCCAAACTTGTGTTGACGTTCTTCAGGCCAAGCTGCCGCTGGAGCTTTTCCGCGGCCCCCGGCATTACCGGCCACAATAATACGCCCAAGGCCTGGCAAACTTCGGCCAGCGTGCAAAGGATGTTGTCCAAGTCGCTGGCGCGGGCCGGATCTTTGGCGATCTTGAACGGGCTGGTTTGGTCAATGTATTGATTGGCGCGCGTGACCAGCGCTCCGCATCGTTCCAGCGCCTCCTGCAAGGCGTTGGCGCGGTAGGCGCCGACAGCCCGATCCCACGTCTCGGCGGTCTCGCGTGTCAACTGGCTGGCGCCGCCCGGCACAAGCCCGCCCCGGTAACGTTGAATCATCGAAAGTGAACGGTTGACCAGGTTGCCCAATCCGTTGGCCAATTCCGACTGGTAACGCGCGCGGAAACCAGCATCCGTCCAGTTGCCGTCGGGGCCGATGTCCAATTCGCGCACCAGATAATAACGGAAGGCGTCCAAGCCCCATTCGTTAATGACGGCGATGGGATCCACGACGTTGCCGGTGCTCTTGCTGAGTCTCCGGCCGTCTTTTTGCCACCAGCCATGAGCCAAAATCTGCCGGGGCAAGGGCAGGCCCATCGCCTTGAGCATGATCGGCCAATATACGGCGTGAAATTTGAGAATGTCCTTGCCGATGACGTGCAGATCGGCCGGCCACGCTTCAAAAGCCGAGGCGCCGGCGGAGCGGAGGGCCTGGCGGATGACTGGATCGCCGTGCGCGAAGGGGACGCTGATATAATTGACAAGCGCGTCGAACCAAACATAGGTGACGAAGCCGGCGTCGAACGGAATCGGGATGCCCCAATTGAGCCGTTCGGCGGGCCGCGTGACGCAGAGGTCCTCCAGCGTTTCGTTTTTCAGAAAGCCCAGCACCTCGTTGCGGCGGTAATCCGGGGCGATGAACCCGGGATTGGACTCGATGTAGTGGATGATCCAATCCTGATGCTCGCGCAGTTTGAAATAGTAATTGTCCTCCTTCAACTCGATAACTTCGCCCCAGGACGGATCAAAGCTGCCGTCGGGCAACCGGTCCTTTTCTGTCAAGAATGTTTCCTCCCTGGGCGAGTAAAACCCGTTGTAAGTGGCTTTGTAGAACTGGCCTTCGGCGTGCAGTTTGGTCAGGACCGCCTGCACGCATTCCTTGTGGCGCGGTTCGGTGGTGCGGACGAAATCATCGTTGGTCAGCGCGAGTTTGGCGGTGAATTCACGCCAGTTCACGGCCAGGGCGTCGCAATAATCCTGGGGTTTTTTTCCTTCGGCCTGCGCGGCCTGCTGGACTTTTTGGCCGTGCTCATCCAGGCCGGTGAGATAAAAAACCTCCTCACCCAGGGCGCGGCGGGCGCGGGCGATCACATCGGCGACGACCTTTTCATAGGCATGGCCCAAGTGGGGCGCGCCGTTGGCATAGTCAATGGCGGTGGTGATGTAAAAGCGTTTGCTCATCGCCGTCATTATGCGGGGCCGGCGCGAAAATCCAAGCGTCAATGCTCATCGGCGTGGCGATGGGGCCGGCTTTAAGGTTGACTTTTTCCGCGATTCTTGCTCTTGTCGTTTTCATGGCAACGTTTCTAACCGGCACTGGCCGCTTTTGCGGGGGATGTATCGAATTCGCAAATGCCACGCCTGGTACTCAATGCCCTATTGAAAGGAAAATATGAACGATTCACCAAATAACGCCCGTAAACTGTCAAAAAGTGATTTCACACGCCGCCGCTTTCTAAAATCCACCCTCAAAGCCGGCGGATTGCTGCTCGCGCCGCAAATTGTGCGCGGCAGTGTCCTGGGCCTGAACGGCGCCGTGCCGCCGAGCGATCGCATTGTGATGGGAGGCATCGGTCTCGGCAATCGTGGCACTTACGATCTGAGCTGCTTCCTGGGCGAACCCGACGTGCAATTTGTCGCGATCGCCGACATCAAAGCCGCGCGCCGGGAGGACATTAAGAAAAGGGCCGACGAGAAATACGGCAATCAGGATTGCGCCATGTATCGCGATTTGCGCGACCTCCTGGCCCGTCCCGACATTGACGCCGTGTTGATCGCGACCGGCCCAAACTGGCACGCTACCGCGGCCACCCTGGCCGCCGAGGCCGGCAAAGATATTTATTGCGAGAAGCCTTGCACCAAGAATATCGCGCAGAGTCTTGCCTTGCGCGAAACCATTCGGCGCTCCGGGCGCGTGTTTCAGGCCGGCACCCAGCGCCGCAGCCTGCCGAATTTCATGTATGCCGTTGATTTGGCGCGCCGTGGCAAATTGGGCAAACTCCAAACCCTCTACGCGCACCCGGGCGGTTTGGAGACTTCGATGAGCGGTTGGGCGCCGGCCGAACCGGAACCGCCCAAGGAAAAAATTGATTGGAACCTCTACCTTGGGCCGGCGGCATGGCGGCCATTCAATAACAAATGGCTCGATGGCTTTAATTTTGAAAAAGGAGGCGGTCTCACCGGAGGCGGCTGTTTGGAGTGGGGTTCTCATTGCGTGGACCTCTGCCAATGGGCCAACGACGCGGACAAGACCGCGCCCGTCGAATACGAGCAAGTCGGCGACGAACTTCATGCGCGCTACGGCAATGGCGTGAAACTGGTTATGCGCGACAATGGCTGGATCGGCCTTGGCTCATGTCCGGTGCGTTTCGAAGGCGACACCGGCTGGGTCGAAACCGGGGACGACGGCGATCTCGTCGCCAGCGCGCCCGCTCTCCTGGCCAACAAACGCGCGAAAGTCTCCGGCTATCCGGCCAACTTCCACGTCCGCAACTTTCTGGATTGCGTCAAAAGCCGTGCGTTGACGCGCGCCAACGTCGAGGCCGCCTGTCAGTCGCATATTACCTGTCATGCCGCCAACATCGCCTTGTTCTTAAAGCGCAAAGTGAACTATGACCCAGTCAAGAACGAGTTCATCGGTGATGAAGAGGCCAACCGGCTTCGCTCCGAAGCGTTGCGGGAACCGTGGCGATTATAACCCGAGGAGCCGATATGAAATATCAAATTCAAATTCACGATGCGTTTGCGCGTGCATCCCAAAAACTGTTTCGCGCCACAACACCGATACTCACTTGGAGCTTCGCCGCTCTCGCCGTCTTAATCGCTTTAGCCGGCCCCGCTTACGCCGCGGAAACGACAAACTCCGCCAAGGAGCAGGAGAGCGCGCTGATCAAAGTGCTTCGATTCGATGCGTCGCCCGACCTCAAGGCAATAACCTGCAAGAAATTGGCCGTTTACGGCAGCGCCAAGGCCGTGCCGGCGCTCGCCCCATTGCTGGCGGACGAGAGATTTGCCTCTTGGGCGCGCATCGCCCTCGAAGCGATTCCTGGTCCGGCGTCCGACAAGGTTTTGCGCAAAGCCGCGGGCAAGCTGCACGGACAACTGCTGATCGGCGTTATCAATTCGATTGGTGTCCGCCAGGACGCGAACTCCGTGAGCCTGCTGTCCCGCAAGCTCAACGACAGCGACACGCAAGTCGCGTCCGCCGCCGCGGTTTCCCTCGGCAAAATTGGAGGTCCGCAGGCGGCCGTCGCGCTGAGGCTCGCCCTGTGGAAGGCGCCCGAACCCGTCCGCCCGGCCGTGGCTGAAGGTTCTGTCCGTTGCGCCGAGAAGTTTCTGGCCGATGGAAAAAGCGCGGAGGCTGTCAAATTATACGACGCCGTTTGGCAATCGGCGCTGCCCAAGCACAAAATTCTCGAAGGCCTTCGCGGGGCCATTCTGGCCCGAGGCTCCGGCGGCATTCCAATTTTGCTGGAACAATTGCAGTCGAGCGATCGCCAGTGCTTTAACATCGGGTTGCGGGTGGCGCGCGAACTACCCGGAAAAGAGGCGACCGAGGCCGTGGCGGGCGCGTTCCGTGAAGCCACTCCAGAGCGGCAGCCGCTGCTGTTGCTGGCGTTGGGCGATCGCGGGGACGCCGCCGCCGCGCTGGTCGTGACGGACGCAGCCAGGAATGGCGCGAAAATGGTGCGGCTGGCGGCCATCGAAATTCTTGATCGCTCCGGCGATCCCTCGAGCTTGCCCGTGCTGCTCAACGGCGCGATGGATGAAGACCCGGAAATCTCCCAGGCTTCTCTGGCCGCGCTGGCCCGGCTGGCTGGCAATGATGTGGATTCAGAGTTGTTCGCCCGGCTCCCGGATTCTTCCGGCAGGATGCGCCAGGCGCTCATCACTCTTGCGGCCCGTCGTGGAATTGAAAAAGCTCTGCCGCTTATCGTGCGGTCGGTCGCAGATGCGGACGCGGATACCCGGAGCGCCGCGATTCAGGCGCTTACCGTCCTGGGCGGAAACAACGAAGTTGCCGAACTTGCGCAAGCTCTGCAGAAATCCGCAATTCCCGCCGAACGCGCCCACATCGCCTCCGTCCTCGTTACTCTCAGCGGACGCATCGGACCCAAATGCGTTCCGTCACTGCAATCGCTGGTCCAGAGCGCCGAGCCGGAAAATCGGAAGGCCGCGCTGCCTGCCCTGGTTGCGGCCGGCGGCGGCGACGCCTTGGCGGCTGTGGCAGCCGCGACTGAGGACAAGGACCCATCGCTCCAGGATGAGGCGGTGCGCGCCTTGTGTAACTGGCCCAATGCGTGGCCGGAGGATGCCGCGGTGGCCGGACCTCTGTTGCACACGGCCAAAGCAGACGCCAACTCGGCGCATGAAATCCTGGCGTTGCGAGGTTATCTGCAATTCCTGCTTGGCGATGAGAAGCTCAAGGAAGACGACAAGATGGCGAAGATGCAGGAAATCCTGCCGCTCTTGCAGCGTCCGGAGGAGAAAATTACGGCCATTGCCGTCCTGCAGGGAATTCCCTCCCCTGCGGCGCTCGAACTTCTCGCTGCCCTGACTTCCGAGCCTGCGGTGGCCGACGACGCCTGCGCGGCTCTGGTCCAGGCCGCCGCTCCGAAGAGGCCGTTGATTTCAACGGACCAACGCAAGAAGGCGCTGGAACTGGCCCTGCAAAAATCAACCAGGGCGGAGACAAGGCACAAAGCCGAAGACGCGCTGAAAAGCGTGCAGTAGCGGACAGCCATGTTATTGACTGGCTCGCTCACGAAGCCTCGCCAGCCTTGGCCTCCACCGCCTTGATGGTTTCGAACAAGACATGCGATTTGAAGGGTTTCCAGAGAATCAGGCACCGCACTTTGCGGATAAACTCCTCCACCCTGCGCTCGCCTCGCATGCCGGTCACGAAGACAATGCGCCGGCAAAGGTGAGGCTTCACGCGTTCGACCGCCGTATAAAACATGTCCCCGGCCAGATTGGGCATGACCATGTCGCAGAGGATGACCGAATAATCGTTGACCATGATTTTCTTGATTCCTTGCACCCCGTCGGCGGCCAATTCCACTTCGTAGCCGTGGGTTTCCAGGATCTGCCGGGTCACGTCAGAGTAAGCGAAATCATCGTCCAGAATAAGGACTTTCTTTCGCGCCGCCCAGCGGGCCACCTGATCCAAGTCATGTGTTCTTTCCCCGTACGGTGATGGGTTGCTTTGGCTCATATCCAGTTGCCGACAATAGACCTAATCAAACCCATCCGCAGCCAAATGTCAATTCTGGCCGCAGCCAAAACTCCCTTCTCGCCTGCAGCCGTCCAAGCTGTTAGCATGCCGTTATAGTAATGGCTTTGTAACGAACCCCTCTCCCGGCCTGCGGCCACCCTCTCCCCGCCTGCGGCTGAACATGTCCCATAATTTTTCCGCGGGACACGGGGCGTGCCCTGGTTTAGATTTTGCCCATGCTGCTGGTGGCGGGACGTCCGGTTTCGACCCCACTGCTTGAAGAACTCAAGGAGATGGCGGCGACTTGTTCGCGTGGCCAGTTGGCCCGGCGCCTCTGTGAGCAAATGGACTGGCGCAGTCCCAGTGGAGGTCGGCCTCTGATGACCGCACGGCTGGCCCTCAAAGACCTGGCCCAGGAGGGACTTCTGGCCCTGCCTGCCGCCAGACCAGGCCCGCCGCCAGTCCGGCCGGCGCGTGTTCTGGACCAGAGGGCGGAGGTCGCGCCGCTGGCCTGTTCCTTGGCGCAGTTGGGCCCGTTGGAAATCGTGCTGGTGGATCGGGGCGGTTCGGCCCTCTCGCGGCCATGGAATGAGTTGATGCAAGAGCATGACCTGGGACCGGGACCCAAAAGATTTTCGAGCCGTGCTCCAGCAACGGCCAGAACGGCCGCGACTGGCCCCGCTGCCTCCACCTCCCGT
>Ga0302324_100008997_pt1 | contig 20985 bp, 25 predicted proteins | sample Palsa_T0_1_FD_201949 | JGI IMG/M metagenome (GOLD analysis project Ga0302324, IMG submission 201949) | Peat permafrost microbial communities from Stordalen Mire near Abisko, Sweden - Palsa_T0_1 | ecosystem: Environmental > Terrestrial > Soil > Palsa > Peat permafrost | place: Sweden: Abisko...
GTTGGTTGTTTTTTTTTTTTTTTGTTTTTTTTGGGGGGTGTTTTGCTCTCCGGCCGGCGGGTGTGCGTCCGGCCGGGGGCGTTCCCACCCCCCGCGGCTCTGGCCGGGTGCACTGGGCTGCTGGCTCACAGTTTCACCGACTTCAACCTTCACATCCCGGCGAACGCGGCGTTGTTTTTCGTATTGTGCGCCGTCGCCACAGTCCCAGGCGGTAGAAATAGTGGCAGATACGACACCTATCTGGAGAGAAGGGGGTTTTCGTAGTTTGTCTATTTGGAGGGAACCTTCTGCTCTAGCTCTTGCAAGCCCGTCTCGACTCTTCGAAGATCGCCGGCATACCGGCCCGAGTCACCCTGAGCGAGTTTTCGGTAGATGGTCAAGGCTTCGGAATAGCGGGCACGGGATTCTTGGATCTTGTTCTGGTTTCGATCGAGAAACCCCAGGTTGTTCAGCGTGCCCGCCAGGTATGGTAGATACGCGTCCGGATCTTTCTGCGCCAGTTGGCCGTAAAGCTTCGAAGCCTCCTCATAGTGCTGACGTGCCTCCTCCATCCGTTGTTGGACTCCATCGAGGTTCCCCAGGTCGTTCAGCGTCATGGCTACATCCGGGAGGTATGTGTCAGGGCTCTGCTGCGCCAACTGACGGCGAATCTTCAACGTTTCCTCGTAGTGCCGGCGCGATTCCTCCGGCCGGTTCTGGTCTTTCTCCGAGATCGCTAGGTTGTTCAGCGTCATGGCCATATCCGGAAGGTAGGAGTCCGGGTTTTGCGGAGCCACTTGACGGTAAATCCTCAAAGCTTCCGCGAAGTGCGGATAGGCCTCGTCCGGCCGCTTCTGGAGTCTTTCCAAGAACCCCAGGTTGTTTAGGGCCATGGTGCTGACCAACTTGGGGTCCTTGGAAAAGAACACGATGCAGGTGGAAACAGCCCGCCAGCACTTCGAGGAATGGCTAAAGATTTACCGGCAAGTCGCACAGCAAGATCCCGACCAATACCTGCCCAAAGTTGCCGAAGTGCTGAACAATCTGGGGTTCGTCGAGAGGGAGCAAAAGCTGCTGGATCGAGCCCGCCAGCACTACGAAGAAGCGTTGAGAATTCGCCGTCAACTGGCGCAGTTGGACCCGGACGCATAGCTTCCCTACTTGGCGACGACTCTAAACGACTTGGGCATACTGGATGCAGCCCAGAACCGAACGGATAAGGCGCGGCAGCACTATGAGGAAGCGTTGACGTCTTATCGGCAATTGGCGCTTGGAGACCCCGACACGTACCTGCCGTATTTGGCAGCGACGCTGAACGACCTGGCGCTCGTGGATGAAAGCCAAAACCGGGTCGAAGAATCCCGCTCCCACTTCAACGAGGACTTAAGCATCTACCGAAAGCTCACTCAGGGGGACTCGGGCCGATATGCGGGCGATATTCGAAGAGTCGAAGGCAGCTTGGAAGAACTGGAAAAGAAAGCGCATTCTCAATAAGGTAGACGAGATGAAATGAGGCGCGCTCAAACTTTCTCACCAGGGTGCGCCTATGGTCAATTGTCGGCGCCTCTCGGTTCTGATTTTGAGTTCGAGAAACTTCTGCCTGCCTTCACGAACGATACTCGCACTAACAATTCTGCAGGGGGTAATCCTTGCCCACCAGCCGCCCTCACTCGCATCGGCCGTATGGCGGTCGCTGTGGAATATAATTGCCCGCACGGATGAGCCTCCCTTCTGGCACGAAACTCGGCCCTTATGAAATCCAATCGCCGCTGGGTGCCGGTGGCATGGGCGAAGTGTATCGGGCCCGCGATACGCGGCTGGGGCGCGATGTGGCCATCAAGGTTTTGCCCGCACATCTGTCTTCCAATCCTGATCTGAGGCAACGGATGGAGCGTGAGGCCAAGGCGATTTCCTCGCTGAATCATCCCTACATCTGCACCTTGCACGACATTGGCTCGCAGGGCGGCGTCGACTTCCTGGTCATGGAATACCTGGAAGGGGAAACGCTGGCCGACCGCGTGCAGAGGGGAGCGCTTCCACTCGAAGAAGCGCTGAAGATCGGAATCCAGATTGCCCAGGCTCTCGACAAAGCTCATGCGCGTGGAATTGTGCACCGTGATCTGAAACCGGCCAATATCATGCTCACGAAGAATGGGCCAAAGCTGATGGACTTCGGTTTAGCGAAGCCGGCGCCGGCAATAGGCTCGGCATCCGGAGATGTTCCGTTGACGCCGAGCACTCCGACCATGAGCGTGGCTGTGCTCACTGGCTCCGCGTCGCCTTTGACGCAGAAGGGCACAGTGGTGGGCACATTCCAGTACATGGCGCCGGAAGTCTTGCAGGGCGTAGAGGCCGACGCGTGCTCCGACATTTTCAGTTTCGGCTGTGTGCTCTATGAAATGTTCACCGGGCGACGCGCCTTTGAGGGAAAGTCACAGTTCAGCGTGCTGGGCGCAATCCTCGATAAGGAGCCAGAACGCATCTCAACCGTGCTGCCCGATTCGCCCCCGCGACTGGACGAAACGGTGTGGCGCTGCCTGGCAAAGAGTCCCGACCAACGCTATGGCTGCATGCACGACGTAAGGATTCAACTGGAGGCTTTGGCGGAGGCTCGGCCAAAGGATTCGAGCGCACAAGCGGTATCGTCGAAGCCCGTGCCAGTCAGTTCTCGTCTGCTGTGGCAGATCGCGGGGATTGTAGCGCTGATCGTATTAAGTATTGGAATGGCCTACGTTTTTCAGGTGCCGAAGGCCACGCCAGTCGTGCGTTCCTCGATCTTGCCGCCAGCGGGCACGGCGTTCGTGACGATGCTGCCCGCATCGGGTCCGCCGGTGCTCTCGCCTGACGGAACCCGGCTGGCATTCACGGCGCGGGACGAGAAAAGCAAGGTCCTGTTGTATGTGCGGCCACTGAAGTCCCTGACGGCCGTGCCACTGGCTGGCACCGACGATGCCATCTATCCCTTTTGGTCTCCCGACGGTCGGGAAATTGGTTTCTTCGCGGCGGGCAAGTTGAAAAAGATCAACGCCGACAGTGGGCCGCCCCAGAACCTGTGCGACAGCGTCGGCGGACGCGGAGGTGCCTGGAGCAAGTACGGTTTGATCGTGTTTACGCCATCTTCCAACCAAAGGTTATTTAGCGTATCTGCGGCAGGCGGAACACCCGAGGCCGCATCGAAGTTGGATGTCTCGAAAGCCGAGAATAGCCACCGCTGGCCCTCCTTCTTGCCGGACGGGAAGCACTTTCTATATTGGGCGCGGAGTTCCCGCGGAGCGGAGTCTACGGTGCTGTATGTCGGCGAACTGGGATCGTTGCAAGCCAAGCTGCTTATGAAGAGCGAGACCATGGCCGTTTACGCCTCCGGCCACCTTTTGTTTATGCGCGATCAGACGCTCATGGCTCAGACCTTTGACCCGAGCCGAATGGAGCTTAGCGGCGAACCGGTTCCCATTGCCGAACACGTCGCCGTCAACGGAGCGACAGTCCGGGCCATGTTCTCGCCGTCGGACACGGGGGCCCTGGTGTACCAGGCGGGGGAGGGATCGAGCGGTTGGAAGCTGGTGTGGTCGGGCAGGGACGGAAAACCGATGGGATCTGTTGCACAGCCCGATCGCTATATCGGCCCGGCGCTCTCGCCCGACGGCACGCGCCTGGCCGTAACGATTTTCGCCGGCAGTCAGGGAACTGCGGACATATGGATTTTCGACCTGACGCGCGGAACCGGTACGCGTCTGACCTTCAGCACCGCCAGCCCAGCCAACCAAACCACGCCCGTATGGGCACCCGACGGGAAGACGGTCTTTTATGCCTCCAGCGTCAAGGGAGCGCCCCACATCTACGCGAAAGCCGCTGACGGCAGCAGCCCCGAGCGGGCAGTGCTCGAAGGCACTGATTCGTTCGAATATCCTCGCAGCATTTCACCGGACGGACGCTATCTGGTCTATGAAAGGAAGGTTCCCAAGAGCGAGACTGGTTATCATCTTTGGGCGCTTCCTTTATTTGGTGACGGTAAGTCGTTTCCCATCGTGCAGGATGCATTTGACGAAGGCGAAGCCACGGTCTCGCCGGACGGGAAATGGATGGCGTACCAGAGCAACGAGTCGGGACGGAGGGAAGTCTACATTGCAGCTTTTCCCGGCGGAGGCGCGAAGTGGCAGGTCTCGAGTAATGGCGGAATAGCCGCAAAATGGCGCAAGGACGGCAAGGAGTTATTCTTCCTCGATCCCGCCGACAACTTGGTCGCGGTGGATGTGACCTCTGGGAAAGCGGTTCAGCTGGGCGCTCCTCATGCATTGTTTCAGGCGGTTGGGATCCAGCGTGACTTTGGTCCTTACGACGTGACTGGGGATGGGAAGAAGTTTCTCATCAATAGCGGGAATTTGAAAGAAGGCACCGAACCGGTGACGCTGGTGCTGAACTGGCCGGCGGAGTTGAAGAGGTAACCTTACTGATTCGTCGAAGCAGCGGATTCCCCGAGGGACACGCCAGAGAAAGTTGCGAGTGAGATTTTCCAGTTCCCGGTTGACCGATGATCGCTACCAATCCGGCCAACCTCCTCGAAGCGCGTTCCAGGCAGTGACAGGCACATGGCCGGTATGGACGAGGGCCGACACACAACCTGAAATCCTCCTGAGAGTTAGCCGCGCAGATGAGGTTTGTGCCTACCACCACTACCTCTTCTCTCGTCATTCGCGTTCAACAGTGCACGGACCTTACGCGCCAACTCAACTGGGAGGAATGGCTTTTCCAGGTAGCCGGCGTCTTCGGGGAGGTGCGCTGTCTGGCCGATTGTGTCTTCCGCGTATCCCGAGATGAATAAGAACCGCATCTCCGGCACCAGCAAGAGTGCTTTTTTCCTCAACTCCAGTCCGTCTAGCTTCGGCATCATGATATCGCTGACCACGAGATCAATGTCGCTAGCATTTTTCTCCAAAATCCGGATCGCCGCAGCGCCGTCCTCCGCCACCACTACGTTGTAGCCCCGCTTCTCGAGAGACACGGAAATCAATGCGCGCAGAGCTGGCTCGTCCTCGACCACCAGCACTGCTTCGGTGCCGCCCAGGACCTCGGTTGCTACCGGCGCTGTCTCATGTTCTACCTGCGGTCCGGTCACGGCCATCGCAGGCAGGTAAATGCGGAACCTGGTGCCCCGACGTAAGGCGCTCTCAAAGGTGATATGACCCCCGCTTTGCCGTACAATCCCGTAAACCGTCGACAGCCCCAGTCCTGTCCCTTTGCCCGCCTGTTTGGTGGTAAAGAAAGGCTCAAAGATTCGGGCCTGGGTTTGTTCCTCGATGCCTGCACCGTTGTCACTCACCGTCAACATTACGTAGTGTCCGGGCTGCACCTCGATATGGCGACTGGCGTATTCCTTATCCAGTTCCGCCATGGCGGTTTCAATCACCACTTTGCCGCCCTGCGGCATGGCGTCGCGAGCGTTCACCACCAGGTTGATGAGGATTTGTTGGATCTGTGCGGGGTCGACTTCGACCGGCGGCAAATTCGGCTCCAGCATCGGAACCAGCTCGATGGTCTCGGGGATGAGGTGGCGTAGGAGCTTGTGGGTCTCCCACACCACGCTATTGATGTCCAGAACTTTTGGCTCGAGCACCTGCCGCCGGCTAAGGGCCAGCAATTGGCGCGTCAGTGAGGCGGCTGTCTGCGTAGCCCCCTTGATCTCAGCCACCTTCCGACGCAGGCCTTCCGCTGCGCCAGCTTCTTCCAGCAACAATTCACTGTATCCCAGGACGATGCCAAGATAGTTGTTGAACTCGTGGGCCATCCCCCCAGCCAACTGCCCCATGGCTTCGATCTTCAGCGCCTGACGTAACTGCTCTTCGAGCACCCGCCGTTCGGTAACGTCTTCGGCAATCAACTCGAGCCCTTTCGCCCTCTGGTGCTCGGTGCCCAAGACCCGCCCTCTCAGCCGCACGGTAATCAGCCGCTGATCCCGCCGCTTCCACTGCACTTCTTCTGTAATTTGCCCTGTCAGCTCCCACTTGTGCAACAGACGCAGCCCTTCTTCCGGTTTGGCGAAAACATCCTGCGACACGCTCAGTTTCAGAACCTCTTCCGCCGAGCTATAACCCAGCATGGCCACCAGGGCTGGATTCACATCCAAGAAGCGACCGTCCAGAGTGCCTCGGTATATGCCGTGGACCGCTCCTTCGAAGACCGACCGGTGGTGAGCTTCGGAGACCTTCAGCGCCGCTGCGGCCCGTGCGCGTTCGGTGATGTCACGGATATTACACTGAACCACCTGGGATCCATCCACCGGGTAGACATTGCTGACAAACTCTACGTTAATTTTCCGCCCGTCTTTGGTTTCAAGCGGCAGATCGTCGTAGCGGATAATCTTTTTTGTTTGGAGCTCCCTAAAAGCGGACCGGGACGCAGGAATATCCTTAAACGGGCCGATTTCCCACAGTTTCTTGCCCACGAACTCACTGTGCGTATAGCCCAACATCTCAATCAAGAATGGGTTCACATCGACGATCTGCCCACTCTTGAAATCGAGAATCAATATTCCATCTTTGGCGGCTTCAAACAGCCGCCGGTAGCGAGTTTCGGAATCCCTCAGCGCCTGTAGGGCCTGGACGCGCGTCAGCTCGACGAACTTCTGCGGTGAGACCGGCGTGTCTGCGATCGTGGCCAGTGTCCCGTCCTGCCCCAGCATTGGGTCGACGTTCTCCAGCTCCCGACCCAGGTCCGGCACGGAACAAGGCACGCCGTCACTCAAGCTTTCAATTGTTTCAGCCTTCGCGGAAACTTGTGGCATGATGACCTCTCTTTGAAGTTCGGACAAGGTGATACTGATCTAGGATCAATCGCGTTCGGTCGCACCACCCGACGGGACCTCGATTGAGCCATGGGAGGATGGATATGGAAAGCCTGCACCCGCATGTCTGAACTCTTGCGTTGAGTTCCATTCCAGTCTTCCGCCACGAATACGAAACCAGCTTCAAATAGATCCCTTCGGTTGAGACCTGTCAGCGAATCAAGTTTCCCGGATTTCGGATCTCCTAAGGCGGCATAAACGTAAATGCAGTAATCCCGACAGATCGAGAGCAGTCGTATGACTTTGTTGGACCTATCCCTGCATATCGCCCCTCTTGCAGGTGCGTTCTTCGGCCTTCGCTCTGAGTTGACGTTAATGCCATTTTTTACTTCTGGCACCTCTTTGAAGGTGAGTTTCGAGGTGCCAAATTGAAGGAAACGCAGCCACTCGCTTATGTTGATTTCTACGTCCGTGGCCATCGAACGCCGCGCGGATACGTTTTCGAGCATGGCTTCGTCTCTACTGATCCGTGCCGGCGCGATCGCAGCTGCCCGCTCAAGCTGCTCCGCCGACCGCGACGCGCTGTGCTGTTGACGCATTTACCTTAGAAATCTCCAACGTCGGAGTAGACTCCAGAAGGCTCGCCTCAAAACATCGATGATTGGGTCCTAGTGCTGGCAGTGATATTCCTCAGCATCTTCCAGCGAAGTCCAGAAACGGACGCACAGCCCTTTCGGGGTTTGTCTTGTCGGAAAGCGTAAGAAAGTCCACAAAGCCCGGCAGCTTTTGGAGAATCGGGAGTACTTCTATGCTCTAGCTTGCTGCCGGCTTGCTTACTTCGGCCAACGATCGATCGGCATTCCACAACGCGAGGAAACATATGAAGTGCCCTTCTTCCTAGAACCGGTCTCATCAATCGTGGTTGAACCTATTTAGCCGTTTTCTGCGGGAGGAAAGCGGGCAGAGGGGGGCATGCGAGGACGATGGGAACCGAGTGATGCCCCATGGCGACTCATCGAACCAACCTTGCGACCCGAACGACGCGCCGAGGGCCGGGGTTGTCCGTCGCAGGACACAGGAGCGGTGCTCCATGGCATCTGGTGGGTCTTGGGCACCGGGGCGCAAGGGCACAAACTGCCCGAGAGACAGCCGTACCCGGCTTGCCATCGCCGTTTCCAGCCGTGGGTGCGAGAGGGCAAGCTGGAGCGCCTCTGGCGTGTCCTGGCGGAAGCGTTGCCAGCCCGCGGAAGATTGCCACGGGAGGAGACTTTCATCGGCGCCTCCTTCCCGGAGGCAAGAAAGCGGGCCTCGCGGTGGGGCCCGCCGAGCGGGGCGAAGGGGCGAAAATCATCGCTCTCGCCGAGGATCACAGTGCTGCTCTCGCCCTTACTATCGAAAGCGCTTCGCCGCACGAAAGCCAACTTGCCGAAGCCGTCCTCAGACACTGCTTCCTCGAGTCCCTCCCGCTGTGATTGATCAGCGAGCAAGCCGATGACAGCGACCGCCTGGATTGAGATCCGGCGGAGCGTCACGGCATCGAGACAATCGCACCCCATCGCGCCGAGCGCCGCACCCCGACCGAGGACGGTCGTCCCTCGCGTCGGTACCGAACACGTTGGTGAGTGGAACGACTGGTTGCCTGGCTGCATCATTTTCGTCGCCTGGTGATCGGCCGGGAGTACCACGTCGAAACTTTCTTCGGCGTGGCTTGTCTCGGTTGTAAGCAAATCACGGATATTTATGAGACCAGTTCAAATCGTTTTTCCATATTTGGCATTACTTTGCGTACTGCTTGGTCGAAGCATCGATTCCAACGTCTGGTGATCTGCATCCCAAAGAAATTTCAGCAGACCACCAGACCTTCGAAGCGCTCCCTGGGGGTGGCAAGCGTGTGCGACATTCTTCTTGAACGCGAGACGGGCGCTTGGATCCACTGACGCCTGCTACGAGCCTCGCGCTAAAGAAGCCGCCAGTCCACCGTTGTTGCACTTCGCGGTTGTTGCTGCCAGTCATGCATGTACTAGTCCACATCCCCAAGCTTTGTTAAGTCATAGAAAACACGACCTGGGGATCTCAGTGGCGAGTGTCCGCAGTGTCGAGAGACAGACGAGTCGACACAGCCGGCTCTCAGCTATGTTGAGATCCCACCATAGCTTCGGTGCTTTAAGCTTTAACGCCAGGGCGCGTTACTTCAAGGGCAGAGGCGATGCTTGCAGCCGCAAGCGGCTCAGAAGATCGTGGAAAGTTAGCCGATAGGGGCTGCTCGGTCCGTCGTTCGCATCATGGGCATGGCCCGGGGCACATTCCCCGCGCAACCAAAAGTACTCGATTTCTGCGTTTTCAGGGATCGGTTCCTGATCCAGGGTCCACATCGTCTGCCTCAAGGGTGAAGATCTTTCCATTGCAAAGAGAGCGGAAAGATACGCCGCAGGCTGGATTAACTACGCGTCGCGAGCATGTGCTCCCGGAAAAACACAGTCACTGCTGCAGGCCTATCGACTTCGGATCCCTTGAGGCAGAGGACAAAGGGGCGCAGGACAAACCACGCCGGCGCGGGGAGTTCACTCTGACCGATGAACGAAATGGAGCTAGGGAGAATGACGTCGAGCCCATCTGTCGGTATCAAAAGTGTCGCTTCGACGAATGAGATCCTGCCGCCGTCGCTGATCTCGGCTCCCCTGCCTCGGGAGCTCGGCCAATAGTCCACAGCTCGATGCTGACTTGTAAGTTGTAGAAACTACGGATCTAGCAATCTAGCCTGAATGGGTGAGGGGCTGCGGGCGGCGTCGGATGACTGTCGAGCCCGTTCCCTGGACTCGACACTTCGACACGTCAGTGCCTTCCTCGACGTGCCGCTACAAGTCTAGGAATCGCCGAAGATGTCTGGCGTTGGTTCGGAAAGTGGTAACTAGTTCTGGAAGTCAACGGGACTGATGTTCAGCTTTTTCATTTTCGAGTAGAGGGTCGTGCGTTTCATTCCCAGTCTATGCGCTGCGCCTGATGTGCCAGCGATCACCCCGCCCGTCTCTTTCAGAGTTTGAAGGATGAGTTCGCGCTCGACTTCTTTGGACATCTTGCCAGAAGATGGGTTTGCGTCTCTTTTTAGTTCGCCAAGGGGAACCCTCAGGACTGGTGAGTTCGTCAAAATCACGCATCGCTGAACCAGATTTTGTAATTCTCGGATGTTCCCCGGCCAGCTCCAATTTTCAAGAGCATCCATTGCTTCGGCAGGAACGGTCTCAATCGACTTATTCGCTTCCGCTGCATATTTGGATACAAAGTAACCTACAAGGGCACGAATGTCACTTTTTCTCTCCCGCAGAGGAGGAATGTAAATCGGAAAGACATTGAGTCTATAAAACAGGTCCTCACGGAAGCGACCTTCCGCGATACTCCGATGCAAGTCCTGATTGGTGGCAGCGATCAGCCGCACATCGACTTTTACAGTCCGGTTGCTGCCGAGCCTTTCGAATTCCTGCTCCTGCAGTACCCGTAGTAGTTTCGGCTGAATCATACTGGGGAGATCCCCCACCTCATCCAATAGCAAAGTCCCTCGGTCAGCCAGTTCCAATCGACCGATGCGCCTATTGATCGCCCCGGTGAAAGACCCCTTTTCGTGTCCGAATAGCTCACTCTCCAATAACTCTGTCGGAATCGCAGTGCAGTTGACGGTGACAAACTTGCGGTCGGCGCGTGGGCTGAGTTGATGAATCGCTCGCGCGACTAATTCCTTGCCCGTACCTGTCTCTCCCTGCAGCAGCACCGTCGCGCCCGTGGCAGCCACAGTTTTCACCCGTGTAAGCAGCTCCTGCAGAGCAGCGCTATTCCCCACGATTTCGCGGAACGCCTTGTCGCGATCTGCTTCGTCGCTAGGATCGAAATCCTGAAGAGCCTGTTTGGGCCCTGGCGCTACCACGGAGGTGGCTGGGACAGATTCTACCTGCGCTGCAGGCCCATCCGATGAAAGAGTGGTCTCCAGGAATTGAGCCATCATTGCAGCGGTACGGCGCAACAACTCGAGTGTCGCATTCGTCTTCGGAATGACATGCAAGCTGCCAAAGCCTATTGCTCCCAGCTTGTGACGACTTGTGGTCAAAGGAAGAACATAATAAGTACGAACCCCGAGTTGGCGAAGCGACTCTAGGGAAACGGGCAAATTGGTTTCCGTCTCTAAGTCTTGGATGAGTACGGATCGTTGACTCTTCCACGCCCACCCGCTTGCACAGCTGTCCACAGCACTGGATTCACGGCTTTTCTGCGCGAGGCCCGCCTTCCAAGTGTCCAGAAGTATGCTCTCCGTGCTTAAGTCGTAAAGACCCAATGTGACAAATTCAAAATTCAGAGATGGTCGCAAGTGGAGGGCTAAGATGGGGAAGACAGTATCGGTTGTCGGTTGGCCGACCGATAGCTGTGCCAGATCTAACAGATTGCGATACTGGCCTACTTCCAGATCAGAAAAATCGAGAGAGTCGACCGCAGGTCTATGCTCCGGCATTCGGTAGGACCCTCGGCTTCCGACGACGGTTAGCGGGCTTACGGGTTAGGACAGGGACTAAAACCACGACACTTCTCCACTGTCTCCCTATATTTATCACCTTCGCCACAGCGCGTTCACAATACTTTGCGCCACAAAGTTAACCATCTGGGTACGATATCACACAATCCTCAGTGCGGTACCGAACATTTGAAAGGCATCCAACTAGACATACGAGCCCATGAGACGGGCGGGCTGCGCGCGAATAAAGTATCCAAACTTTTCATCGCCAACGAAGAGGATCAGCGAGGGAGATCATCATGCACGCATGTAATGGTGCCGGCGAGTTCTAAGAGGGTGCTCCGAAGCCATCGAGCGATTTCGGGAAGAAGGGAGAAAGCCGACTGCCACTAGGTTTGCTTGGGCGATCAAGACGAGTCGTGAGCATCTGGCGAGAAAGTATCGGCACTTTTCGGAGAGGGAAAGCTTGCTGTGAGTTGCCAGACCTATCTACTCAGAAATCACAGTTTGTAAGCTCGTTCCGTCTGCGTCCACGCAAGCCTGTACAAGCCTCCAGTGCCGTGAGAATGGGCGCTCCGATCTGCCATATCTCCCGATGCGGGCGCTATCGACTTTGGCGCCGAAAGCCAGTTATTGAGGAGTCGGCTTCGATAACGTCTCCGGGAAAGACCGAGCTCCCTTTGGCGCCTTAGCGCGGGTGGGCTGGTGAGTATACGGTATGTGGGCTCTGGCGGATGAGCAAGCCGACCATTCGGTTTTTCGAGTTGGTCTTTGCTCCGACAGCACTATGGCCCTTGGGTACCTGTGGCTGCGTTCCCCTGGTTGAGCGTGTCTTCCACTCTACGCAGGAGCTCGGAAGGAAGGAAAGGCTTTTCCGCGATGCCTGCACCGCCCTTGATAAGTTCACCCAATTCCGGAAACTGGTCACCAAAGCCTGTTATAAACAAAAACTTCGTCTCGGGACGATCTGCCCGAATTCGCTCTGCCAGCTCAATTCCGTTGAGCCGCGGCATGACAATATCACTCACCACAAGATCGATCGTGCCATCGTGTTGCTGGCACAAACCAACTGCCTCACCGCCATCGGAGGCAGACAGAACGGTAAACCCAACCCCTTCAAGCGTCCGTTGCAACAGGGTTCGAAGGTTCTCCTCGTCTTCGACCAACAGGATGGTGACTTGACGGGTCGGTACTAGGTGAAGTTTCTGGTGCGGAGATCGAGTTTCTCTTGTTTGTCGGTGTTCCAGTTCATGCATGATCCGCCGAGCGAGAATCTGCAAGGAATCTATTTGCTCGGCAGTCAGGATGTGAGGCACTCGGTCCATCACGCTGAGGGCACCTATCGCTTGATGGCCCGAAGTGATCAGCGGTATCCCCGCAAAAAATCTGATCCCGATTTCCGCGGTTAGGAGATTGTTCCTGAACCTCGCGTCGGCAATTGGATCAGGCACGAGGAGGATGCCGGAGCGCAAGATTGCCTGGGCGGAAAACGACCGCTCTCGCGGAATCTCATCCAACTCAAAGCCGATTTTCGCTTTGAGCCACACGCGTTGCTCGTCGACGAAGGCGATCTTTCCGATGGGAGTATCACAGATCAGCGTGGCCAGACGAACCACGTCGTCAAACGCTTGTTCGGGGGGGGTCTCGAGAATGTGAAAGCTTCGAAGAGCTTCGAGGCGGGAGCTTTCGTTTTGTGGTGGCGGCAAACTCACTGACTTGCCTTCCCAACAAAAGCTGTGGGACGACGCCCCCTCATGGTCACCCCACAACGATGTCGAATGCTTGCAAGCACATTATTACCACCAGACCGATCCCTTGTAAAGCGGACCTTAGTAAATCGGACTATTCGAAAATATTCGAAGATATTCGAAAATTCGAAGGTGGTGGCTGAATTTGAAGGGGATCCGCCTGAGGTGGCAGCCAATCGGGGTTGGTCGCAATGGACGAGGAAACTAAGTGGGTGCCTTGTCTCATTCGCATGGCGAGGTTCTGCCAACTCACATGCGACGTGCAGATGTGCTTGGGATCGGGTTACCATTTCGCACCTCGGATAAGATATACAGCGTACTCAGGGAACGACCGGGTACTTCATCCACGAAGAGCCGGTGCGCATCTCGACCAGGATTCAGCGAACCACGGACGCATTCAACTTCTACCACCGCCACGTCGAGGACGTGTTCGGGGCGGAGGTGGATTTCGCGCAACTCATCAAGCTGTACGGGCGTGGTGGAGCTTCTTCGACTACTCTCAAGAATCACGCTCCCCGCGCGCTCGGGATCGACAGACCGCAGCGCCTAGGAATTACTATCTGCTCGCTCAATCGGTCAAGACAGAATTCGACCCAACGCGAATTCCGCAAGAGTGGACGGCGCTGGAGGATCCTCGGTGAACTGATTTGGCGCCGGGCACAGAACTCACAAATTACGACTGCGCCGATTTCGAAATTCGGCCGCGCGAGTCTGTGCCCGGGAGAATCGGCAAGCACAGTGGCTCCCTCAAAAGCGGCGAGGGGTGGCTCACTCTTTGAATGGGTGCTAACAGTTGGTCTCGTGAAGGCAGCGCTCTCCGCCACGGTTGGCTACGTACATTGCTAGTTCCAGGCGACTCCAGACTCCAAGTTTGTCAAATGCGCCGCGCAAATGATTCTTGACTACGTTTTCGCTGGTGCCGACGACTTTGCCAATTTCGCGGTTGGTAAGGCCTTCCCATACCAGAATCGAAATCTGCCTTTCCTTCGGGTTGAGACCCTCGCAAGGCGTCATAACGGCACCTTCGTCTTCGTGAGCATAGCGAGCCAACTTCACTCGTTTGTCACCCTTGTGGATTCCGGAGCGCAAAAACAGCATGCGGAGGTGCTCTTTTACAGTTCTCTGACTGATATTGAGCTGGCCTCCAATTTCCTTATTGCTGAAGCCCTGCACGAGCAGGTTCAAGACCTGCTGTTCGCGGGGTGTGACTTTGACTTCATCGAGGTGGATCATGATTTGTTCCTCCTTTGGGGGACCTAACAGTGGAACGGATTTTCATTAGCACGTCTTCCGCCATTGGGAAGGGATCCTCGACCGATGGCCAAGTGGATCAGACTTCTCTGCCTTTTTGGGGTCGGGCGAGGAATCGAAAAAAACGGTCTTTGTTCATCATGCGTAACCCTTCCTTGGGTGGAGCAGCGGCGCATCCCATTCCCATTTCGACCACGGAATGACCCACCGCATCTCCTTCACATCTTCTCGTTCAGTTCACTTGGCAAAACCGGGCGACGGAATGGGACACTCTTCTTTCGACCGCGCAGCGAAAAGGAACCCGCACCCGGTCGAACTGGCGCAGTTCAAATGCTCCGCTTGGCGCGATCATGCCCGCGCCAAACGGCCCGCGAAAACGAACCGCGCCCGGCACATTCGCGGAGCGAAGCCTACCTTCTCCAAACTCTTTGCTCTGTTCTCTTGTTTCAACGGCGCGAGAAGCCGCCCTTCGTGAGATGACCCAACAACGTAGTTATCTTTTAGGTTACGGGAGGCTGAACGCGCGACGATGCCCCTTGGCGAAGGAGAACCTTGGACTCTCCGATGATTCTCGGTGTGCTCACTATGCCTCTTTTGAGCCCTTGAGGTATTTAGGCGCAGAGCCATTCCGCTACCTTTTCTGTTTGCAGCGTTATCTCCAAATAAGCTCCTCATGTGCGTCTATGTCGAGGGATGAATGACGAATCGACACTTATTCGACACTCGACGGACTAAATAACTCCTTTATTTACAATGGAGAGATTGCGTTGCATGTCGTAGGCCATCTCCAAGAACAGCCAAGCCATAGAAAAGCCATAGAAAGGGTTGGCCTGCTGGAAGATCGCCGCAAGCGCGGCCGGGCGTTGCTGGATTCGGGTGAGTCTGAGAAACTTCTTTAGATATACGGCAGCAACCGGTAATGCGAGCTCGCAGGCCAATTTTCCGCAGTCTAGCTTCCAGCCGTTGGCGGTTTTCGACTTAGTTGTGGGCGCAGATGGTTTCATCCTAGGCATGCCCAGTCGTTACCATGTGATCAATAAATGCGGGCTGGTCTGTGTGCCGTGGTCGTGATGGGCCTGGGGAGCGCCAACTTTGGTGCCGTGAGGGAAACTGGTTCACTTCGGCTGTTCGACCAGCATCCCTGATATGGATGGCGCTCTCCTTGGCCCGAGGGGGCGTCCGTCGCCTAGATGATCTGCCGATGCCGAAGGCGCAATCGTCGAACCCGCGGCAACTATCAAGGACACTGGTGAGGCATTGAAGGTCAATGTTAAAGGCGCCCACATTGGGGCGCCCGGCGTTTGTACAAGCCGCGCTCGGAGAACATTCGAAGGGGTCCCCTTGACGCGCGCAAACCGAACGGTATATTCGTACCTCCGGTCGGAATGAGCCGGGAGACGACCTCGTATCCAAATGGGACAGGTCCTTGGTATGAACCCGATCTTCTCCCTTCACTTTGTCGTTCTACTTTCCTCCACCTTGCCGCGCTGAATTCAAACCGCGAGTAGAGAATCCACGAACCGATACCAAGACACGGGGGTTGTATACAAGAGTTCCGCAGCCCTCCGTTCTAACCGAAGCCATGCCACCCGAGTCTTAATCCAGATTTCGAAGGTGCAATCTTGAGCCATGCAGATCGGCCCGGCTGGGATCCAGGGGATCCCCTGCGAGTCTAGGAAGGGCACGCCGGAGTGTGGCGATCGTAAAGGCGGAAATTGCTGAACGGCAGTGCTGCCGTCGTGGATTGCGAGTTCCCGCACGTCGAGGACGCTCACTGAAGTTGGACCGGGCGCAACGACGAATCGGGCTTCCTTTTGATTCCTGATGTGGGCAAGACCTGGTCCTCGCAAGACTGTACTCTGGTTCACTATCCTCGCCAGCGACGGCGCGACAAGATCTCGGTCATTTCCGGAATCTCGGCAAGCCCCCGCCGCCAACGCCTGGGTCGCTACTGTCAATTCTGGTGCGGCCACATAGCCGCTTGCGCCTCGAGCCCTTTCCCTCCTATGCTCCGGAGCTCACCCCCAAGGAAGGGGTCTGGTCTGGGGCGAAACGTGCCCTCGCCAATCGTTGCCCGATGATGTGGAGGAGCTGGTCGAGGACGTCATCCGCTCGATCAACGGTATTGGTATGTCCACCCGGAAGCTGCACGGCTGCATACTGCAATCCGAACTGCTCCTTTTTTTCGCTGGCCTATTGCCTTATTGATGCAGCAATCCATAGTGTCGACGTTGTCGAATCGTCTGTTCTCGACGGTGTTCAGACGTGACACTCGGATCGTCGGGTCGTGTCTTCTATGATTTAGCGATTACTCGGAGATGGAGCCCAACGTGCAATGCTTGAGAACGACGAACGCGGGGGCAAGCGTGGATTCGTAAAATTCTCAGCCCGAAATCGTCGCAGGCCCAAGTGGATTCGCGCAACCACAGCCGCTCGCGTGCAAGAAGCACCTCCGCATACGTTGGACCTCGCCAAGGGGCGCTTCGTCTATTAGTCTCCACAATTTTCCTTCGTTCCGGATCACCGGACGTTGGAAGAGGCGTCCGGCGAGACAGGGCGCAGATTTGCGTGATGCTTCGAACAACGATAGGAAGAAGGAGTCACCTCTATGTTCGCTCGTGTTGTGGAATTCCATTCGAAAGCTGGCCGAATTGATCAAGTCGGCAACAAGTTAAACAACAGCGTGCTACCACTTCTGCAACAGCAAGTGGGCTTTGTCGACTTTCTTACGCTTGCCGACAAGACGGATCCCGAAAGGGTGGTGTGCATCAGTTTCTGGAACTCGCAAGAAGATGCTGACGAATATGACACCCAACACTATTACGCGATCGCCGACATATTGAAGTCACTCTTGGAGTCTCCCGCGACACTGGAGACATTTGAGGTAAATGCGTCAACAGCTCATCGCATTGCGGTCGGCAGCGTAGCTTGAGCGGACCCAGGGTCGCCTAACGTGATGAGAATGAGGGATGAACAAAGAATGTGACTTGGCGTAAGCCATTAGGGGACCGGAGACCGATAAACTTTCCCTACCGCCCCAGGCGGTCGAGACGATTTCCCTTGGGACAGAAACTGTTCTCGTAGTCGAGGATGAAGAGCCACTACGTCTGCTGGCTCGCATCATGGCATCCTCGATAGTGATACCGTATTGCTCGAAAAATCTTTTTTACCCGGCATTCGTTGCTTACCAAGATCCATCACGTCTTGCACGCTGGCCAGAGCGGCGAACGGGCTACCAGCTAAGGTCGGATTGTGACATCCGGTCCATCTAGCGCCGGACACATAGAGGACAGAAAAATTGGTAACTCCGGTCATGACTTCAGCAAGAGAACAGCTTCAGCCGAGGGCAAACGTTATCATCGAGGCCGAGAAACCGACCGAACTCCCACTCCAGAAGTGCTTAGATGGTGTGGGCATTTCACTGCTCAGTGAGTGGGATGTATTGATTTTCGTGTACCGTCACGGAGCTAGTCTCACTACGGTCGACCAGATCGCACGTCTTATCGGCTATCCAAGCGGGATCGTGAGTGACACGCTTGATCGACTGGAACGCGAGGAGCTTATCGAACGCTCACGGCCCTCCCGCGGGGTACGTTTTTACCGAATCCTAACTTCGATGGATTCTCGACGTTGGCTCTACCTCCGGCAACTCATCCGTCTGTCGGAAAGTCGTGCCGGGCGGCTGCAGTTGGCAGAACGACTGAAGGCCCCCTTTTCGGACTCGGGACGGAAGAAACAAGCGAGCTAAGTCCAGAAAGGGAAGACAAGCGGTTATGGCTACAGACGGTTTGATTAAGACTGGCATCAAGGGCCTCGATTCCATCCTGCTGGGCGGGATCCCGAGGACCAATGTGATCTTGGTTCAGGGCGTGACCGGAAGCGGAAAGACCGTAATGGGCTCGGAGTTTATCTATCGTGGGGCCGCCCTATATAACGAGCCTGGGCTGATCGTAGTGTTTGAGACAAGTCCGGAGAAACTCATCCGAGACGCTGCTGGATTCGGCTGGAATCTGGATGAACTGCAGCAACAGAAAAAGCTGCAAATCATCTTTACCAGTCCGGAGGTGCTCGATCAGGAATTGCGTTCGCCGGACAGCCTGCTGCTCGAAACCGCGAAGGAAATTGGCGCGCAGAGGATTTTTGTAGATGGAATCGGGTTGTTAAACACTAATCTAGTCGACAGCAACTCCGTACACCGCACGTACCGCGAATTGTTACAGCAATTGATCGAGTCGTTGCACCGAGAGAATCTCACCGCCATGTTTTCACTCGAGCTTGGCAACGCCCACGATTCGATTGCTGCTGCTGCGGGATCGATTGATTTCCTTGCCGATACGATCATCCAATTATGCCGCGAACGACATGGTCGGCGCATGCAACGGAGCTTGGAGATCTTGAAGAGCCGGGGCCAAGATTACGAGGGCGGTGAACACACTCTGCACGTAACGGGGGGCTTGGGCTTGGAAGTTTTCCGTCGCGTTCAGGCGCCTCTCCCCGCTAAATCGATTCAGCCCACTTCCAGCACCATGCGGTCCGTCATTGGGGTCGAGGCTATCGACACTCTCATTGGCGGCGGCATTTTTGATGGGTCCACCACAATGGTCGTGGGGGTGTCAGGAGTGGGAAAGACTGTGCTGGCCACGCAGATTCTCAGGGAAGGATCTCTGAAACAAAAGACAAGGGGTTTACTTATTTCCTTGGATGAGCACCCAGCGCAAATCATACGTAATGCCCAGACTTTGGGGCTGAAACTGGAAGAACAGGTCGCCGACGGAACCATCCAAATTCTGTTCGAGAGTCCTCAAGAGTTGGACATTGATGCGCACTATGCTCGCATTGTTCAAATCATCGAGGAGCGGGACATACAACGGATGGTGATTGATGGAATGACAAGTTACAGCACTGCGATCGGAGAAGTCGGCGTGTACCGCGATTTTTTCCACGCCATGGTGGCCTACAGCAAGCAGCGTTTGATGACGACCTTCTTCAATTATGAGAATCCAGAGTTCCTCGGGATCTCGTCCTATATGCCGGATTTTCCGCTCAGCTCCATCGTGGATAATCTTATTCTGCTGAGCTTGGTGGAAATCAACAACTCGCTTCACCGCTGCATTTCGGTAGTCAAGTCGCGGGGAAGTAAACATTCCTTCGATACTCGCGAGTTTGTGATCGGACAAGGGGGAATCTCTCTGGTGCCGCTGCAGCAGAACCAAGTCCCCGGGTTGCCGTTGCAGAGCTACTCCAGTCTCTTGAGCCGTGCCCCTACCAGGTTCTCTCTCCCAACGCGAATAGAGAATGGTGCCACAGTAGAGGGCAAAAAATGACCTCAGAAGCCTCTGGACGAGTTGAAGCACCCGCGTATTCGCCTCCAGCGACTGCCCTACTCCCCCCCTGCGATAGCACCCTGCTAAATGAAAAGGGCAATATAGAGGTCTCGCCCGCCTTGCGCGCCGATTTGCTCGATTTCAAAGCTTGGAGCGAGATTCTGACGACCTATGGCCGCACCATGAGAGTGGCAGTCGCATTAACCGACTCCCAAGGCCAACTGTTGGGAAAATGTCACAATCCACAGCCGGTCTGGCAGTTGGTGAATAACGCTGTACGGGGCCGGGGCCCCGGATGTCCCTTCTGCATCACCACGCGTTTGCCTTGTACTGCAGTTGCGGACGCCTTGCAAACAGGCGGGGTGGTGATGGTGCGTGACCAAGCTGGCTTAACCCATGTCGTGGTCCCACTCCTATTGGGCAAGCTGCGATTTGGGGCCATCGTTGCGGGGCAAGTGTTCGATCGATATCCCGATTCTCTAGTGTTGCGCCGCGTGGCGAAGGACTTTGGTGTTTCGGAACAGCAACTTTGGGAATTGGCCAAGGAGCAGCGCCCTGTAAGCAGCGCTGTCCTCCAGGCATCTGGCGATTTGCTTTGTGCCCTGGGGAATGCATTTCTACGGCAACGCTACAGCGCGATCCTCGAGGCAAAGCTGGCGGAGACAAACGGACGTTTTCGGTTGCTTGTAGAGGGAGTTATGGACCATGCGCTTTTCACAATGGATTCAACCGGATGTGTGACCAGTTGGAATGGCGGAGCCGAGCGCTTATTGGGTTACGTTGAGGCCGCGATCATGGGTCAGAATTTCTCTTGCATTTTCACTCGAGAAGATATTCAGAATCGCGTACCCGAGAAACAGCTACACAAGGCTCTGATAGCAGGCCGGGCGGACGATGAGGGATGGTGCGTCCGGGGCGACCGGAAGCAGTTCTGGGCCAATGTCAACATTACAGCAATGGAAGCAGATCCGGCTATCTCTCGCGGCTTTGCCATCATCGTGCAGGATGTGACCGAGCGGAGGAAAATCGCCACCGTGCTGGAAGAGGCCCGGCAGGAGCGCGAGGGCCTACAAGAAAAGCTTCTATCTCACGTCTCGCACGAACTCCGCACGCCGCTGACGGCGATTTACATTTTCACAACCAATTTGTTGGATGGCGTATATGGTGATTTGACCTCCTACCAACACGAGCCCTTGACCTTAGCGCTAGACAATGTCAAACAACTGAAGAGTATGGTCAGCGATCTCCTCGACATAACCCGCGTCGAAACCCATAAACTCACAGTTGAGCCTCAGCACCTAAGCTTGGCCAGGTTGATTGACGAAGTTCTCAGCACATGTCTCACCAATGCCGCAGTGAAGAATGTCACCTTGCGTTCCGACGTTGCCCCAGGCCTTCCTTTTACTTGGG
>Ga0302324_100009002_pt1 | contig 20974 bp, 18 predicted proteins | sample Palsa_T0_1_FD_201949 | JGI IMG/M metagenome (GOLD analysis project Ga0302324, IMG submission 201949) | Peat permafrost microbial communities from Stordalen Mire near Abisko, Sweden - Palsa_T0_1 | ecosystem: Environmental > Terrestrial > Soil > Palsa > Peat permafrost | place: Sweden: Abisko...
GAGGCGTACCCGTTGTTGTTGAGAACGAAAAACGTGATCGGGAGGCCGAGCCGGCGCACCGTCTCGAGTTCCTGGATGTTGAACTGGAAGCCGCCGTCGCCGTCGACGCAGATCGTGCGTTTGCGGCCGCCCGCGAGCGAGACGCCGATCGAGGCGGCGATCCCGAACCCCATCGCGCCGAGCGCCGTGGTATGGAAGATGCGCTGCCGCGCTTTCACCGCGAAGGCGAGCAGGAACAGTTCGATCCCGCTCCCCGAGCTGCCCGAGACGATGTAGTCGCCCGCATCGAGTTCCTGCGAGAGCACTTCGGAGAGGTGGTACACGCTGATCGGGCCCGGCTGGGAGCGGTGCTCCGGCTGGACGACGGGATAGCGCGCTTTCCAGTCGCTGCAGCGCTGGGTCCAGGCCGCGCGGTCGCGCGACTGCAGGGCAGCGGCTTCGGCGAGGAGCGCGCGCATGAACGCACCGGCATCCGCCTGGACCGGCAGGTTGATGGTGTCACCCATCTTCCGCAGTTCGGCCGGATCGATGTCGACCATCGCCTTGTACGCGGACGGCGCAAAGTTCTCGGGCGCAAAGCCGGTCACGACGCGATCGAGCCGCGCGCCGAGCGCGAGCAGAAAATCGCAGTTCTGCACCGCGAAGTTGGCGCCACGCGGGGCGACCGATCCCGGCCGGCCGACGAAGAGGGGATCGTCGTCGGCGATGAGATCGATCGCCAGCCACGTCGTCTCGACCGGGATCCCGAGCACGTCGACGAGCTGCCGGAACTCCGCCTCCGCACGCGCGAGACGAATGCCGTTCCCGGCCAGCAGCAGCGGACGTTCTGCGGCGTTGAGCGCGCGGACGATCTCCCGCGCGGCGCCGGCGAGATCGCGCGCGCTCCCCGCGCAGACGCACTCCGCCGGATCGAACCCGCGCTGCGCCGCATAGTCGATCGGTGCCGCCTGCACGTCGAGCGGGATGTCGATCCAGACCGGCCCCGGTCGTCCGCACATCGTCAGGTGGCGCGCCTTTTCCAAGTGGTAGCGAATCGTCTGCGGGTCGTCGACCGTGATCGCGTACTTCGTGAGCGTGCGAACGATCGAGACGATGTCGATCTCCTGCACGCCGACTTGCCGCACGCCGAGCGGCGTCCCATCGGGGGCGAACATGCGGTCGGCGCGCTTCACTTGCCCCGAGACGAACAGGCACGGCGTCGAATCGAGCCAGGCGCCGGCGAGACCGGTAATCGCGTTGGTGCTGCCCGGCCCCGTCGTGACCATCGCGACGCCGAGATTGTTCGTCGCCTTCGAGTAGGCTTCGGCCGCGATCGCGCTCGCCTGTTCGTGCAGGTTGCAGACGAAGGTCAGTTCCTCGGAGCGCCCGAGCGATTCGTTGAGGTGCATCGCCCCGCCGCCGGGCACCAAGAAGACGTGCTTCACGCCTTCTTCGGCGATGAAGCGCACGACGTAATCGGACAGTTTCTCCACGCGAACTACTCCGCGCCGAGGGTGGCCGGCTGCCGGGCCGCGACGACCGCATCCAGCAGCTCGCGCACCGCGCCGTTGCCGCCGCCGCGCGTCGCGACGAACGCCGCCCGGCGTACGACCGCGGGATGCGCGTCGGCCGGTGCGGCGGCGACGCCGGCGAGTTCCATCGCCGGCAGATCGTTGACGTCGTCGCCCATGAAGCAGACGTCGCTCAGCGCGAGCTGATGCCGGTCCGCGAAACGGCGCAGCCCGTCGGCTTTGTCTTTGCAGCCCTTCGCAACGTCGGTGATTCCCATCTTCGCCGCGAACCGGTCGACCAGCGGACTGTCCTCCGCCGAGATGAGCGCGACGATCACGCCGGCTTTGCGCGCCAGCGAGACACCCATGATGTCACGGAACGAGAAGCGTTTCCACTCCTCGCCGTTGGGACCCCACCACACGCCGCCGTCGGTGAGCACACCGTCGACATCCAGCGCGACCGCGCGTACCGGGATCATTGCCTCAGACGGCAGCTCCGACGCGGCGAAGTTTCTTGATGACCGGATATTCGCGTTCGAAGACGCGTTTGACGCCGTCGCCCATCGAACGCTCGACGAGCCGCACGTCTCGCACGAGGCGAGTGATGCCGTTCGGTTCGAGCGACGCGGCCTGGTCGGTGCCCCACATCGCGCGATCGAGCGTGATGTGCCGTTCGACGCAGCAGCCGCCGAGGACGACCGACGCGACGCTGCTCGGGATGCCCGTCTCGTGACCCGAATAGCCGACCGGAACGCCGTAGCGTGCGCGCATCACCGGAATCGCGCGCAGGTTCAGTTCTTCATAATCGGCCGGATAGGTGCTGCACGCGTGGAGCAGCACGAGGTCCTGCGTGCCGACGACCTCGACCGCATGATCGATCTCGGCGGTCGTGCTCATCCCGGTCGACATGATGATCGGCTTACCTTTGGAGCGGGTATGGCGCAGCAGGTTGTCGTCGGTCAGCGAGGCCGATGCGATCTTGTAGCACGGCACGTCGAACTGATCGATGAAGTCGACTGAGGCCTCGTCCCAGCAGGATGCAAACCACGGCATGTTCGTCGAGCGGCAGTACGCGTCGAGCTCACGATACTCGTCGAGGCCGAATTCGAGGCCGTACTTGAGCTCGCCGTTGGTCGTGCCGAACGGGCTCTCGCGCGGCCGGTCGAGTTCTTCCGCCGTGTAGACGACGTCGACGGTGCGCTTCTGAAATTTTACGGCATCGCAGTTTGCGGCGACGGCGACGCTGATCAGACGCTTGGCGACATCGACGTCGCCGTTGTGGTTGATCCCGATCTCCGCGACGATGTAGCAGGGCTGATCGTCGCCCACAAGCTTGTTTCCGACCCGGACGGCTTGAGCTGACATGGCCGCTTTGTTTACCGGCGGGGTCCCGAGAATCATCCAAAGCTTACAAGGAACGGAACGTTCCGTGCTCCGTTCCTTGATGATTCTGCGGTTCGAGCCGCGTTCTGCGGCCCCGGCCGGTCGAGGGCGGTCCCGCCGCAGTACCGAACTCCTACCGCACCCGCATGGAACGCAAGCTGATCTCGATCGTGACGCCGTGCTACAACGAGGGCGCGAACGTCGACGAACTCCAGCGCCGCTTGAGCGTCGTTTTCGACCGGCTCGCCGATCGTTACCGGTTCGAAGTGATCGCGGTGGAGAACGGCTCGGACGACGACACCTACGCGAGGCTGCTGGCGATCCGGGACCGCGAGCCTCGTTGGAAGATCGTGCACCTGTCGCGCAATTGGAACATGGAGGGCGGCATGACCGCCGGCCTAGCGCGCGCCCGCGGCGACGCCGCGGTCATCATGGCATCCGATCTCCAGGACCCGCCCGAGCTCATCCCCCAGTTCATCGAGCGGTGGGAGCAGGGCTACGAGAACGTCTACGGCGTGATCACGCGCCGCAGCGACGAGAGCGTTTTCCGCCGCTTCGCTGCGGCATCGTTCTACAACATCATCAACCGGCTCAGCGAAACGCCGGTGCCGCGCAACGCGAGCGATTTCCGGCTCGTCGATCGCAAGGCGTATCAGGCCTTCAACGCGCTCGCCGAACGCAACCGGATGGTGCGCGCGATGTGGGGCTTCATCGGGTTCCGTTCGTGCGGGGTCGAGTTCGAGCGAGCACCGCGCTTCGGCGGCGTCTCGCATTACCGCGTGCTGCCGATTTTCGACTTTGCGATGCGCGCCATTCTCTCATCGTCGTACGTGCCGCTCAAGCTGATGCCGTTCTTCGGCGTCGCGTGCGCGCTGCTCTCGTTCGCGCTGCTGATCGGCTTTGCGATCCGGGCCTTCTTTTTCGGCGTTCCGTTCGACGGCTTCGGCACCATAACGACGCTCATCCTCATGCTCTTCGCGCTGCTGTTCATCTTCCTCGGGATCCTCAGCGAGTACATCGGCATGATCTATACCGAAACGCGGCATCGGCCGTCGTATGTCGTACGCAGTGAGCACGGCACCGACGCTGCGGAGGCCGTCGCCGATCCTGTCTTAGAATCGGTCTGACGCAGCGGAGCTGCGGCGCCGCGTCCTACGCGGTCCGCGCGCGGTGAAAGGCGAGGGTGCGTTCGATCGCGAGCTCGAGCCCGACCCTGGGTTGCACGTTCAGTTCCGTCGTGATGCGCGAGCAATCGGGGACGTAGCGTTCCGGCGCTGCACCGGGTTGCGGACCGCGCGCGATCTCAACCGTCACCGGCGGACCGGCGCTGCGCGCGACGAGCGCGGCGAGGTCGCCGATCGTCACCGCTTCTTCCGAGCCGACGTTATAGGCGCGCGCGTCGCCGCCGCGCGCGAAGATCGCAAGCATCCACGCCACCATGTCGGTCGGATACAGATAGGAGCGGTACGGCGTCCCGTCGCCCAGCACGCGGATCGGTCCGCCGGCGAGCGCGTCGCGCACGAAATTCCCCGCCGCATAGTGCGCGTCGAGCGGCAGGCCCGGGCCGACAAACGCGAACAGCCGCGCCGGCCGCAGCCGTCCGGCGCCGGCGGCCTGCGCGATCGCGAGCTCGAGCTCGGCGACGCGCTTCCCTTCGTGGTAGGCCGAGTTTGGTGCGAGGCAGTCCGGCGCGCCCGCGTAGCTCTCCGGGATGCGCGCGAGTTCGGACGGCTGCCGGCCGTAGACCGCGCCGGAACTCGTCAAGAGGACCGGGACACGGCCGCTGGGAGCGATGACGCGCTCGATGAGCGCCCGCGTCCCATCGACGATCACTTCCAGCAGCTGATCCGGTTCGTTCTCGTTCATCCCGCCGGTCGACGGGGTCGCCGCGTGCACGACCGCGTCGTAGCTACCGTCGCCGACCGGCGCGCGGACGTCGCCTTGCACGAACCGCAGCGCGTCGTCGGCTTCGAGATCCGGCGTGCGCTTCCGCACCGCGTCAGGCGCACGCGTGAGGACGTCGGCGCGGATGTTCGTTCCCAAGCGGCGGTTCGCGCGCGCGACCGTGCGCAGCAGCCACGTCCCGACGAAGCCCGTTCCGCCGGTGACGTACCAGCGCGTTCCGGCAAAGTGCCGCAGATCGTCGGCCGCCGCGTCGAGGATCTCGTCGAGGTCGCCGGCCAGCGCCGCGTTCACGGCCGCAGGGCGACGGCGCGGTCTCCGCAGTCGACGATCGCGCGCGCGATGAAGTCGACTTCGTCGTTGCCCAAGCCCGGAAACGTGCCGACCCAGAACACGTCGTTCATGATGACGTCGGCGTTGGCGAGGTCGCCGGCGCCGCGCGATGCGACGTTCGCGTAGGCGGGCTGCCGCACGAGGTTCCCCGCGAACAAGAGGCGCGTCCCGATCTTACGCCCCTCGAGTCCCTGCACGAGCGCATTGCGCGACAGCGGCGCATCGGGCAGCACGCGCAGCGGGAAACCGAACCACGACGACGATCCGCCCGCGTGCTGTCCCGGCAACGCGAGCCACGAGACGCCCGCGAGCTTTTCCGCGAGGCGTTCGGCGTTACGGCGGCGCCGCGCGATGAAATCGTCGACCTTCTCGAGCTGCGCGACACCGACCGCCGCCTGCAAGTCGGTCAGCTTCAAGTTGTAGCCCAGGTGCGTGTAGGTGTACTTGTGATCGTAGCCGTGCGGCAGATCGCCCAGCTGCCAGTCGAAACGCTTGCCGCACGTGTTTTCCTTGCCCGGTGCGCACCAGCAGTCGCGGCCCCAGTCGCGGAACGATTCGACGATCTTCCGCAGCGCCGGCGAGCGCATCATCACCGCGCCGCCTTCGCCCATCGTCAGGTGGTGCGCCGGATAGAAGCTCACCGTCGCGAGGTCGCCGAACGTCCCGACCTGCTGCCCGTTCCAGGTCGCGCCGACGGCGTCGCAGGTATCCTCGATCATCCACAGACCGTGCTCGCGGCAGAACGTCCGCACCGCCTCCGGGTCGTAGGGGTTGCCGAGCGTGTGCGCGAGGATGACCGCCTTCGTCTTCGCGGAGAGGGCGCGCTCGAACCGGCTGAGGTCGGCGTTGTACGTCTGCAGTTCGCTGTCGACGAAGACCGGGACGCAGCCCGCCTGCACGATCGGATTGACCGTGGTCGGGAAGCCGGCCGCCGCGGTGATCACCTCATCGCCCGGCAAGAGCCGGCGCGGACCGAGTTCGGGCGCGGTGAGCGCCATCACCGCGCACAGGTTGGCGGACGAACCGGAGTTGACGAGCACGCACTCGCGCACCCCGAACCACGCCGCGAATTCTTTTTCGAAGCGCGCGGCGTAGCGGCCCGAGGTGAGCCAGAAGTCGAGCGATGCGTCGACCAGCGCAACGAGCTCGCTGTCGTCGAACTCGCGGCCGCTCACCGGAACCGCATCCTGGTCGGGGACGAACGTGCGCGGCGCGTAGGCAGCGCGAAAGTACGCGCGCGTGCGTTCGAGAATCTCGGCGCGGAGCGCCTCTGCCTCAGGCTCGCGGCTTCGGTCGCGCAGCATCAGCGGCCGGCCGGCGCGCCGCCGGGGATACCGAGATAGTCGCGGTACCATGCCACCGTTTCGCGCAGGCCGCGCTCGAGCGGCCAGGCCGGCGACCAGTTCAGCACGCGCGCGGCTTTCGATGCATCCAGGACTTGGGATCGGATTTCGTTCGGCGCGGCGTCGAGCACGATCGGATCGGCGGGGACGCCGATGACGGCGGCGATGGCCTCGACCATCGCGCGCACCATGACGGGCCGCGCGGGTGCGAAATTGAACGCCTCGCCTTGCACGCCGGGCCGCTGCGTCGCCTCGGCGAGCGCGAGATAGCCATCGACGACGTCGGCGACGTAGATGTAGTCGCGGATGGGGCCGCCGTCGCTGCGCAGCACCGGGCGCTCGCCGCGCAGCAGGCTGCGAATCGTCCCCGGTACGATCCGGCTCCACTGCAGATCGCCGCCGCCGTAGATGTTGCCGCAGCGCGCGATCGTCACGGGGAGCCCGTACGAGTGGTGGTACGCGCTCGCGATCAGATCGGCGCAGCTCTTTGAAACGTCGTACGGATGGGCGCCGCGCAGCGGCATCTCCTCGGTGTACGGCAGCACAGGCGACTCGCCGTAGGCCTTGTCGCTCGACGCGACGACGAATGCGGTGACCAGCGGTGCGAGCCGGCGGGCCGCCTCGAGCAGGTTGTACGAGCCGCGCACGTTCACTTCGAAGCACGCGAGCGGGTCGCGCTGCGCTGCGCCGACGATCGTCTGCGCGCCGAGGTGAAAGACGACCTCGATCTCATGCTGATTGATCGCGCGCATGCAGTCTTCGATGCGCGTCAGGTCGCCGTTCTGCACGCTGCACGCCGCAAACGTGCCGGAGCGATAGAACCACGACTGCGGGTCGTCGTCGAGGACCAGCGCGACGACCGCTGCACCGCGCCGCACCAGCTCCGCGCACAGCCACGCTCCGACGATACCGGTCGCGCCGGTGACGAGCACGCGGCGCTGGTTCCAGTACGCGCTCACGGCGCCGGTGCGGGGATCCACGGCGCGCGTCCCGACTCCCACAGTTCGTCGAGCAAGCGCTTATCGCGCAGCGTGTCCATCGGCTGCCAGAAACCCTCGTGCCGGTAGGCCGAGAGCTGGCCTTCACGCGCGAGCCGCACCAGCGGCTCGTGTTCGAGCAGCGTATCGTCGCCGGCGATGCGGTCGAAGATGGCGGGCTCGAAGACGAAGAAGCCGCCGTTGATCCAGCCTTCGCTGGCCTGCGCTTTTTCCTGAAAGTCGAGCACGCGCGTCCCGTCGATCGCGAGCGCGCCGAATCGGGCCGGCGGACGCACCGCGGTCAAGGTCGCGATGCGTCCTTCCCGGCGATGGAATGCCAGCAGGTCGGCGACGTCGATTGAGGCGAGCCCGTCACCGTAGGTGCACATGAACGTTTCGTCGCCGAGCACGCCGCGCAGGCGCCGGATCCGTCCGCCCGTCATCGTCTGCAGACCGGTGTCGACGAGATGGACCTTCCAGCGTTCGGCCAGCCGTTGGTGCGCAACCTCGACGTCGCCGGTCGTCAAGTCGACGGTCAGATCGTTGTTGTGCGCCCAGAACGCCGCGAAGTATTCTTTGATGACTTCCTGTTTGTAGCCGAGTGCGATCACGAACTCGGTGAAGCCCCGCGCTGCGTAGCCGGTCAGCAAATGCCAAAGAATCGGCTTGCCGCCGACTTCCACCATCGGCTTGGGCCGGTTCGCGGTCTCCTCCGAAAGGCGAGTTCCCATCCCGCCTGCGAGGATGACGGTCTTCACCCCAGCCGCCTTGGGCGCGCCGGTGAAATGATTCCTCTCGGCGCGCGCCTTGCTAGAACGTCTTGACTTTCGCCAGTCCGGCGGCGTGGAAGATTTCGCTCACCTTGTCGATGTTGTCGGGTTTGGCGAAGTAGGCGACCACGCTGCGGCCGGCTTCGAGGGTATCGACGTAGTTCTCGACCTCGTCGTCGGGGATCTCGAGGTCGCCGAGCCGATCGCTCAAGGTCTCGTTGCGGAAGAACGATGCGCCGGATCCGCCGGGAACCGTCGGATTGTGACTCGTGATCCCGGGGACACCGGTTCCCCCGCCGCCGCTGATGAGACCACCGTCACTGAGGATCCCTGCGCGCGAGGCCGCGCCTTGGGTCGAATCGTCCGGACCAATGAGTTGCAGCGGATCGAGCGGCAGACCCGCGGCCTTCAACTGCGCTTCCAGCGCTGCGAGGTCGCCGTCCTGAGAGATTCCGGTCACGACTAAGCCCACGAAGTGTCCTCTTGGTTGATGTTCGGAGCGCACGGCTTCGCTGCGCAGCGTCCTCGGTCCGCCCCGTGCGCGCGAACGATCTTCGCGCGGGCGGCGGGCGGCGAACGCGCGTGTCGAAGCGTTGCGCCGATGGACCACTCCGCGCCATACCGCGTGTGCTATCTCCACGTCGGGACGCACAGTACGGGGATGACGTCGATTCAGCGGTATTGCGCCGACAACGACGTCGCTCTCGCGGCAGCGGGTCTCTTGTATCCGCGCGCGGCGCGGCTCGATCCCGAATCGCCGGGCCATCACAACGTGGCGTTCGAACTGAGCGGCGACGAGCGCTTCGCACCGCGGCTGCCGAAGCTGGTCGACGTGGTGGCGGAGATCGCCTCGCGCCGGCCCGCACAAGCCTGCCTCAGCTCGGAGATCTTCGAGTACCTGCACGTGATGCCGGAGCGCATGGCCGAACTGCGGGACGCGCTCGGTTCGATCGGATACAGCAGCGCCGTGATCGTGTACCTGCGTTCGCAGGCGACCTACATCGAGGCGCTCTACGCGGAACTCGTCCAACGCGGGCTGCGGATGGGCTTCGGTTCGTTTCTGGCCGGGATCTTGCGCGAAGGGGCTTTCCGCTACGCCGACGTGTGGACGTTTCGCTTCGATTACTCGGTGCTCGTCGACGCCTTCGCGCGCGCCTTCGGCGCAGAGTCGGTCGTCGCGCGGCCGTACGCGGCGCGGCTGCACCCGCAAGCGCTGATCGCCGATTTCTTCGCCGTCACCGCGCCGCCGGGGACGTTTCTGCACGCCGACGGTGAGGCCGACGTGTTCTACGATCAGCGGCGGCCCTCGACGGGCGACGTCTTGCGACGCCTCGTGAGCAATCGCCGGCCGGGACCGGCGGCGACCGCTGCGATCACGCGCCTGCTCGAATTCGAGCCGGACGCTGCGGCGCTGCCGTTCGAGCCGCTCGACGCCGAAGACATCGCGCGCGTCAGCGAACGCTTCGCCGCCGACGACGCGCTCGTCGCGACGCGCTGGAAGATTCCGCTGCAGCCAGTGACGGCCGACCGCGCCGCGCGCACCGACACCCCCGACGCACAAGCCGTGCGCCGCCTCATCGCCGACGTCGAGTCCGTCCTCCGGTAAGAAGGCGCTCCGCCCCAGGCTGCGCGCCCCCCACGCCTAGGGCGTGGGGCCCCCGGGTCCGACCTCGCCGCATCGTTGTGCGGAGCGGAAGATATTACTGCGCTCGGTCCATGACCGTTTTCTCGGCTTGACTTTAGGCCAACCGACCCGGGGCTCCACGCCATAGGGGGGCGCAGCCTAGGGCGGAGCGCCGTTAGACCAGGGCATCGGCGGCCCGCCGATGGGACGGCGCACGACGGCGCCGTCGACTTCGGTCGAGCGGACGAAGGACAGCATGGCGGCGCCCAGGCCGACGCACCACACGAGCGCGGTGACGATCCAGCCGACGACCGGGACGATCTCGGCCGCCGAGACGACGACGAGTCCAAGGATGAGCGCGATCAGCGGGGAGGGCGTCGACGTCGGCATCACCAGCTCGCACAGACGGCGCCCGACGAGCAGCGCGATCGCGCCGGTTCCGATCCACACGCCGGCGAACAGTGCCGCCGCTTCGAGCAGCACGAGCGGGATGCCGATCAAGCTGAAGATGAGGAGAAGCGCGAGCGGGACCACCGCGATCGCGCCGAGGGCGCCGACGAAACCGGACAGCGCCGGATGCCGTTCGACCCGCGCCAGCGCGACGCGCATGCGCATCGGAAACAGGAGAAAGACGAGGACGACGACCGCGCTCGAAGCCAGGTTGCCGATCAGATGCGTGTCCTGACCGGTGATCGTGCCGAACTGGAGCGGGAGCATGGGGAGTGCCGCGTCGTTGAGGATGCTGTTCGTTCCGCCATCGATCCGGCCGTTATCGATCTGCACGCAGGTGCCGAACACCGCGTTGCAATCGCCGCGCACGACGCCCTCGACGGTGGCATTGCCGAAGATGACGTTCAGGTCGCCGTCGATCGTCTCGCCCGGCGGGACGTCGATGTTTTGGAAGACACGCGTGACATCGTGTTCGTAACCGCGCGCACTGGCAGGGAGCGCGCGTCCGAGGACGCTGCACACCAAGAACGCGGCGAACAGCGCGGCGAGCCGCCAGCGAGTCACGACCGCATGCGCTCGGCGAGCCGGGGCCGGACGAGCGCGAAGCCCACGATCAGTGCGGCTGCGACATCGATAGCGACCGCGGTGCCGAGCCACGTTCCCACGCCGCCCATATCTCCCGCGACGTGGAAACCAGCTTGCACGACCGCTCCCAGCGAACGCGCCGCCTCGACGCTCAAGCCGAGCGCCGCTTCGCCCAACGCGCGCATCGACGACGACGCCAACAGGAAGCCGGCACCGATCAGCAGCCACGCCGCACTCAAGAACGAAACGAGGTACGCGAACACGGGCGGATGCGAGACGTGGGGGCGCGGCAGCGCGCGCACTTCGGCCATCGTTGCAAAGGTGAAGTTCTGCGGCAGTTCGACGACGCGCGGCGAGACGAGCAGCGCATCGACGACGCGAAGTTCGTCCAGGATGCCTTTACAGCTGCCGCAATGGCCGAGGTGCGCGAGCAACCGCGCCCGCTGCGCCGGCGTGAGCGTGTTGTCGAGATAACCCTCGAACAGGGTCTCAGATGAGCTGCAGCTCACCGAGGCCTCCGAGTGCCCGGAAGTTCCGGGTTGCGCAGTTTCCCTGGGCCGCCGTTTCTCGTTCGCGCAGCTTGTGCGCCAACGCCAGCTTGCCGCGATGGATGAGCGTCTTCACGTTGCCGAGCGAGAGCCCCATCGTCGTGGCGATCGTTTGATAGTCCATGTTGTCGTAGAAGCGCAGCGACAGCACGGTGCGCGTCCGCTCCGGCAGTTCGGCGAGCGCGGCGCGCACTTCAGCCTCCGCTTCGGCGCGCAGCACGCCGCCGGCCGGATCGGCCTCGCCCGAGGGGTCGGCGACGGCGTTTTCGAGCGACTGCTCTTCGGCGAATTCGGCGACGGGCGGTCGCCGCAGCGAGCGGCCCAAGAACGTGCGCACGACGTTGCGCGCGATGTGGTAGAGCCAGGTCGAGAACCGGCCCAGGTCGGGATTGAAGGTGCCCAAGTGCGCGTACGCGCGCAAGAACGTCTCCTGGGTCAGGTCCGCGACGTCCGACGGCTGGCGCACGGAGGCACTGATAAAGGAGGAAATCCCTCGCTTGTAGCGCTCAACGAGGCTGCCGAACGCGTCGCGATCGCCGTTCAGCACCGCTTGGACGAGCCGCTCGTCGGCGACCTCAGGGGCGGACTGCACCGTCATCCTGTTCGCTCTTACCGCCCGGCGCCCCGGAAGTTTCCGCTCCGGCTCCCGGCGCGGGGAAGAGCCCCCGCCCCGTCCGAACCGGGGACCGCGACGTGAACGACATCGACCGCGCCGGCGACCGGCCGTCCCGCATCGCGCTGATCGGCGCTTCCGGCCAGCTCGGCTCGGCGCTCCGCGACGCGTTCGGCGCGCGCGTCGTCGCGGCGCCTGCGCACGCCGAGTTCGCGCTTGAGCGCACGGACGGGGTCGTGCGGCTGCTCGAGGCGTCCGCGCCCGAGGTGCTGGTCAACTGTGCGGCATTTCACCACGTCGACGGCTGCGAGCGCGAGCCCGAGCGCGCCTTCGCCGTCAACGCGCTCGCCGTCGAGCGCGCCGCCGCGGCCTGCGCGGAGCGCGGTATCGCGTTTGCCACCTTCAGCAGCGATTACATCTTCGACGGCACGCTCGGGCGCGCATATCGTGAGAGCGATGCGCCGAACCCGCGCACGGTCTACGGCGCGTCGAAGCTGGCCGGCGAATTCCTGACGCGACGCCACGGCGAGCGCCACCTCATCATCCGCACCAGCGGCCTGTTCGGGACGACGGGGACCTCGAACAAAGGCTACACGCTGCTCGAACGCGTCCTCGCGCAGGCCGAGCGGGGCGAGCCGACGCGCATGGTCGACGACATTGTCTTCTCGCCGTCCTACGCGCCGCACGTCGCGCGCGCGGTGCGCGACATCGTCGACGCGCAGGCGTACGGAACGCACCACGTCACGAATGCCGGCGCGTGCTCGTGGTACGCGTTCGTGCGCGAGGCGTTCGCGAAGGCCGGGCTCGCAACGGCGCCGCTCGAAGCCGTCCCCTACGCGTCGCTCGCGAACCCGACGCCGCGCCCGATGCGCTCGCCGCTGGAGAATACGACGTTCGCGGGGCTCGGGATCGCGGCGCTGCCGTCCTGGCACGAGGCGTTGGACGCATTCCTCGCGGCGCGCGCCATCCGCCTCGCCGCCGCACCGTAGCACCGCATCCAGCGCAGGCGCCGCTTTTCCGTCGCGGAACACCCGGCGCGATGCACGTTCTCGTTACCGGCGGCGGCGGCTATATCGGACTCGAGCTGTGCCGCGTGCTGCTCGAACGCGGCGATACGGTCCGCGTCGTCGACCGCTTCTTCTTCGGCGACGGTCCGCTGCGCGCGCTCGCCGATGCGAGCGGCGGCCGGCTGACGTTTGTGACCGGCGACGTGCGCGAGATCGACGCGGCGTGGCTCGACGGTATCGACGGCGTCTCGCATTTGGCCGGCCTTTCCAACGATCCGACCGCCGAATACAATCCGGACGCGAACTGGCAGATGAACGCGCTGGCGACGGAGCGTCTCGGCGAGGCCTGCAAGCAGCGCGGGATCGCGCGCTTCGTCTTCGGTTCGTCAGCCTCGATCTACGACGGCATCGGGGAGGGGATGTTCGACGAGCTCACCCCGGTCGCACCGCGCGGCGCCTACTCGCTCTCGAAGAAATATGCCGAGGACGCGTTGCTGCGTCTTGACGGCAACGGTTTTGCTCCGACGATCCTGCGGCAGGGGACGGTGTACGGGTGGTCACCGCGGATGCGTTTCGACTTGGTCGTCAACACGTTCGTGAAGGACGCGGCGACGGCCGGGAAACTCTATCTCCACGGGGGCGGCTGGCAGTGGCGTCCGCTGGTCGACGTCAGCGACGTCGCGCGCGCGCACGAGCTGTGCTTGCACGCGCCGCTCGATAGCGTCGGCGGCGAGATCTTCAATGTCATGCAGGAGAACTATCAGGTTCGGCAGCTCGCCATGCTCGTCGCCGGCTCGCTCTCGCTCCATGGCCGGCAGGTGACGCTGGAAGAAGCGCCGCTGCCGAAGCTCGTGCGCGACTACCGCATGTCCAACCTGAAGATGACCCAGCTGCTGGGGTTCACGCCGGCCGTCACGGTCCTCGAGTCGATCGACACGATGCTGCAGCGGCTGCCGCTCGACGATGTCGGCTGGCTGGCGAATCCGCGCTGGTACAACATCGCCTGGATGAGCGTGCTCGAGGAGGTCCACGCCTCGCAGCGCGAGTTCGCTACGATCTACTGACAACGGGGCGGCCCGCCGAACGTTTGCGCGGCGGAACGGCCACCACCGGGCCGGAACCTGGCTGGACCATGGAATTGCGCGTCAACCGGGAGGCAGTCGCCGATGCGCGGCGGCTTGCCGGCGCGATCGTCGACCCCATCGCGGAGTTCATCGGCCGGCATTCGACCGTCAGCGTCGAGCGCGCCGTCGCGCGGTTGTGCGGTATCGACGGCGTCGACCCCGACGGGGTTCCGCTGCCGAACCGCCTGGTCGATGCCCTGCCGGTTCGCGAGTCCGGCGTCGCACGGTCGCTCGGCGCGGCCGTCGCCGAGTCGGGCCGCACGCCGCAGCAAGTTGCCGAGGCGGTCGCGGCCGGCGCGGCGCTGCCCGATCCGGCGCGCACGCCGGAGGCCGCGCTGCGCGCGTCGCTATTGCCGTGGGTTGAACGCGGTCTCGGTCGAATCGACGCCAACCGCGAGCGCCGCGATGCGCTGCTCGCGCGGCTGCCCCAGCCGCCGCCGCCGCGGCTGTATGTGATCGTGGCCAGCGGCAATATTTACGAGGATCGCACCGCTGCCGTCGCCGCTGCGGAAGCCGGCGCCCAAATCGTCGCGGTCATCCGCTCCACCGCGCAGTCGCTGCTCGATTACGTGCCGTTCGGCGCCACCACGGAAGGCTTCGGCGGCACCTACGCCACCCAGGAAAACTTCCGTATCATGCGCGCCGCGCTCGACGAGACGTCCGAACGGCTCGGCCGCTACGTGATGCTCACGAATTATGCCAGCGGTCTGTGCATGCCGGAGATCGCCGCGACGGCCGCGCTCGAACGGCTCGATATGCTGCTCAACGATTCCATGTACGGCATCCTGTTCCGTGACATCAACATGCAGCGCACGTTCGTCGATCAGCACTTCTCGCGCCGGCTCAACGCGCGCAGCGGGATCATCATCAACACGGGCGAGGACAACTACCTCACCACCGCCGACGCCGTCGAACAGGCACCGGCGGTCCTGGCTTCGCAATTCATCAACGAAGCGTTCGCGCACCGCGCCGGAATGGCGGATGCGCAGATCGGGCTCGGCGACGCGTACGAAATCGATCCCGATCTCGAGAACGGCTTCTTGTTCGCCGTGGCCCAGGCGCAGCTGGCGCGTCAGATCTTCCCCGACTCGCCGCTGAAGTACATGCCGCCCACCAAGCACATGACCGGCGACATTTTCAAAGGCCACCTCATCGATGCGATGTTCAACCTGACCTCGGTGATGACGCATCAGACCATCCACCTGTGCGGGATGCTGACCGAGGCGATCCACACGCCCTTCCTGGGCGACCGCGCGCTGGCGCTCGAGAACGCCCGCTACATCATGACGACCGCGCGCAGCTTCGGCGACGAGATCGAGGTCAAGCCCGGCGGCATCATCGATCGCCGCGCGCGCGACGTGCTGAACGGCGCCGTCGCCCTGCTGGCGCACGTCGCCGAACGCGGTCTGATGCGCGCCATCGAGGACGGTTCGTTTGCCGACGTGCGCCGTACGCCGCAGGGCGGACGCGGGCTCGACGGCGTGTTCGCCAAAGATCCCAGCTACTGGAATCCGGTCACCGAGGCGCTGGCGGCAGAAGAGACCGTGCTGCGGTGAGCACCATCAAGCCGTACGGCGACACGCTCGACGACGGCGCGGTTCAACTGTCGTTCACGCTTCCGATCCCGTGGGACGAGAGCGCCGATGAAGCGGCGCGCCGGCTGGTCGCCAAGATGGGTTTCAGCGATGTCGCGGTGGTCGAAGGCCGCGCCATCGCGGCCGGATTTTCGTTCTTCGTCGTCTACGCGCGTACGCCGGTAGCGATCGACGTCTCGACGGTCGCCGCACCCGCGGCGACGCGCGACGCGCTCGATATGGCCGGCGTCGACGAATTGATCCAGCGCCGCATCGGGCGCAAGCTGCGCGTCGTCGGTGCCTGCATCGGAACGGACGCCCACACGGTGGGGATCGACGCCATTCTCAACATGAAGGGCTACAAAGGCGATTACGGCCTCGAACGCTATCGCGGTTTCGACGTCTACAATTTGGGCAGTCAGATCGCGGTGGAAGATCTGGTGCGGTTTGCGAAGCAGCGCGAGGTCGATGCGATCTTGGCCTCGCAAGTCGTCACCCAAAAGGGGAGCGACATCGCGAACTTCACCGCGCTCGCCGAACTGCTGGAGGCGGAAAACTTGCGCGACGGCGTGCTGCTGATCGCCGGCGGTCCGCGGGTCACGAACCTGCTGGCTGCCGAGATCGGCTACGATGCAGGCTTCGGGCGCGGCACACTGCCGAGCGAAGTCGCGACCTTCATCGCGCGGCGCATCGCCGACCGCGTCCCGGCGTGAAGATCGCGGCAGCGTTGCTCGCTGCCGGCGGGCTCTTCGCCGTCGCGATACCGGCGTTGGCCGTCGACCGCGCCGAAGGGGCCGGCGTTCCCAAGCCCGAGGCCTCCGGAGCGCCCTGGACCGATGCCCAGGTCGCCGCTGTCGATGCCAACATCGAGGTAACGCTGGCGGGCGAGCGCGCGCTGCGCGGCGCGCACGTCGGCCTCTTGGCCGTCGACGCGCGCGACGGCCGCATCTTGTACCAGCGCAGCCCGGATGAGCGCTTTCAAGGTGCATCGACGACGAAACTGATCGCCGGCAGCGCGGCGCTCGAGAAACTCGGCCCCGACTTCCGCTTCCGCACCGCCGCCGTTGCCGGCGGACCGATCGCCGACGGAACGCTCGCGGGAGCGCTGATCGTGCGCGCCGGCGGCGATCCGTTTCTCCGCAACGACGACTTCGACGCGCTGGCACAGGCCCTCGCGGCGAAGGGCATTCGACGCGTGCGCGACGGCGTGCGATTCGACGTGTCGCGCTACGACAGCGCGTTCTATCTGCCGGGCTGGAACTGGGACGATCTCCCGTACGGATACGCCGCGCCGGTCAGCGCGCTCGCGTTCGAGAGCAACGCGATCCATCTGACCGTCACGCCCGCTTCCGTGGTCGACACGCCGGCGAGCGTGACGTCGGCGCCGCTGCCGGTCGTACAACGAGCTCCGGTTTCGTGCGCGTTCGAGACGTCGCTGCGTGTCGAAGCTGCGGTGACGACCGTGGCGTCGGCTGCCGGCGATACGGTCGATCTGTTGCGCACGCCCTTGGGCTGCACGCAGGTCGTGGGGGCGATTCCGTTCGGCAGCGCGCCCGACGAGCTCGATGCGGCGGTGCCGTTCCCAAGTGTGTACGCCGCGCAAGCATTGCGCGCTGCGCTCGCGCGCGCCGGCATCTCGGTCGGAACGAGCGCCGGCGCGACACAGCCCGATCTCTCGCTCGCACCGGCACCGTTCGACGCGGCCGTCTTGTGGAGCCGCGACTCCGAACCGCTGAGCGACGTCGTCGCGGACATCTGGCTGCCAAGCGACAATCTCTCTGCCGAGATGCTGCTGCGCGAGCTCGCGGTCGCGAACGGAACGACGCCGGGCACGACCCCCGCCGGGGTTGCATTCGAACTGAGTTGGCTCAAGCGGCTGGGGGTCGACACCGGACTCTTGGTACTCGTCGATGGCAGCGGGCTGTCGGCCTACGACCGCGTCACGCCGCGTGCGCTGGTCAGCGTCTTGCAGCACGACTGGGACGGGCCGCTGCGCGACACCGTGCTCGACGATCTCCCGCTCGCCGGCGTCCGCGGCACGCTGCGTTCGCAGTACACCGGCACTCTGCTCGAACGGCGGGTCTTCGCGAAAAGCGGGACGATGTCACGCGCCGGCGCGCTCGCCGGCTACCTCGCGACCGAACACCACGGTGCGGTCACCTTCGCGTTCCTGGTCGACGAATGGGACGGCGATCCGCAAGCTCTCGCTGCGGTGCGCGCACGCGTGCTGGCGCATCTGATCGCTGATTGAACGATGCTCGGCAGGCGTTTCGAGGCCGAGATTCGAGAACAGCCCAGCGTCTGGCGGCGCATCGCCGCATCGGATGCTGCGCTGCGCTTGGCCGAAGCGGTACGCGGCCGCGCGCTGCTGTTCGTCGGCAGCGGGAGTTCGCTGTTCGCCGGCATGCTCGGCGCGCTGGCATATCGGCGACGCGGTATCCACGCGCGCGCGCTCGCCGCAACCGAAGCGCGTTTCGACCACGCTGCCGACCGCGACGCCTGTATCGTTGCGCTCTCGCAGAGCGGGCGTTCGACCGACGTGCTCGAGGCGCTCGACGTCCTCGCACCGGCACGCGTGGTGGCGCTGACGAACGATACGGCGTCACCGCTGGCAGCGCGCGCGGCGGTCGTCGTCGATTGTCTCGCCGGTCCGGAGACGGCGGTCCCCGCCAGCAAGAGCGTCACCTCGACCGCGGCGATCCTCTTGTGGGCCGCGGCACTCACCGGCGGCGCGACGCATCGCAGTGCGGCGACGCTCGAAGCGACGGCTTCCGACGTCGAGGCGTGGCTGCAGCGCGACGCGGCCGAGATGGAGGCTGTGGCCAGTCAGCTCGCGCATGTGCGCACCGTCGCCGTCGTCGGCGCCGGCTACGGCGTGCCCCTTGCTTTCGAAATCGCGCTCAAGATCAAAGAAGCGAGCTACGTACACGCGGAGGGTTTCGCTGCCGGCGAATTTCGGCACGGCAGTTCGGCGATGCTCGATGCATCGAGCGCGATTCTGGGAATTGTCGATGCGACGTCGCGCACCATCGTAGACCGGCCGCTCGCATCGGCCGCCGTAGCGAAGGCCGCGCGCTATGTCATCGGTGAACCGTCCGGTTCCATCTCGACGCTTGGACCGCAGACCGGCGACGCGTTCAACACGCTGGCGTGGCTCGTCACCGGACAGTATCTTGCGCTCGCGCTCGGTCGAGCGCGAGGCGTCGATTCCGACGCGCCGCGCGGCCTTCACAAATTCGTTTGAGGCTCGCCTTGCAGGCGGGCAGCCTGCGCGTGAACGGCGAACGACCGTGCGTGCGAAAACCGAGCCCGCTTCGTTGAGTTCCATCAAGACCGCGCTGATCACGGGCGTCACGGGCCAGGATGGTTCGTATCTGGCCGAATTGCTGCTTGCGCAAGGCTATCGCGTGGTCGGTATGACCCGCCGTACGTCGACGGACGTGCACGAACGCATCGGGCATCTCGGCGAGCAGATCGAGATCGTTTCCGGCGACCTGCTCGATCAGAGTTCGATGACGTCGATCGTCGACGACGTCAAGCCCGACGAGATCTACAACCTTGCTGCGCAGTCCTTCGTGCCGACGTCGTGGCAGCAGCCTGTGCTGACGGGCGAATTCACCGCACTCGGCGTGACGCGCATCCTCGAAGCGATTCGCGCGACGCGGCGCCCGATCCGATTCTACCAGGCCTCGAGCTCGGAGATGTTCGGCAAAGTACAGACCGTTCCGCAAAACGAGAACACGCCGTTCTATCCGCGCTCACCGTACGGCGTCGCGAAAGTCTACGGTCACTGGATCACGATCAACTATCGCGAGTCGTACGACATCTACGCAGTGAGCGGAATCTGCTTCAACCACGAGTCAATTATTTCAACGACTCCGGTCATCGTGCGCAAGGACGGTATTGTCGATATTCGCATGATCGGCGACGTTCTATCGGTTCGGGAGAAGGGTCCGAACGTTCAGAACTTTGCCACGTCCGGGCTCGAGGTGTGGGACGGCGAGGAGTTTGTCGCCGTGCTGGGCGGCACGGCATATCGTCATCGGCCCGTCGTCGACAACAAAGACGTCGCTCGCATCGAAGCGCGATGCGGGACGGTCACTACGACTGGAGACCATGTCATCTTTGCCGCCGACGGCGAGCGTCCGGCGCGTACGATCGAATCCGGCAACCGGCTTCAACGAGCAAAGCTGCCGGACGTTCCTTCATACTCGTCGTGCTCGCTCGATATGGCGTGGCTGCTCGGAATGTTCGTCGGTGATGGTTCGGCATACGTGCAGAAGAACCGCGTATCGGCGAGATTCACAAATGGCGATCCACGACTGCGACAGATCTTCGCCGACACGTGGAAACGCGTAACGTGCGGTACGTCGAGCTTCAATGCAACGACCTCTGGATTCGTTCCCGGGCGTATCGTGGGAGCGCTTGCACTTAATGGCGCGCCGTCGTTTGTCGAATGGCTTCGCGAAGAATGTTATACCGACGACGGATACAAGAAGGTTCCACGGGTCGTTCTCAACGGTGACGCTGCGGTGTGGCGCGCCTTCTTGTGCGGCTACAATCAAACCGATGGCCTGAAAGCCGGGCACAGCGCGTACAAGTACAAGAATTTCAAGACCAACTCGCCGGTGCTCGCTATGGGGCTCTGGTGGATGGCAAACCGCGCGCTCGAGCAGCAGACCGTTCTCAACGTCGAGGTAGGGCCTCCTGAGCGCCCCGGCCCATTTTACTCGATTAATCTCCGGTCGCCCAACCCGCGCAACATCGGAACTCACTTGCGCCGCGACCTTGCGGAAGTCAAACGCGTTGTGCCGGAACCTCATTATGAAGGCTGGCTGTACGACTTCACCACGACCAGCGGGCGATTTCATGCCGGCGTGGGCGAGTGTATCATCCACAATTCGCCGCGCCGCGGCCGTGAGTTCGTTACCCGCAAGATCTCGGACGGCGTTGCGCGGATCAAGCTCGGGATCGGCACAACGTTGCGCCTCGGAAATCTCGATGCGCAGCGCGATTGGGGATTCGCCGGCGATTATGTGCGTGCGATGTGGCTGATGCTGCAGCAGAATCGCCCCGACGACTACGTCATCGCCACCGGCCGCACGCACGCCGTGCGCGAGTTCGTGCGGCTGGCCTTCGAGGCCGTCAACCTGCCCTGGGAACCGTACGTGACGATCGATCCGCGGTACTACCGTCCGGCCGAAGTCGATCTGCTCGTCGGCGACTGTTCGAAGGCGCGCCGCGTGTTGGG
>Ga0302324_100009003_pt1 | contig 20970 bp, 14 predicted proteins | sample Palsa_T0_1_FD_201949 | JGI IMG/M metagenome (GOLD analysis project Ga0302324, IMG submission 201949) | Peat permafrost microbial communities from Stordalen Mire near Abisko, Sweden - Palsa_T0_1 | ecosystem: Environmental > Terrestrial > Soil > Palsa > Peat permafrost | place: Sweden: Abisko...
ACGGACGTGAGGCCGAGACATTGTTCGCGTCTGCTCTCAGCGTTTTAAGTCGTTTTACTGATTAGCGGCGGCTCGGCCGGTGCCTACGGTGTCGTTACACGCCGATCGAGCCCGCCTGACGGCGGCTATATGCCCGTAGCCGGCAGGTACTGGCCCGCATTGGCGGCCCTGGCGTTCGCTGACATTGACAGCGGCGCTTCTGAGCAGGGAAATACCCGGCTTCGAAGGAGAAGGTAGATGACAGTTACGGCTGCGCGCTCGACGGTCAGTCCCACGCGCGAGAGCTTGACGATGACCGTGGGAGAGTTTCTGCTCCGGCGCATCCGGGAGGCTGGCGTCAGGCACGCGTTCGGCGTACCGGGCGACTACAACCTCGAGCTGTTGCAGCAGCTGGAGGACACCGGGACGCTGGAATGGATAGGGGCGTGCAACGAGCTGAACGCGTCCTACGCGGCGGACGGCTACGCGCGGCTGAACGGCCTGGCCGCGCTGGTCGTGACCAACGCCGTCGGCGCCCTAAGCGCGATCAACGGGGTCGCCGGCTCCTACGCCGAGCACGTCCCCGTGATCTGCATCTGCGGGTCAATTCCGTTCAGATCCATGGAGCGCGGCCTGGGGATGCACCACACGATGGCCGACGGGACCTGGGACCGGTTCCTCGGCGCTTACGCGCAGGTGACCGCCGCGCAGGCCCGGCTGACCCCGTACAACGCGGTCACCGAGATCGACCGGCTGATCACCACGGCCTGGCGAGAGAAGCTGCCGGTGTACATGGAGCTGCCGTCCGACATCGCCTACCTCAACATCGAGGTCCCGGCAGCCCCGCTAGTGCTCGAAGAACCGCCCAGCGACCCCGAACGGCTGCAGTCGTGCACCACCGCGATCGCCAGCCGCCTGTCCGCCGCCAAGTCACCGGCGATCCTGGTGGACCTAGACGCCGGCCGGTACGGCGCTGCCGGAGAGATCATGAGGCTAGCTGAGAAGACGCAAGTGCCGGTCGCGGTGGCGTCCACGGCCAAGGCGGTGATCGACGAGACGTTCCCGCATTACCTCGGCCTCTACAACGGCCAGGCCAGCCAGCCGCATGTACGCGACGCGATTGAGAACAGCGACTGCCTGCTGTCCATCGGCTACCGGCCGATCGACCTGACCACGGGCGACTTCACCGGTTCGCTGCCCGCAGGCACAATCCATGTCCGCGGGCACTCCGTGGACGTGGGCGACGACAACTACCAGGCGGTGACGCTGACGGAGGTCCTACGCGGCGTCATCGACGCGGTCCCGCAAATCACCAACCGGGCCATGCGCCAGTCCGCGCCGCCGACGGCGGCGATGGGTGATCATGGCGATGGGTCGGCGAAACTGACTCAGGCGGCCTACTGGCAGGCCATCCAGGGCTACATCCGGTCCGGGGACGTGCTCGTCGCCGAAGACGGCACGTCATACGCTTCCTTCGGGCTGCAGCTGCCGCCGGACTGTACCGTCGTGTCGCAGGTCATCTGGGGCTCGATCGGCTACAGCGTCGGGTCGCTGCTGGGCACGCTGACCGCGGCGCCGGACCGTCGCCATCTGCTGTTCGTGGGCGACGGGTCGTTCCAGCTGACCGCGCAGGAGGTGTCGACCATGCTGCGGCACGACTACAAGCCGGTCATCTTCCTGATCAACAACCGCGGATACACCATCGAGCGGTGCTGGCTCGGGAAGACCTCGCGCTTCAACGACGTCGCGAACTGGGCCTACGCGGATCTGCCGAAGGTGTTCCGCCCGGATACCACGGCGCGGTCGTTCGTGGTCAAGACCGTCGCGGACCTGGAAAAGGCCCTCAGCGCGCCGAACGACAGCCTGATCTTCATCGAATCGATCATGGATCCCTTCGACGCGCCTACGGCGGTCATCAACAGCGGCAACAACGGGGCCGACATCGACTACGGGCCTCGCGGCCCGCAGCACCGCGACAACATGCTGATCCGGCCAGCCACATGATCTGGTGAGCTAACACGGCCCCTCACGCACCGAACGTGAGGGGCCGTGTTCGTACTGCCCGGCCGGCTACTGCTGACACACTCCGGGTTCGGGCAGGCCGCCATTGCGCAGATCGGCATATGCCACAGGGGCTGCCGAGCTGCGTTGACGTCTGGCAAATCACCAGGATCCGATGACGGTCTTTGACCTTCCTGGCGGCAAGCCTGAGTTCGTCGCGAAGAGCGGCACGGCCGCTAAAGGACGTGCCTGAGATTCGAAGGAGACACCAGACCTCACCAACCACCCGCGTTGGCAGCGCACCAGCCCTGCCCAGCTACGAGGCGAGCACAGCGACCACTTCGGCCAGGGAACGGTGGTTCCCTGTCGTGGCTGACGCGAGCATTGGGTGCCGGGCCGAGGAATGAGACCCGGCGGAGCCGCCGCGAAAACGCGTAAAGCGCCAGGGGTGTTGGTGACGGCCCACGGCAATGGAGGATTTGCCCGCCCGGCTTTCCGTCGCGCGAACGGAACTGCGGCTGGCAGTTTCTTCAGCAAGGGAGTCGCCCGTGCGCCTCCTCGTCGTGCGAGCACCGTGATGGTGTACGCAGTTCACCGGTTCCCGGCGGCTGTGATGGCGCCATCGTGCTCATTTGCAGGACAGCTGCATAGTCAGCCTGCGATCTGCATACCGGTCAAGATGGTCTTTTGCCGCGATGCCTGCTCCGTGGTCCTCTGGTGGACTTTCCGTAGCGAAGCGGTGCTGGCTGTCACGGGCGGCGAGCCCCGGAAGGCACAAGTCTGAATGAAGGGTCGGGGTATGCCATGGCCGAGGCATCGGGCTTCCGTCGGGTGGTCATCGTCGGCGGCGGCTTCGCGGGGCTGTTCGCCGCCCGGATGCTGGCGCACGCGCCGGTCCGGGTGACGCTCATCGACCGGGCCGAGCACCACGTGTTCCAGCCGTTGCTGTACCAGTGCGCGACCGGCATCTTGTCCGAGGGGAAGATCGCCGCGCCGCTGCGCGAACTACTCAGCAAGCACCGCAACGTCGAATTCGTCATCGCCGAGGTGACCGGCATCAACCCGGCCGCGCGGCGGTTGCAGGCCCGGCGCCCGCTGGGCGAGCCGATCGAGGTCGGCTACGACTACCTCATCCTGGCCGCTGGGGTCCGGCAGTCCTACTTCGGGCACGACGAGTACGCCCCGATCGCGCCCGGGATGAAGACCATCGAGGACGCCTTGAAGATCCGGCGGCGGGTGTTCGGCGCGTTCGAGCTGGCCGAGTCCGCCAATGATCCGGCCGAACGGTCCCGCTGGCTCACCTTCGCCCTGGTCGGCGCCGGCCCGACAGGGGTGGAACTGGCCGGCCAGATCCGCGAGCTTGCCACCAAGACGCTGGGCCGGGAGTACCGGCACATCAAGCCCCAGGACGCCCAGGTGCTGCTGTTCGACGGCGGCGCCGCCCCACTGGCCACGTTCGGCCCGAAACTGTCCACCCTGGCCGCCCGCGACCTGGGCAAGCTGGGGGTCGAGCTGCACATGGGCTCGATCGTCACCCGCGTGGACCGCAGCGGGCTGGAGGTCAAGGACCACGACGGGAAGGTGACCCGGTACGAGGCGGGCAACGTCTTGTGGACCGCGGGCGTGGAGGCACCACCGCTCGCCACGGCGGTGGCCAAGGCCACCGGCGCGCAGCAGGACCAGGCCGGGCGGATCGTGGTCGGCAAGGATCTCAGCGTTCCCGGCCATCCGGAGATCCTGGTCACCGGGGACATGATGAGCCTGGACAAGCTGCCCGGGGTCGCCGAGGTCGCCATGCAGACCGGCCTGTACGCCGGGCGCAGGATCGACCACGAGGCCAGGGGGCAGAGCTTCGACAAGCCGTTCAAGTACCGTGACCTGGGCTCAGCAGCGTATGTCTCCCGCGGCAAAGCCGTCGTTTCCGCATTCAAGCTGAACTTCGGCGGCCTTCTGGGCTGGTGGGTCTGGCTCTTGATCCACATCGCCTTCCTCACCGGCTACCGGAACCGGGTCGGCGCGGTGCTGGGCTGGTGGTTCGCGTTCACCCGCGACATCCGCCGGGAACGGACCTTCACCATCGACGACATGCAACTGGCGACCGCGTACCGCGGCATCAAGACCAGCCATGCCGATTCCGCTGTCGTGACGTCCGATGACCCCACTGATGGCGGGGCCGGATGAGCCATCCGTCATTACTTCATCGCGGCCATACTCTGCACGAGGCCTCGGTCGTGGCGATGGCCGATTGCAAGACAGGGCCGCTAGGCCAGGGTAGGCCTCACCTGCCTGCCCTCACCCGATCGGCGAACCGCTGCCAGTCCTTCGCGGCGAAGGGCGGCGCGGGCGGGTCCTCCCGGTCCAGCACGACTTGGCGCGTCAGCCGGGCCGCAACCAGCCCGTCGATTTCCTCCGGGGTGCTATTAGGCCGGGTGGCCAGCACCGCGCGGGCATAGTCCGGGGTCTGCAAAAGCCCGGGGATCAGCGAATGCTCGAACGTGCGTAGCGACCGCGCCTCGGCCTCGTAAGGCTGGAACGGCCGGAATGACGCCGCGAACGGCACGCCCCGCAGCCGCTCCTCCATCCGGGTGAACGTGCCCGGCAAGCTGAACGCCTCATCCAGCCGACGGGCCAGGTCCCGGGTCGGCGCCCGGTGCATCGCCTCCACCATGCCGATCAGCGCGCCGGAATGCCAGCCCGCCCGGCCCCAGCCGCCCACGGCCACCGGACCAGGAGCTGTGGAGACGCCTAAGCACCCCCTGCACGCAATGACCACGTACGAGCCGCGCGCCTACCGCCGCGACCTGGAGAAAGCCATCACGTTCTTCGACCGGCAGACTCCAGTACCCGCGGCGGCGCCCCGGTACTGCTAGGTGCCGGGGCGCCATCACGCCTGGCCCAGCTTCCCGGCACGCCCGGTGATCCTGGGGTGAGCCATGTGGCGGCTACCGGAGGTCTCAGCGGCGGCAGGAATACCCCGGACACGGCTAATGACACGCTGGATGAACGGAGTCCCTGCCAGACAGCGATCTTGGTCGACGCAGCTCTAGCAGGGACTCTGTTGCCCGTCTCACCGGCTTGACAGCCGTATCCGAGCTGGGTGGACGGTCATGCCACCTTTCGCGCGAGGTCCCACGCGAGGCGGTGGTTGGCGTAGGGCGGGTAGCGGAGCTCAGGATCCACTCGCGGGCTGTGGTACAGGACGCCGCGGGTGTTTGTGAATGCCTCGAAGCCCCAACGGCCGTGGTATTTGCCCATGCCGGAGTTGCCCACCCCGCCGAACGGGATGTCCGAGACGAGCGGGTGCAGTGTGCAGTCGTTCACGTCCACGTTGCCCGATGGGGTGGCGGCGATGATCTGTTCGGTCACGTCTTGGTCGTTGGCGAAGACGTAAAGGGCAAGCGGCGCCGGGTGGCCGTTGACCCAGTCGATGACCCCCCGGACGGAGTCGATTTCCAGGACCGGCAGGATCGGGCCGAACACCTCCTCCTGCATGATCGGCGAATCCCAGCCGACGTCGACGAGCACCGTCGGCGCGACGTAGAGGTCGTCGAGATCGACACGCCCGCCGACGACCGCTCTGCCGCTGCCGAGCAGCCCGGCGAGGCGCTCGGCGCTGGCGCGATTGACGATCCGGCCGTAGTCGGGGCTTTGCTGCGGCTCCTCGCCGTAGAAGTCGCGCACCGCCTGAACCAGGTGCTCGACCAGCTCGTCTTTTATCTCAGGCCACACGAGCACGTGATCAGGTGCGGTGCAGATCTGCCCCCCGTTGGCGAAGCGCATGTTCGCGATCCGCCGCGCCGCGGCCTTGATGTCCGCCGAGGAGTGCACGATCGTCGGATTCTTGCCGCCCAACTCGAGCACCGTCGGCGTCAGGTGCTTGGCCGCGGCCTGATGGATGATCTTGCCCACCCGGGGGCTGCCGGTGAAAAAGATGAAGTCCCACTGCTGCTCGAGCAGCGCCGTCGTCTCGGGCACCCCGCCCTCCACCACCGCGACCGCCTGCCGGTCCAGGTAGCGAGGGACAAGCTCGGCGATCAGCGCCGAGGTGGCGACGCTCAGCTCCGATGGCTTGATCACCGCGGTATTCCCGGCGGCAAGCGCCGGCGCCAGCGGGCCGAAGGTCAGCATCAGCGGCTCGTTCCACGGGCCGATGATCAAGGTGACGCCCAACGGATCGTGACGCACCCTGATCCGGCCCGGCTCGAGCACCAGTGGCATCGGCAAGTGCTCGGGCTTCAGCCACGACTGCATGTGCCTCAGCGCGTAGTCGGCCTCGTTGATGCAATGGCCGATGTCCATCAGATCCGCGTCGACCTCATTCCGGCGAAGATCGTCGTACAGCGCCGAGTAGAAGCGGCCTCGGTTGTCCTCCAGCAGCGCCTTGAGCGCTTCTAGCTGCGCGCGCCGCCATGCCACCGGCCGTGTCGCCCCGGACAGGAAGTACGCGCGCTGGGCGGCGATGAGGTCGGTGTAGTCAAGGGAGGCGTCCGTGAGAGAGGCTGGAGACGACATGGCGGTCCTTTCGTAAGCCGGTTGATAAGCCCGACGCCGCGACAGGCGTGCGCTGGGGACTACGGAAAGTCCAGCAGAGGACCGCGGAGCATTCATCGAGGCAAACGACCAACTTGACCCGCTATGAAGACCTACGGCCCGGCTATGCAGCTGCCCGGCAATGAGGCCATCTCAGCCAGGTCGTGATTGGGTTCGTCACGGACCTGGTGACGCAGCAGGCAAGGGGTGCTGTGCAGAGCGCGTGGCCGTGCAGACAGGTTCCCGGCGAGTAAGAACGGGACGAATCACATCAATGCTGTGATGACGGCTCACACGGGTCGTGGCGATGCTACCTGGTGACGCAGTAGAGCCAGATGGCAACGGGAGAAGCTCTTGTCCCGCGAAACCGCAGAGAGATGATGCGCTGTGACCGACATTATGAACCTGGCTGAACAGGGCGTTCTTGACGTGCGACTGCGGGCGGCCAACGGGGCCGCTCGCCGCACTATGGTCGTCGCCTCGGTGCTGCGTCCGCCCGCGGCCCCCCCGGACACCGTGGCCCGGCCTGCGCTGCTGGACCGGCTGGCCGAGAGCTCGACGGCCAGCCTGGTGCTGACGGTCGCGCCGACGGGGTGCGGGAAGACTTCGCTGCTGCGCGACTGGTGGCTGGCACAGGATTCAGGCGCCGCGTGGCTGTCGGTCGGGGAGAGCGACAACGACCCGGTGCGGTTCTGGTCCGGGGTCATCGCGGCGCTGGGCACGGTGGCGCCGGGTGCCGGCGCGGCGGCGCTGGAGGCGCTGACCGCCGGGCCCAGAACACCCGGGTGGGTAGAGACGCTGCTGGTTGACCACCTGGCCCGGATGCCCGGGCGGATCACCCTGGTGCTCGATGATCTTCATCTGATCACCAGTCCAGAGGTGCGGGCGGGTTTCGAGTTCCTGGTGGAGCACCTGCCGCCGACGCTGAGCCTGGTGGTAGCGGCTCGCCGTGACCCGGAGCTGCCGCTGGCCCGGCTGCGCGCCCGCGGAGAGCTGGCGGAGATCCGGGCCGACCAGCTTCGCTTCTCCCTGGACGAGGCGGAGCGGCTGCTCAACCAGACCTTTGGCCTGGCGCTGCCCCTCGAGGAGATCCACGCCCTGTGGCAGCGCACCGAGGGCTGGGCCGCGGGCTTGTACCTGTCCGGGCTGTCGCTGCGGGGCCGAAAGGACGGTCACACGGCCGGGTTCATCGGCGCGGTCGCCGATGACCGGCACATCTTCGACTACCTGTGCGCTGAGGTGCTGGCCGGGCTGCCGCCCCGGACTCGGACGTTCTTGCTCCGCACGGCGGTGCTTGACCGGTTCTGCGCATCGTTGTGCGACGCGGTGACCGGCTCGGCCGGCTCGCGGGACCTGCTGGAGGAGATCGAACGCTGCCAGCTGTTTCTGGTGCCGCTGGACAACACCCGTTGCTGGTACCGCTACCACGTCCTATTCGCCGAGGCGCTGCGCCACGAACTGGACCGCGTCGAGCCGGGGCTGGCGCCGCTGCTGCACCGGCGCGCCTCGGCGTGGCACCGGCAGCATGGGACGATCGCGGAGGCGATCGACCACGCCATCGCCGCCGGCGACCTGTCCGACGCCCGAGAGCTGATAACTGGGCACTGGGATGAGGCTCTCGATGAAGGGCTGACCGAGACCGTGGAGGGGTGGCTGGACCGGCTGCCGCCCGAGATGGTCACCGGCAATGCCCAGATGTGCCTCATCCGAGGGTTGCTGGCCAGGCTCCACGGTCGGCCAGAGGAAGTGGAGCCATGGCTAGCGGCGGCCGAGGCGGCCCCGCCACATAACGCCTGGCGCTACGGACCAGCCTCTGCGGAGTCGGCCATCTGCTTCCACCGGGCGCTGCATCGCCTCTTGGATGGCGATCTAGCCGCGGCCGAGGCGGCCGGCCGCCGGGCAGCGGAGCTGGAGCTGGAATCCGGCAACGTTTACTGGCGGGCTCGAACGCTCGCGGCGCTTGGCGTGATCTTGTTCTGGCGTGGCCAGGACGCCGACGCCAGGCTGCTTCTGGAGCAGGTAAGCCGGCCTGTTCACCAGCAAGCTGACAGCTCGGCCAGCCTGCTGGCCCTGAGCTGCCTGGCGGCAATGTCCGCACGGCAGGGCGAGAACGAGGCGGCCGGGCGCTACCTGCGCGAGGCGGCGGACCTGGACGGCCGGCGCGTCGGGGTCACCGTGCTCGGCGACCTGACCCAGGCTGACCTGCTCGCCGACCGCGGTGAGCTGGCCGCGGCCGAGACAGTCGCGCTCGCCGCGCTCGACCGCGCCAGGCGTCAGCGGTGGCGCCCGGATACCGCCGCCGCGCTGGCGTCCCTGGCCAGGATCTACGCCCGCGACAGCCGCGCCGCTGACGCGCGCGTCCTCCTAGGCGAGGCCTGCGACCTCATCGCCACCTTCCCGGACCCGGGCATCCTGGCCGGCCTGCTGGCCGAAGCCGAGCGCTCGGCCGGCCTGCCCGAACCGGCCGCCGTGCCCCGTGGTCGCGCCCGCAGGCCGGACGGCCTGACCGACCGCGAAGCTGAGGTCCTCAACCTGCTGACCTTCGGCCACACCAACGTGGAGATCGCCGCAGAACTCGTGGTCAGCGTCCACACCGTCGAACGGCACCTGGCGAACGCCTACCGCAAGATCGGCGTGCGCAACCGCGCCGACGCCTCCGCCTATATGGCCCGCGGCGGCCGCTGAACTCTGGTGAGGACCGCGGTGGGGGCCTGCGCGGCGGTCATGTGCGTGCTGCTGCTGGCCACCTTGGTGAGCGGGGACGCGGCAGCGAGCGCGAGCCGCGGTGCGGGCCCGAGCCGCGGTGCGGGCGAGTGTCCAGGAGCGGGCGGTCAAGTCGTGTCGCAGCTACCGGCGGTGACACGGTTCCTCGCTGCCTACGTGCGGCCCGATGGCCGTGTCTACCGGCCCGACCAAGGCGGTGACACGGTCAGCGAAGGCCAGGCTTACGGCCTGCTGCTGGCCGAGGTGGCCGGCCGCGATCGCCTGTTCGGCCGAATCTGGCAGTGGACGCGGGATCACCTGCAACTGCGTGACGGCCTGTTCGCCTTCCACGCAGACGCGGCCGGCCGCGTCCTCAGCCCGGAACCGGCCAGTGACGCCGATCTGCTGATCGCCTGGGCGTTGCTCCGCTACCACGGCCTCGGCGCGGCCAGGCTGCACCAGGACGGCAGGGACGTGGCCGACGCGGTGCTGGCCCATGAGGTAATCACCGGCCCCGGCGGAACCCCGATCCTGGCGGCCGGCCCATGGGCGACCGGCCCTCCCGCCACCGTGGACCCCAGCTACTGGGCGCTGCCCGCGCTGACCGGCTTGGCCTGCCTCACCGGCAACCAGCAATGGCAGCGAATGGCGGACGGCGCCGTAGCCCTGACCGCGCGGCTGACGCGGAACGGCGCGCTGTTGCCCCCGGACTGGGCCGAGTTGACCGCCACCGGCGAAGCGCATCCCGAACCCGCCCCGGATGGGTCCGAGCCACAGCCGCAGTACGGGCTCGACGCCCAGAGAACGGCCGTCTGGTTCGCGGCGTCATGCATTCCGCGGGCCAGGAGGCTGGCCGCCCGCTGGTGGCGGCTACTGCGCTCTCCGGCCCGCTCCCGGGCCCTGGCGCTCAGCCTGGACGGCGCGATCCTCACACCCACGGCTAGCGTGCTCCCTCTGGTGGCGGCCGCGGCCGCCGCCCAGGCTGCCGGCGCGGCCGCGGCCAGCGGCCGGCTGCTCAGCCTGGCCGCCGGCCAACAACGACGCGCCCCCCGGTACTACGGTGGCGCCTGGATCGCGCTAGGCCTCACCCTGCTCGGCAGCGACTTGCTGGGTGGCTGCTAAGTCTGCCCCTGGAGCCGGGCGATCGGCCAATGCCGGCATAACCCGCGCGACCGGGGCGACGAGGGTGTCGTAGTGGAGGCCGATCTTGTCGCCGGCGGCGGCGGCCGCGCCGGCGTCGCAGGCGGCCGCCCAGAACGCCCAGTCCCTGCGCTGCGTTCGGCGGGCCACCGCCAGCGCCTCACGGCGGGCCAGGGACGCCGCAGCCAGGATCCGGTACCGCTCGTCCTCGGCGGTGGTGTGGTTGAGCTGCGCCCAGGCCCGGTCGCGGTCATCCGGGCTGCTGCGTCTCCACACGCTGGTGACCTGGTCTACCTGGTCACCGGAAAGTCCCTGGATGCAGGTGATCAGCGCCAGGACCCGCTGGCCGTGCGGGCCGAACATCGAGGTCATGACAGGTCCTCCCGGCAGGGTGACATTCCGCTGAGGGCCAGCCCTAGCATTCGTTCACCTCAACAAGACTTCAGGGTCGTCACGACCGGGGTGAGCGGTAAACACATGTTTTGGATGAAATCGCCGGCTGGCGGAGAGCGCCCGGCGCGACCGGCGACCGCCGGTCATCAGGTTTGTGTCCGATCGAGCGCAGCACCCCGGATCGTTCCGAAATAAAGATCTTTCGCCGTACCGGCCGCAGATTCACCCTTCCAGGCCGAACAGGCCTCTCTGAGCCTGGCTCGCATCGCCGGCCCGGTCGTGGTCCGGGACTCTCGCGATCGCCTGACAAATCACAGCAACGATGCGATGCCCGCTCACCCGGGGGGCGGCGAGGCTTGAGAGCGCCCGATGAAGACAGACAGGAGCTGGGGTGAGGATGCGATGATCCGGCCAGGCGCGCTAGACGCTAAAGGCCATGGAGAGCTGCGCGCAAACTGGCGTGAGGATGCCGCATGCCGGCACGCCGATCCGGACCTGTTTTTCCCGATCGCCACGGCCGGACCGGCGCTGGACCAGATCGACCAGGCAAAGCGGATCTGCCGGGCCTGCCCGGTGCAGCAGCCGTGCCTGGCGTGGGCGCTAGAGCTCGGCGTCGAGTCTGGCATCTGGGCGGGTACCACCGAGGACGAGAGGCGCGCGATCCGCGCATCCGCCACTGGTGATCGCCGCTGCGTGCCCAAGGCCGCGCAGGCCCATGAATAACCCGACGGTCGGACCTCATCGATGAATGTGCCCTTGGTAAAGATTCTGCTGCCGTCCCGGGGCGGCGCCTCTGAGCCCGCCGGGATCGTCGCGGTGGCGCGGGTGGACCGGCGGACGAAGAACATCACCAGGCGGCTTGGTCCGGGCGAGATCGCCATCATCGACCATGCCGACCTAGACCTGGTCGGCGCCGAGGAGCTGATCAGGCGGAAGGCCGCAGCGGTGGTCAACGCGTCGGTGAGCATCACGGGACGGTACCCGAACCTGGGCCCGCGGCGGCTGCTTGAGGCGGGCATCGCCGTCGTGGACGAGGTGGGGCCGGAGGTTATGGACCGCGTGGCCGACGGCGCAGTGGTCCGGCTGGATCAAGACACTCTCTACCTGGGTGATGCGGTGGTGGCCAAGGGGACGCCGCTGACCCCGGAGCTGGTGGACGCGGCCATGGCCCACGCCCGGGCCATGGCCGGGGTGCAGATCGAGTTGTTCGCCGCGAACACCATGGAGTTCCTGCGCCGAGAGCACGAGCTGTTCACCGACGGGCTCCGGCCGCCGGAAATGCTGACGGACATGGCCGGGCGGCCCGTCCTGGTCGTGGTGCGCGGCTACCACTACCGCAAAGACCTGGCCGCGCTTCGGCCCTACATCCGCGAGTGCAAGCCCGTCCTGGTGGGGGTCGACGGCGGCGCGGACGCGCTGATCGAAGCCGGCCACCGGCCCGATGCCATCGTCGGCGACATGGACTCGGTGTCAGATGAGGCGCTGCGCTGCGGCGCGGAGCTGATCGTGCACGCCTACCCCGACGGCCGCGCTCCCGGGCTGGCCCGGGTCCGTGAGCTGGGCCTGCACGCGGTCACCTGCCCGGCGCCCGGAACCAGCGAGGACGTCGCCCTGCTGGTGGCCGACGCCAAGAGCGCCAGCCTGATCGTGGTGGTAGGCACCCACTACACGCTGGAAGAGTTCCTGGATAAGGGGCGGCCGGGGATGTCGTCCACGTTCATCACGCACCTACGGGTCGCGGGCAAGCTGGTCAACGCCCGGGGCGTGCATCAGCTGTACCACAGCCGGATCTCCGGCTGGTCGCTGCTCCTGCTGGTGCTCGCCGCGGCGGTGACCGTGCTGGTCGCGGTGCTGTTCTCCCCCGCCGACCCCATCCTGGCCAGGTACCTCGACGCGACCTGGCGGTCCGTCACCTAGCGTCAGCGGCATGACGGTCTCCCGCCAAGCTGAGCGCCATCGTGCCACCTGCAGGACAGCTGCATAGCCGGCCTGCGATCTGCATAGCGGGCCAAGATGGTCTTTTGCCGCGATGCCTGCTCCGTGGTCCTCTGGTGGACTTTTGCGTAGCGAAGCGGTGCTGGCTGTCACGGTGGCGAGCCCCGGAAGACACAAGTCTGAATGAAAGGTCGGGGTAGGCCATGGTCGAGGTATCGGGCCCCCGTCAGGTGGTCATTGTCGGCGGTGGCTTCGCGGGGCTGTTCGCCGCGCGGATGCTGGCGCGCGCACCGGTCCAGGTGACGGTCATCGACCGGGCCGAGCACCACGTGTTCCAGCCTCTGCTGTACCAGTGCGCGACCGGCATCTTGTCCGAGGGGAAGATCGCCGCGCCACTGCGCGAACTGCTCAGCAAGCACCGCAACGTCGAATTCCTCATCGCCGAGGTGACCGGCATCGACCCGGCCGCGCGGCGGTTGCAGGCCCGGCGCCCGCTGGGCGAGCCGATCGAGGTCGGCTACGACGACCTCATCCTGGCCGCTGGGGTCCGGCAGTCCTATTTCGGGCACGACGAGTACGCCCCGATCGCGCCTGGGATGAAGACCATCGAGGACGCCATGAAGATCCGGCGGCGGGTGTTCGGCGCGTTCGAGCTGGCCGAGTCCGCCGATGATCCGGCTGAACGGTCCCGCTGGCTCACCTTCGCCCTGGTGGGGGCCGGCCCGACCGGGGTGGAACTGGCCGGGCAGATCCGTGAGGTTGCCACCAAGACGCTGCACCGGGAGTACCGGCACATCAAGCCCGGGGACGTTCGGGTGCTGCTGTTCGACGGCGGGACCGTCCCGCTGGCGACGTTCGGCCCGAAACTTTCCGCCCTGGCGGCGCGCGACCTGGGCCAGCTGGGGGTCGAGCTGCACATGGGCTCGATCGTCACCCACGTCGATCTTGATGGTCTAGAGGTCAAAGACCACGACGGGAAGGTGATCCGGTACGAGGCGGGCAACGTCTTGTGGACCGCGGGCGTGGAAGCACCACCGCTGGCCACGGCGGTAGCCAAGGCCACCGGCGCGGAGCAGGACCGGGCCGGGCGGATCGTAGTCGGCCCGGACCTCAGCGTTCCCGGCCATCCGGAGATCCTGGTAACCGGGGACATGATGAGCCTGGACAAGCTGCCCGGGGTCGCCGAGGTCGCCATGCAGACCGGCCTGTACGCCGGGCGCAGGATCGGCCGCGAGGCCCGGGGGCACAGCTTCGACAAGCCGTTCAAGTACCGTGATCTCGGCTCAGCGGCGTACATCTCCCGCGGCAGAGCCGTCGTTTCCGCGTCCAAGCTGAACTTCGGCGGCTTGCTGGGCTGGTGGGTCTGGCTGTTCATCCACATCGCCTTCCTCACCGGCTACCGCAACCGGGCCGGCGCGGTGCTGGGCTGGTGGTTCGCGTTCACCCGCGACATCCGCCGGGAACGGACCTTCACCATCGACGACATGGGGATGGCGACCCCATTCCGCGGCATCAAGCCCGGCTATGCCGATTCCGCTATCGTGACGCCCGTCGACCAGACTGATCGCCGGGCCGGATGAGCCGTCCGTTATGGCTCATGCGCTTCTGCATACCGCACATAAAGCCGGAGATGGTCAATCGCATCGATGCCATGATCCGGTCGCGGCGGTAGACATTGTTGGCGACCACATAAGGCAAATACCGCGTGGCCGACCACTTTTTTTAAGAACGATGCACAACCCGATTTCACCAGGAGGCTCAGCATGCCTACGATCACTACCTCCGACGGCACGGAAATCTTCTACAAGGACTGGGGATCGGGGCAGCCGATCGTCTTCAGCCACGGCTGGCCGCTGTCCAGCGACGACTGGGACACCCAGCTGATGTTCTTCCTGCTGCACGGTTACCGTGTCGTCGCCCATGACCGCCGCGGCCACGGGCGTTCCGCGCAGGTCGCCGATGGCCACGACATGGACCACTACGCCGATGACATGGCCGCGGTCACCGCGCACCTTGACCTGCACGACGCGGTTCATGTCGGGCACTCGACCGGGGGCGGCGAGGTCGTGCGTTACATCGCCAGGCACGGTGAGAGCCGGGTGGCGAAGGCGGTGCTGATCAGTTCGGTGCCGCCGCTGATGGTGCAGACCGAGGCCAATCCCGGCGGCCTGCCCAAGAGCGTCTTCGACGGGTTCCAGGAGGAAGTCGCGAAGCATCGCGCACAGTTCTACCGCGATCTGCCGGAAGGCCCGTTCTACGGCTTCAACCGCCCCGGCGCCCAAGCCTCGGAGGGCATCATCGAGAACTGGTGGCGGCAGGGGATGACGGGCGGGGCGAAGGCGCACTACGACGGCATCGTCGCGTTCTCCCAGACTGACTTCACGGAGGACCTGAAGGGGATCACGGTGCCGGTCCTGGTCATGCACGGCGACGATGACCAGATCGTGCCCTACGCCGACTCCGGGCCGCTGTCCGCCAAGCTCGTGCAGAACGGGACGCTCAAGACCTACCACGGCTTCCCGCACGGCATGCCGACCACCCAGGCCGACACCATCAACGCCGACCTGCTCGACTTCATCAAGGCCTGACCGGACGGCACGTCACCGAGCCGGGGAACGGCTGACTTTCGTCTCGGACATGCTGGGAGCCTGATACTTAGGCTCCCCGTTAGGCTCCCCAGCGACCTTTCTGTGGATAACCCAGGCCGCTGACCTGCGCCCCGACCGCGACTCGAACGCGGGACCTACTGCTTAGGAGGCATTCCCGTAACATGCCCTGAAGTCGGCCGGCGTGTCCTGACGTACCGTTCCGCTGTAGTGATAATGGCTGGACGTGTCCTGGCGTTTCCCTGTGCCTGTGGTCGTTGGCTCCCCGTTTGGCTCCCCGCGATCTCGTTAGCGGCGCTAATGTTCGAATGCTTACGGCCTCAGTCCGACCTCCGCGCGAGTCCGGTCAGCGGCCCGATCCGATTGAGCCAGACCGTCCTTGTGGCGCGGCCTGCGGCGGCTGGGACATGTGCCGGTTGCCGAGAGCGTGGTGCGGGCCTAGGCTTAAGCTGTTCCTTGAATTAAGCCCAGCCTTAAGCCAGAGAGGGGACCGTGTGGCGTGGAGCGTCAAGGTCAGCGAGGAGTACGCCGCGTGGTTCACCGCCCTGATCAACGACGACCTGGCCTCCGCGGTCCAGGTCGCGCAGGCGGTCGCGGCACTGCGGGAGGAAGGTCCCGCGCTCGGCCGGCCGCTGGTGGACCGGATCCAGGGCAGCAGGCTCCATCACCTCAAGGAGCTGCGGCCCGGCTCGGCGGCCCGGTCCGAGATCCGGGTGCTCTTCGCGTTCGATCCCACCCGCTCGGCGCTGCTGCTCCTTGGCGGCGACAAGGCCGGGAACCGGAAGCGGTGGTACAAGGAGAACATCCTGATCGCCGAGCAGTTGTACCTGGACTACATCACGGAAGCAGAGGAATAGTCCGTCATGCCTAAGCGCACTCCCCTGGACTGGGAGGACCTCGAGCGCGAGCTGCATGCCGCCGGGGTCTCCCCCGAGGAAATCGAGGCCGGCGCGCGCCGGCTGCTCGCCCAGGCGCGCGGGCACCAGCTCGCCGGGACCCGCAAGCAGCTGGGCCTGGGCCAGAAACAGATCGCCGCCGCGATGGGGGTGAGCGTCGCCCGGGTGTCCCAGATCGAGCACGGCGAGGTCACCTCCTTCGAGGTCATCGCCCGCTACGTCGAGGCCCTCGGCGGACGGCTGGACCTCGTCGCTGATTTCGGCGACAGAACCGTCCGGCTCCCCGTCAGCGGCACCCCGACCGCCGCATGACAGCAACCGCGCGTGACAGCCACCGCCTCGCACGAGCAGGCTGAGCTGGCACTGGCTGTGACCCCGCCTTCCACCAGGAACTGCGCACACGGCAAGCTGATCACGGTCCGCGGCCATGCCAGCGTCGTAGACGTACAAGAGGCTATCGTTATAGTGGGTAGGTAGCTTGGTCGCCAGGGCGCCGCCCTGGGCGCTGGCGAACTGGGTAATCTGAATGCGGGTACTCATCGCTGTCGGATGACGAACGTCCGGATCTGCCGATTTGAGCGCGTTTCGTGGCCGCATACGTATTCATTGGTCAGCGCGCTCTCGCGTGGTGCAAGTCGCGCCCTGCACTTTACAGGATCACCCGTATAACGTTTTCGATCGGAACCAGTCGAGTATGCTTCAATAAAGCACAGAAGGATTAGGTGTAAAGATGAAATGCAATAAAAGGTTTCATGGGCAATAAAGGGAGCATTAAGCCACCTAACTGCCATATCTAGCAATGGGTTATGCGTATGAAATAAAGAGTAATCCAGGTGACTCATATGATCTTCTTCAGTTTTAGTTTCTACACAAGGGCTCGTGTGGGAAGGTCATGCTTTCTGGGGCCACCTAGGCCTTGCGTCGGGAGCAAGGTTGCTGATTCCCGATCTTTGGTCAGCTTGCTGCGGTCCCTGAGGTATGCCCCTGACGGCCTGATCAGCTTCGGGTAGAGTTTCATCCAGTGGCTCCCGTGTCATCTTGCAAGCTATGGTTTGGTCTGAGCCACTCATAGGAGACATGTCATGGCTGACGCAGATCCGAGGCGCCCGAGGATTCCTTGGTCCGAGGAGGCGTCGCTCTCTGGGAGGCTAAATCTAAACTCTCAGAGGCTGCCAGATCTGCCTGCCGAGATTGGCCAGCTCAGTGGTCTCCGGGAACTGAACCTGGGCGACAATCGGCTGACCGCACTGCCGCCGGAGATCGGCCAGCTCACTAATCTCCGGGCGCTGTTCCTTAGCGTTAACCAGCTGACCGCGCTTCCTCCCGAGATCGGTAAGCTAGCCAGCGTTCAGGTCATGGACCTCTCGGTCAATCGCCTAGTCACGCTACCACCTGAGATGATCCGGCTCGCCCATCTTCAGAGGCTGTACGTAGGCATGAATCACTTGGCCACGCTACCGCTGGAAGTTCCCCGGCTCACCGGCCTCGAAAGGCTCTACCTGGATCGTAATCAGCTGACGGCGCTACCACCGGAGATCGGCCAGCTCACCAACCTCAGAGAACTGAACCTGAGCGGCAACCAGCTGACGGCGCTACCACCGGAGATCGGCCAGCTCACCAACCTCAGAGAACTGAACCTGAGCGACAACCAGCTGACGGCGCTACCACCGGAGATCGGCCAGCTCACCAACCTCAGAGAACTGAACCTGAGCGACAACCAGCTGAGGGCTCTTCCTCGTCAACTTGCCGATCTCCTCGGCGCTGGGCTGGAACTACGGCTGCGCAACAATCCGCTCACAGAGCCGTTCCCTGAGCTGATCGCGCGGGGTCTAGATGCCGTTGCTATTTACCTGCGAAGCCTTGGTGATGCCGTTCCGCAGTATGACGCCAAGGTCTTGCTGGTCGGTGAGGGCAATGTCGGCAAGACGTCGCTCATCGCCGCGCTCGTCGGCGCCCCGTTCGTCCCGGGCCGTCCAACGACGCACGGGATCGAGATCCTGCCACTTACTGTGCGCCACCCGGATCTTGACGCGGCCATGACCGTGCGGGCCTGGGATTTCGGAGGCCAAGAAGTCTATCGGGTCACGCATCAGTTCTTTTTCAGTCGGCGCGCTCTATACATGGTGGTGTGGAACGCGCGGGAGGGCCATGAGCAGAACGAGGTGGAAGGGTGGCTCCGCCGGATCCGGCTGCGAGTGAGCCGGGAGGCCCGCATACTGGTGGTCGCGACCCACTGCGATGAGCGTCGCCCGGAGCTGGATTACCCGCACCTTGATAAGACGGTCCCCGGGCTGCTGGCTGGGCAGTATGAGGTCGACAATCTCTCCGGACGGGGGATTACAGCACTGCGGGAGGGTATTGCTACCGAGGCGGCGCGGCTGCCGGTGATGGGCCAGCTGATCAGCACCCGGTGGATCGCCGCACGCGATGAGATTCTCGCCCTCGCGGAAAATGAGCCGCAGATTCGCTACGAGCAATTTGTGGAGGTCTGTGAGCATCATTACGTCGATGGTGATGAGATCACCACGCTTGCCGAGCTGATGCACGACCTTGGGCAGGTTGTCTACTACGGCGACGACGAGGGCCTGCGGGATATTGTGGTCCTGAACCCGGAGTGGCTGACCAAGGCGATCAGCTACGTCCTGGAAGACGAGCCAACGAGGCAATCCGGTGGGGTGCTTGACCACGCCCGCCTAGCCGGGATTTGGGTCGACCGGCCCGGCGTCCCGGGCTACCCGACCCGCTACCATCCGTATTTCCTTCGGCTGATGGAAAAATTTGATGTTTCCTACCGGCTCGAAGACGATTCCCAGCGCAGCCTAGTCGCCCAGCTCGTCCCCCATGACCGCCCCAGCCTGCCCTGGGACATCCAAGGGCCACCACCTGCCGGAGTCCGAAGCATGGCCTTGGTCTGTCAGCTCAGCGAGCCCGCGCCAGGCCTTGTTGCCTGGCTGACCGTTCGCCATCATCGGGCCTCCACTGGAAAACATTGGCGCGGCGGAGTGTTCCTTCGCCACCCGATCGCTGAGTATGCATCCGAGGCGCTGATCGAGCTGCGAGCCCCAGAACAGCTAGGCGTATACGTCCGCGCCCCGTCCCCCGATTTCTTCTTCAACGTGCTGCGGGACAGCGTCGAGGAACTGATCACCCGTCGTTGGCCCGGCCTAACCTACCAGCTGCTCGTCCCATGTCCGAGCCGTCTCCCAGACGGGCACAACTGCCGTGCCCTGTTCCCGCTAGATGGTCTGCTACGTTACCGCGAGGGTGGCGGAACTCGCTATTTCTGCTTGCAGTGCAGCAGCGACCACGACGTATCCCAGCTTCTCACCGGATTCGCTCAGCCTGAACTGCCATTGCGGCGCGAACTGGAGCGGCTCCATCAGGAGATCGCTGCTGTGGGCAGCAGCGTCAATCACTTGGAGGGAGGGATCGACCGAATCGCGAGCTATTCGGCCGAGACCGCCGGATCGATGCGGCGCGTCCTGCGCGCTGTCAGCAGCGAAATTACTGACTGCCCACTACTGTTCAGCCTCGCTGAGCAGAGCTCATCTGGCACGCGGCGGCTGAGATTCGATCGGCGGCATTATCAGCTCACTCTATGGTGCGAACACCCTGGCTACTGGCATCCCTGGTCGCCCGCCAGCTACACCGTGAACCAGCCGAAGGAATGGCTAATCCGCGTCGGTCCATACGCAAATCTGATCCTTAAGGCCCTTAGGCTCGCCATGCCTCTTACTACACCCGTGGCAGACATGGTTCTTACCGACGAGCGACTCAAGAATGCCCAGCATCAGCTCGACCTTATGGCAGCCGTGATCGCGGAACTGCCCGGTAAGGTAGTCGCAGAAATATCCGAGTTGGCAGTCGAAGACCAGGGTCGTCCCGCTGGCGGCGGATCCGCGGGACAACTTACCCCTGCCGAGGGTGACTCAGCCCGGGCTCTGCGCATGCTGCTATTTGAGCTCGACCGCCCGCGGGCATTCGGTGCTCTGCGCCGTGTACAGGCCCCTTCCGGAGATTTTCTGTGGGTGTGCGCTGACCACTACTCCGAGTACGATCCCGGCTTGCCGGTCATTCTAGGATCTAAATCCTAGCATCCAGCTTATTTGGTCATGAAACTTTGTTTTATAGAGGATGGGCCGTTTTGTCATCGCTCACTCCGACATGGACAATTAACAGCAACAAGCAGCTCTACATGCAAATGCCATAACTAACCAGTCTGCGCTCCAGCGCCCTAACTGCGTGAAGCCGGGCGCCACGCAAGACCAGCGTGCACTGACGAAGCCGACAGTTTTCGCGCTGCCGGAAGTGTCCGGTCCGAGTGACGCGCATTCTTGCCTAATAGATCCGCGATATTGGCAGTTCGGGATTCCAGCCTCATACAAATGAGTAGTTGACCAGCTTGATAATTACGCATCACTAACCTGTACCGTGACCACACTCTTCTGCCGCTGGTGGGATTTCGTTGGCCCGTCGTCATGATGCTTTGGCCAGGACGAGAGTATGACCGCTGTTTCCTTCCGGGATGTAGCGGTTCCAGAGGGGCGTCAGCCGTGCTGCCTGCAGCCAATGCAGGTAGGTGGCGGTGTCGGCGTGGTCCCTGAACATGTCGGCACCGAGGTATGGCGCGGTGCCGGTCCACCGCCCGGCTCCGACGATAGCCAGGAAATACCCGCCCGGGCGAAGCCAGTCGCGGATACGCGGGAACAATGCCTGCTGGTCTGAGAGCGGAACATGGATCAGGGAGTAGAAGGCCGCCACGGCGTCGGCGCTTGCTGGCCTCAATT
>Ga0302324_100009004_pt1 | contig 20969 bp, 23 predicted proteins | sample Palsa_T0_1_FD_201949 | JGI IMG/M metagenome (GOLD analysis project Ga0302324, IMG submission 201949) | Peat permafrost microbial communities from Stordalen Mire near Abisko, Sweden - Palsa_T0_1 | ecosystem: Environmental > Terrestrial > Soil > Palsa > Peat permafrost | place: Sweden: Abisko...
ACCGGCAGCTTCGTCAATGATTCGTTTCCGCTGGGCCATAAGCTGCGCGATCGCTCGGCATTCAGCGCACCGGCGCAGCAATTGCGCGTTCCAATCGTGATCGTGGGCGGCGGCATGGCCGGCTTGAGTGCCGCGTGGCACCTCGACAAACGTGGCTTCCGCGATTTCGTGTTGCTTGAGATGGAGCAACAGGCGGGCGGCAATTCGCGCTGGGGCGAAAACGAGGTCTCGCGATTTCCGTGGGCGGCGCATTATGTTCCGGTTCCTGCGAAAGGCGAGTCGCTCGCGCGCGAACTCTTCGAGGAACTGGGCGTACTGCGCGACGGCAAGTGGGACGAGCGGGTGTTGTGCTTCGATCCGCAGGAGCGGCTGTTCATCAATGGCCACTGGCAGGAAGGCATCGAGCCTGAAGATGGCGCGACGCCCAGGGATCGCGCCCAATATCGGCGATTTATGGAAAGGATTCGCGAGTTTCGCGCGACCGGGCAATTCACGGTTCCGATGGAGAAGGGCGCGAAGCCATCGGTGTTGGATCGTATATCGATGACAGATTGGCTCTCGCAACAGGGCTTCGATTCGGCGCCGCTCCGCTGGTACATCAACTACGCCTGCCGCGACGATTACGGCGCGCCGGCAAAAGACACGTCGGCCTGGGCTGGGATTCAATACTTCGCGTCGCGCGAGCCGGAGGAGAAGGGGCCGCTGACATGGCCCGAAGGCAACGGATGGATTGCGGCGCGGCTGATCGAGAAATTGAGGGGTTACCTGCGGACTGGTGGGGTGGTGTATGGTGTGGTGCGCGATGGCAACAAAATTCGCGTTTTGACAGAACGAACCCAATACGTCGCGGACGCCGCGATCTGGGCCGCGCCGACATTTCTTGCGTCGTATGTAATTGAGGGCGCCCCGCGCGCGGAGGAATTTCAATATTCGCCGTGGATGACGGCTAACTTGACGCTGGATCGGATTCCCGATCAGAAGAATGCCGAGCCCGCGTGGGACAACGTGATCTACGATTCGCCGGCGCTGGGATATGTGAACGCGACGCACATGAGCCTGGCGACGCACGTGGATCGGACGGTGTGGACGTATTACTGGTCTTTGGCGGAATACACGCCTGAAGCCGCGCGGCGATTGTTGCTCGCGCGCGATTGGAATTACTGGAAAGAGGCGATCTTGAACGACCTGGCGCGCGCGCATCCCGATATCCGCCAATGCGTGGGGCACATCGATATTATGCGCATCGGTCACGCGATGGCGCGGCCGTCGCCCGCGTTCCTGTTCTCCGCAGCGAGGGAGCGATGGTTGAGGCCCCAGGGCAACATCTTTTTCGCGAACTCCGACTTGAGCGGATTCTCGATTTTTGAAGAAGCGCAGTACCGGGGCGTGGAGGCGGCGAAGGGAGCTCTGCGGGTGGTCGGAGGAGCGTGAGCATGCCCCGGGCGGGTGGCGCATCAGGGGTAATTTTGTGTTTGGCCGCGTATTTTTTCGGGATGGCGGCCAGCTCGGCGATTTCGCGTGCAAGCGGCATTCACAAGAACAGAGTACACTCCGCGTGGAACAGCGATGTCGGTGAAATCACGTAAATTGCTGTCGGAGTAGCCGAAAGAGTCTTGGAAAGCGAGGGATTCAACGGCTGGCTTTCGTCGCTCATATCCTTATCATCGCTCATTTGTTTGGGTTTGAGAAAAGGCGCCGGTCAGCATACGGTAGAGTGGGGGAGTGAACGTGTACCCCATCCTGATTGGGCTGGCGTTGGTGACGCTGGTGGGCACGCTGGCGGGAATCTGGCTGGCGGAAACTCCCCAGCTTGCCGAGCGCGTGCTTCCGTTCAGCGGGGGGCTGCTGGTGGGGATTGCGCTGTTCTGGATTCTCCCCGAGATCGCGGAATCGTATGGCTGGAAGCAAGGATGCGCGGGCTTGGTGGCAGGGTTCGGATTGCTGTGGCTGGTGGATCGTTACGTGCATCCGGTCTGTCCGGCTTGCTCGCACACGCACGATCATAGCGGCTGCAGCGACAGCCTGCACGGGTTCGCAGCACCCTTGTTAATCGCGGCGGGGGTACATAATCTGTTCGACGGCTGGAGCCTGGCGGCATCGCAGGAGGCTGGGTTCGAACGGCTGCGCTTCGCGTTTTTGGCGGGAATTGGTTTTCACAAATTGCCCGAAGGCCTGGCACTGGGGGCGCTGTTGCTGGCCGCGTTCGGTACGCCGTGGAAAGCGCTGCTGGGAGCGGCGGGAGCGCAGTCGATGATGCTGCTGGGCGGAGCGCTGGCATTGGCAGTGGGTCCACATCTGAGCAAGGACTGGACGGCGCTGCTGCTATCGCTGGCCGCAGGCGCGTTCGTTTATCTCGGTTATCACGCCATCGACAGCCAGTATCAGCGTCGGCGCGGGGCGCTTCCGGTGGTTTCGGCATTGACGGGCGCGGTGGGCGCGGCAGCGTTAAAGCTCGGGATTGGCGGTTAGGTTGGAATAGGCGGGCGGCGCTGGTGCCAATCGGTGCGCTCCTGGAACGTTCTTCCGATCGCCAGCAGCATGTTTTCAGAGAAGGGCGAGCCCACCAGTTGCAGTCCCATGGGCATGCCATTCGCGAAACCACAGGGAATTGAAAGGGCCGGGAGTCCAGCGAGGTTGCCCGCGGGAATCAACGCGCCGAATCCGGCCACGGAAGGCGTGGGGCGGTCGGCCGAGCGGCGATCCAGCGGCTGGGTGATTTTCGGGGCCGGTTCGAAACGCGTGGGCGCGATGAGCACATCCACGGTGGAAAGAAGGTCGCGAAACGCTTCCTGAATGAGCGAGCGGATGCGCATGGCCTTGAGGTAATCCTTAGCCGGAATTTCAAGGCCGGCTTTGAGGCCGGCGATCTGGTGCTGATCGGCGAGCTGATCCACTTTGCCGCTCTTGATCAGCGGTTCAAAGACGGCGGAACCTTCAGTGGATATGATGGCGCCGATGACGGGCCCATAGGGGAACTCGGGCAGCTTGGTCTGGGTGAGGCGGACGCCCAGGGATCGGATGGTGTCGAGAGCTTTGGCGTAGTCGGCGCGCGCGGCGGGATCCACTCCATCGCTGAAGTCGGCGGGCTCGAAGCCGATGGTGACGTCCTTGAGATCGCGCGAGAACTGCGGCGTGTAATAGAAGCTCTTATGGGCGGAAGACGGATCGTCGGGATCGGCGCCGGCGATGGCTTCGAGCACCAGTCCGCAATCTTCGGCGGAGCGGCAGATGGGTCCGATTTTATCGAGCGTCCAGGAGAGCGCCATCGCCCCATTGCGAGAGACCAATCCATAGGTCGGACGCAATCCGGTGACGCCGCAGAATGCGCTGGGCGTGAGAATGGAGCCGGAGGTTTCCGAACCGAGCGCGTAGGTGACCAGTCCCGCGGCAACCGCGATCGCCGAGCCGCTGGAAGAGCCGCCGGACCAGCGCGTGGTGTCCCACGGATTCAAACCCGGGCCAGTGAGAGAGGCACTGGCGTAACGGTAGCTGGGGCCGCCGGCGAGTTCCACCATCGCGAGTTTGCCGGTGAGCACGCCGCCATGCTTCTGAATGTGTTTGAGCGCGCCGGCGGTATAGTCGAACACCTGTCCGGCATAAGGTTGCGCGCCCCAGGTGGTAGGATGCTTGGCGAATGAAAGCAGATCCTTGGCGCCGAACGGAATGCCTTGCAGCGGCCCGCGCAGACGCTCGCGCTTGATGTCGCCATCCACGTCCTTGGCGTCGCGCAGAGCCGTTTTGCGTAGCGAAAGCGCCAGAGCGTTGTAGCGGGGACCGATGGCTTCCAGGCGATCGCAAAAAGCGCGCGCCAGCTCGTGCGCGGAAAACTCCTTCTTCGTGAGTTTCTGATTGATTTCGGTGATGCCGGCGAAGAAGATGTCGTCCGAGATGGAGGGCATGGATGCGCCTAGGGTTTGAACGTTGTGGCGGGCTCGGTGGACATGGGCAGCGGGAATTTGTCGAGCTGACCGGCGCCGTCGCGGAGCTGAGCTTCGGAGGCTTTCAGTTCTTCATCGGCGTTGGCGGGCAACGGCTGGGCGTTGGGTTGTGCTTGGGGCCGGCCCAATAAAACCGCGGACGTGGCAAGCGTGGCGGCGAGTTCACGGCGAGTGAACTTACTCATAGACATTAGTGTAGAGCACCTAGGAGACCGGAGCGAGGGCTTCGATGGCGGCCTTCTCCATGACCGAGCGAGGAGCCGTGGCGCCGGTCCAGATTTCGAATTGCCGGGTGGCTTGTTCGAGGAACATCTGGAGCCCGGAGATGACTGTTAAACCTTGCGATGAGGCGTGGCGGAGCAGCGTGGTTTCGAGCGGATTGTAGACCATGTCGAAGACCAGCGAGGCGGGGATGTCGCCGGGAAAGAAGCAGGCGTCGGAATGCGGGAACATGCCGACCGGCGTGGCGTGAACCAAGGCGTCGAACTTGCGGCCGTTCATGTTTTCGCGCAGCAGCGATTCGGCGCCGCAGGCGCGGGCGAGAGACCGCACGCGGTCCGGATTACGCCCGACGATGGAGACTTTGGCGCCGCTGCCGATCAGCGCGTACGCCGCGCTGCGAGCCGCGCCGCCGTTGCCAACCACCAAAACGGACGACTTGGAAAGGCGCAACTTGCGCGACAAAGGCACCGTGACGGCGTCGGCGTCGGTATTGGCGCCGCGCCACTTTCCGGCCTTTTTCCAGACCGTGTTGACGGCGCCGATGCGGCGGGCGAGCGGATCCACCACGTCGAGATAACGCAGGATGCGCTGCTTGTGAGGGATGGTCACGCTGAATCCGGCGATGGGCAGCGATTCGGCGAGCATAAAAAAATCCTTCAATTGCGCGGGCTGGACCAGAAAGGGAAGGTAAACCGCATCCAGGCGATGCGATTGAAACGCGCGATTGTGCACGGCTGGAGAGATGGAGTGCCGCACCGGATCGGCGATGACGCCGTAGATCTTGGCGGCACGGGAGAATTTTTCGGCGCGGTAGAGATGGCGCAGCACGCGAGCGCTCACTTGACCGGATGCGGTGGCATCGGAAGCATTGGGCGCGGCGTAAGTGAACATACCGCCCCAGGCGGGGCCCAGGACACGGGTGGCGAATCCGGTCTCACCCATGGCGAGGACAACCAGAGGCGTGCGGGGGTGGGATTTGGTGAGGGCGAGAATGCGCGAATTGTCGGACGGCTTGCGCGCGGTGGTGACGATCTTGTAGCCGTCGGCGGGGATACGCAGCATGCGGCGCACAATGGATTCGGGCGAAGGCGTGCCGTCGTAGTTGTGATAGGAAAGCAGTAGTTGGCCTTTTCCGCGGAGGACTTCCAAACGAGGGATGGCATTCTCGGCGCTTTCAATTTCGACGTCCACGGCGCGAGCGCCAGCGTCGAGCGCGGCGTCGAGGATGCGGATTTGATCTTCCACGCTGCCGTTGAATTTTCCCTGATTCTGATGCCGGCGGCAGGTGGCCAGAATGCAGCATTCCGGATGCGCGGCGAGAAACTTGCGGATGAGGGCTACGCCCTGTTCGGGCGCGGGCAAATAATCGAGACGGAACTCGAAAAAGCATTCGCCGGCGTTGGCTTCGCGGCGCGCGTGTTCCAGCAACTTGGCCGGGTCTGGAAAGCCCATGGCAATGCAGATCCGAGGTAACGAGGTTGGACGCGGCATGAGCGCAAGCGGCGGAAACAGCATAACACAGGCCGGTGGCTGGGTTTGGGTAGTGTCCTATCGGGACACTACCTGGGATTGGGATTAGGGAATGGAGGAAGCTCAATTCGACTTGCGGCGTTTGGCGGTGGTTCCGACCGTGAGGCCCATCTCGCGCAGGCGAGCCTTGGCCTTGGCGGCGATATCGGGGTCGAGGTCGATATAGCGCGAGTAGACGTCGCGAAACTCGCGGGCGGCGGCGTCATTGCGTCCCAGGCCCATCAGGCACATGCCCTTCATGTAATGCGCGTCGGGGGTCCGGCGGTTGTCGGAATACTTTTCGAGCACGGCGTCGAAGTTCTGCATCGCGTCGTTGTAGTCTTGTTTCCGGTAGTAAATGTCGGCCAGATAATACTGCGCGTCGGGAGCAAAATTCGTGTTGCCGAAATATTTCAGGTAGTCGGTGAACTCCTGGATGGCGATGTCGTTCTTGCCCGCCTGATAATCGCGGAACGCGTTGGTGTAAGTGCTCTCGGCTTGCATTCCGGCCGGCGGACCGCTGGCCGCCTGGGTAGCATTTGGATCGCCGGGAGCCGCACCGGGACCTCCTACCGAGGGCGGTGGCGCGGCAGGCGCGCTGCGGGTGGTATTGATGAGGTTCTGAAGATCGGCCATTTTCGCGTCGAGCTTGCTCATCCGGGTGTTCATATCGAGCACCGATTCGCGGACGGCGCGGAAGTCTTCCGACATTTGATCCAGCTTCTGGCCGACGTTGGCAACCGGGCCGTTGAGACTCTGCTCCTGCTGTTTCATGGCTTCATTGAAACGATTCTCCATGACCGCCACGGCCGTGTTGGTGCGGTTGGCGCTATCGAGGGTTTGCTGCGTGAGAGTCTGAATGGCAGCGACCTTTTGATCGAGGGTGCTTTGCAGATTCCGCACCTGGTCCTGCAGCATGGCAACGTCACGCTGCAGCTCCATGATCTCCTTGCTCGCGCCGAAGGCGAACGGTGACAGCGCGAAAAACAGGATGGCGACACGAGACAAACTCATAAAAACTCCTCTGTGCCGCGAGGCGCGGCGAAAGCGCCCCGCGGTTGATTTACTCCACTTATTGGCCGGCCGACAGATGCGCGCGGCGATTCTTTTGCCAGCAATCCTCGCTCGCTTCGGTGCACTGCGGACGCTCCTTGCCGTAACTGATGGTCTTCAGGCGATCCGCGGGGACGCCCAATTGCACCAGGAAATCCTTGGCTGCGGTAGCGCGACGATCGCCCAGCGCCAGGTTATACTCGGCGGAGCCGCGCTCGTCGCAATGCCCTTCCACCACTACCGAGAAGTTGGGATCCTGCTGGAAGATCTGCTTGAGCAACGCGGCATCGCGCGTGAGAGCGTCGCGGCCATCGCCGCGGATCTCGCTCATGTCGTAATCGAAGTACGCATCCTGGGCCTGCTGCTGCAGCAAGTCGGCACTCGAAAGATGCGGCACGGAAGGCGGCGGCGGCGGTGGAGCGGTGCTCACTGTCACCGTGACGGAACGCGAGTCCATCCCACCGGGTCCGCGCGCGGTCAGCGCGTAGCTGGTGCTGGTCCTGGGGAAAACCTGACGCATTCCCTGACTTTGAACCGCGCCGACGCCGTGATCGATGGTCATATCGGTGGCGCCACTGATGGACCAACGCAACGTGGAGGCTTGGCCAGGCTCGATGGTGGACGGTTCAGCTGTAAAGCTCGCGATCACGGGCGCCGCCGTAGATGGCGGAGCGGTTGTCGCGGGCGCCGGAGGCGGTGGAGGTGGCGGCGGTGGAGCTTTCTTCGCGCAACCCACCGCGAACAACAGCAGCGCGACGAACGTCACCGCGCCGAGTTTGGAAGCGTGCAGTCTGGAACTATCTCTCATCCTGGGAATCTCCTCTTGGTGGATCTCTTTTTTATTGTTGTGTTGACTTACTCCAAACAGGTTTTTCATTATTCCCTTGCGTGGTAAGCTGCTGCACCTGGCTGCCGTCGGCCAGCATGGTGTAAAGCTGCGTGTTTCTTCCGCGCTTGGACGAGAACACCAGATGCACGCCATCGGGAGCCCAGCTCGGATTTTCGTTTCGTCCCGATCCATGGGTCAGTTGCACGACGTCGCGGCTGGCGACATCCATCACGAAGATATTGAAATTTCCCGGTTCAAATCCGCGGGTCCACGAAAACGCGATGTGCTGGCCGTCCGGGTTCCACGCGGGATTCACGGCGTCACCCTCACCGGTAGTCAACCGCGACACATCCGTTCCATCAATACTCATTCTATATACTTGCGGAGTACCGCCGCGACCGGAGACGAAGACCATGTCCTGGCCGGTCTTGGGATTTACTTTCGGCTCCACTTCGAGCGATGCGGAATGCGTGATGCGGTGCAGGTCGGCGCCGTCGAGATCGGTTTCGTAAATCTGCGAGAACCCTCCGTTGGCGGTGGAGTAAATGAGTAAGTGGCGGCTGTCGGGCAGAAAATCGGAGGCGGCGTTCATGGAAGCTTGCTGGTTGTAGTAGACCAGCTTTCGTCCGGTCTCAAGCGAGTGCACATAGATCTGCGGCTGTCCGAGATTCTGCGCCTGCTTGCTGAATTGTGCCGAGTTCGCATTCCTGGAAGAGGCGAGCACGGGGTAAGTGGTAAAGGCGATCTTCGTGCCGTCCGAAGAAACGGCCGGAAACGTGGTGATGGACCCGTAGTTGGTGAACTGCTTCTGATCGGAGCCATCGTAATTCATCGACCAGATTTCCTTGTGACCGCTGCGGTCGGAGACGAAATAGATGCGAGTGCCGATGAGGCTGGTGGCGCCGAACTGCTTCAGGATGTCGGCGGCGAATTCCTGCGCGACTTTGCGGGCACCGGCTTCATCCAGCGAACCGAGGTAGATCTTGCCGATTAGTTGCGCGGAGCTTGGGTTGGATTGGCGAACATCGAAGAGCCATCCATAAAGAACGATCTGGTTGTTCTGAGTCGCGGTGTAGCCGAAAGCGAGGTAGTTGGCGTTGGGCGGCGGCCCGGACCAATCGGCGAAGGAAGGACCGCCCTGCCGGAAGTCCGACGGCTGCTGCGGAACCTGAACCGGGTAGAGTGTCTTCGCGATCATCTTCAACTGGCCGGAGCCTTGCAGATCGTTGAAGAGGGTGCTGTTGAAGGCTCCCATGAACTTTTGCGAGTCGCCGGCGCCGCGGAAATCGGGGACCGCGATAGTGGGCTTTTCACCGGTCTTGACGATCTTACTGCTGATTTGAGCGTGGCCGAAGCCGCAGACGCCGAGAACGAGGCTGCCGAGTAAAATAATTCGTTTCATTGCTGTAATTGAAATTGGAGTTCTACGTGAGTAGAGCTACCGGAATAGTTGGGCGGAAGCGGAGGAAACTGACCCGCATCCATAACGGCGCGAAGGGCGGAATAATCCAACGTGCTGTTGCCGCTGCGTTGGGAAATCTGTGGGTTCTTCACGGAACCGTCGCGCAAAATATCGAAGGTAATCACGGCCATCGGGAGGTGCAAACCAGCCAGGCCGGTGGTCTGCCATTTTTCCGTGATGCGCTGGACCACCAAGTCCGCATAAGCGCCAAACTGGTTTCCGAACGCGCTGTTGGGTCCAACGCCCACGCCGCCCGAGCCAGGTTTTTGGAACATCGGCGAAACCGCGGCCGGCGCGTCTCTGCTAAACACTTGATTGGGCGCGGGCGGTTGCGGACGGTAGCGCTGCAACGACTCAGGCCGGGGTTGGTGTTTGGCAAGGCGGCTCTTGAGCGGAATGGCATCGTCGGGAACCTTAATCTGTTTCTTCGGTTCGGGCTTAGGCGCTTGCGGCACCTGCGATTCGGTGTCGTTCGCAACCGGATTCACGATGCCGGCGCGCGCGGGGAGCGGAATGCTCTTCACCGAATTGATGGCGACAGCTGTTCCCGAGCTGGTGTTGGTCGATCCCCATACTTCATGCGAATGCTGGAAGCTGATGGTGGAAATGATTAATGCTCCGGCGACGACGGCGTGCAGGAGCACGGATTGAACGAAGGGGCCGCCGAGCGATTCGCGCTGATCGAGTATATCGGCGTGCTGATCCATAATTCCCTTTATCTATGCCGGGTAGACTGCTTATCGGTCTGATCTTCCGGTTGTGTTACGGCATTCACCGCCAGTTTGGCTTCGCCGAGCGTGGCAATCACTTGCGCGACCTGGTCCCAGGGGGTGCGGCGGTCGGCGCGCACGTAGACCGAAGACGCGTTGCGGTAGCGTTTGTGAATCTCGTCGGCCAACAGGTTGATGTTCACTGGCTTTTCGTTCAAATACGATGTGCCTTCGCGCGAAATGGAAACCACCGGCAAATCCTGCACGTTTTCCTTGGCCGGCTTCACCTTGGGAACTTCCACTTGCAGTCCGAACTCCATGACGTGGGCGGTAAGCATGAAGATGATCAGCAGCACCAGAACGACATCGACTAATGGCACGATGTTGATCTCGGCGAGCGAAGGCGTCTCGCGGGAACGGCCGCGCCGGAGTCCACTGGAACTATTGAGTGAGAAGGCCATTGTGATGGTTAAAACTCATCGCTCCAAAGTGCGCTCGGTGAGGTTCAGAAACTCGAGCTGAAAGTCTTCCATGCGCGCGCCGAATTCCTTGATGGCGCTGCCGAAGATGTTGTAGAAAATGGCCGCGGGGATCGCGACAAACAGACCCATCGCGGTGGTGATGAGGGCTTCGGAGATGCCAGGCGCGACGGCCCGGAGGCTGGCTGAGCCGGCGGTGCCGAGCTGCTGGAACGCATCGATAATACCCCAGACCGTTCCGAAAAGACCGATGAATGGCGATACCGTGGCGGCGGTGGCGAGCAGGGGCATGTTGCGCTCCAGCCGCGTGAGCTCTTCGCTCATTCCGAGCTGCAGCGTGCGTTCGAGCGATAGCGGATTGGTAACGCTGCCGCGCGATTTCATCTGGCGCGAGACTTCGCTGTAGCCAAAATCGAAAACCACCACCAAGGGAGAGCGCCTGAACTGTTCGCTGGCGGCGGCGATGGTGTCGAGCGCGGGAGCCTTGCGGAAGGCGCGCAGGAATGAGCGATTAGACGATCGCGCGCGCCGGAACGATGCCCACTTCGACAGGATCACGGCCCAAGAGATCAGCGAGAACAAAATCAAAATGGCCAATACTGCCTTTGGCAGCGGACCCATGGTTTGCACCAGGTCCCAAGTATTCAACTGTAAGAACAGTCCGCCCACCGTCGAAAGTATCAACCCAGCTCCTTCCGGACATAACCATGATATCGCGCGGTCACGTTGTTTGAGCGCCTAAAAAACATGATGATATGGTTCTGTTTTACAGTATGACGCAAATCCGCCGCCCGTGGACAAGTCCACAGATCGTTAGACGGAGTGAAACCTCGTATAATTTCATCGAGTGTTGCTCGAACTGGTGGTGGAGAACTACGCCGTGGTGGAGCGCGTCCGGGTGCGGTTTCACGCCGGGCTGAATCTGCTGACGGGCGAAACCGGGAGCGGCAAATCCATTGTGGTGGATGCACTTGGGCTGATTTTGGGCGGCCGGGCGTCGGCCGACATGGTGCGATCGGATACAGAACGCGCGCGCGTGGCCGCCATCTTTGAAGCGCCCGGAGAGCCGGTTTTGCTGGAGTTGCTGGATCTGGCGGGCGCACCGGTGGAGGATGGCGAGCTGCTGATCGAGCGCGAGATTCTGGCCGGCGGAAAGTCGCGGGCGTTTCTCGGAAACCGTCCTGTAACGGTGGCGCTGCTGCGGGAGATCGCGCCGTTTTTAGGCGATATTCACGGTCAGCACGAGCAGCAGGAACTTTTTTCGAGCGCGGCGCAATTGCAATCACTGGATGAGTTCGCGAGCCTTGGGAACCAGCGCAGCGAAGTTTCGAATCTGTTCCGGCGGTGGAAAGCTATCGAAAGCGATCTCGAAGAGCTGAACCGGTCGGAACAAGAAAAGCTGCGGATGGCCGATCTGTGGAGTTTCCAGCGCCAGGAGATTGACGCGGCGGCCTTGCGGCCTGGCGAAGACGCGCAACTGGAGCAAGAGCGCGCGGTGCTGCGCAATGTCGCCAAGCTCCAGGAGAATGCGAACTCGGCGTACAACGCTTTGTACGAAGCCGAGGAGAGCGTTTCATCGCAGCTTCGAACGGCGCTGCGGAAGCTGGAGGATCTGGCGAAGATCGATGGGAGCTTGCAACGCGTAGCGGAGACGCTCGGGAGCGCGGCTATCGGAGTGGACGAAGCATCGGATGCGATTCGCGATTATCTGGACAAACTGGAGGCTGACCCCAAGCGGCTGGACGAAGTGGAAGCGCGGCTGGCGCTGATCGAGCGGTTGAAGCGCAAGTACGGATCGAGTCTGGAGGACGTGCTGGTCTTTTTGGACGATGTCCGATCAAAGATGGAGGCGATTGAAACAGCGGGCGAACGCAAAGCCAGGCTGGAACAGGCGCTGGCGGAATCGAGCGCGGCCTATGCGCGATGCGCGGGGGCGTTGACCAAGGCGCGCCAGGCGGCCGCTGAAAAGCTGGCGAAGAAAGTTGAGCCGGAGCTGGATGCGTTGGCGCTGGAGAGCGCGGTATTTCGCATCGAGGTGCGCGAGGCGGCGTGGTCGGAAGATGGCGCGGATCGCGTGGAGTTTCTGATTTCGGCCAACGCCGGCGAGGAGCCGCGGGCGCTAGACAAAGTGGCATCGGGCGGCGAGCTTTCGAGGATCGCGCTGGCGTTGAAGACGTCTTTGGGTCAAGCCGGGAAGTCGAAGGGCGTTCCCCGGACGTTGGTGTTCGATGAGATCGACAGTGGGATCGGCGGCGGCGTGGCGGAAGCCGTGGGGCGCCGGCTGAAGAAGCTGGCGGCTGCGAATCAGGTGTTGTGCGTCACGCATCTCGCGCAAGTGGCGGGATTCGCGGATCATCATTACTCGGTGGAGAAGCGCGAAGTGAAGGGACGAACCGTGGCCGAGATCGAAGAGCTGACGGGCGAAGCGCGGACTCGCGAAATCGGGCGCATGCTGTCCGGCCAGAAGGTGACGGCGGAAGCGCTAAAGCACGCCGAGCAATTGATCCGGCTGGGCGCGGCGAGGCCGTGAGATTCCGCAGTTCGGAGTGGCTGCTGACGGCTTACTTCGCGTATGTCGCATTGATCTCGCCGGCGTTTCCCCTGCCCGTGAGATTCTCGCCGGTTCTGGTGGCAATCCTCGTTCCGGCTCTATTTTTCGCGCTTGCCTGCGCACGCTATCCAGCGTTTGACATCGCGCGCGATTGGATTCCACCCGCGCTGCTCCTGGTGGCGTATCGCGAGATGGATTGGTTCTCCGCGCTGCCGCGCAACTTTGAGGAGCAGCTGCGTTGGGTGCAATGGGACCGGGCGATTTTGTACCAGGGCCGATTGCAGCGCGCGATTGAAGCGCTGGGCGCCCTGCTGCCGGGTTATCTGGAACTCTGCTACCTGCTGGTGTATGCCGTCGCGCCGTTCGTGGTAGCGATTCTGTATTTCGAACATCGGCGGGAGCGGGTGAACGGCGCTTTGTTCCTGTACTTGCTGGGTACGCTGCTGGCCTATGCGTTGTTTCCGTATTTTCCGTCGGATCCGCCGCGCGTGGCATTCGGAGGAAGCGATACCCCGAACATCGGCACAGGGTTGCGCCAACTGAATCTATGGATCGTCGGCGATTACGGGATTCACTCGAGCGTGTTTCCGAGCGCGCACGTCTCGTCCGCATTTTCGGCGGCATGGGCGCTGTTCGCCTATCTTCCGGAGCGCAGAAGAATCGGCTGGGGAGTGTTGGTCTACGCGGCGAGCGTTGGGCTAGCGACCATCTATGGCCGCTACCACTACGCAGCGGATGTGGCGGCGGGAATGGCGATCAGCCTGGTCCCCGCAGCTACGATTCTTCTTGCTCGCCGGCTTCGCCTTCGCGGCCTTCTTGAACTGCCTTGAGACGTTCTTCGCGGCGTCTGGCGCGTTCGGCGGCGCGTTTGACGAGCTCGGTACCCATGAGCTCGATCTTGGCGAGTTCGGCGCCGTCACCCTTGCGCCAGCCCAGGCGGACGATGCGCGTATAGCCGCCGTTGCGCTGCCCGAACTTGGTTCCGAGCTTGTCGAACAGCTTCTTCACCGAGGCTGGGGTGCGCAGGAAAGCAGCGGCCTGGCGGCGCGAATGCAAGGTGTCGTCCTTGGCCAGGGTAATCATCTTCTCAACCAAGGGTCGAATGGCCTTGGCCTTGGGAACGGTGGTGATGGCGAAATCGTTCTCGATGACGCTGGTTACCAGGCCGCGCAGCAGCGAATTGCGGGCCGCGATGTTGCGCCCGAGTTTGTATCCGGCCTTTCCGTGGCGCATGGTTATTCCGCAGCCTCGTCTAAATCGCCCAGCTCATCGCCCACGCCTCCGAAGTGCGGGAGCGAGGCGGGCGGAGCAACCAAACGGCCCTGCGCGTCGAATTTCATTCCGAAAGTGAGACCCAGGTTCGAGAGGATTTCCTTGATTTCGTTGAGCGATTTACGTCCGAAGTTCTTGGTGCGCAGCATCTCGGCTTCGGTCTTCTGCACCAGATCGCCGATGGTCTGAATGTTGGCGTTTTTCAGACAGTTGTAGGAGCGCACGCTCAACTCCAGCTCCTCGACGGACCGGTTGAGCACTTCGTTCATCTGGCCGACGCCGCGCTCGGCGGGCTCTTCGGCGGTTTCGGGCAGCTCTTCGAAATTGATGAAGATCGCCATGTGATCCTTGAGGAGCTTGGCGGCTTGGCCGATGGCGTCCTGCGGAGAAATGGCTCCGTTGGTCCAGACTTCGAGGGTGAGCTTGTCGTAATCGGTCATCTGACCCAAGCGGGCCGCTTCCACCGAGAAGTTGACCTTGCGCACGGGCGAATGCACCGAATCGATCGGGATGTAGCCCAGGGCCAGATCTTCGTCGTAATTGCGATCGGCGGCGACATAGCCGCGGCCGGTCTTGAGCCTCATCTCGATGCTCAGTTTGCCGCCCTCGCCCACGGTGGCGATGGGCAGGTTGCGATCCAGCACTTCGACATCGGCGTCGGTCTCGATCTGGCCGCTCAACACCTGGCCGGGCCGGTCCACGCGCAGGCGCGCGATGCGGATTCCTTCACCGCTCATCTTGAAAGGCACCTGCTTGAGGTTGAGGATGATGTCGGTGGCGTCTTCCACCACGCCGGGGATGGGGCTGAATTCGTGAGCCACGCCTTCGATGCGAATGGAGGTGATAGCGGCGCCTTCGATGGAGCTAAGCAGCACGCGGCGCAAACCGGTGCCGATGGTGGCGCCGAATCCGCGTTCGAAAGGCTGGGCGGTGAACATTCCGTAGCGCTCGGTGAGCGTTTCGGTATTGGCGATTAATCGCTTGGGCTTCTGAAAACCTTTAAACATGGTGCAGTTTTCCTTTTTTGACTACTTCGAATCCAATTCGTCTACTTCGAATACAACTCGACGATCAACTGCTCGTTGAGCTGGATCTGGACGAGTTCTTCTCGTTTGGGCTGAGCGATCACGCGGCTCTTGAGATTATCGCGGTCGACTTCGAGCCAGTTGGGCGAAGGCGCATGCGCGGTGGCATCGCGGGCAGCCAGAATAGTGAGATTGTTCTTACTTTTTTCGCGTACTTCGATGACGTCGTTTACATTGACCTCGAACGAGGGGATGTTGACCTTGCGGCCGTTGACCTGCAGATGGCCATGCCGGACCAACTGGCGGGCCTGGCTGCGGCTGGTGCCGAAGCCCATGCGATAAACCACGTTGTCCAGGCGGCGCTCCAGCGAGTTGAGCATGTTGTCGCCGGTGACGCCCTTGGTGCGGAAGGCGCGCTCAAACAGATTGCGGAATTGGCCTTCCATCAAGCCGTAGTAGCGGCGGGCCTTTTGCTTCTCCCGCAACTGGAGGCCATAGCCGACAATTTTCGGTTTACGATCCTTGCCGTGCTGGCCGGGCGGGAAGTTGCGCTTTTCGATGGCGCACTTTTCGGTGTGGCAGCGCTCGCCTTTCAGGAACAGTTTCATGCCCTCGCGCCGGCAGAGCCGGCAAACGGGGCCATTGTATCTTGCCATGCTTCGTTAAACCTTTCTCTGCGCTACGCGCAGATGCTTCCAAGGTGCAGTTTACGGCTCGCGCTTTTAAAGCCACGAAGCCTTCGTCCTGCTTCCTACGCTCACAAAAGCGTTCACATGAGTGTGAACGCGGCACGCACGAGTGCGTGCGCCACAAAAACAATCAGACGCGGCGCTTCTTGGGCGGCCGGCAGCCGTTGTGCGGGATCGGCGTTCGATCCTTGATCGACTTAACTTCAATTCCTACCGTAGCCAGAGCGCGGACGGCCGATTCGCGCCCGGCGCCGGGTCCCGATACTCGCACTTCCACCGAGCGGAGCCCATATTCCTTGGCTTTATTGGCGGCCGTGAGCGACGCCTGCTGCGCGGCAAAGGGAGTGCCCTTGCGCGAGCCTCGAAATCCGAGCGAGCCGGAACTCGACCAGGCCAGAACGTTGCCGACCAGATCGGTAAAGGTGACGATGGTGTTGTTGAACGAAGCCTGCACATGCACCAGGCCGTTGGACACCACCTTCTTTTCTTTCTTCTTGAAAGTCTTCTTCTTGGTAGTTTTTGCAGGGGCTTTAGCCATCTTTTGTCCTTAGGTCTTGCCGGTCGCTTTCTTCTTGTTGGCGACGGTTCCGCGGCGCGGGCCCTTGCGGGTGCGGGCGTTGGTATGGGTTCGCTGGCCGCGCACGGGCAGGCCGCGGCGATGGCGCAAGCCGCGATAGGAACCCATCTCGATCAGGCGCTTGATATTCAGCGAGAGTTCCTTGCGGAGATCGCCTTCCACCGAGCCTTCGTTTTCGATCAGCGTACGGACGCGGTTGATTTCGTCCTCGCCCAGGTCGGCAATCTTCTTGGTCGGATCCACGCTGGCCCGATGAAGGAGAGATAGCGCCCGGGTCCGCCCGATGCCGTAGATATAGGTCAGACCGATATCGGCCCGCTTCTTGTTTGGCAAATCCACGCCTGCGATACGCGCCATAGTTGTATTTTTTGGCTCCTTACCTTAACCCTGCCGCTGCTTATGCTTCGGATTGGTGCAGATGACGCGCACCACGCCCTCGCGGTGGATCACCTTGCATTTGTCGCACATCTTTTTGACGGACGCTCGAACTTTCATTTTTACTCCCTTGCGTCGCCAAGAGTGGCGACGCGGCACGCTAGAGCGTGCGCTGCAATTTCCTAACTATTCTTCCGCGGCCCGGATCGTGCGGCGATAACTCCACCTGCACCCGATCTCCCGGCCGAACCCTAACAAAATTCGTCTTCGCCGCGCCCGCCGCATGCGCCAGAACCACGGCTTCGTTCTCCAGCTTCACTTTCACGATCGCGCTGGGCAGCAGCTCTACTACGACGGCCTCTACGGATGTCACGGCCGCGTCAACACCCACGGTCCATCCGCCGTCACAGCCACGCAATGCTCAAAATGGGCCGAGAGCGAATGATCCTTCGTCACCGCGGTCCATTTATCCGACAGGACCCGCATATCCGCGCCGCCGGCATTGACCATCGGCTCGATGGCCAGCACCATGCCTTCCTTCAGACGCGGATTCTCATTGCGGCGATCCACGTAATTGGGAACCTGCGGCTCTTCGTGCAGCTTGGTGCCGATGCCATGTCCCACCATCTCGCGAACCACCGAAAATCCGTTACCTACCACGTGCTGCTCAACGGTCCCGCAAATATCGAACAGCCGGTTTCCCGGCCTCGCCTTGTCGATCGCCAACTCCAGCGATTCCTTGGTCACGTCCAGCAGCTTTTTCGCCGCGTCGTTGATCTCGCCCACCGGCACCGTCACGGCCGAATCGCCAAAATATCCGTTCAACTGGACGCCCGTGTCGATGGAAACGATGTCGCCCTTCTTCAATTTCGTCTTCGCCGACGGCATGCCGTGGACGATTTGATCGTTCACCGAGGTGCACAGCACATACGGATATTTGCTGCCCGCCGCCGGCGTGTAATAACCCTTGAAGGCCGGTTTAGCGCCCGCGTCCTTCATCATTTTTTCGGCCGCAACTTCCAGATCCTGGGTCGTAACGCCCTCCTGGACCATTTGCGAGAGATCCTGAAGGATCTTCCAGACCAGGATGCCGCTGCGGCGCATCTGATCTAACTCATTGCGGCTCTTACGGATAATCATCTCCAACGACTTGCATCCCAGCAACTGGCTTCCCGGCGGCCGGGCACACGTCGAGCCCCGCCCGGGAAATGACTGATATCCATATAATAGCGCAAAATCATCGGGTTAGGACACGGGTCTCTAGGACACACTGCTGCGGCGGCCCCGAATCCGGCCCGAACGAGGCGTGAAACCCTCGTAGTGACGCATGATCAACTGCGCTTCCACTTGGTTGACCGTATCCATGGCGACGCCTACTACGATCAGCAGCGACGTGCCGCCGAAGAAGAAATTGACGTTCAGCCCGTCCAAGAGCCAGCGCGGGAAATAATTATCGATAAAATTGCCCAACGCCGCCGGTGGCAGGCGTTGCAGCTTGATGCCCGCGATCATGATTTGCGGAATAAGGGAAAGAACGGAGAGGTACAGGCCACCCACGACGGTGATCTTGGTGAGGATCTTGTTCATGTAGTCGGCCGTGTTCTTGCCGGGGCGAATGCCGGGGATGAACCCGCCGTACTTGCGCATGTTGTCCGCCGCTTCATTGGGGTTGAAGATGATGGAAACGTAGAAGAAGCAGAAGAAGATGATCATGACGCAGAACAGCAGGTAGTAGAGCGGCTGGTTACCCCCGATGGATTCGAGCATGCCGCTCAGAATCGGACTGTTCTTCACGAACGTCATGCTAGTAAGCGTTTGCGGGAAGGCCAGCAGCGAAGAAGCGAAAATGACCGGGATCACGCCGCCGGCGTTGACTTTGAGAGGCAGGTGCGTGGATTGGCCGCCCATCATACGGCGTCCCTGGATCCGCTTGGCGTACTGTACCGGGATGCGGCGCTCGCCGCGCTCGACCAGCACGATGAACGCTACCACGGCCACCATGACGGCCAGGATGATGATCAGATGGATGGGAGTCCAGTCGCGCACTTTGAATACGTGATCGTAGATATTTTCGATGGCGCGCGGAAGGCCGACCACGATTCCAGTGAAAATGATCAGCGACATGCCGTTGCCGATGCCGCGCTCGGTGATCTGCTCGCCCAGCCACATGATGAAGGTGGTGCCGGCGGTGAGCGTGATGATGGTCATCGCGATAAAGCCGACGCCCGGATTCAGGACGAATCCGCCGCCCGATTTCTGGAGCGCGATCGCAATACCGAACGATTGAACGAACGCCAGGATGATGGTGAGGTAGCGCGTCCACTGCGTGATCTTGCGGCGGCCCAGCTCGCCTTCTTTTTGCAGTTTTTCGAGCGTCGGAACCACCACGGTGAGCAATTGGAGGATGATGGACGCCGTGATGTAGGGCATGATGCCCAGGGCAAAGATAGTGAGCCGGCGGAACATGCCGCCGCTGAACATATCGAACATGCCGAACAGCGAGCCCGAGTTCTGCTGGAAGAACTCCGACAGGCGGTTGCCATTGATCCCCGGAGTCGGGACATGCCCGCCGAAGCGGTACACGGCCAATAAACCCAGCGTGAAGAAGATGCGCTTCCGCAGGTCCGGAATCCGGAACATATTGGCGATGGTGTCGAACAGCTTCATCGTTGCCTACCTCGATCGGCTCGTCTTACTTACTCGCTTCGATGACGTTTCCAGTGCCGCCGGCCTTCTGGATTTTCTCCAGAGCCGATTTTGAAAATACGTGCGCCCGGATATCCAGCTTGCGCGTGATATCGCCGGTGCCGAGCACTTTGAGTCCGGCGCCCAGTTTCTTAATCACGCCGAGTTCCAGCAGCCGGCCCGGATCGAAGGCATCGCCTTCCAACTGCTCCAGCCGGCCCACATTTACGATGGCATACTCTTTCTTGAAAATGTTGGTGAACCCGCGCTTGGGCAGACGGCGATGGAGCGGCATTTGACCGCCTTCGAAGCCGCGCATGATGCTGTAGCCGGAAATGGATCGCGCGCCTTTTGCGCCGCGGCCGGAATACTTGCCGCGTCCGGTGCCCATGCCCTGTCCGATGCGCTGCTTCTTTTGCTTTTGGCCTTTCGGCGGGCGAAGATCGCTGAGATTCATAATTTAGTCCGACTCCCTCACGGTCGCGGTTCCGTAGCTTTCCCTCACGGTCGCGGTTCCGTAGCTTTCCCTCACGGTCGCGGTTCAGTCCTTTACGATGGCAAGCAGGTGCGGGATCTTGAGCACCATACCGCGGAAAGCGGCGTTGTCTGGCCGCACCACAATGCGGTTCATTTTCTTCAGCCCGAGCGATCGCACGATGACCTTATGTTTTTCAGGACAGCAGATGGGGCTGCCGATCAGTTTGATTTTGATTGTTCCCTCAGCCATCCTTAGCCTACCTTCTCTTGCGCCAGACCGCGCATATCCGAAACTTGCGCCCGATCGCGCAATTGCTCCAGCGCGTTGATGGTGGCCTTGACGACGTTATGCGGATTGCGCGAGCCGATGGATTTGGTGAGCACGTTGGTAATGCCGACCGCTTGAATCACTGCGCGCACCGGGCCGCCGGCGATGACACCGGTTCCTTCCGGAGCCGGCTTCAACAGCACCAGGCCGCTGCCGAAACGTCCCAGCACCATGTGCAGAATGGTGGTTTCAAGCACGTTGACCTTGCGAAGATTCTTCTTGGCCGCTTCAATGCCCTTTTTGATCGCGGCAGGGACTTCCTTGGCCTTCCCCGTTCCGAAGCCGACGATCTTCGCGCCGGGATCGCCAATGACAACCAAAGCGGAAAAGCTCAGGTTCTTGCCGCCTTTAACGACTTTGGTGACGCGATTAATCGACACCACCTGCTCCTTGAGGTTCAAGGTGTTGGCGTCGATTCGCTTTGCCGTGGGTGTTGCCGCCATGTTAAAACTCCAATCCTGCTTCTCGCGCGGCATCCGCCAGCGCCTTGACGCGCCCGTGATACAGATACCCGCCGCGATCGAATACCACTTTGCTGATGCCCTTGGATTTGGCGCGCTCGGCGATCAGCTTGCCGATCAGTTTGGCGCCGGCCAGGTTACCGCCGGTGCCCACGCCCGATTTCTTTTCGCCCGAGGACGCCGCGACCAACGTGCGGCCTGCGCGATCGTCAATCACCTGAGCATAGATATGCTTCAAGCTGCGGAACACGGCCAGGCGCGGGCGCTCCTGGCTTCCGCGCAGCTTCAGCCGGATGCGCGTGTGAACACGAACGCGAACGATGTTCT
>Ga0302324_100009005_pt1 | contig 20968 bp, 16 predicted proteins | sample Palsa_T0_1_FD_201949 | JGI IMG/M metagenome (GOLD analysis project Ga0302324, IMG submission 201949) | Peat permafrost microbial communities from Stordalen Mire near Abisko, Sweden - Palsa_T0_1 | ecosystem: Environmental > Terrestrial > Soil > Palsa > Peat permafrost | place: Sweden: Abisko...
AGTGTAGCCAACCAGCAATATACGAATTCAGCGAAATAGCCGGCCACACCCTTGCCCGCCTCATAGATCAGCGGGTAGCGATAGATATCGATATCTTCCAGCCGCTCATAACTGGCCGTGAATGTCTCCCTTTTGGGGCATATGACGGCCACGCCGAAGCCGTGGCGGCGTAGGCTGGTAGCTTCCATCCAGACGCGGCGGTCCATCGGCACCGGCAGATTTTGCACGAGGATCAGAATGTTGCGCTTAGTTCGCATATTCGAGCACCGCCTCGCGTTCCAAGGACGCAGTTCGCGTTTCTGTGGGGTAGGCGTTCAGGTCAATCACGCAGCCGCGCGCGTTCTCCACGAACTCTGCCACCCCATCGAAATAATGTCCCACAATCAGCAACTCGCTACTCCCTAATTCATCGAGCGAGCGGACCAATAAACACGAGAGATGCGGGATTGCTTTGTCAATGTATTGCTTGTTTGCGCCGGTTAATCGAGCCGCCAGGACGTTAGGGTCAAAAATCCTCAACTCGTAGCCTTTTCCGAGCAATCGCTCAGCTAGCTCTACAAAGGGACTCTCCCGCAGGTCGTCGGTGTTGGACTTAAAGCTTAGACCAATTAGGCCTACGCGCCACTTGCCGGTCGCACGAATCTTCTGAAATGCGCGATCGATCACTTGTTCATTACTCGACAAGATGGCCCCAATCAGTGGCAAGTGCAAGTCACTTTCCTTGCCAGCGTGCAAAACGGCGCGGACATCTTTAGGCAAGCACGAACCGCCAAAGGCGAAGCCGGGCATAAGATAACGTCGAGAGATGTTCAGCTTGCTATCGCTGCAGAAAACGTTCATGACCGCTTCCGCATCCACATCCGCCTGCCCGCAGACCGCCGCGATCTCGTTGGCGAACGCTACTTTTAGAGCATGGAAGGCATTGCTGGCGTATTTCACCATCAAGGCCTCCCGGGGCTTAAGCAGGAAAATGGGAGCCGATTGCTGGGAACACAGCGAGCGGAGGGCCGCTTCTGCGGCCGCGCTCTCGGTACCTAAAATCGTGAACGGGGGCTCGTCGAAGTCATGAATAGCCGTGCCTTCCCGAAGAAATTCTGGATTGGCGCACAAATCGACCATTTCCGGTGCGTTCGACGCAAAGATGCTGTGGCAGTGGTCGAAAATCGACGGCAACACGCTGCTGCGAATGACGACGACCTGCTTCTTTCTGAGTTTCAAAAGAGCGACTGCAATTTGCTTGCAAGCACGAAACAGATGAGCAGGATCGATCTGTCCATTGGCGCGACTAGGGGTGGCCACTGCCACAAAGCACAACTCCGTCTCGCGCAATGCCTCTTCGATATTGACGGTACCGCATAGGCGCCCCGATTGCCGTCCTTGCGCGATCTTTTCGGCCAGGCCGACCTCAACAATCGGAGAGCGCCCTTCATTAATAATGCGAACCTTTTCATTATCGATATCAACGCCCCAGACATGATGTCCCATGTCGGCCAGGCAGGCGGCTGACACTGCGCCCACATAACCCAGACCCACAATACTGATATTCATGAATTTACCCTCAGATGTGTGCGGATTGCTGTTGAGCCGTCAATTTCCACGTGAATGCGCAAGGTCGGGATGGGCTTTTTCTGATTGAAGTGTCGCGAGCGCCAGCCCCGTTTAGGATCCTCAGAGCCGCACAGGATGTCCCAGCGAGCCCTATCGTCTTGCGAGCAAAATCGGATGCGATGCCCACGCCAATCAATCGTAGCTTCACCATCGCGGAGGCTGACGACAGACGCTTCTTCGTGCATATGAAAAAACAATTCGATTTCATGCCGGCCGGCACACGTAAATCCATCTTCGATAGAGACGCTCCCAGTGCCGCGATCGAAATCGACAGTGCGGCGATGCGTAACCGGATCGGGCAAGCGCGTGTAACCGTCGTGTTCGGCCTCGATCGTCACCTGTTCGGAACGATCTTCGAATCGCAGCAGGCGCGCAGTTGCCTTTTCACCCCACAGAAAGCGGCCCGCCATTTCCGACTGGTTCCGACCATCCACGCATGCCGTGTTGTGTGCCGCGGTGCTGCGAAAAAACGTCCGCCACTCGGGATGTGAATGGTAGGCATAGGTCCCGGCGTCAACCAGGAAGTATTCATCTCCGATCGCTAGCCAAAGCGACAACGCGTCCGCATGGCCATGCGCCGCTATACTCGTGAACCCGAGTGGACCAAAATCCATGACAAGACGTACGCGATCATCGTGCGTGCGTACACAAGCTAGACCGGCATCAGCAAACAGCTCTCGGGTCGGGAAGGAGCCTTGCGCCTCGCGATTGAGATTTGCCAGTAAGTCCGGCACCAGCGCCCTCGAAGCCGCTGTTGGGGTGCCGCGGAAGCGCAACCAGCGCGGTTCTTCGAAGAGCAATCCCGCCAATTGCATCGTTACCTCAAGTGCGTTCTCGTCCTCCGACAACAAGAAGCCGCGCGCATCGTCGGAATCGCCGTACCACGGCAGATCCCCGCTCCGCGTGGCGACGGTGTCAAGAAACCTGGCCATTCCTCGCAACCGGTGCGCATATCCTGCACTAAATGGACAGTTCGTGTTGCGGCCGATGGCGAAGGCGAGGAGGAACAACTCCAGCGTGAACAGGTGGTAGGACATCGCCTGCTCGCGATCAACACCGTCTTCCCCAACCTGGATGCGGATTTCGCGCTCCAGCAATCGCTGTGAAAGATTGCGCCACGCGCTGCAGTCCGGCCAGAAGTCGAAGCACGACGAACCCACAAACAGGCCAGCCAGTTCTCCAATCAGGTGGTTATTGGCCGAAGAGTAGAGGCTCAGCTTGCGGGCGATGCGCGCCAGGTGCAGGTAAATCGAACCGAGCCAGCGCCCGCGGAAATCTGGGTCGCGCGCGACATGGTCAGCGATGCGCGGATACAGCAGCGCCCACGAGAGCACCCGCTCGGCCAGCTCCAGACTGCTGGTCCAGTGCACGCCGTAAAGATACTGGTTGGCCTGCAGCCAGGAATCGAGCGACCGCACGATATAGCCCGCGTGCTGTTCAGCGTTCGTTGCAAACGCCAACGCCGACAAATGCTGGTGCCGGCTAGGCTCCCACACGTACTTGATGTCGCCCACTACGGCTGTATCGCGGATGTTCAGAGCACCGGCGAAGCGGCGCCCGACCTGTCGGCCGTGGCAGTAGTCACGATGCCAATCGAACTCGAATCCCACCGGAAACTCGAGGTCGAACACACGAATGTGCTCCATCGGCGCACCGCTGTTGTACAGTTGCACTGGGTACGATCGAGCGCGCAGCGGCGTCCAGCGGGGTGCTGGCACCGCTGCTCTGCTTTTACAGCGCGCCCAGTCAAGGGGCAGCGTCGCGGCAGAGCGGGCGCGCCATACGATCTCAGCCGGCCCCATCGAGGCTAGCCGTGACAAGTACCAACGCATGTTCACGAGTGGGTGGGCCATACCTTAGTCGCTATAGAAGCCTTATTTCGGGCATCGGTTAGGGCGAGGCCGACGACGTCTTCTTTTCCGTAGGCTTCCGCCGTATCGATTAGAAAGGCGCCCAATTCGGTTCCTCTTCGAAGTGGTGCCACGTCACCTCTGTATTGGCAGGGATCCAAACCGATCTCGGGCAAGGGATCCTTCCTGTACCAAAAGGATGCCTTTGAATGGCAGGTCATTTGACTGGGTAGTCAGGAAGTTGCGATGAGCACGTAGGCAACTGGGAAAGCCAACGTGCGTTGGCAAACGAGGTCCCCAGGAGCTGGGATTTTCCTCCTCGTCTTTTGCGGTCCCACAAAAGTGATCTTGTAGCACGTAGCTCTGCATCTGCAGCCAAAAAATTACCGCCTACGAGTGATTACTCTTGCACCGCGAAGTAGGCTGGACCTAGTGGAGGCGTGACTTTTCATTGGAATCGCGTCCCCGTAGTGCGAATTCATAAACCATCATCAAAATGCGGTAGTTCTCCGACGCCGTATACTTCTTCTCATATTCGGTACGAGCCGCATGTCCCATGGCTTCCATTTCCTTCGTGTGGGTCCAAGCCCATTCCAACTTTGCCCTCAAGTCGGCAGGATTACCCGGTACGAAGTGAAGCCCCGTCTGACCGTCGGCCACCAACTCGCTCATCGCGCCCAGAGCCGAGCAGACCACAGGAACGCCACAGGCAAATGCTTCAACAATTGCCAAGCCGAAGGGCTCGTACCATTCACTGGGAAAGACTAGGAACCGGGCTCCCTTCATCATTGCCAGACTCTTTTCTTGAGGCACTTGGCCTTCGAATCTGACGTCATGCAAGTTGCGGCGAATAACTTCTCGCTCCAGCTCTTCGCGTAGCGGCCCATCGCCCACAATCACTAGGGGAATTCGAATTCTCAATTCTGCCCAGGCGGCGACTAGTGTCCGCAATCCCTTTTCAGGGGAGAGACGCCCCACGAAAAGAGCGTAGTCTCCCGGATCGCTACGTTCGCTGGGGTCCGGGTCTACGAAGTTTTGTTTGACAAATACGTTTTTCTCAGACAACCCCTGGGCAATGAATCGTTCGCGAACGCACTCCGAGATTGCGATATAGCAACTAACTGCTCTCCCCCAGGTGCCGAATGCACGGTGAGCGGTCAGCATCAGCGAGACAGCCGCGGTCCCCGCTCGTGAATCTCGGTAGCAGCCGTGCTTCACTCCACGCCACAGACTATGGCCCAAGCAATCCTCGCATATGTGCCCGTTGCGAAAAAGAGTTCCCCCCGGGCACAACAACAGATAGTTGTGCAGGGTCTGGACAACAGGAACGTTGGCATTAAGACATGCGTAATAGGCGGATGGCGAAATCAATGGCAAGGTATTGTGAAAATGAGCCAGGTTGGGCTTCTCCTGTTTCAGGAGTACGGCTAAATCGCGATAGGAATCGTGTGCCCAAACTGTCTTAGAGCCTGCCCCTAGTTTCGCCAACAGCGAGCTTTCTTCAATCTCCTCGTTGTGACGGAAATAGGTCACAACCTGATGTCCTGCGGCACGCAATAACCCACTCTCGCGCCGCACAACAACATCCTCGCCGCCTGGTTGCTTGTATGAATTGTGGACAACAAGGATCTTCATGCAGCCTTTACGAGGACAGCAAAAAGTGGCGCCACGTGATCACTGGGATTTTCCTCCTCGTATTTTACAGTCCCACAAAAGTGATCTTGTAGCACGTAGCTCTGCATCTGCAGCCAAACAATTACCGCCTACGAGTGATTATTCTTGCGCCGCGACGTAGGCTGGACCTAGTGGAGGCGTGACTTTTTCATTGGAATCGCGTCCCCGTAGTGCGAATTCATAAACCATCATCAAAATGCGGTAGTTCTCCGACGCCGTATACTTCTCCTCATATTCGATGCGAGCCGCATGTCCCATGGCTTCCATTTCTTTCGTGTGGGTCCAGGCCCATTCCAACTTTGCCCTCAAGTCGGCAGGATTACCCGGTACGAAGTGAAGCCCCGTCTGCCGGTCGGCCACCAAATCGCTCATCGCTCCCAGAGCCGAGCAGACCACAGGAACGCCACAGGCAAATGCTTCAACAATTGCCAAGCCGAAGGGCTCGTACAATTCACTGGGAAAGACGAGGAACCGGGCTCCCTTCATGATTGCCGGAGTCTTTTCTTGAGGCACATGGCCTTCGAATCTGATGTCATGCAAGTTGCGGCGAATAACTTCTTGCTCCAGTTCTTCGCGTAGCGGCCCATCGCCCACAATCACTAGGGGAATTCGAATGCTCAATTCTGCCCAGGCGGCGATTAGTGTCCGCAATCCCTTTTCAGGGGAGAGACGCCCCACGAAAACAGCGTAGCCTCCCGGATCGCTACGTTCGCTGGGGTCCGGGTCTACGAAGTTTTGTTTGACAAATACGCTTTTCCCAGACAACCCCTGGGCAATGAATCGTTTGCGAACGACCTCCGAGATTGCGATATAGCAACTAACTGCTCTCCCCCAGGTGCCGAATGCACGGTGAGCGGTCAGCATCAGCGCCACCGCCGCGGTCCCCGCCCGTGAATCTCGGTAACAGCCGTGCTTCACTCCACGCCACAGACCATGGCCCAAGCAATCCTCGCATATGTGCCCGTTGCGAAAAAGAGTTCCCGCCGCGCACAACAATAGATAGTTGTGCAAGGTCTGGACAACAGGAACATTGGCATTAAGACATGCGTAATAGGCAGATGGCGAAATCAATGGCAAGGTGTTGTGAAAATGAGCCAGGTTGGGCTTCTCTTGTTTCAGGAGTGTGGCTAGGTCGCTATAGGAATCGTGTGCCCAAATTGTCTTAGAGCCTGCCGCTATTTTCGCCAACAGCGAGCTTTCTTCAATCTCCTCGTTGTGACGGAAATAGGTCACAACCTGATGTCCTGCGGCACGCAATAATTCACTCTCGCGCCGCACGACAACATCCTCGCCGCCTGGTCGCTTGTATGAATTGTGGACAACAAGGATCTTCATGCAGCCTTTACGAGGGCAGTAAAAACAATTGACCGGACTTCCAGCCCAGAGTAAAGAAAGACCCCTCTGCTGATCATCGGGCGAGTTTCAGTCATAGAAGAGCATCCGAGCTTTCTGGCGTCAGAGTGAGGCGCGCATTCTGCCTAAAGCTGCCGACGTCGAGTCTGTCATCGAAGCGCCCGAGGTGACGATCCTTCGAAGCATCACTCAACGCCCTATGCCAATTTTATCGGTCGCATGGTTCGCGTGATCGGAGACTTGCAGCCCGTTCTTGTCTGTACCTAATTGAGATGGGCCCAGCAAAACAGCGACCTCGTTTTGCATGTCGGCAAAGTCTTCCTGTGCGGTCACCGATCGACAGGAAAAGAAGTACAGCTCGGCCCGTTCCAAAACGACCCTACAAATGGACCGATATGACCTTTCGATACCTACCGTCGGGCGGCATGCTTTCTTATTCTTCTCCATAGGCCGCCGCCACTCCCCACGAGAACCGATAAGGTTCGGCTCAGGCGCCCTTCTGCGGGTATCAAACTGGGAAGTGGCAGAAGCCAAATCCCTGGAGTGTATTTTTGACACCCTCGCACTGGAATACGATAATGACAACGAGTGTACGTAAGTTTCTCATGCCTTTCTCCGCCGTACTGCTCGCTTCGATGGCCTTGGCGCAAAGTACGCCCATTCCTGCCAGCTCCTTTGGCATGCACGAGCATCGGCTTTTGCCGACAGTCGGAACGAACGAACCGTGGCCGGTTAATTCTAGCGGAGCTCAAATTATCGGCTCGATGCGTACTTGGGATATGCAAGGGATTACCGGCTGGTCCGAGCTTGAGCACTCGAACTGTGACACAACTTCATCTTGCTACCTCTGGACGTACCTCGATGATCTCGTTGCCGATGCACAAGCCAACAATGCAGATGTGCTTTACACCTTCGGTTGGACTCCGCAATGGGCGATCGGTTCTGCACCCTGTATTAATTCGAATGCTGGTTTTACGGGCAGTCCGAGTCCGGGATGTGCTATGGCTCCTTCGTCCATGACCTACTGGACTGATTTCGTTGATACCTTGGTGCAACGTTATGCCGGCAAAATCAAGTACTACGAATTATGGAACGAACCCAACACTGCTAGCAGCACCGGAGTAGGGTCGTTTTGGAACGGGCCGAGCTGTACTGCTTCTTCCTGTCCATCGGTGACCGCACAGGAAGACTTTGCCGACATGCTTACTATGGCCTCAATTCTGCAAGCGGCCATTCAAACCTACTCTCCATCATCCAATCTCGTTTCTCCTGCTCCCAATTTCGGACAATGCCAATCGGCGGGAGTCGGCGGTAACACGTATCCTTCATGCTGGCTGAATGATTTTTTCGATGCTGGTGCTGGGCAGTATGTCAATATCGTTGCTTTTCATGGTTACCTGCCATCTGGAGGAACTCCTACTGGAACATTGCCAGCCATAGTTGGTGACATTCAAAGTGTAATGAGCAGCCAGGGACAAAGTAGCAAGCCGTTGTGGAACACAGAATCTAGCTTATGTAACGGAGCATCGCCGCCGGACTTAACCGCTCAGTTTGAACTAATGAGCTCATCGCTCGGGGTTGCACGGCACTATTGGTATGCCTGGGATAATCCTGATTGCGGCGGACTGTGGTCGCCCACAAGCGGTCTTAACAGCGGAGGTATATCTTACGCGAAAATCTACCAATGGCTGGTGGGTTCACAATACACACAGGGTGGTTGCCAGAACACATCGGGCACGACGATTTGGTATTGCAATATGATAGAAGCCAACGGTACAACTGCGGTAGCGTTGTGGCAAACTACTTCAGGCACCGCTACCTATACCGTGGGGGCTGATTCATGGGTCGATTTTCGGGATGTCTGCGGCAATCGAGTGATTCTCGGTGCGACTGCGCCTACATGTAACGGTGTTACCGAGACTAGCTCACCTACATCGGTTACCATTGCTACGCAGCCTATTTTGTTGGAAGCCTCGCCGCCCATCATTTCCGTACCTCCTACGATCACGACGACTACGCTGCCGAATGGGATACAGAGCACGGCCTACAGTTCGACAGTAACAGCGAGCGGCGGTGCTACGTCTTATACCTGGTCGGTTTCTACGGGAAGCTTGCCGACCGGCTTGACCCTGACTAGCGGGACCCTATCCGCTACTATCAGTGGCACGCCAAGCGCAATCGGAACCTACACATTTACGCTTCAGGTCGTGGACCATGTCGGCGATACCAATACAGAGACCTACACCGTAACCATCTTGCCGACGCCGACTCCGACACCCACGCCCACGCCCCCATCCACTCCGTCACCGAATGGATCAGCCATGCCTCCACTGACTCAGCTCATCGACAGTGCTCTCAACGTGTGGACTGTCAGCTCTGGAATTATTTACGAAAACGGAGGCCTGGCTGGCTACAGTGCCAACGTCACCTTGCTTCTTTACTACAACGGAGCAGTCTACCAAGAGAACAACGCAGGCGGCTGGTGGCAGTGGAACGCAGGCACATGGACGGTCGTCAGCGGAGATCCAAGGCTCCCTTCCCCAACTCCCACGCCAACTCCTACTCCAATCGCTGGCTGCTCTGCGCCGACGAACACGAGCACTGCGGATACCGGAACTTATCAGGCGGGCGTGTGGCAGGCCCAGCAGGACGAATGGAACGCCTCTGGCGTAACCCATACGCAAACGATGTCCTACAACACCGCGACGTTCCCGAACTGCACAACTTGGTCGTGGACTTACCCGGCTGGCTGGAACGAGGTCTACGCTTACCCTCACATACAGTGGTTACTGCCAACCTCAACAACCCCGATCAGCAGTCTCTCTGCCTTCACTGCGAATTATGGCGTTACGATTGCCGGCCAGACTCCGCTCTTTGATGTGGCTTGGGATATCTGGCTCCAGAACTCCTCGATCTCGAAGAACGGCACAGTGGAGATCATGATCATGCTCCACGAGCCTATGTATCCGATGGGGAGCAATCAGCCCTACTCTCTTACGACAGATAGTTTGTCCAACGCAAACGTATACGTCTCGAATGGTTGGTCCGCAACCTCCACAGACCCCGGCTGGCTCTATATAAACATAAACCCGACTTCGGACATGCTTTCTGGGACGATGGACATTCTGGGTGTATTTCAAGCGCTGGTTTCGCATGGCGTTCTCACAGGCCAAGAAACAATCAGTTCCGGCAATGTTCAAATAGGTGCTGAAGCAATTGGCGGAAGCGGAACGTATACGCTCACGCAGATCAGCTACAACTGGCAGCTCAAGTGACTGTATCGATCCACCAGATGTATCCTGGTTGGGACAGTTTGAGTTGATGAACGTATTTTCTCCGGTTGCTATGCACGCTTACTACGCTTGGGATAATAGTTCATGCGGTGGTTTGTGGGTGCCAAATTCTCCTCCTACCACAGGGACGCGGAATTCGTAAGCATCGCTTATTCCAATATTCCTGATTGGCTTGTCGTCTCGACCAAGACCCAATCCACTTGCTCGGTCTCGGGAACGGTATACAGCTGTGGACTGTGGGGCTTGCGGGCGGCAACGTAGGGTCGGCGGTGTGAACACAGCTGGCTCGTCAAGCTATACGGCCCCGGCACAATATACAACATACAAAAATCTAGCCGGGAATACACATAATGTTAGTTAGTGGGTCGGTAACGATTGGAGTGGATCCCGTCCTGTTTAGTGCAGCGCCGCCTGGACCGGCGTCACCCCCAACCGGACCTACGGCAACGGTACATCAGCGCATGGCGATCTTCATTATTCAAATCGCACCCCGGTGAGCGATGGCAGTGCAAGGGCTACGGTGCATATCACCGCGACTGCCTCGCACAGTTTCATACTACTTTCATAACGCTGAAATCCACCCCGGACTATGTTTGCTAGGACTCGCGAAACAAGTCCTTAGGATTGCAACAGTCGTCGTGGGGTAAATGGTGGCGAGGTTAGGTTGACCAGTTTCTCGCTTACCGTGACCAGTGCAAGCAGCAACATGAAGCTGTCAGACGGCTTCCCAGCGACAGAGCCTTCAACCGCCGATTGAAGGAGCAGATCTACATACAATACTAACGCACCGGCAGCCAATAGTCGGTGTTGTCTGAAAGCGGCCCACAAATGCCTTACAACCAAGTAGTGTAGCGTGAGGAGCAGAATCAGGCCTACCGCTCCATTGGTGTACGTGATTTCGAGGAATGAGTTGTGCGCTTGAGTGGGTTGCCAGTTGAACGACTCCAGCCTGTCTGATAGCGACATAAATCTCGAAGACATGTACCCGTGACCGAAGAGAGGCTTCTCTAGGATCATCGGCACTGAAGCATCCCACAGATCCGTTCTGCCGGTCAATGTGCCGGCCGCACCCGACTCCAAGTAAATCTTTAAGTACTGCGAGACCGGTGTGTAGACGAGCACCGTCACGCCAAGTGCTGTTACGCCCACCAGCATCAACAACGCCTGTCCAGGTTTTCCTCTCAGTCCGAACAGCAGCAATGCTGATAGCACACCTGCGACAATACCTGCCTTGCCGCCTGACACCAGCATGATTGCGGCTGATATCCCTGCCCAAGGAAGCACTGATCTCGCACGTCCGGCGAACACAATAAGAGCAAGCAGCAGCGCAACTCCGGCCAATTGAGATCCATGGACCGGGTGGTCGAAATAGCTAAGCCGGCCGTCAGGCAAGAATGCTTTTTGGCCCGTGACGATACCTTTGATGACAGGCACCACCATCAGCATCGCAAATCCCCAAAAGGTTGATAGGAGGAAGGTGCGTATGTCAGCGGCGGTATGCATTCCCCTCGAACACATGTTGAGCGCGAGCACAACCAGGACAAGCTTGAAGCTCCATGCAAACGCGAGAAGGCGGGAGGGAGAATACGATGCCGAAAGGCAGCACATGACTGTAAACAGCACGATGAACTTGAAGTTACCTGACCAAGTCCACCTCAATTGCTCACGGGAACGAATAGCGATAACGAAAATCACAAGCCCAGCAGCCAGCCATGTCCCAGCCTCCGCATATGCGGCGGCATCATATCCGTAGTTCAGGGCTTCGTCCGCTGGAGTGACCGACCGTAAGAAAAATTGCTGCGAGCCAAGCAAGAATGCCCACATGATGAGTCCTGTCTTCCACGTCAGGACCTCAAGCTTCAACTTCGAGACGCGTATTGTGCCTACCAAGATCGTGAGCAGGAGCGACAAGCTCACCGCGGCGAACATCAGCAAGTCCCCGTCCCCCAACCAATTCGTCGCGACGGGTACCGCGACGAATGCGAGCAGAGCCAGGAGACCAACAACAGCGATAGCTCTCCCATTTAGGTTGGCCCAGCCGGCCTGAGCCTGTATGGAATTCCTGAGATTCCTGAGAGTAACTGTCGATCCCATGCTTACCTGTGTGTGTCGCTTCCTGTCAAATCCATTCACTTCGCATAATTGCGCAGCAGTTGTCGGCTACGAGGCAGCCGCGACGGCAGTTAACTCAGTGACAGCGCCTGCGATAAGAGCAGCAGCGGTCGTTGGCGTGTATTTGCTTATGATGGCACTCGATGCACGACCAAATTCTCTGCACAGACGCGGATCGCGAATGATTTGGATCATGTACGACGCGAGTTCGGTGGGGTTCAGGGGGTCAAAAATAAACCCGTTTACGCCGTGCTGAACCAGATCCTTAGCATTCGCATACTTAGAGCAAAGGATGGCTTTCCCAAATACCATGGCTTCGGGCACGACCATTCCCCAGAGGTCTTCGAGAGAGGGCAGGATGAATGCGTCGCAATTATGATAGTACTTGCCGAGTTGTGTGTAATCGACTGCGCCCACAATATGGACGATCGGCTCGAGTTCTCCGGAAATCGCTTGCCTCAACTCCTCCTGCGGCCCTTCCCCAACCAAAATGATCGAGAAGTTCGTGATCTCCTGTTCCTTCAGTTTCATTGCCGCTTCGAGGAGAAGCCGGACACCCTTCCGTTTGGACAAACTTCCAACGTAGAGAAATGCAGGACGGGGGCCAGGGCTCTCAACGATTTCGTCCGCATGGCAGTCGCAGCTGAGGCTATCGGCGTCGGCTACAAGATAGATACCATGCGTAATTTTCGACCGCGGGATGTGAATGACTTGGCTGAGGTACTGAACACCTTCACGGGTGTTTGAAATAGCAGCATCCACGAATCGGCCCAACATCCTCCGCCACAGTAGACGTAAGGGAGAGTGAAGGTAAGCGCAAAGGGGCGCCGTGCCGTCCCATAGGAACAGAATCCGGCACCTGCGGAACAGCTTGTAGAGTACCGCGTAAAACGTCCAAAGGGTAAACTGGCCAAGGATGATAACGTCGGGATGAACGCGGTACAGTTCCTTGATGAGCGACAAGGGGAGCCATCTGAAACAAACTTCGCCGTCAACGACAAAATTGCGTGTCCCACGCAGCTCATTCACCTCGAATGAGTTTCGGCAGTCAGGGAGAAAGCCAGGAAATTTGCCTACTAACACAATGGTTCGTGGAAAGATCTTCACAAATTCGCGAAGTAGCGGTTGGTTGTAGTAGCCCCTGTGATGGGACGCTGATACGAAAGATACTCGGGCATTCGATTTACTGTCTGGCCGCAGAGCAGCCCTGCTGCGAATAGCACGATTCATTGTCAAAAGCACTCCCACTACCAGCGACAAAATAATGCTGAGGTCAAGTCCAATATGAGTCAGTCCCGGTCCGAGCAACAGAGCTCCTGCTGCGAATCCCACGCATATAGCTGCCGAAAGCATCGGTTAACCTTTTGGTGATCTGTGCGATCGAGAGTGAAACGCCTGGAAGTGTGCAGTGTCGCCTGCTTGCTGCTTTGCGCAGTGGTCCCGGACCGCGCTACGCAACCGAGATATTCGATCGCGCCTCAACGTTCTCCCTCGAAGTCAGCTCATCCCTGTTGCCGACCTGGCTAAAATCGGCAACAGCCGCGTTGATTTTTCGATTCCTGTATAGGACAACAACGAGAAAAACTGCAGCAGAACTCGAGAGCGCTATGAGTGCGCCGATCAGGCCCGCATACCTGGTCAATAGAATGCCCAGGGGGAGCGATACCACTCCTGAAACTGAGTATCCCCAGAACACCTCTCGTGGTAACCGCCTCGCCCACAGTCCGATGACGGTTCCTTGGGCTGCGGCGATGAGCACAACTGGAAGAGCAGAAAGTGGCAGCAGATAGGCGAGGTGCACGTAGCTGGCAGGGTAGAAGAGGCTCATCAATCGCCGCCCGAACAGAACCAGGATCATCAGGTACGCAAGTGCGGCAATGGAGAACAAAGCTGTCAACAAATTCGTGATCTTGCGCAGGGCGGCTGGACCATGATCGGCAAACTGCGCCGCGGCTAGGGGCAGCAGCAGGTTGGTTTGCGCAGTCATGAACTGGTTGACCGGCATTGAGAGGTTTTGCAGCACCCTCAATTCGGCAACCCGCTCTAAGGGGAGAAACAGGCCCACGAAAACATAATAAGCTCCTGTAGTGAGCCAGTATCCCACTGCTGTCGCGGCCACCCACTTGCCATATGTCCAATGGCACTCAAACACAGCGGATGTACTCAGGGCGGAGCCGCCCGCCTGGCTGGCCGGCATGACACTGTGAAAGAGCACTAGGCTGGCAATGGCGGCCGCTACCCCCTGTACCAGGAACGCTGAAGAGGGCGACAGCCAATTGTAGTGCTTGAAGCAATAGAGACTTGGAAAGATGATGGCCGCGTAGACGCAGGACCCTCGGATCGCAATTCCCGGTCTGAACTGGAGGTACGCGGCGCGCCGCCATAGCCAAAAGATTAATACGGGTATTGCGTAAACCAAACTAACGCCAAGGAGTGCGGAGGAAACTACGGTGTTATGGGTTGAAAATCGGTACAGCAAGACCACAACTGCTAGCAGGACTGAGATACCGGTACACAAGGCAACGTTGATGCGCGTTACAGCAACCAGATACGGGCGCAGTTTTGAACGATATAAAGACGAACCAAGAACGCCCATGGGTTCGAGTACCAAAGCGTTTTGGAAACTCGATGTGAAGAGAAACACAGAAATTGCGAGGGCGTATGCCCCATATTCTGCGACCCTCAGCATGCGAGCGAGGAGAATAGAGACGAAGAAGCTACTTCCTGATACGATCGCCTGATCGAGAAGAGTCACTGCACCTTTGCCAACCCACCTGCTCCACGGTGGCAAGCGGGTTTCGCTCCCTTCAATGGACTGTGCGGCGCGGTCTTGTGTCACTGTAGGCATTCCGAAGAGATCCTTATACGCCAGCGGCTGGTGCCCTTTCATAGAGCGAGAATCGGGTTGGTCAACAACTGCGAATCCAGCAACCCGCTCCAAGTTCGGATGTACTCCAGCTTAGGCGTCACGGCGCGACGGGTGGCAAAACTCCCGGCGATGCCAGAATCGATAATCCCGAATTGAGGGTAACTTTGCTTGGTGCCCCGGAAGTGTCGTAGCAGCATTAGCTGCCGGTGCCACTGAGAACAGCAGGGATGGTTCTAAGGAGGAGCTCGAAATCCAGCTGTAGGCTCCAAGTATTGATGTATTCGAGGTCCAGGGCAACTGCGATTTCGAACGATGGGTGCTGTCTAGCCTTGATCTGCCACAGGCCCGTGATGCCGGGTTTCACGCTCAGGCGCCGCCGATGTTCCCCGCTGTACTGCACAAATTCGTCGAGAGACGGTGGTCTTGGACCAACCAGGCTCATATTCCCTATGAGTACACTCCACAATTGCGGCAGCTCATCAATGCTGTATTTGCGCAGCCACCTGCCAACCCGAGTGATCCGCGGATCCTCTCGGACTTTGAACAGCAGGCCCTTGCGTTCATTGCGTCCGTAAAGTTGCTCTTTCAGCCGCTCCGCCCCATTAACCATTGTGCGAAACTTGTAAAAAGCGAACTTTCGTCCTTTCTTTCCCACCCGGTATGACCGATACAGCAGTGGGCCCTCAGAGTCGAGCTTGATCACAATAGCTGTTAATGCCATCAGCGGTGAAAACAACATCAGAGCGCTGAGTGAGACCACGACATCCAGGGCCCGCTTCATTGCGAGCGCGCACGCAGGAACCGGCTCCTTGTGCAGAGCAAGGACAGGCAAGTGGCCAAAATAGCTCAGAGGCGCTCGCATCTCAGGAAGGTCGGGGATGATGCGAACATCGAAATGATTGTATTCCGCCTCGCGCTGGACAGCGGCTATGACTTCGGGAGCATACGGCGGGGTGATAAAGATTTCGTCCACGAATTCTGCCCTGGCCGCCCTGCGCAAGTCGTCGAGATCGCCCAGTATGCGGATTCCACGATCCAGGACGCGCGACCCCGCGCTAGAGTTATGTTCCAAGAAGCCGGTTACTCGGTAGCCAAAGTGGGGATTGCGTTCCAGGAAGCGCGCAAGTTCAACCGCGGACTTGCCGGTGCCGACGATGAGGACGTGGCGGGCAATGTGGCCAGCGCGACGCTCTACGGAATACCGATCCAAGAGTCGCCAACTTGTAAACAGGAGGATATCAAATATAGCAGTGTTCACAAGTGGCACGGCGAATGATGCATTGGAGCGAAACAGCGAGAGAAACGCTGCCACGACGAGAGTCGAAAACACCACAACTTTAAGGATGGTAACGGACTGCTGGCCAACTCGCCAGGAAGACACAGTATCGTACAGGCCATAATATTGGCCGCAACACAGCATCGTGCCACAGAGCAGCAGTATAGAGCCCAAATCTACACGAAAGGCATTCAGCCCAGCCTCACGCACGAGCATACCCAGCGGCGCGGGATTCCATAGCTCGTACATGCGGAAAGTCAGCGCACCGGAGAGCAGGACTACCGTTGCATCCACCAACATCCGTAGGACACGCTCGTTTTGGCGGACCCCCAGATGGTCGAGTCTGAGGGGGCACCCTCCTCCGCCATGATAGGCGCGGGGAAACGGCGTGGGATCGGAAGAAGCGCGCAATACATCGCGTTCAACGAACCCACTCGAAACCACTTCCAACGGGGGGCGCGGAGTGACGGGACTGTTCAGCGGTGATGGGGGCGTAGAGGCCAAAGCAACTTTTCGAACTTCTGGGATAATCGGAGGTGTGAGATATCTGTGATGCCTATCGGGGTACTCTGGCGGCGGCCTGCATTATGAAAGGTTGGACAGTCGTTGCCAAGCTACAGCAGTGCATACAAGCGTTGGGGAATGGGAAACGTGCGGTTGTGCAGTACCGTCCCTAGCACCCGCACATCGGCCGCTTGGAAGGATTCATTGTATTTCTCTGCAATTTCACGTCGGGTGCAGTTAGCCTCTATTACGAAGATCACGCCGTCGGCGGCCTGCCCTAAGACAAGAGTGTCGCTGGAACCGGTAATGCTACCTGCAGTCATCAACACGTAATCAAAGTTCCTTCGAAGATCTGCCATGACAGCTCGGGCAGCTTCCGAGCTTATCAGGGAATGACCATTGGCTCGCTGCGACGGCATCCCACAAGACAGGATCCAGAGATTCTCCCTTACCCTGAGTGTGAGACGGCTACTAACCGCAGGATCCCGCAGTGCGTCGGCAAGGCCGGTACTGTTGGAAATCGAAAAGTGGTCATGCAAGCTCGGATTACGAAAATCTGCGTCCACAGCGCATACTCGGATATTGGGTGTTTGCTCAGCCAACAGGTCACTAGTAATCGCAGTCACGCGGCCAGGACCATTGCCCTGCTCGAAGCCGGAAAACACAACGGCATGCTGCGACGTCAACCCCGCGATGGCCGGTTCCGACGTGAGGAATAGGCGGTGAATCAGCTTTGAAATCTCACCGCGTACTCCTTCCGGAATCTTCGTGCTGGGGCACTCGCAAGCCACGATGGGCCAAGCAAGGTCGTCCGGGCAGACACCCGCTTCCGATCGATGCGAAACCACTGCCGGGTTTGCCCAGTCTCGCGCTTTTCTTTCTTCTTGTTCAATCCTCTTCAGCAGCTGAAAATTTCTGCTCATTGTGCAATTCCAGAATGGAGTTGGTTTTCGCCGGCATCCTGCGGTTCGTCTTCACTTGCGAACAGCGGAATTGCGGCAAATACCGGCAGCTGCAGCGAACTGATTACCTCATCCGGCGTTCGGTAGGATGAATCCAGAAGCTCGGCCGCGAACACCAAACCGAAGCTTCCTACCAGCGCCAGTAAGCAGCCGACAAGCAAATATCGAAAACGGGAACGGTACGGTAGCACAGGTGCAGTCGCGGGCTCAGCTACTGCCACATTGAGGATCCGCTTGAGGTCGAGCGCTTCAGAAATGTGCGCTTCTTCGGCCTTGTGAGCATAAAGAAGGTAATTCTCCTCTGCGGTCTTCGCAGTTCGCTGCAGGTCGATTTCAGCAATGGTCTCTTTCTCGAACTCCTGCGCCTTCGTGCCGTATCCTTGTACGATGCCTTCCATTGCGGCGCCTCGAGCTTGCAAACCTCCGAGTTCGGTACGCGCTTTCGCCAGTTCTGAGTTGATCCACACACGCGTGGAATTCTCATCCGTGGTCTGGTCCTGCGCGGGGGCAGCCTCTTCTTTCTGGATAGCGGCACGTGTTTCCGCGATCTGCTGGTCGACTTCCTGCACTGGCCGGTACGTCGGCTCAAATTTCGTCAGCAGTTCTGCGCGCTTCAGTTGAAGAGTGAGCAAGGTACTTTTCAGTTGCTGCATCAATTGCTGATTGTCGGACCTGCGTACCTGGGTCAGGACACGCGCAGGCGTACTCTTCTGTTGCTGTTCCAGCACGTTTATCCGCCGCTGGGTTTCTTTTATGCTCGCCTTGATATGCGCCAGGTCTCCGTTGAACTCATTGTATTTCTGAACAACCTGGTCTCTCATCAGGTTCGGAGCTATGTTACCTGAGGTAGACAGCTTGGCTTCCGCGTCGATCAACTGCTTCCGGTAATCTTCAGCCAACTGAGCAAAAAATTTGTACTGGCCCGGAGCGCGGTACACCTGCAGATGTTTGTTAATGTACAGTTCGGCCATGGTGTTGAGAACAGATGCGGCAATCTTCGGATCGGCATTGGTGTAGGAGAGCTGAATGATGTTGGTCTTTCTTAGGGGTTCGATCTTCAGGTCATGCGCGAGCTTCCGGACCTCATTGGTTACAATTAAGGGTTCATTCTCGTTGCTTTTTGTCGAACCAGACAATCCTCCGGAACGCCGGTTCAAGCCGGTTTCGATCACGACCCTTTGTAGGAGATCGTTGCTTTTCAGCAGTTCCGCTTCTGAGTTCAGGATCTCTTCTGTGTCCACATTGCGCGATGGGGGAGGAATCGTGTTCGCTTCCGGAGATACCACCGGATCCAGGCGTTCGTTTTTTACTAGAATTTGCAGCTCCGCCTGGTAAGTCGTGGGTATCAGCAGCGTCGCGAGCACCGCGCCCAGCAGAATGCCCGCGAATGATAATGTGAATAGCCGAAGATGTCGGAAGCCGACCGCGACTATGTCCCTCAGAGTCGCGGTCGGTCGCAACCTGCGAAGCTCCGGTCCTAGGAGATATTGTTGTTCGTGCACACGCGCCGCCATTTGTTTTACCTAAGTGGAGTTGGAGTCAAGGAATGCCGAGCCCCGTGGCCGCTATGTACCAATGCCGAGTGTTTCCTTAGACCGTTTCAGCGTCTCCCTGCGAGTGGCAGAGATCGTTTCTCATCCGGACCGTTCCAGCGATGGATGGCCGTATACAGAAGCAGGAATACTTCGAAGGCCTTGCCGCTCAACGAGCGCGCGACATTCTTTTCCTGCTGATGGCGTGTGTAGAGGGCGTACCAGGCTTGAAGATGTTCCAGCGTTGAGTTCGCGTCCAGAATTGGCGTCAAAGCTTCGCCCTGTGAGCCACACGGGTGGCTCCCGGTTACTGCAAAGGTTGGAAGTTACGGGTTCACTCAGCTTTGGGGGAGGATTCGCTGAGCTTCTTAAACCCGGTCTGTTAGCAAGTTTGATCGTTCAGGTAGAAAAGACTATAACGACATCACAATATCCCTGCAAGATGCGAAACTCTTGGGTAACTAAGTACCTCCGGCAGGACCTTCCGGCCCGAATCACATTTACTCTTGTAGCCCGGATGTCTCTAGGACCACTTCACCCGGTCAGCAAAAATGACTGATTTCGATTTTGCTTGTTTTCGGGAGCTCTGTGCGGTTAGAGATGCCGAGCTCTTCGAAGACGCGGAAGAGATAATTCCTTACCGTGCGCCGACTGAGCCCCAGTTTTTCGGCGACTTGACGATTCGACAGGCCAGCGGTGACCGGGCGCACGACCTTCTTCGTCCCGTTCCGTCAAAAGCGTGGTCTCGCTTAACTTGGCCGTTGGGACCTGCATCACTGCTCCGACAATGTGCTCCAACTGGCTGCAGTTTGCCCAGATCTGACCAGCGTGCACTGTCTGTATGCACTTGCGCAGTTGTGCAGATTTCTCCGTACGGCAGAAAACACCCCGAGCGCCATGGCGAAATGCTTCAACAACCAATTCAGCTTTATCTTCGTCGAGCAGCATAATCACGCGAGATTGCGGCTGCAACGCACGCAACTCCTGCAATACCAGCAGGCCGGCAAAAACACCGTCCTGAAGTGTCGTGCTGACCACAGCTACATCAGGCTGATTCTCGCGAACCGCTGAAATAACCTCGGCGCAACTGGTGGCACAAGCGATCACTCGAATATGACTATTGACTTGAATCGCCTGTGTCAACAGTCGGCAATCCACTCGGAAGGCATCGGCAATGACAACCGTCGTGTATGCGCACTCTTCGATGGACATGCTCACCTCGGTGAGAGGTCGAGAGATTTCTCGTGGGGATCTAAACTCGCGGGGAGTTTACCAGCGGCGCGGGCCCGCTGCTTTGCATTTTGAGCCAGACGAAACCATCCGAGGTGGACAATACTCAGATTCCGGCCGTGGCGTACTAAATAAGCGCCTCTAGGTCTAAAAGTCCGACGCCACGTTCCGCAGACTTTTGCGCCGTCTGCAAACTTTGCGTAATACGCAACGTCCGCGTAATCGGGGTGATGCAGCCCCATCCAATGAGGGTTGACGCCAAGGTGTGTCCTCTCCCAATACCAGGCGACTGAATTCCTCGCACTGCTCGTCGGCAATGGTGTTCGCAAATCCTGAACGGGGCAAACCCAGCCCGCACCCGAACACCCGCTTGGCTGCGATCAATTAAAGCATTTATTTTCTGCAACTTAGGAATATCATCACCTGTGTATTTGTGATATTTGTGTTCGAACTGTGGCAACCGGATTGCCCCCTGCATGTTTAGGCCGTGTAATTCAATGCAAGCGGTGCCCAACCGCGCGTAGGAGAACCCGGCGTTCTCCGCAATTGATTAAAAAAGACTTACGCGTGCATTTAGTTCTCCGTAGGTGGTGTCAGTGGCAGACGGATTGTTCGAAACACAAAAGTGCCATGCCGGCGCACAGGTGGGCCATTCGCAGACGTCCCGGAATAGGGGACAATAAACGTGCCGGCACGTTGGAAGTC
>Ga0302324_100009007_pt1 | contig 20965 bp, 18 predicted proteins | sample Palsa_T0_1_FD_201949 | JGI IMG/M metagenome (GOLD analysis project Ga0302324, IMG submission 201949) | Peat permafrost microbial communities from Stordalen Mire near Abisko, Sweden - Palsa_T0_1 | ecosystem: Environmental > Terrestrial > Soil > Palsa > Peat permafrost | place: Sweden: Abisko...
CGGATCGACGGTACAACCGGGTTCGTGGGTATCGGGACAACTTCACCGGCGACCGCACTCCATGTTGTAGGTACCAATCCTTTGACCCTCATAGGCATCCAGAACGGGGCAGCAACAGATAGCATCCTGACAATAAACGCATTCGGCACCGTTAGAGCAATGACCATAGCTAATCTTACGGGCGGCGGCTCCTCTCTGACTGCCGGCTCCATACCATTCATCGGCGCCGCGGGAACGCTGGCTCAAAACAATGCCAGCTTGTTCTGGGATTCCACCGATGGCAGGTTGGGGGTAGGCACTAATACACCGCCTTCGGACCTGACGATGTTTCAAAGCGCAGGAGTGGCCGGCCCTTCACGCGGATTCCGGTTTGAAGGCAACTCCATAGGAGGAACAAATACCGGCACTGGATTTTCCATGGTATTAGGTTACAATGCTACCGGTAACAAACAATTATGGCTTGGCGACGCGGACTACCTGAATAATTCAGCCGGAACATTTATCCGGTATACATCAAGTGGTGGGGCAATGGCCATTGACGCCGTTAATGGGAATAACACCAGCAGGAGGGCGCTGGAATTGGCTGTTGCAGGTGATCCCGCTTCCGGCGTAATCCTGGGCAACGATGCCAATTCTGCCTCCCCAGGCTCGTTTGTATGGGCTAACGGCAATATGGCTGTCGGTAACGGCTACCGCGGAAATGCCGCCCCCGCAAATGGACTTATAATACAAGGCAATGTGGGCATAGGTACTGTATCACCGGCGACAGCCCTGCACGTGGTGGCCACTACCAATCCCTTGACCTTAATAGGCGTGCAGGTCGGCGCCACTTCGGACAGTATACTGACCATAGCTTCCGGCACGGTGAGGAAACTTCCTTTCACAGCCCTGACCGGCGTCTCCTGGTCGCTTACCGGCAATGCGGCGACGAATTACGCAACCAATTTCCTGGGTACGACGGATAATACCAGCCTGCGTTTCCGCACCAACAATACCCAGGGGATGATCCTGGACAGCCTGGGTAATGCGGGCATAGGCGCCTCTCCCGGCTTCACTGCCGGTACTTACGAGGAGAAACTCCTGGTTGATGCGGGAACCACCGCTTCCTACAACGCGATTGTAGCGAGAGGCACGGTCAACAATTACTTTCAATTGAATATCCAAAACAAATCCAACGGGAATACCGCCTCCTCCGATGTGGTAACCACAGCAGACAATGGCACGGAGAACGTCAACTATGTGGACCTGGGCATGAATGGCAGTGGCAATACGCAAAATGTGTTCGGAAATCCCGATGACGCCTATCTCTATACCACGGGCAATAATTTCCTGATAGGCACCGGCACCGCCGGTCAGGCCCTGGTATTCATGACGGGCGGCACGACCCAATCCAGCAATGAAAGAATGCGCATCGACGGGACTGGAAATGTAATGGTCGGCAAGACGAGTGCTGCCTACAAGGTAGATGTCCATGGCAGGGGAAATTTCGATAGTACCCTCAATGCGCCCAATTATAGCTCCACTTTCCAAACCTTAACCTTCGGGAGTACCATTACCTGGGATCAGACCAAGGGCGCAACGTCGGCGGTTACCCTCACCGGTAACGGCACCTTATCTGTCACTAACGCAGTAGCCGGGATGTATGGCCTGATCAGGGTCACGCAGGATGCCACCGGCTCGAGGATACTCACGCTTTCCGCCAATTCCAAAGTTATTAATGGCGGGGGAGGGGCTGTTGCATTGACGACTACCGCAGGCGCGACGGACGTCCTCAGCTATTTTTACGATGGGACCAATTATTACTGGACGGTAGGGTACAATTATAATTAAGGATAAAAAAAATGTACAAGCTATTCTATATATTTCCTGTTATACTTTGCTGCCTGCCGGCCATGGCGCAGAACGAACAAAAGATGTTCTGGGCGCTGAACGGGTCTGCATCCGCCTTTACCTGGGACAATACAACAGGCGATAATCGCATCGATAACGGCAGCGGTACCTGGAATAGCACTAACAATACCTGGACCTTCAACAAAGGGATCACCGATCTGCTGTGGAGACCCGGCGCCACAGCCATTTTTGGCGGCAATCCCGGCACCGGGGCGGCCGGCACGGTGACGGTGTCAGGTACGCAAACAGTGCAATCCCTTGTCTTCAATCCATCCGCCAGCGGGAACTTCACACTGACAGGGGGTACCATCACCAATACCTCAGGCATGATCACCGCCAATGACACCGCGACGATCAATAGCACACTCGCGGGAACATCGGGCCTGACCCTGACGGGACCCAAAATCGTAACCATAGATGCCGCTACAACGTATACCGGCACCACTACCGTGAATTCCGGCACCTTGGTGTTCGACAATGGGATCGCCAATTCCGCTGTCGCCACGCTGAGTACGCCCATCTCTATCCTTTCTGGAGCCACACTTTCCGCCGACATCACGGAAAATATCAACCTTTCCGGCGCCATTTCAGGACCGGGAACCCTGAGTATCATCAACGCCGGGACCCAGACGATGAGGCTCTATGGCAACAACAGCGGGTTTACCGGCAATTTTTCTGAGTCCTCCATTACCCGCGGTGTCATGTGGTCGGATAATGGGGGAACCGGTAACGCGGCCATTACCGGGAGCGCGGCGGCCTCCTGGAACCTCAGTGGATCATTCGGCGTTATTGAAACGACGGCTGCGGCAACACCCACCGTTCAATTGGGCAGCCTGGCCGGAACAAATACGGCCACCGACCTCGGCAGCTTTAGCGGCTCCGGGATCAAGACCCTGCAGGTCGGCGCGCTGAATACCAGTACCACCTTCGCAGGATCCATGGTGGACAACCCACTGGGGTCCGGTACTTCTACCTTCGCATTCACAAAAGTGGGTACCGGCACTCTGACCTTAAGCGGTACGAATACTTATTCCGGCATAACGACAGCTAATGCTGGCACACTGGCCTTTACTACCGCCGTACCATCATCCGCCACCTGGAATATCGCCGTTAATGCTACCTCCACACCTACATCAGCCGCCTCGGGATTGATCACATTGCCGGCATCGCCCAATATGTTGGGCAAAACCGTCAATATCGTGCTCACCGGAACAAGCACCGGGTTCACCTGGCAAGCGGTCAGCTGGACCGGACTGGTCTTTACCAGCCCGACGCTGAAGATCAACGGTACGACGGTCACGAGCGGTGTCGCCAGCGCCGGAACGACGGTGACATTCACTGCCACTAGTGGCATAAAAGTTACACGATGAATCCAACCCTACTTAAAAAAATATATTGTATTCTCTTACTCCTGCCGGTCATGCGACCGGCGCCTGCACAGGGGCTGATCATTCCCTCCGGGGGATATATGATCGCGAACAACGGAAATATCGTCGTCACCGCCAATTGGGTCAATAACGGCTCATTCACCAGTAATGGCGGCACCCTCATATTTGCGGGTGCTGTACAGACCCTGGGCGGAACATCGTCAACGCAGTTCACCAACCTCACGATAGCGGCCGGCAGCAATACCAAGATCATCTCGTCCGGCCAAATGGTGAATGGCATCGTCCTGAGTAACGATACGCTCAACGCCAACGGGAACCTTACCCTGCTGTCCACCGCCGCACAAACGGCATTGGTAAGCGGCAGCGGATCAGGCGAAGTGATCGGCAACCTGACCATGCAACGCTACCTCCCTTCCGGGTTCGGCTATAAATATTTTAGCTCTCCTTTCACGAGCGACATGGTAAACGATTTCTCCTCGGAAATAAACCTGGCGACATCCTTCCCCGACGTCTATAGCTTCAATGAGAACCTGTCTTCCGCCGGATGGGTGAATTATACCAACCCATCGGGATTGCTCGCCCCCTTGGCGGGATACGCTGTGAATTTCGGTTCATCCTCTGCTCCGCTGACTGTCAGCCTGACGGGTGTCGTTAACAACCACACGATATCTTCCCCTACCTTATATAACCACAACCAAACCTATACACTCGGATTCAACCTGGTGGGAAACCCCTATCCTTCGCCGATCGATTGGAATGCTGCGGGCGGCTGGACCAAAACCAATATCGACAATGCCATCTATTTTTTTTCAAACGGTACCGTCAGCCAGTATACCGGCACCTACAGCAGTTATGTTAATGGGGTCTCAAGTAATGGCATTGCCAGTAATATCATTGCGGCCATGCAGGGATTTTTTATTCACGTTTCCAACGGCACGTTCCCGGTATCGGGTCTGCTGGCAGTAAACAACACGGCCAGGAACCTGAACCTGACTACAATGTTTTTCGATTACACCGTACCGCAGGCCCCATCCCCATTCATCCGGCTCAGCGCCGGCTTCTATGACCTGGGCCCCGACGGAGATCCCGCTGCCTTTTATTTTAAGGCAGGCGCTGACGGTGCCTTCGACAAGCAGCTGGATGCCCTGAAATTAATGAATACACATCCAGGGATTCCGAATCTTTACGCTATCGCGACGGATACCGCGAGACTTTCCATCTATGCACTCCCCGATACGTTCGATAGCGTCGAGACAGTACCCCTTGGCCTTATTACAGCGCAAGACGGATATATCAGCTTTAAGGCTACCGACATAGAGAACATGCCCGCGGGGCTGTACGTTTACCTTTCCGATACCAAAACGGGCATTCGGCAGGATCTGCAAAACGCTCCGCCTTATCGCCTGTACCTGGCCAGCGGGGAATATAAGAACAGGTTCTTCCTGAACTTCAGCACAAAGGAACCGGCGCAGGGCGGCTCATCAGGCACTCTTTCCAACGGCTCCTTCAACGCATACAGCGCAGGGGGGACACTCTTTGTGAACGGCGGTCTGAACCCCGGCGAAACAGGCGAGGTCCGGGTAATTAACCTGCTGGGTCAGGTGGTACTGCGTACGGAAATCAGCGGGAATAACAATCAGCAACTCAATTCGAATTTTGCGCCCGGCATTTACCTCGTCAACTTTTCTGCGCCGGAAGGAATTCAAACTAAAAAAGTATTAATAGGCATCCGATGATAAATTATTCCATTTATATCAGTGTAGCCCTGCTGTTCTGCTCCCTGGCAGCGACAGCGCAACCCCCTCCGCCCAGGCCCATCGCCGTCTACGCGAATCCTGCACAGGGAATGATCTTCGGCGCCTTCTTCCAGGGCTCTTCCGGCGGTACGGTGATCCTGAATCCTGATGGATCGCGTTCGTCAACCGGCAGCCTGATTTTGGCCAGCCTGGGTTACCCGTATTCACCGGCCCTTTTTTCGATCGATGCCAATACCGGTACGGTGATTTCCATTATGAACGGACCGGACGTTACCCTTACCGGCAGCAATGGGGGATCGATAACATTGCACCTGGGCGCTTCGAGCAAAGGATCCTCCTTCACTACCACGATAGTCTCTCCCAGCCAGACACAGGTATGGATCGGCGGGACGCTTACAGTAGGCAGCCCGCTGGCGAATCCTTCCGGTTCCTATAGCGGCACTTTTTCGGTGACATTCATACAACAGTAAAACCAATATCAGGTAATATTCGAAGCATACATGACAGGCCATTTTCCATACCCTCTTAAAAACCGAAAGTCCTGGCGACTTACCGGTCCTATGAAGGTGGTGGTATGCCTGCTGTTGTCGTTGTTCGTCTCCCGGCTAAGCTTTGCCCGGGGAAATCCTGATCTCCCCCCTTACGAAGAAATATTGGTCCTGATGAATGTTCAGGGTGTGGGCGGTGTGCAGATACCCGCGGCTATCCGCGGTGATATAGCCTACCTGGCTGTCTCCGATGTGCTGGATTATTTGAAGATAAAGAATACTACTTCGCCCGGAATGGATTCCATATCCGGATTTTTTATCCTCCAGCAATCAACCTTCGTGATAGATCCGGTGCATAACCGCATCGTTTACCAGGGGAAAATTTTTGAACTGCCCCCGAACGCTATTATCCGGACAACGACCGATCTATATCTCCGTTCGGATTATTTCGGCCTTGTTTTCGGCCTGAACTGCAAATTTAATTTCCGCACCCTATCGATAGTCCTGACGACCAGCCTTGATTTGCCGGTTATCCGGGAGATAAGGCAGGAAGAAATGCGCAATAACTTAAGCCGGCTTACAGGAGAGGCAAAAGTTGACACGACCATCGGGCGCAGCTACCCCCTCTTCAAACTGGGCATGGCCGATTGGGGCGTAGTGGCAACACAGACATCACAGCAAGGATTACCCGAACAGGACGATAACCGGTTGTACCTGGCATTGGGCGGCGTCGTGGCGGGCGGCGAGACGGATCTGGCGCTTAATTACGATAACCATACGCCTTTCACCGGCAACCAGCAATTCTTTCAATGGCGCCATGTAGATAATGACAATCCGGCGTTACGGCAGGTGACGGCCGGTAAAATCTACACTCCTTCCATAGCCTCTATCTATTCACCCGTCATAGGTGTGCAGTTTACCAATGCTCCGACCGTATACAGGCGATCCTTCGGCACGTACACGCTTACCTATTATTCAGAGGCTAACTGGGTGGTGGAGCTGTATATCAACAACACCCTGGTGAATTATGCAAAGGCCCCTGTCACCGGTTTCTTCACCTTCCAGGTGCCGCTGGTGTATGGTAATTCATTGCTGAAGCTCCGCTTTTACGGTCCATGGGGCGAGGAAATTTCCCACGAACAGAATATCCAGATACCCTTCAATTTCCTTCCTGTGGGGGAATTTGAATATACCGCCAGCGCCGGCATAGTGACGGATAGCCTTAACAGTCGTTTCGGCCGTGTCAGCTGCAATTATGGCCTGGGCGAACGACTGACGGTCGGCGCCGGTACCGAATACCTTTCTTCCGTTGTCAACGGCAGGAACATTCCCTTCGTGAATGCTTCCCTTCGGCTCAGTTCCAACCTCTTCCTTTCGGGTGAATATGCCCTTGGAGTAAGGGCAAAACTGGTAGCCAGCTATCACACAGCATCCGATCTTCAGATCGAGTTGAACTATACGCGGTATACAAGAGGCCAGCAGGCGATCAATAATTCCTTCCTGGAGGAGCGCAAGGCGATCGTATCCTTTCCTTTCCGCAGCAAGAAATTTACGCTGTTTTCAAGGCTTTCCCTTTATCAGATCGTGCTTCCCTTCACAGAAGTTACGCCGGGTTCAAAAGAAGTTACGCCGGCTTCAAAATATACCACTGGAGAAGGACTCCTTTCGGGCGTCTTTTTTGGTGTAAATACCAATTTAACCACCTATGCCTGGTTTACGCAACAATCCGCTCCCTATGTTTACAGCAGCCTTTCCATGGCTTTTCGTCTGCCCGGAAAGATTATCCTCACTCCTCAACTCCAATACGAGTACAGCCAGCACAGGGTCAGTGATCTGCGGGCCGAAATAGGCAAATATCTCAGCTCCAGGGGATTCTTCAATGTTTATTACGAAGACAATATCAAGAGCAATTTTCGAAGCATCGGGCTGGCAGTGCGTTACGATTTTTCCTTTACATTGTCGTCGATATCGGCTACGCAGGTTGGTCATACAGGCGCCATGGTGCAATCGGCCAGCGGAAGTCTGATGTATGATGACCAGACGAAATACGTCGGCTACGACAAACACAGTGCCGTCGGCAAAGGCGGGCTCATGATCGAACCCTTCCTCGATCTTAACGGCAACGGAAGACGGGACCCGGGTGAGCCGCGGGTATCCGGGGTGACTATCCGGATCAATGGCGGCACTATCCTGAATAATTCAGCCGACACGACCATCCGGGTGACCGGACTCGAAGCCTACGCCAGCTATATCCTCCATCTGGATGCTTCCTTTGAAAGCATTGCGTGGGATATTCGCAACAAAACGATCCGTGTCGTCATCGACCCGAATCAGTTTAAAGTGTTGGAAATTCCGGTCGCCGTTTTCGGTGAGGTGACGGGAATGGTTTACCTGAAAGACGATAGTAGTCAGAAGCCCCAGGGGCGGATCCTTGTCTGCTTTTATCGCAGTGATAAATCGATGGCGGGTCAGGCTATCACAGAGGCCGATGGTTCCTTCGATTTTACCGGACTGGCGCCGGGTAATTATACCGCAGAGGTTAGTTCGGGTCAATTGGAAAAGTTGCATATGATTTGCCGGCCCTGGACCCTGGCCTTTAAGATTTCAGCCGACAAAAACGGAGACGTTGCCGACGGGCTTGAATTCATCCTGCAATCCCACTAATCCTGCAATCCCATTAGGGCGGGTAAGACCAGTATCGCGATCTCCGTATGTAAAATTTTTCCAAAAAATATTTGCGCAAGCAAATCCTTGCCCATATATTTGCAAGCATATACTTGCACAATGATAGTCAGACGAGACGTATTCCAGGCCATTGCCGACCCCACCCGGCGCAGGATCATCGACATGGTCGCAGACAAGCCGCTGAACGTCAATGCCATAGCAGAGAGTTTTGACATCAGCCGCCAGGCCATATCCTTGCATATCAAGATATTGATAGAATGCGAGCTTTTGACAATCAACAAACAAGGCCGCGAAAGATATTGCTCAGCTCAACTCGACCATTTGAGCGAAGTATCGGTTTGGGTAGCCCAATACAAACAGCATTGGGAAAGCAAACTGGATAGCTTAGAGACCTATTTAGATCAACTTAAAAAAGAAAGAAAACATGGAAAATAACACCAAAGACCGCGAGCTATTGGTTACACGCACATTGAACGCGCCTATTGACCTGGTTTGGGAAGCATGGACCAATCCCGAACATATTGCCAAATGGTGGGGTCCCAATGGGTTTACCAATACCATAACTACTATGGATATGAAACCCGGTGGCGAATGGATCCTCACTATGCACGGCCCTGATGGGAAAGATTATAAGAACAAAAGCATTTTTAAAGAGGTGATCCCCCAAAAGAAGATAGTGTTTGACCATATTGCCCCCAACTTTACGGCCACAATTGAGTTTGAGGCGCGAGGTGAGCAGACACATTTAACCTGGTACATGCTTTTTGAAACAGCCGAACAGTTTATACAGGTCGTTAAAACCTTTAAGGCCGACGACGGGTTAAAACAAAACATCGACAAGTTAAGCGCCTACCTGGGGCAGATGAAAAAATAAGCCTCTCAGCGCTTACCACTGATGAAAACTCTGCCCGATAAACTGCAACCCGTCAATAATCCCCGTCCGCCAATAAGTCCACGTATGCGCCCCATCCCGTACCCTGAACTCATGCGGCACACCCTTCTCCATCAGCGCAATATGCAGCAGGCAGTTGCCCTTGCTCAGGTGGTCGTCATCGCCGCAATCGATCCAATATCGTACATGTTTCAAATCATCGGCAGGCTTGTCCGCCACGATCTTCAGGGGAGAGTTGGCATACCAGAAATCATTCAATCTGTCCTTTCCTTTCAGCCTGCGGCCAAATAGCTGCGCGAAAGTCCTGTCCCAGTCCGCATCGGGCCTATTGACCATAGCGGAATCATCAAACACCGCCGCGCTCAACGCAGCCCCCGCGGCAAAAAGATCCGGATGCTTCAACAAATAGATCATCGTTCCATAACCGCCCATCGAAAGCCCTGCGATGCCCCGGTATTTCTTCTCGGCCTTGATCCGGTAAGTTTTTTCCACCGCCGGCATGAATTCCTTGACGAAGAAATCTTCATATTTCTCCTTCCCGTCATAGGAGTTGATATACCAGCTGGAATCCCCGTTCGGCATCACGATGATCATCGGCGGGATCGTGCCCTCGGCAATCGCTTTGTCGGCCAGTCGGTTGATCTCACCGAATTGCAGCCAGCCCGTATTGTCATCGGTATAGCCATGCAGAAGATAGACGACAGGGTAAGATCTATCGGAAGTAGAGTAATCTGCCGGCAGGTAGATCGTGTATCGTACGTCTTTGCCCAGGATGGCACTGCGTACCGTCTTTTCTTCCACCACCTTTCCGGCGGCATATTGCGCCCTGCCCGAAGGAACCAGTGTCAGGCTCAGCAACAAAAGACTCAAACCTTTGACAAGCAATATTCTCATGATGTAGATTTTTCACCTTTTCCCGGGACCTCATCCGCGTGCGCGTCACTCCCGCGCCCCTCACTCTCCCGGCCGGATAACCCCCGTATACAACTTCGTCTCATACCCTACCCGTACCCGGCCCCCCGCCTGATGCCGCTCGAACAACGCCGCCAGCGCCTTCATCATCGCATCATAGCCCGCACCGTACTTCGGAATATAAGAAGAAGACAGCAGCCGGCCCTTCAGCCCGTCAAAATCGAAGACCTGTTCGTTATCAAAAACCGCCAGCACAAAAGCCTGCGGATGAAAGAAGGCCCCGATCTGCGGATCGGTAATATTTTTATGATTGATGGTCTTGTAGTCCCCGGCATATTCCAGGATGAGTGCCTCATACTCTTGCTCAAAATCCGATAACATCAGCCGTTCATTCCAGATCAGCGCAACCACCGCGCCCGGCCGGGCAATCCGCACAAATTCCCGCCGTGTCGCCGCAGGATCGAACCAGTGAAAAGCTTGTCCTGCCACGATCAGATCAACCGATGAGTCCGGCAGGCCCGTCGTCTCCGCCGTTCCGTCGATACTCGCAAAGCCCACCTCCGCCGACAACAACTCCTCCGCCTTCGAACGCATCTCTGCGTTAGGCTCCACGGCATACACCCGGTTCCCAAAATCTAAAAATAATTCAGTGGAAATCCCGGTCCCCGACCCGATATCGGCGACCACCCAGTCAGGCAAAAATGAATAAGTCTCCTGTAAATAAGCGATAACCGCAGCAGGATAATGAGGCCGGTATTTGACATAGTCCTCGACCCGGTCGCTGAACCGCGTAGTACTGTTTGACATAGCAATCCCAAGTTACGGGAAAATCCCCAGCTCGGCATACGACGTCCCCACCTTATTGATCGCCACCACATACGCCGCCGTCCGCATATCAGGCACACTCGGGTTCGCCTTCCACGCATCCATGATCTCCCTCGTCGCCGCAATCATCGTCTCTTCCAGCCCGCTATAAACCAGGTCGACCTCATCAGCCCCATGCATGATAAATTCCTTTTCCTTCTGGCTGACCTTCTTTCCCGTCAACCCCTCGATCTGGCTGAGGATATGCGTGTTCATATTTTCCGTGAAGCGCTTTTCCATCCGTCCGTACCGCACATGGCTCAGGTTCTTCAACCATTCGAAATAGGAGACGGTCACCCCGCCTGCATTCAGGTACATATCCGGCACCACCAGCGTACCCTTCTTCACGAAGACCTCATCGGCCTCCGGTGTCAGCGGCCCATTGGCAGCTTCCCCGATGATCTTGGCCTTTACCCGCGGTGCGTTCTCTCCATTGATCACATTCTCCAAAGCAGCGGGTATCAGGATATCACAGTCCAGCTCCAGCGCATCAACCGATTTCGGGATATTCGTCGCCCCCGGAAAATTCAGGATGCTGCCCGTCTTCTTCCGGTGTTGAAAGACTTCCTCTTCATTGAGCCCCGCAGGGTTCATGATAGCGCCTTCATATTCCGCCAGCGCGATGACCTTGGCCCCTCCTTCCCGGAAGAACTTGGCGGCGTGATAGCCGACATTGCCCATGCCCTGCACCACTACCGTCTTGCCCTGTACGCCTGGTTTCAGCTTTAGCCGCGTCATAATGTCTTCCATCTGGCAGACCTCGCGGATACCATAGAAGACGCCCAACCCCGTCGCCTCGCGACGGCCCCGAACACCGCCCTGCGATACCGGCTTGCCCGTTACACAGGCCAGAGCATCGATCTCACCGGGACGCATGCTCATATAGGTATCCAGTATCCACGCCATCTCCCGCTCGCCCGTACCATAGTCAGGCGCCGGCACATCCGTTCCCGGTCCGATAAAATTCTTCTTGATCAGCTCGGACGTATACCGGCGGGTGATCTTTTCCAGCTCATAAGGCGTGTATTTCTTGGGATCGATAGTGATCCCCCCTTTAGCGCCCCCAAAGGGCACATTCACAATGGCGCACTTGAAAGTCATCAAAGCCGCCAGGGCCATGACCTCATCCAGGTTCACCGACAAGGCAAACCGGATGCCCCCCTTACAGGGAGTCTTATGCTGGGAATGCTGAACGCGATAGGCCTTGATGACCTCAATCTTATCGCCGATCTTAACGGGGAAAAACATGCGGTAGACCGCATTGCACTGCTTGATCTGTTCCAAAATACCGGGATCCCAATTGGTAAATACCGCGGCTTTGTCAAAACTTTTTTCTACTGCTTCGAAAAATTTGTATTCTACTTGTTTAGATTCTACTTGGCCTGCCATATCGTTAGATTTATAGTGAGCGGTCTTCAGACCTTATTTAACACTCTTTTCAAGACGGCTGATCTTTCTGTCCAGCCGGATAACATACGCAAATAGCCCCAGTAATATTGTGACCACCACGGCGATCACCACATAAATCTTTCCGTTCGCCCTCAGTCCGTCGGCCATTTCTACCGGTTTTCTTCCCGTCGCATCCTGCGCCCGGGCAGAAAATCCCATGAACCACGAGCCAAAGAACAATAACCAGAAGTACGCTTTCTTATGCATGGCTGAATTTCTTTTTGGAAGGTTCGGATGTATGTTTCTTCTCTGCCACCAGCTGCAGCCGGATGCGTAGGGTAGTGATCCACACACCCAGCAGGGTCCAGCCCGGAACCGCCCCCGGCCAGAACACGATCCGCATCCGCTTGTCAATGTCGTTGGTATCCAGGGCCGGATTACCCATTCCCCCCGGATGAAGGCTTTCCACCATGCGGGGAATGATCCAGATCGTAGGGAAGAGCATCGCAAAGGCAAAGATATTGTATACCGCGCCGATCCGTGCCCGTTTGTCCATGTCCGTCATTGAATTCCGCAGCACCAGGTAGGCAAAATAGATCAGCAGCGCAATGACGGCCCCCAGCTGCTTGGGATCGTTGCTCCAAAAGGCCCCCCAGGTAAAACCCGCCCAGATCGACCCCGTCAGCAGACCCAAACAGCCAAACACGATCCCGCCCTTGGCATATTCCAACGCGTAAATATCGAAGACATGGTTATTGGTGCGCAGGTATTTGATGGAATAGATGACCGAAACAATGAATAAGATCATCATGCCGAACCACATGGCCACATGGAAATACAGGTTGCGGATCGTTTCGTTGATGATCGGGAGGGCCGGAACACTCCCAAGGAACCCTTCTATACAAGTATAGACCAGCGCAACGACACAAATTATTTTCCACCAATACTGACGCAGCATATGTAAGTCTCTTAAGGGACTCCGTCCCCGGTTTAGGAGTGCAAAATTAGGGGAATCGGGCAGCAAAATCCTCAGCCCGCTTTCGAAACCCGGAATTTAACGCACCTCCTTTGAATGTTAGTCCTTCCATAAAAAGGGAAAAAGGATCAGCGACAACGCTACCAGCATCACGTCCAGCCCCGCCAGCACCGCGATCATTCCCGCCAGCCCCCCCTGTATCACTTCCGCAAAAGCAATATTCGAAATCTTGCTCAGCAGCAACAACTGCGGGATCACCAGCGGAAAACCCAGGATCGCCATCAGCGCAGCGCTTTGTTGTGCACGGGCAGCAATCGCCGCCAGAAAAGTAAAGACCAGGCTCAGGCTCATTCCACCCAGACAGCTGATAAAGATGAAAACGACAGGGTTCGGCATCGGGTTGCCCAGCATCAGCACGAACAGGCCCAGGCTCACCAGGCTCATCAGTAACATCAACCCCGCATTGAATAGCAGCTTCGCGACAATAAAATTCCCCGGGCTCGTGATCGAAAAAAAATACAACAGCCTTCCTCTGCCCTCCTGAAGAAAGCTTTTCGCCACCGCATTTACACACACGAACAGCTGGATCATCCAGAACAACCCCTTCCATACAGGTCCCTCCGGCTCACCCATCGACAGGTACAGCACGAAAATGGTGGACGCCACATACAACAGCACCCCATAAAAGGTATACTGTTGCCGGATCTCCAGCAGCAGGTCTTTCCTGAAAAGCGCAAAAATTTGTGAAAAAGCTCCGATAACAGGCAATTTTGCCGCAAATCTAAGGGACTCTCTCGTCATTCCCGCCCACAAAACCGTCCGGCGGTAATAATCGATGTATCCTAAAATAAAAAGAATAGTTAAAATTCCAATCCGCCCTTACCCCCATTAAACACCTTGCCGCCGTCGGCCTCCAATAACAGAACCTTATGGCAGCGTGTAATAACAGTGACGACAACGCGGTTCATACAGGTCTTTTTCACCCAGGAGGATCTGTGCGGACCCGTCTGTTTTGCGATACGAATAGTTGGCTATGTTTCCACATTTTACACAAATGGCATGCAACTTGGTTATATATTCTGCTTTAGCGAGAAGATTCGGCATTTGGCCGAACGGCTTGGCCATGTAATCCATGTCCAGACCAGCCACAATGACCCGGATCCCGCGAAGGGCCAGCTTATCGCAGACATCAGGAAGTTGATCGTCAAAGAACTGGGCTTCATCTAATCCTATGACATCGACTTCGCCGGCCATTAGCAGAATGGACGTCGAAGCCTCAACCGGCGTTGATTGGATGGCATTTTCGTCGTGCGACACGATCTTGTGCTCATGATAACGGGTGTCTATAGCGGGCTTAAAGATCTCAACCTTCAGATTGGCAATTTTAGCGCGTTTTAGCCTGCGGATCAGTTCTTCTGTTTTCCCGGAGAACATTGAGCCGCAAATGACTTCGATCCAACCACGCTTTCCACCCTGTAAATGGGGTTCTATGAACATAGATACATTAAAATTAGGTTCGGAATTTGTTATAACTTTATAGGTATTCCACTTTCTAACCCATTAGCGCTTTTCAACTGGTACCTAACATGGAACGACTAAAAGAACTGATATCTCAATTGAAGGAGCAGTCTGATCGAGGGGTCAATCCTGCTCTTATGCTCCGGACCGCCCAGCTACTCGAAGAGGAAATTCGCCTCCTCGCGAGCAAACCGGCCCCCGCAAAGGTAATGCCGACGAAGATAACAGTAATGATGCCATCGGCCGTAAAAATAGTTGCCCCCCCGATGCCCGATGAAGAGCTGGCTGCCCCTGCCGAAGCCCGCCCCGCCCCGGTCAATGGCTATTCTCCGGCTGCATCCGCTACCAACGGGACCGGCATCAACGGAACCCCCGCCATCAACGGAACTTCCGGCATCAATGGGACCCCGGCTACCAACGGAACCCCCGTCATTTCACCTTACGCCAACGGTAACACCGCCGCTCCGCCATACTCACCCGGCACCCCCGTATCTACCCCTCACGCAGCCGCCGCAGTCGTAGATACCGAAACCCCCGCAGCCGCCATGCCCGACCACAGCGCTGTCGCTTCTGATATCGGCCGTTCCCTCGAACGTCCTCTCACCACAGCCCGGGCCACGACCCCCGAAAGAGGCACCTGGCCCTTCGACCCCCTTGCGGAAAAGCCTACTGACCGGTTCACCCTGTCCCAAAAGACCCGCGAGATCAATGACGTCATCGGCACCAACGGCACTTCTTCCCTTAATGAAAAGCTTAAGTCTGACATTGTCGAGCTCAAATCCGCTCTCAACGATACCCCCGTTCGCGATCTCAGAAAGGCCATTGGCATTAATGATCGCTATGTGTTTATTAATCAACTATTTAGGGGAGATGAAGTCATGTATGAACGCAGCCTCAAGACCATTAACGGGTTTCGCATCCTCCCCGAGGCTGAATATTGGATGGAAAGAGAATTGAAGGTCAAACTCGGCTGGGATGAGAACCGCGAGGCTACCCGCCATTTCTATCAGCTTGTCAAAAGACGCTTTTCCTGAATAAACTTAATAATCTTATCCGTCGCCCCCTTCTTCGAATCCACATACCGGGCCGAGGCTTCGCCTGTCTCCCGGACTTCCTCCGGGTCCCTCAACAGCCGTTCTAAGACCCCTTCAGCCTCCAGGGCACTGTCAATCACGATCCCGCCTCCACTCTCCGTTAATTCCACTGCCTCAATGTATTTTTCGATCACCGGCCCGAATACCACCGGTTTGCCATATACCGCCGCCTCCAGCACATTATGCACCCCATCATCGCCAAACCCACCGCCGACATAGGCAATCGTGGCATACCGGTATAGCCTCGATAACATCCCTATATTGTCGATGATCAGCACATTCGGCTCCGGCCAACCCGGCCTCGGCCCCGCCCCGGCTCTTCCTGCCCCCGCAGCACCCCCACGACCCTCGGCCCCTGCACTCCCCCCGCGCCCCGCGCCCGCCGAAACCGCAGCCCCACGCCCCCCAGCCTCCGTCCCGCGCCCCGCCGCCCAGACGGAATACCGGATACAATGACGGAACAACCGCTCCACCTCCACCAGCCTGTCCTCCCCGATCTCATGCGGCGCAAGGATAAACCTGACCTCCGGATGCGTATTGGCATAATGGTCCAGTTCCTCTTCGTCCTCCTCCCAGGTGCTGCCAGCAACAATCACCGGGTGCCCGCCACACCAGGCCTCGATCAGCGGCAACGGCGCACCCTCCCTGGCAATCTCTATCACCCGGTCGAACCGCGTATCCCCGCTGACACTTACTTGCCCGGCCAGCCCCCGTCCTTCCAGCAAAACCCGCGAAGCCTCAGTCTGGACGAAAAGATGCGTCATACATTCCAGCATATACCGGTGCAGCCGGCCATACCACTTGAAAAAAGGCTGATCCGCCCGGAATACCCCGGATACCAGCAACACCGGAATTCCCCTCTTTTTCAATTCCACCAGGTAGTAATACCAGTAATCATATTTGACCCACAATACCAGGGTAGGGCGCACCAGGCTGATAAACTGCCGGGCATTTCCCGGACTGTCCAGCGGGAGATAGTATATATAGTCGGCCCCCTCATAATCCTTTTTTGCCCGATATCCGGAGGGAGAGAAGAAAGTCAATACGATCCTGGCCATGGGCGCTTCCCTTCGCAAAGCCTCGATCACCGGTCTGCCTTGCTCGAACTCCCCAAGAGAAGAACAATGCATCCATATAACTGGGTATTTCCCGGCACTTCCTGTGCCGAGGTCGGCCCGCATCCGCTCAAAAATGCCCTTGCGCCCATCCAACCATTCCTTAGCCTTTCGATTCCAGGGCGCTACCAGCCTGATACCCACTTTATAGAACCACAGAAAAACATGATAAAAAATGATACTCAACTCCGCTTGCGTTTATTATGAAATAATAACGATTGGCATTAGAACCCTCAACGTGCCTGTCATGCAGGCGCATAGACTTCGGAAACTACCGCCTTAGGGCATTGGATAAACCACATTTTTGCAGTAGGTTTGTGCCCAATTTGACGGGAATTACGCTATTTTCTAGTAGAGCTCCCGCACACATTAAATCCGGACAGATTATGAGGCCCATCCAAATGGTAGACCTGAAGCAGCAATATACAAAAATAAAGAGTGAAGTTGATTCGGCCATCTCGGAAGTACTCGAGAGCGTAGCATTCATCAATGGGCCCGCCGTCACCCAATTTGCCGCCGCCCTATCCGCCTACAGCGGGTCCCGGCATGTCATCCCCTGCGCAAACGGCACCGATGCCCTCCAGATAGCCCTGATGGCCCTCGACCTGCAGCCCGGCGACGAAGTCATTACCCCCTCCTTCACCTATATCGCGACAACCGAGGTCGTAGCCCTCCTCCGGCTCAAACCCGTCTTTGTCGAAGTCGATCCTAAAACCTTCTGCATCGACCCCAAAGCCCTGGAAGCTGCCATCACCCCCCGCACAAAAGCCATCGTCCCCGTCCATCTCTACGGTCAGGCCGCACCGATGCAGGAGATCATGGCCATCGCAAAAAAACATGGCCTGGCAGTCATCGAAGACAATGCCCAGGCAATCGGCAGCGATTACACCTTCTCCGACGGCACAACAAAGAAGACCGGCAGCATAGGCACCATCGGCGCTACCTCCTTTTTCCCTTCCAAGAATTTGGGCTGCTATGGGGACGGGGGAGCAATATTTACCGACGATGATGCGTTAGCTACGCGGTTGAAAATGATTGCCAACCATGGACAGAGCCGTCGTTATTATCACGAACTGGTAGGCTGCAACAGCCGGCTGGATTCTCTGCAGGCAGCCATCCTTAATGTCAAACTGAAAAAATTGGATGACTATATCCTGGCGAGACGCTCGGCAGCCGACTATTATGACAATGCTTTCCGCAACCACCCGAAGATTACAACGCCCTACCGGGCTTCGTACAGCCGTCACGTTTTTCACCAGTATACGCTGGTGCTGGAAGGGGTCGATCGCAACGGACTGAATGAATTCCTCGCAGGAAAAAACATCCCGTCAATGATCTATTATCCCGTACCCGCCCATCGCCAGCAGATGTTCGCCGCTTCCGGCGGCAGCAGCTATCAACTGGCCACAACGGACTGGCTTACCGAAAGAGTGATTTCATTACCTATGCATACCGAATTGGACGACGAGCAGCTACATATGATCAGTACTTCCGTGTTGGAATACGTTAACAAAAACTGATTATTAACTCCTAACTAAAGCATCTTCTTTATGAAAATTGCAGTGATTGGCACCGGATACGTTGGACTCGTGACGGGCACCTGTTTCGCAGAGACAGGCAACGACGTCTGTTGCGTCGATATCGACAAAAACAAGGTACAAAAGCTCTCCAACGGACAGATCACCATCTATGAGCCCGGCCTCGAAAAACTCTTCCTCCGTAACCTGAAAGAAGAAAGACTTAAATTCACCACCAACCTCGAAGAAGGCATCAAAGATGCTCAGATCATCTTCCTCGCCCTTCCGACCCCGCCCGGCGAAGACGGCTCCGCCGATCTGAAATATATCCTCGGCGTGTCCGATGACCTCGGTAAAATTCTCAAAGACTATAAAGTCATCGTCGACAAAAGCACTGTCCCCGTCGGCACCGCAGAAAAAGTACGGGCGGCCATTGCCAAAAACGCCAAGGTCGAATTCGACGTGGTATCCAATCCCGAATTTCTCCGGGAAGGCGTCGCAGTCGACGACTTCATGAAACCCGACCGCGTCGTCATCGGCGTCTCTTCTGAAAAGGCTCGCAAGATCATGAACGACCTGTACAGCCCCTTCGTCCGCCAGGGCAACCCCATTATTTTTATGGACGAAAGGTCCGCAGAACTCACCAAATATGCCGCCAATTCCTTCCTGGCAACCAAGATCACCTTCATGAACGAAGTAGCCCTGCTCTGCGAACGACTGGGCGCGGATGTCGATATGGTAAGACGCGGTATCGGCAGCGACGAACGCATCGGCAAAAGGTTCCTATTCCCCGGCATCGGCTATGGCGGCAGCTGCTTCCCTAAAGATGTACAGGCCCTGGTGAAATCTTCGGAGGAAGTCAGCTACGAATTCAAGATCCTCAACGCCGTCATGGACGTCAACGAACGGCAGAAGCTCCACCTGATGCCCAAGATCAAAAAGTATTTCAAGGACAACCTCAAAGGCAAACATTTCGCTCTCTGGGGACTGGCCTTCAAACCTAATACCGACGACATTCGCGAAGCACCGGCATTATACATGATCGACGCCCTCGTCGCCGAAGGCGCCACCCTCAGCGTATTCGACCCCGAAGCCATGAACAACGTTAAACAGCTCATTGGCGATAAAGGCGGCAAAGTCACCTATGCCGAAAGCCAGTATGAAGCCCTCGAAGGTTCCGATGCTTTGATCATTGCCACGGAATGGAACGAATTCCGTACACCCAATTTTCTCAAGATCGTCACCTCGCTGAAGAATAAGGTCATCTTCGACGGCCGCAACTTGTTCGACATTGCAGCCATCCGCGAATTGGGATTTTATTACGAAAGCATCGGACGCGCACCTGCTGACGGTACCAAAAAGAACTAAAAAACGAAATCTATGAGTAAAGATCGCGTATTGATCACCGGTGCGGCAGGTTTCCTCGGGTCCCATCTCTGTGACCGCTTTATCAAAGAAGGTTATCACGTCATCGGTATGGACAATCTCATCACCGGCGACCTCAGGAATATCGAACATTTGTTCAAACAGGAACACTTCGAATTCTATCATCACGATGTCAGCAAGTTCATCCATGTTCCCGGCCCGCTGACCTATGTCCTGCATTTTGCATCCCCGGCCAGTCCCATCGACTACCTCAAGATACCGATCCAGACCCTCAAGGTCGGCTCTCTCGGAACACATAATTGCCTCGGCCTGGCAAAATCCAAAAAGGCCCGCATGCTCATCGCCTCCACGTCCGAGATCTACGGCGATCCGCTCGTGCACCCGCAGACGGAAGAATATTGGGGGAACGTGAACCCCATCGGCCCCCGCGGCGTCTACGACGAGGCCAAACGATTCCAGGAAGCCATGACCATGGCCTATCATAATTTCCACGGCCTCGAGACCCGCATCGTCCGCATCTTCAATACCTACGGCCCCAGGATGCGCCTCAACGACGGCCGTGCCCTGCCGGCCTTCATCGGTCAGGCGCTGCGCGGTGAAGACCTTACCGTTTTCGGCGACGGCAGCCAGACCCGCTCGTTCTGCTATGTGGATGACCTCGTGGAAGGTATCTATCGCCTCCTGCTCAGCGACTATCATCTTCCCGTCAATATCGGCAACCCTTCGGAAATCACCCTGAAGCAATTTGCAGAAGAGGTCATCGCCCTCACAGGCACCAAACAGAAGATCGTCTACCGGCCTCTTCCTGTCGATGACCCAAAGCAACGCCAGCCCGATATTTCCCGCGCCCGCGAAATCCTGGGATGGGAACCGAAAGTAGAACGCAGGGAAGGACTCAAAGCTACTTATGAATACTTTAAGTCTCTCCCCCCGGAAGAATGGACCCGACTGCCTAAGGAATTTGTCAGCAGAAGTTAGCAAAAGCACATTCCTCACATATGGACTCTGCAAAGATTTATGAAGACCTGCTCCAAAAGCGGGCAAAGCTGGCCGTCATCGGACTCGGGTACGTGGGATTGCCCATTGCCCTGGAA
>Ga0302324_100009010_pt1 | contig 20961 bp, 21 predicted proteins | sample Palsa_T0_1_FD_201949 | JGI IMG/M metagenome (GOLD analysis project Ga0302324, IMG submission 201949) | Peat permafrost microbial communities from Stordalen Mire near Abisko, Sweden - Palsa_T0_1 | ecosystem: Environmental > Terrestrial > Soil > Palsa > Peat permafrost | place: Sweden: Abisko...
GATTGCCGTGGGAAAGAGGCGCCGCAATTGCACAACGCCAATAAGGCAAAGGCGATCAAGAAGCGCGGGGAAGAACCCTTACGCCAGGCACTCTACCGAGCCAGCGGTGTGGACCCGACCGGGATCGATGCCATTGGCGTGGAAACCGTCCTGTTGGTGCAAAGCGAATACGGCGCCGACTTGAGCATGTTTCCCACCGAGAAGCAGTTCGTCTCGCACCTCACGCTAGCGCCGCACAAGCCCACCAGCGGCGGCAAACCGGTGAAGAAACAGAAGAACAGACGCGGCAGCGCTAGCACCCGTGTGGCGGCGGGGCTGCGCATGGCGGCGCTATCGCTCCGCAACCGCAAGACCGCATTGGGCGCACACTACCGCCACCTGGCGGCGCGCAAGACCGCGGACATCGCGGTGTTTGCCCTCGCCCGAAAGCTGGCCACGCTGATCTATAGGCTGCTCCGCTGGGGCCAGCCTTATGTGGACGAAGGAGCCGCCGCGTACGAACAACGGTATCAGGAAGGCCGCCACGGCTTAAAATCTCCGTGTTGAGTAGGGGAGTCACAGATCAGAAGTCGGAATATCACTTCCGGCGCATCCACTCTAACGTCAGCCTGATCCCTTCGTCGTAGGTTGTCTTGAGAAGCTGCCCCAGCTTGCCCCGCAGCTTCTCATCGTCCAGCAGCACGGGCGTCTCCTGCAGATACAACATTTCTGGCAGCTCGCGCATCAGTGGATTGAACCAGCCCAGCAGCCGCAGCAGCGTGCGGCCGGCGCTGCGGAATTTCGGCTCGCGTCCGGCCGCCTGATAGATTTTCTGGATGAACGCCAGCGCGGAGATCTCCCCCGGTCCCGCGAAATTCCAGGCTTCGCCATAGCAGTCGTCGCGCGCGGCCAGTTCCGCGATCACCGGTCCCACATCCGGCACAAACACAAATTCGTGCAGCGGACCCACCGGCCCCAGCCAGTTGGCGGTTTTGCCCGCTAGCGCCGCGCGAAAGATCGGATTGGCCAGGCTGTTATCGGCATACGGCCCGTAGAAATCGGGCAGCCGCACCGCCATGCTTCGCAGCGGGCCGCGCTCGTCGGCGGCCATAAGGATGTCTTCCTGTTCCTTGCGCAATTGCCCTTTCACCGCCACCGGTACGCGCGGATGCGTCTCCGCCACTCGCTGCGTTTGGGGAATGCCATAGCTGTAAACGCCTGTCACCAGGACGAACCGCTGCACTCCGGCGGCCGCCGCGGCATCCACCGCGATGCGCATCAGCTTCGGGTAAAGTTGGAAGTCCGTATAAGGCACGCCCAGCGTGTAGACGATCGTGTCCACGCCGCGCGCCGCCTGCGTGGCCCCGCCGGCATCGGACAAATCGGCTGCGACCACCTCCGCGTGCGGCAGGTTTCCAAATACCGCTTCGAGCTTGCTCGCAGTGCGCCCGACGGCGCGGAACGGGACACCGCGGCGATCCAATTCCATGCCCACATACCGGCCGATCGGGCCCGCTGCGCCAAAGATCGCGACTTTCTCCATGATTGCTACAATAGTCGCATAATGGCGGAGATGCCCGATACGCGTGCGACGAGCCTGGAAGAATCCATGCGGCGTACCTTTGCCGCGATAGAATCGCTGACCGAACACGAAAAGAAACTCGACGAGGCCCTCGCCCGCTTGGCGGTGGCGCGGCTCGCAACGGAGCGGAGTTTTCAGGAGACAGACAGACTCCTCCGCCAGCAGGACGGAAGCTTCGCACAGATCGACAGCGAGCGCTCCCAGCGGCTTGATGCGCAAATCGCCGAACTACTGGCCGATATCCGCAAACTGAAGCGGAGCGGACAATAGCCCAAAATGATTCAAACGTTATTCGGCTCGGTCGAACAAGAACCAACTCTCCTCGAGCGCTTGAAAAGCGGCGTGCAAAAGACCCGCGCCGGCCTGGTGACGCGCCTCGAGGACATGCTGCAGGGCGCCAAGCAGATCGACGCCGATCTGCTGGACGAGTTGGAATTCACGCTGATCTCTTCCGACATCGGCGTGCGCACCACCGAGGAAATTCTGGATCGCATCCGCGAACGCGTGGACCGCAGCCTGGTAGGCGACGCCACCGAGTTGGAAGGGCTCATCCGCGAACATCTGCTCGAAATCCTGCAAGCGTCCGAGCGCCCCATGCCGCGCGTGGCCGAGCCGCCCGCCGTGATCCTGGTGGTGGGCGTGAACGGCTCCGGCAAAACCACCACCATCGGCAAACTCACGCACCGCTTTCGTGCCGAGCAGCGTAGCGTGCTGCTGTGCGCCGCCGATACGTTCCGCGCCGCCGCCATCGAACAACTGGAAATCTGGGGCCAGCGCACGGGCACCGACGTGATCCGGCAGCAGCAGGGCTCCGATCCCAGCGCGGTGCTCTTCGATGCGGTGCAATCGGCGCGCGCGCGCAAGACCGATTACGTGATTGTGGATACCGCAGGCCGCCTGCAGACCAAGGCCAACCTGATGGCCGAGCTGGAGAAGATGCGCCGCACCGCCGCGCGCGTGATTCCCGGCGCGCCGCACGAAGTGCTGCTGGTGATGGACGCCACTACCGGGCAAAACGGCCTGGAGCAGGCCCGCAAGTTCACCGAGACTTCCGGCGTCACCGGCATTGTGCTGACGAAGCTCGATGGCACCGCCAAGGGCGGCATCGTGATCGCCATCGCACGCGAGTTGAACATACCCATTCGTTACGTGGGCATCGGCGAGAAGGCGGACGATCTGCTGCCGTTCGATGCCGAAAAATTCATCGCATCTCTTTTCGAGAAATGAACATCGCAGAACAGGAAATTGACGCAAGGTATCTGCGCGAAGCGCTGGACCTGGCGCGCAAGGGCGACGCCCAAGCCAGCCCCAATCCGCTGGTGGGCGCGGTCCTGGTGCGCGATGGTCAAGTGGTGGGACGCGGTTCCCACACCTGGGCAGGCGTGAAGCACGCCGAGATCCTGGCGCTTGAAGAGGCCGACGAGCGGGCTCGCGGGGCCACTTTATATATCAACCTGGAGCCCCACGGCTACCGGGGGCGCACCGAACCCTGCACTGCCGCGCTCATCGCAGCCGGCGTGGCGCGCGTCGTGGCGGCGCTCGAAGATCCCAACCCGCTGGTGGCGGGCGCTGGCATGCGGCAACTGCGCGCGGCCGGAATCCGGGCCGAAATAGCCACCGCCTTCTCCGCCGAGGCGGAGAAACTGAACGAGGCTTTCGTACACTTCATGCGCACGCGCATGCCGCTGGTCACCCTGAAAACTGCACTGACCCTGGATGGCAAAATCGCCGCGCCCGACGATAACCGCGGCTGGATCACCAGCGATAAGGCGCGCGCGGACGTGCAGCAGCTCCGGCATCGTTCCGACGCTATTCTTACCGGCATCGGCACGGTGCTGGCGGACGACTGCCTGCTGACGGATCGCACCGGCTTGCCGCGCAGCCGGCCCCTGCTGCGCATCGTGCTCGATTCGCGCTTGCGGCTGCCGCTCGATTCACAGATGGTGCGGAGCGTGGCTGACGATGTGTTGGTGGTCGCGACTTCCGCGGCCCCGGCCGAACGCCGCAAAGCGTTGGAAGATCGAGGCGTCCGCGTGCTGACCCTGGATGGGCGCGACGGGCGCTCCGATTTGCGCGCCTCGATCGAGGCCGTCGCACAGCGGCAGTACCTGTCCGTGCTGATCGAAGCCGGAGCCAAAGTGAATTGGGCGGCCCTCGAAACCGGCGTGGCCGACAAGGTTTTCTTTTATTACGCGCCCAAGATTCTGGGCGGGTCGGAATCGCTGTCCATGGCGGGTGGCGTAGGCAGGCGGCGGCGCGCCGACGCAATTCGCGTACACCGTACGGAGTTGCACCGCATCGCGCCCGATGAGTTCGCCGTGGAAGGTTACATCGTCAAGGAAGGCTGAATGTTTACCGGGATCGTCGAAGAACTGGGCGCGATGGAATCGGTCGAGAGCCGGGCCGCCGGGGCGCGGCTGAAAATCCATTGCCGGAAAGTGCTGGAAGACATGACCGTGGGCGCCAGCATCGCGGTGAACGGCGTGTGTCTGACCGCGGTGGAGGTACACGCGGAATCGTTCGCGGCCGACCTCGCGCCGGAGACCCTGCGCGCCAGCAACCTGGGCGCGCTGCGTGCACTTTCGCGCGTCAACCTGGAGCGGCCGCTTTTGCCGGACACGCGCATCAGCGGGCATATCGTGCAAGGCCATGTGGATGCGACCGCCGAATTCGTGTCGCTGGAAGCGCTTGGAGACGAGAACTGGTGGCTGAAGGTGCGCGTGCCCGCCGAACTCGATCCATACTTGGTTTACAAAGGCTCCGTGGCTATTGACGGGATCAGCTTGACGATTGCGGCGCTGGAAGGCGATGTGCTGTCGGTGACCATCATTCCGCACACTTACAAGAACACCACGCTGGGCACTTACCAGCCGGGCAACCGCGTGAATATCGAGTGCGATATATTGGCGAAGCACGTCGAGAAGCTGATTCGCAATCTGGATTTGAAACCGCGGCTGACGGTTGAGCGGCTGCGGGATGAAGGGTATTGATCCGTGGGATGGTAAGAAGGGTCGGCACCCGACACTAGTGGCTATCGAGCCACTTCTTGGCGTCCGCGTTGCCCATCTTGCCCGCAAGTTGATAAAATTCGCGAGCTTTCCGCGGATCCCGGGGAACGCCACGGCCGTCCTCATACATGTTGGCCAGGTCACAGGCCGCCACCGAACTGCCGTGGTAGGCCGCCTTGCGGTACCACGACGCGGCCATCTCGTCGTTCTGCGGAGCGCCGATGCCGGCTTCGTAGAATCCGCCCAGATACAGCATGCCTTGCGGGACGCCTGCGTCCGCGGCCTTCGTGACCCAATACAAGGCTTCCTGAAGGTCTTTGCCGTGGCCTTCTCCGTCTTGCATGAAGGTCTCGCCAAGTTCAATCATGGCGTTCGTCTCGCCTAACTCCCAGCCTGGCGGAGCAGATCGAATCCCGCCGAGAATTGCCTGCGGCGAAGCTTAGACTTTCCATCCAGATATAGTGACAGGGGGGGAGGCCCGGTGGCGTCTCCCACCTCGACAAGGGCTTCCTGGCGCACGGTCCCGGCCGCGTTGGATGCCATCAATACATAGGTGGTGGACTTCGGCGGCTTGACCACCACGGTTCCCGCTGCCTGCACCCTGCCGACTCCTGGCTCAATCGTCACTTCCTTTGCGGCGCCAACCTCCCAAGTAAGCGTCGCCTGCGCGCCGGGCTCGATTGTCTGCGGATTCGCCAGGAACTGGGTGATGACCGGAGCTAGGAGTGGAGTGACCGTCTTCGGGTCCAAAGTAAGCGAGGGGCTGGGCAGGCCAGCGGGCGCGGTAGCCAGCCATTTGTAACCCAACCCGGCGCCAGCCAAGAGCATCGCGGCCACAGCGACGCCGACGATATAGCGGGACGGGCCTCCGGCCCGATTCCGGACCTCGGATGACAGCGCCCGTTCCAGGGCGGCGACAAACTCGCGGCAATTCTCGTAGCGCTCCTCCGGAAGCTTGGCCAGCGCGCGGTAAAAAACCGGGTCGACGCTAGCGGGCAGCTCGGGGTTCGCGGCGCGCGCGGAAGGGCGCGGCCCGTTCGCGATGGTATTCGCCAGCGACGTGAGCGACTCTGCCCGAAACGGTTGGACGCCGGTCAGCAGCTCGTATGCCAACACAGCCAGCGAGAATTGATCCGACCTGCCGTCCAAGAGCTTCGCATCCAACTGCTCCGGCGACATGTAGCTGGGAGTGCCCATAGTCATACCGGTTTTCGTATATTGTTTCGAGGAGGCGATCTTGGCGATCCCGAAATCGGCTACCTTTACGGTCGCGCCCTTTTCCAGCAGGATATTGGCCGGCTTGATATCGCGATGCACGACTCCGTGGGCGTGCGCGAAGTCCAATGCCGCGGCGGCCTGTTGCAGGATCTGCAGCGCTTCGGCGCGGCCGATCTTGGGGTCTGCGGCCAGCATCCGGAACAGCGAGGGACCCTCGACGTACTCCATGGCGATGAAGGGCAGATCGCCATCCTGCCCCACCGTCCAGGATGACTACCACGCCGGGGTGAAACAGCAAACCGGCCGAGCGGGCCTCGCGAAAGAGCCGGTCGCGCAAAAAGGCCGCTTCGGCGTCGTCCGCCAAGGCGGGCAGTCGGATGACTTTGACGGCAACGTCGCGCCCAATCAGCGGATCGAAGGCCCGGTAGACGATGCCCATGGCTCCCCGGCCCAGTTCGCCTGAAACAATATAGCGGCCGATGCGCTGCGGCCGTTGCGGCTCAGCCTGCAGGAAGTTGGCAGCCTGTACGTGCGCCGACAGCAGTTGCGTCACCTGCCCGAGCACTTCGGTGTTGCCGCCACAGGCCGTTTCCAGAAACGGCATGCGTTCGGCTGCGGGACGCGCCAACGCCTCATCGAAAAGCCGACGCACCTGCTGATGAGTTTCCGGTGACATGGCCGTGATTACTCCCGACTGGACTTCCGATCAGTATATAACGTCGGATCGCGATGTGGAAGGGGTAGTTTTTCGATCCGGGTGAGCATTCCGCGGCAAATTCCACGCCATACATAGTTGAGAGGCAAAAATTCAATACTTCCGTTATCGAGAAAAAAGGAAGGGATCTATGCGAAACTCTACTAGTACGCTTGGTTCGGCGGGAGCGGCATCGCTGGCGGCGGTGTGTTTGGCCGCAGCCCAGGGTCAAGCCGCGCAAGGCGACCTGGTGCAAGAGTTAGAAGCGGCGTACCCGCCCACGATCATGGACGCGTCCGGGATACAGGTAACCCACGCCGGTGCCACTCTGGCGGTGAAGAGGGAAGGCATCCAAGCCAACCCGGCGAGGATGGGATATTGCGGGAACGATTATGAAAATGGGCAAGTTACCGCCAATACAGCCGGCAGAGTGCGGGGCCGCGTGGATAGCGTGACGCTGGCGGTGGACGACAAGGCGTACCTGCGGAAGCTGGAGGTGAAGCGCGCCTCGATCGACCTTTACATCCAGACGTGCGGCAGTTGCGACCCGTCGGCCGTCGATCCGGCGCATCCGCCTTACTTGGCGAAGGTGTCGGTCCATTTTGCGAACGGATTTCTGAGCGCCGCCGATTTCAGCCAGGTGCAGCAGGCAATCGGCGAGATACTGGCGGCGCCCGATACCGGGTCCGGCCCCGACGACCAAGCGGACATCAGGTTGGGACAGACGCCCGACCAGGTGGTGGCGGTACTGGGTACACCGCAGAAGACCGTGAGCCTGGGCCTGCGGCAAATCTACGTCTATAAGAATTTGAAAGTAACGTTTGTACAGGAGAAAGTCACCAATGCAGAATAACGGGGATGCCGGATTCACGTTCGTCCGCGCCCGGGATAATTGGAGAAAAACCATGAGCACAGTTCAACTTCGCAATGCCGTTGTACGCAGTTCGATCACGGGGGCGCTGGCCGCACTGTTGTGCGCGCCGCTGGGGGTCTTGCAAGCCAGCCCCTCCAACCCCAAACCCGCGGCGCCATCCAAACCGTCTGCGCCATCCAAACCGGCTGGCGGAGGCGCCAAGCCGGCGAGTACTGGGGCCAAGCCAAGCGGAGGCGTAAGCAGCTCCCCGCATGCCGCGACCAGCACACCGCACTCCACGAGCACACCGCATACCACTGCCAGCACTCCGCATTCTACGACCAGCACACCGCACTCCACGACTAGCACACCGCACTCCACGACCAGCACGCCGCACTCCACGACCAGTTCCAGCAGCGGCCAGCATTTCGGGACTGGCAGCAGCTCTCAGCATACCGGAACCACAAACAGCTCTCAGCACGGTACGACTGCCGGCAGTTCCCATACCGGGACCACCACCAAGTCGTCGACGACCTCAAGCAGGAGCCCGTCGTCCACAACCCGGTCCGCGACCACGACCAGGACCACGACTAAGTCGGTCGATCATGTGACCACGACCAAGAGTGGCGCGCAGGTACACCGGGACGCCGGCGGGCACGTCAGCGTGGTGCACGCGCGTGGCATGGACATTCATCACGGGCCGGGCGGCGCCAGGACCATCGTGCGCACCCGCGCGGGCGGCGTGCGGGTAGTCAGCAACCGTTTTGGGCACGGCTACATCGGCCATCCGTTCGCGTATCGCGGAGTAGGCTTTGAGCGCCGCACTTACTTTTATAACGGCAGGGTGTATGGCGCCTTCTACCATCCCTACACTTATTGGGGGGTGGGGTTGGGCGTTTATGCGCCGGGCTTTTATTTCGCGCCCGCGTTCTATGGGTGGGCTTATTATCCATGGGCTGCGCCGGTCGCGTGGGGATGGGGCTGGGCGGGGAACCCGTGGTATGGGTACTATGGCGCATACTTTACGCCTTACCCGGTCTACGCCAGTCCGGCGCTGTGGTTGACGGACTACTACGTGTCGCAGACGCTGCAGGCGGCCTATGCGGAACGCGCAGCCGAGTTGGCCAATGCGCAGTTGGATGCGCCCGCGCCGATTTCGCAGGACGTGAAGGACGCTATCGCGGAGGAAGTTCGCCGCCAAATCTCCTTGGAAAGATCCGAAGCCGTGGCTGGCGCGCAGAATGTGCCCGACCCCGGTTCCAGCGGGATCGCCCGGCTCCTGACCGACAATACGACGCACGTCTTCGTGGTGTCGGCGCCGCTGGACGTGCCGGTTGACGGCGGCACATGCGGGGTGACGGAAGGCGACGTCCTGCAGCTCCAAGCGGGCACGGCGGCCGATTCCAGCGCGGCCAACATGGTGGTGCTGGCCAGCAAGGGCCAGGACTGCCAGAAGGGCGCCACCGTCCAAGTCGGGCTTGCGGATCTGCAGGAGATGCAGAATCACATGCGGGAAACCATCGACCAGGGCTTGGGCGATTTGCGTACCAAGCAGGGTCAGAACGGAATTCCGGCCGCACCGGCGGGCGCCGCGGCAGCTCCGGTGCAGACGGGCTTCGCGGCGATCGCGCCTCCGGACGATCCTAACGTGAAGAGCGATTTGAGCGATACGGCCAAGGAAGGCGACCAGGCGGATAAGCAAGCGCTCAGCGAATCCGGCGGGCCCAACAACGAGGGCGGGGGGGCGGCCCCGACGGCGACTGTTCAGATGGGCCAGACCGTCGCCGAAGTGATCGCGATTTTGGGGCAACCTTTGCACAACGTCGACATGGGCGCCAAGAAAATCTACGTGTATAAGGATCTGAAGATCACTTTTGTGGATGGAAAGGTCACGGTGGCCGAGTAGGCGGGGCGGACTCGGAGTATGCCGTTTGTACTCTCCGGAAGCCGGTCGGGATTTCTTTCGGCCGGCTTTTGGGGAGCTTGTCCAGATAAGCGTTCTACTGCGCGGCCCACGTGATCGAGAAGCTGGATCCGTCGCCCGATAGCGCCGACGGAATGGCTTCTTTTCCGCTGCTGGGTGTCACCATCGTGATTTCTTCGATGGTCGAAAACGATCCTATGGCTCCCTTCGTGGAACTGTCTTCCGCGCTGCAAGTGCCGGTTATGCCCGTGTTGTCGCCACCGAAAAGGACCGTGCCGAAATCGGCCAGGGGCAGGATGCCGCCGCCGCCCCCGCAGCAGGGCGCCTCGGCAATCCATTCCGCGGACGACCGCTTCGCATCCGCGACTGTGGCGCTCTTGCTGTAGGATTTTCCGGTAGTCAAGTCCGCGATCGCGATAGTGAACTCAGATCCGCTGTAAACCACCTTCGCCAACATGCGATCGCCAGGCGCGATCGTCAGGCTGGTGATTTCGACCGACGTAGAAGGGTAAAACTCATACCAGGCGTAGTAGCTGGGCGTGCCGCCATCGCAATCGGACTCGGTGCCGGTCTGCTCGACAGTGCTGGAAGAATACCCATCGAGGCCCACGTAAAAGCCCGCGTATTGGTCCCCCGAACTGCAAGTGACCGCGGGCACGATCCAGGTACCTTTCGCCGCCGTGAAGTCGGACCCAGTCACTGCGTAGCCGCTCCAATTGACGCTGGTGACCTTACCGTCTCCGTGGTCCAGCAACTCCCGAATCGGCCCATGCTGACGGTGCGCTATTTTTTCGATGTGGGACGGTGCGCTCGAAAGCTGTGCGAATGCAGGCAGTGCGGCGATCGCCCCCAAAACTACAAGCCGTTTCCTTAACATGTGTAACCTCCGGTCGCACGGACATACGTGAATTTGTCCGCCAATTCCGACCAGTATACAACGCGATGCGCCCTGTAGAAGTCACCTACGTCGCTGCTCACCCCCTGCCGATCCCCAGCGCCCGGCGGCGCCGGGTTACGCTGCACGCATTCTAGGAGTGTTCTCCTCTAGAGGATGTCAAGGGGAGAGAAAGGGAAAGGGATGAGGAAGCCGGCGGGCGCGTGGAAGGTGTATAATCTGTGGCTATGGATATCGAGCGGACCATGGAGTTTATTGTGGAGCAGCAGGCCCACACAGCCGCCATGTTGGAGCAGTCCAAGGCCCAAGGGGAGGCGCATCTAGCGCGGCATGACCGGCAGATCGCCCAGATCAACGAAATACTGCGCAGGGCTGTACGCCTAGCCGTGCAGGAAGCGCGTGCCGAGCGGAAAAAACGCCGGGAGGCAGACGAGCGCCTGGACCTCAAAATGGATCAAATCGCTTCCGCACAACTGGTGAATGAAGAAATGATCAAGAAGCTCGGGGACAATATGGACAAGTACGTCGATGACCTGCGCCACCCCGGCGGCAACGGCGACAGCCACTGACCGGCCCAAGCCCCGCCCAATACCGCCGCGCCGGCACTGCGGTAAGATCGACCTCATGATTTCCATTCGCCTCCTCGCCGCTTGCTACATGGCCGCTGCTTCGGTCGCGCAAACCTCCGCGGACGACAAGGACAAAGACAAGAAGAAGGAAGAGCAGGGCATGCAGTATCGCGCGATCGGCCCGTTTCGCGGCGGCCGCTCGTTGACCGCCTCGGGAGTGCCCGGCGATCCCACCACTTACTACTTCGGCGCGACCGGCGGCGGCATCTGGAAATCCACCGACGCCGCGACCACCTGGAAGCCGGTCTTCGATCATGAGAAATCCTCCTCCATTGGCAGTCTGGCGGTAGCGCCGTCCGATCCTAACGTCATCTATGCGGGCACGGGCGAAGGCTGCATCCGCGGCAACGCCGCTACCGGCGACGGTGTCTACAAATCGGACGACGCCGGCAAGACCTGGAAAAACGTGGGCCTCCGCGATTCGCGCGCCATAGGCAAGCTGATCGTCGATCCGCGCGATCCCGATATCGTTTTCGTCGCCGCCTTGGGCCACCCCTACGGGCCGAACGCCGAGCGCGGCATCTTCCGCACCACCGACGGCGGCAAGACCTGGGCCAAGGTGCTGTTCGTAGACGAGAACACCGGCGGCATCGACGTAGCTTTCGATCCGCACAATTCGCACATCCTGTTCGCCGCCATGTGGCAGGTGCGCCGCCAGCCCTGGACGCTTTCGAGCGGTGGCCCGGGCAGCGGCCTGTATCGCTCCGGCGATGGCGGAACCACCTGGAAAAAGCTCGCCGGCGAGGGTCTGCCCGGCGAGGGTCTGCCCGAAGGCCCTTACGGAAGAATCGGCGTGGCCGTGGCCGCCAATTCCGACCGCGTCTGGGCGCTCATCGAAGCCCGCAACGGCGGCCTTTACCGCTCCGACGATGGCGGCGATAAATGGGAACTGATCAATCCCGATCACCGCCTCGCCCAACGCCCCTGGTATTACATGCATGTGGTGGCCGATCCGAAGGACGCCAACACGGTCTACATCCTGAACGTCGATTTTCACCGCTCCATCGACGGCGGCCGCACCTTCAACAAGATTAAAGTCCCCCACGGCGACAATCATGGGCTGTGGATCGATCCGCTCAATACGAAGCGTATGATCCAGACCGACGATGGCGGCGCAACCGTCACGGTGGATGGCGGCGGACATTGGACCCAGCAGGATAATCAACCCACCGCGCAGTTCTATCACGTAGTCGCCGACAATCGTTTTCCGTATTACCTATACGGCTCGCAGCAGGATAATTCCAGCGTGGCGATCTCGACCCGCGGTTCCGAGGGCGGCGCCATCGAGCGCCAGGACTGGTATCCGGTGGGCGGCGGCGAGGCCGGGTACATCGCGCCTTACCTGCCCGATCCGGATATCGTTTTCGCGGGCGATTACCAGGGTTTGCTGACCATGTTCGACCGGCGCACGGGCCAGGCGAAGACCATCGGCGTATCCGCCGTGCTCAGCGATGGCAAGGGCGCCGCCGGGTTGGAGCATCGCTTCCAGTGGACCGCGCCGCTGCTGATTTCGCCGCACGACCCCAACGTGCTCTACCACGGCGGCGAGCGCCTCTTCCGCACCGCCGACGCAGGCGTGCACTGGGAAGCCATCTCGGGCGACCTTACGCGCAACGACAAGACCAAGCAGCAGCCCTCCGGCGGCCTCATCACCATCGACGACACCGGCACGGAGTATTACGACACCATCTTCGCGGTGGCCGAGTCGCCGCTGGTGAAGGGCCTGATCTGGGCCGGCGCCGACGATGGACTGCTGCACGTCACGCGCGATGGCGGCAAGAATTGGGCGGACGTCACGCCCAAAGACATGCCCGAGTGGAGCAAGATCAGCCAGATCGACGCCTCGCCGTTCAATTCCGGCACCGCGTGGGTGGCCGTGGACCGGCACGCCAACGACGATCTCCGGCCCTATATCTATGCCACGAAGGATCACGGCCAGAGTTGGAAACTGCTGGTGAAAGGCATCCCGGAAGGCTCTTTCGTGCGCGCCGTGCGCGAAGATCCGAAGCGCGCGGGCCTGCTGTTCGCCGGAACGGAAACCGGTGTTTTTGTTTCGTACAACGCGGGCGAAAACTGGGAATCGCTGCAATTGAATCTGCCCACCGTGCCGGTGCACGACCTGGCGATTCACGACAACGATCTGGTGCTGGCCACCCACGGGCGCTCGTTCTGGATTCTGGACGATATCTCGCCGCTGCGGCAGTCGACTGAAGCGTCGCGCATCGCCCCGGTATGGTTGTACGACCCCGCGCCGGCCTGGCGCGTCCACTCCGCGCCCGCGCCGAAGGAAGCTCCCACCTCCGGACAGAATCCGCCTGCGGGCGCTGTTATCTATTTCGACGTGAAAGAGAAGCCCAAGACCGCCACTCTGGAAATTCTCGATTCCGCCGGCAAGCCGGTGCGCCGATATTCGTCCACCGAACTGTCGCCGTTGCAGGAGCCGCTCGACCCCGACGATGAGAAACCCAAGAACCAGCTCGAAATCAAGCCGGGCATGAACCGGTTCGTGTGGGATTTACGCTATGAAGGCGCGCCTCGCGTGAAGGATTACTATTTGTTCGAATACGAAGCCGGGGCCAAGGGTCCCGTGGCGCTGCCCGGAAAATACCAGGTGAAGCTCACGGTGGAGGGCAAGGCTTTCACCGCGCCGCTGGAATTGCAGCTCGATCCGCGCGTGAAGACCTCGCCCGCGGATCTGGAAAAGCAATTCGCGGCGCTCACCGGCATCCACGGCGAATTGACGCGAGTGTACACGGCCGCCAACCAGATTATCGATCTGCGCGCGCAGCTTCAGGATCTATACAAACGGGCGAAGCTGGCCGAAGCGCAGGCGCTCGACGAGAAGCTCGGCGCATTGCAGGACCGCTTGCTGAATGTGAAGATCAAGGCCAACGAAGATTCCCTCAACTACGGCTTGGGCGTGGATGGCAGCTTGGCGGGGTTGGCCCTGATAGTGGATAGCGAGTCCGACGCCGCCCCCACCGAGGCGGCGTTGCAGCAGTTCGAAAAAGTGAAGGCGGAAGTCGACCAGTATATGAAGCGCTGGTCGGATGTTCAGCAGACCGATTTGCCCGCGCTGGGCGTCCAGCGCATCGTGGTCCGGTAGGGTGGCGCCAGGCGCCGCCAAGGCGAGCTTCCCTCGCGGATGAGCGGGTTCTGGAGAACCCGCGCAGGCCTGGAGGCCCGCCCCACAAGGCATTTAAAATTTGGAAACTTAAGCTTGCGAAAAACCGGCCGCCCGTTCGCCCATCTTGTACGCGATATGGCTCAGCACGCCAGCCATCTCGTCCAGCGCGCTCCGCGCCTGCCGTGTGGAAGCGTTGCGCGTCAGGCGATACCAGGCTTTCATAATCCGGTAATCGAGTATTAGCAGGTAGTGCCTCAGCGGACCCAAATCCAAGCCAGCCGCATGGTCCAAAAGATAACGGAGCATCCGGTAGTCTTGGTCGAGGGCCCGATGCAGAGCGTCCAGCGGCAAATCCCCATCGAGTTGCCGCAAGGCTTTGCGGGTTTCCAGCACGCTTAACTGCGAGATGACCGTGCCGTGCCCTGCGACCTGTTCCTCGCTCAACAGCAGCAGCACCGTATAGCGAAACCAGTACACAAACAATGCCAACGAAAATGCAAGGATAAGTATTGGTTCGACCATCAAATCCGGGACCAGAGGTAATAGGAAACCGCCACCAATCATAGCACCCACCGCCATCCGCGTGCAATAACTTTTGATAAGATTTCTAGTACGTCCGTTACTGCACACGCAACTCGTTGAATCTAAAGCGCAAGACCCTTCAGGTATTCCCGGAACGGACCGCCCAGGTCGTGCCGCCGCAGTGCGAATTCGACCGTAGCTTTCAGAAATCCGAGCTTGTCCCCCGCATCGTAACGGGTACCTTCGAACCGGTACGCATAAATAGGACGCGTGCGCAGCAAATGCCGCAGCGCATCCGTCAATTGAATTTCCGATCCGGACCCCGGCTCGATCGCCTGCAGCGATTGAAAGATCTCGGGGATAAGCACGTAGCGCCCGATGATCGCGAGGTTGGAAGGCGCCTCCGATGGCTTAGGCTTCTCCACCAAATCCCGTATGCGATATACGCGATCCTTCGAGCCGTTATGGGAGATCGGCTCGGCGTCTATGGCACCATAAGCCGAGATCTTGTCCGGCGGAACTTCCATCACCGCTACCACCGGCGAGCCGAAGAATTCGTAGACGTCCAGCAACTGGCGCAGGCAGGGTGTTTCGGCTTCGATCACATCGTCGGACAGCACTACCGCGAAAGGGCTTCCTTCTGCCGGGTGCACGAAACGTTGATCATGTCGGAAACGTTGCGCACGATCGAAAGCAGGTCCTTCTTGCCGCGCGTTTCGAGCATATTTTCCAGCTCGAAGCTGACATCGAAATTTGCCCAGTCCCCGAATCGGTCGCCCAACTTGCTCACGCAATTCGGTTGGCCTCTGTGGCCCAAAAAACACAGCGAAGTTGCCGCCTTTTGAGAGGAACCGCCGGCGTCAACTCTTCCCCAGCACTCAATGCGACCTTTGGTCGATTCCCCGCGATATTGCCGGGAAGCTTTACGAGTTGGAAGACATCGCTCCCCTCGTCGAACATGAGAATATTTCGCGCGCCGGCATCAGCTAGCAACCGAGCCGCCTCCAGTATTGTGCAACCAAACCGATTGTAGTTATGACCGTGAGCAACAAAGAAGAGTCTTTGCGTCGCAAGAACTCGGCCTACGTCGTGACTGAGTACTGCCTCATCTTCCGCAGTAACACCGATCATGGAGCACGGAAAGTGATTAAGCTGCAGAAAGATCTCCAGCCAGTCCTTCCGACCTTCCTTAACCCAGCGCCACTGCCCCTCCCGCAGTTCCTCAGCTTCGTCGGCCCTCGTATACCTGCGGTCACTCGGCTCCGCAGGCTCTTTGTTCAGGATAAACTCAATCCATTGCTCCGGAGCCCCTAGGTCACGCTTATCGAACTGAATCGCTTGGTTCAGCGCGGCCACGCGAAGATTCCTGTCGCCCTGAATAAGCGCGCGCTCGAACAGCCACGTATCGTCAGCTGTGCGCTCGTTAAACAGGAACCGGGGTTTGTCTTTGTATTCCCAGATGCCGAGATCACGGGTCTCTTTTTCGTCGAATTGGAGGTGCGGATTCAAGTTAGGCAGACGATAAACATGCCGGATGTCGCTGAACTGCTGTATTATGGAGCGCAGACGCTGTTTTAACTGCACCTCCCCCGGCAACGCGTCCGCCGCGCCGCATATTTGCTTGCCGTAGACGGCGAACTCGATCAGATGGCCGATCGGCACGCGCTGCTTCCCGTCTGCCAGGAAAACGTGTCTTTCTGGGTTTTCCCTCTTCCCGAGCCAGGGTGCCTTAAATGCCAGCGAGGCTATTTGATATGGATAAACAATTCGATAATTAAGTGCAAGTGTGGGCAGTATATTTAGGCTATCCTTCCTCCACTTGATCAGGCACGTGTATGTTCGGTCGTTAATCGGCTCGTCCGGAGCGTGCAGCAAGTCCCAGCCAAGCGCGTTGTGGCAACTGTCACCTGAGACAAACGCGACGTTCCACATGTTCATCGTCAGGTCGCCGCAGCCCTGCATGAAGACGATTTCAAGAGGTTTCGGGCCGTCCGCGGCCGACTGCTTTATCTTATTCCGGGCCAACTCCTCGTGAGAGTACGCGGAACGCGAAAGAAGAAACAATCGAAGGTATTTCTTTACCAAAGATTCGACCTTTGCCCTGAATGCGGGCTGGGTCTTGTTGATGTCGAAGCTCGTTACGACTATTGACTGGTCCTGGCCCACCTGAGCGTCCGGACGAGGATACTCGTCAGCATAGAGGCTATCAACGACTTCGAAACAACGCGTGGATATTGCGCCCATGTGATCTTTGTAGTTGGGAAAGAACGGAAATTGTTTCCTTCGAAATATTTCCCTCTCCTCATTCTTCCGCAAGAATTCCTCACATTGGGCAATCATATTCGCCGCGTCAGTCTGCAAATTTGGAACGCCAGCTGCGTGCTGTTGCAACGCCGCTATTAGATCGGCGGTATCGAGGTTCGGGCTGAAGTCGTGCAGTTGTTGCCTCACGAAATTCAGGGCGCCCTCTCTGGGATTCGGAGCGTTCTCTTTGGACGCGGGAGGAAGGTTTGAGAAGAGGAGGTAGTTGCCGACAAATGCAAGGAAAAGCCATTCGGAGTGTTCCCGTTGGCTTGTGTCGAGGATGTAGTTGGTCCCTACGCGCTGGCGGTCTGGGTCCGTTGTAGAGCTTCCCGGATCCACTGGATCTTCCATGAACGGTGACCCGTCGCCCGGCCTCTGGATGATCGGGCCTCGCTCGAAGCCTTCGGAGTACGATAAATGGAGATCGAAGGTGTTGGGGTCAACCTCGATGAGGCTCGACTGCTCTCTCTTTCTCGGATCCGGGTGTTCCTTGAGTTTGCCATGGAAGAAGGCTAGATTCTGGTTCTTAGGCGTCCACATATGAAGATCACAATCCTTGCCGAAACATAGTCAACGCAAGATGTTTACCCGACGAAGATCGGGGAGCTGTGCGGCCCGGGGCTCAAAGACTAGCTCAGGATTGCGTATCATATCACCATTAGCGGACGGCTATAGCAACAATTGCCAGCTGAATTATCACCACCCGAACGCTATGTGGGCGTCGAATTGCGTTTCCTTCGGAAACCAGATCATCCTGGCTGTCTGCAAGTGCCATGTCGGCGCGTGCCGTGAGACGCCACCGCCGCCGGCCGCAGCCGACGAGCTAGGGTTAGGCGCGGGGATCGCTCGGCACGTAATCGATCCCTAGCACAGCCATCTCCCCGTCCTCGCGAACATCCACCGTACTCTCCACCGTGTCCGACTGGATGCATCCCCCGGCGATGATGCTTTCATGCACCCGGACGCCGCGCCGAACTTCATGGCGGTCGACGATGCGGCGATCCCTCGCGGAGATCTCGTGTTTGCCCTCCAGAAAGTAGGGATAGCGCTCCCAGAGTACGGAATTCTTGATTTCCGCCCCCTTTTCGACAACCCAGCCATCGCCAATCACGGCGTAGGGTCCCAGCACCGCACCCGACTCGATCACGCAATCGTTTCCAATCACGACTGGCGAATGGATGTGCACCGCGGAGAAATCCAACGAAACGTTAGCGCCGAGGTAACCCCAGGGCACCGGCTCGTACGTGAGTGGAACGTTGATGATGCCGTCCAGAACTCGCTTATTCACCCGGAGGTAGTCGCGCTTGTTGCCGACGTCGAACCACGGGCCGTCGAACTGGATTCCCCAGAGGATGTAGTCCTTTGGAAGCTTTATGTACGGAAGTTTGCCCAGCATCGCTGGAAACACATGCTTGCCGAAGTCGTAGAACGGCTGGTCAAGACCGAGTTCCGCAGGGGTCCGGCGGGCATCCAGCTCGCGCAACAGGTCGGTCTCGATCATGTAGATGGAAGCATTGCTAAGGCAGCTCGGCGAGTGTTCGTCCTTCTCGCGAAATTCGACCACGCGCCCCGAGCGAGAGATCATGCCCTGGCATCTTCTTGGCCTGCGGAGAAGGACGGTGCCGAAGTCCTTCCTTCGCGATGGCTGAACTTCGGTGAGCACCATCGTGAGCGCCGCGCCCGCCTTTCGGTGTATGTCATACATCTGCTCGATGAGCTCGGGACCAAAGTTTGCAACTATATCGCCGCTTGGGATCAGGACGGTAGAGCCGGAGAACTTGCGTGCGGCTTTGGGCGCCGGATCGGTCGGCAGCCGCTTGGCTTTGGCCCCCAGAACCATCTTGCAGGCGCCTCCGAGGGTGCCGGTCGGAATCTCCTCCTCAACGTACGTGAGGTCCATCCCGTATTTGGCGCCATTGCCGAACTGGCGCTTCATCGCCTCGGCCAGAACACAGACATTCAGCGACACGTCGGTGATTCCGGATCGGATCAGCCGCCGCAGCCAAATCTCGGCGATGGGCACCTTGCCCCCAAGCGGAAACAGCGGTTTGGGCAGATGGTAGGCCGTCAGGGGGTCGAGTCGCCGCCCGAGCCCGGCGCTGAGTATCGCGCCCTTGATCTGCGAATCCAGTTTACGGGCCGAGGCCCAACAAGCTCTCCAGTAGCTTTCCGAATAGTGTATGGGCATTTTGCTGGCGTCACTTGGTTGGCGAAATGGCGCTAATCCCGCGCACGAGATTCTCCTTGGTAGCGGGCAGGAAGGATGCCCAGACTCGCGGCTGGCAATACGGCTTTGCAGATGTGGAAGCCATTACTCCTATAGTTTGCGTTTTCCGGGGTGGGAATAGCAACTGGCTGATGGATAGGGGGGGCGGGCGCCGAGGCGCTCCTCCGGTGCCCCTTTTCGCCCGCCACCCGCCAGCGTCTTCCAATATCTATTCCCCACACGTACCAAACCGCCCCGCCACGAATCCCGGATCTACTTGCGATTTTGGCTGTCGAAATACTCGCCCGTGGCCGCTACGAGCGGCTCGATGTGCTCGCTCAGGCGCCGATCGCGCTCGCGCGAGCGCTGGGCGGCGGCGCGAGGGTCTTCGGCAGTGTCGGCGATGCGGGAGATGAGGCCGTCGTTGACTTCGCCGATCCCGATGGTGAGCTCGTTAAGTTGCCTTCGGGTGTCCCGCCACAATGCGCGGAATTCCTCGCGGTCCTTGCGGCGTTCCTCCGCCACCATAAGCCGAGATTTTGTCCGGCGGAACCTCCATCACCGCCACCACCGGCGAGCAGAAGAACTCATAGACATCCAGCAACTGGCGCAAGTCAGGGTGTTTCGGCTTCGATCCACATCGTCGGACAGCACCACCGCGAATGGCTCGTTCCCCACCAGTTCCGAAGCGCGCAAGACGGCGTGCCCCAGCCCGAGGGCTTCCTTTTGCCGCGTGTACGAAACGTTGATCATGTCGGAGACGTTGCGCACGATCGAAAGCAGGTCCTTCTTACCGCGCGTTTCGAGCATATTTTCCAGCTCGAAGCTGACGTCGAAATGGTCCTCGATGGCGCTTTTGCCGCGCCCGGTGACGATGATGATATTCTGAATGCCGGAGTGCAGGGCCTCTTCGACGCCGTATTGAATCAGCGGCTTGTCGACCAGCGGCAGCATCTCTTTGGGCTGGGCTTTGGTGGCGGGCAGGAAGCGGGTGCCCAGGCCCGCGGCGGGGAAGACGGCTTTGCGAAGTTTGGAAGCCATTACAATTATAATAGTAAGGTAGGATAGGCCTCCTGAGTTGTCGCCCAAAAAAATAGCCAGGCGGGCGCAAACCCAACGAGCCACGAAGAACGTAGCCCTACCTAGCCACCCCTAGTTTATGACAACCTGAATTATGCACACGCCTGACCTCCGATCACGCCTGATCTGATCCAAGGCCGCCCTCGAATTCGTCTTTCCCAGGTTCCGTTCTGTGCCTTTCTTCTTGCCTCCTTGTAAGTCATTGTTTCCAGACTTCGAACCGTGCATAGAATTTTATGCACGCCGAATCGCTCAGCAGCGTAGCGCGCTGGCGACGACGGGCGCGAACCCCTTCGGCCCCTCGATAATCGCGCGCAGCCGGTTCATCAAACGTTCCAGGATGTCCTTCTCGGCGTAGTGATCGCTGTAACTGACTCCGACCCGTCCTGCATGCCGCCAGATCTTGGCCGCCAGGAACAGAAACCGCAACCGGCTGGTGGCCAGCGTGGTGTGCTTCATCGTCTCTACCTGGGCCTTCTCCTCGCGGCTGAACAGCGCCAGCCAGCAGTTGAGATTGTACGCCAGCATGACCATCTGAAAGTGAATGCAGTTCATTGCCCATATGGCCGAAGGATGCGCCGTCAGGCCGGCATCGTTATTGGCCTCCTTGATCAGGTTTTCCGCTCCAGCCCGCCGATTGTAGAACGACGCCAACGCGTCGATGGGCCCCGGGATGTTGGTGACGAAGGCGCGGTAGATGTATTGCTCATGTTCAAACAATTGGTATTGCTCAGGCTCGTCCGCGCCGGCTTGGCGCTTCTTCTGGTAGCGCAGGGCGATGAACCGATACGCCTGATCCCAATCCCTCCGGCTGATACCGAAACTCACACTGCCCGTCGGCGTCGGTACGCGGCGACCCCGTCCAGCGCGCCGCCTGCAATGCCTCCACCAAGCGCGCGGTCTTTTGCGCCGACAGGATAAACAGGCATCCCTTCTCCCG
>Ga0302324_100009012_pt1 | contig 20960 bp, 24 predicted proteins | sample Palsa_T0_1_FD_201949 | JGI IMG/M metagenome (GOLD analysis project Ga0302324, IMG submission 201949) | Peat permafrost microbial communities from Stordalen Mire near Abisko, Sweden - Palsa_T0_1 | ecosystem: Environmental > Terrestrial > Soil > Palsa > Peat permafrost | place: Sweden: Abisko...
TCCCCAGTAAAATGTGACCCCCTGATGCCACATTCGTTAGGTCAGCGCTCCTGCGCCACGCCCTCATCAAGCGAAGAGGTCGCGGCTCGAAGAAATAGTAACTCCTGTTGTTGCTCATATAATCGTCGATCGAGGGAGTAGACGGTAGCATGACTAGCTCATTGAAATTCAATGCGTTGAACTTACCATCATGTGCCTCTTCGAAACTTTCTCGCAATCCGCCCCACGAATCTGGCGAATGCAATACCTCATCAGCGTCTTGATGAATCACCCAATCTGACTTTAGTTTTTCGATTAAATTGGCCTTGACCAGTAGTTGCGCAGATAGATCGAAGACTCCATCAAAACTTAAGTCTTCTCGTGAGACGAGATTGGGGTAATTCTTTGTGCAAAAGATGTCCTTGCTTCCGTCGTCACTGCCGTGATCGATCAACGCAACTTCAATTCCTTCTTCCGCACAATATGGTAGGAGGTTCTTTAAATAGATGGCTTCGTTCCGACAGCAAACTACGGCGGTGATCGAGATGGTCACAATGTCACGGCTTCAGGAAGAGTAAGTTTGTGCAGCGTCCATATCTTTGGTAGGACACTTCGTATTCATAACCGACGTCTCTCATCATTGATATAGCCCTATCAATATTCGGCAGTAGAACCTCTAGGAAAACAAGACCGCTGGATCGGTTAAGAAGAGCTTCCATGCCAAGCAGCACCTGAAATTCCATCCCTTCAACATCAATCTTAATAAGGTCGAAGGCCTCTGTCGGGAAAATGTCATCGCCGCGGTATATAGGTATTTTACCGTCATCCGTATGTTTGAGCTTCGCCCCACCGATGTTTGATCTCACGGTCACGTAGGATTCACCTTGGCCAGCGCGGTCGGACAAGCCTGAGCCCACGTACGTGAGATCCATCGACTTGTGCCAGTTCATGCCCAAGTTGGCCCTAAGAAGATTAATTATCTCTGGGTTCGGCTCTACGACTGCCAGATGGTCTGGATTGAATCGGTGGGCAAAGTATATAGCGTGGTTTCCGATGTTGGACCCGACGTCGAGGATCCAGCGGGGACTTCGCGCGTGTTCCGCGATCAATTCGAGTTCTTCTCGCTCATAAAATCCACCCCGTCGCAATACGCGCTGGATGTGATCAATTTCGCTATTCAAAAGGAAATAGAATTCCCTTCCGAGACCCGAGACAACGTGCAATGACAATCCCATTTATTGAGCGTCTGAACTGCGTTTGTTGGATTGAATCCTTTCCGGCGCAGGCTCTTGCAAGCGCCCCACCACAATGATCATGTGAAGAATAATTCGGGGCCTGAGAGCCATCTTGCACCCGGGGTCGAGCCGCTCTCCGACATTAATCGAGCCATGAACTCATAGGCGCCTTCATCTTCGACGAGGTGGTGACTCACTATTCCAGTCGGCTCTTTCCGGTCTACTTGCCCCAGTCGGCGCCGACGCAAATGTTGCAGCACCGGAGCGAGCACGGCTTCCGCGCCGCAAAAACAATTGCCGCTCCAGTTGCGAAGCGCGACGTGGACGTTTGCCTCGGTCAACCCGTCCGGGAAGCGCTGCCTCGCGCGCGGCCCAATGCGCGATATCACGCTTAGCCCAGTTTCCGGAAGTAACGGAAGAAATCTGTTGGCAAAACCGTGAAATGGCGGCACGAAGACCGGAAAGACACGGTTACCGAACAGCGCCATGAGGCGACGTCTGCCTTCTGCAAGCTCAGCCCGCACGGCAGCCATGACGCGGTTGCCTGGGTATTCACTTGGGGGCGGAGTCGCGGCATGGTTCGCGTGAGACCAGCCGTGCTGTAGCACTGCGAGATTGGGAATCATCGCGGTGCATTCGGCTAATTGGGCTGTCACCTGAGCTGGTATGACCGCCAAGCTTATCGGGCAAGCACCTGCGACTTGAAGAAGTCGCTGAAGCTGCACACTGTCTTCGACCGCGTCGTCGTCTCGCCACCACAGCGTGGGGACTTCCCCGGTGTGCGCCCAAGCGTCGAATTCGTCAGCCAACTCTCGCCAAACCTTGGCTTGCACTGCGTCTGATCCCATCTGGAAATGCGAGTCTGTTGGCGATCTTACCCATTGTGGTCGCGCTGCGCATTCAGTTGGCTATCCCCAGACTTCACGGTCGCTTGGTAAACCTCCAGGGAGCCGTTGTCATTTTTTCTGACCGCGTAATACCTGTCATATTCAAGGGCCTCGGCTTGGTACGTCGATCGGACTACCTTATTGTCCCAATGTGATATCAACGAACTAGATGTTTCCGTGTAGATATCGTCGCCGGTTTTGTACCAATCCAAGTGCAACGCCTCAAACGGTTCGTAGACGCGAGCGCCCGTTTTCAATCTCCGAAAAGGTTCACCAGCCCGATGCAGAGCAAACGTTGTATCTATGCGTGCTAGCTGAAAGGCAACCTCTCCCATTGAAGTGCGCTCGATAGTTGGAAGCTTGGACCAAAGCAACTTTATATGGCGATTCATAACCCAGTTATATAATGGGTAGTTTGAAGGAATATCGCTGATGCGCAGCATTGGCCCAACACACTCCACGTGCTTCAATTTGTCTAAGAGTAAATCGTAGATCTGAAGTGCCAGTGGGTCGGCGACGGACAGGTCCACATCACAATCGCTAACGACATAGCGCACTGGTTGTGCACGCTCCGCGAAGTAGGCCTGAACTGTCCGATCGACGAGATTCAACTCGTCGGCGCTAATGATTGCCGACATTCGAAACACTCGAACTCCGATACCTTCAAGTTCATCTAAGATTTGAAGAGTCTCAGGGTCGGTACTGCCGTTATCATGGACAACGATGTCGGTCGGTTGGGACATGCGACGGATCCCCGCAATGGCCCGGCGAAGCATCGCGCCCCTATTGAAAGAGATTAGGAATACGGGCGTTGGCCGAGATCGGCAGATGTTAGTTTCCGTCATTCCCGGGCACGCACTCGCTCACAAACTGTGAATCTCGCGCCTTTACACGCACTATTAAATGTCGAATGTGAGGGTTCATGGGAAATCGCGTCGCACCATGACGCCTTACTGGAGAGACGCGGGTGCGAGGCCTCAGCCGCGCGTTCTCGCCAAAGAAGTTTGACCACCTCTTCGCTCGCTGAGTCGCCCCTGCGCAGACACCAATAAATACCATGTTTGAAGTACCCTTCCTGCCCAAGCAGGTGGTGCAAAACGTCCATAACGGACCTATCGTGCCCGCTGTACCCGATAACAATTAAACCGTGGTCTTTTGAAAACTCCGCGAACTTTCGTTTAGTATTATCTTCTAGTGATTCCGTTTCTTTGACGGTGCTTTTTATGTCATCGAATAAATAATTCCCGTGCAACTTAATTATCTTAGGGCGCTTCGATGTAACCGTGATACTCGATATAGACGAATCGTGAGCGCATACTATGGGGCGCAGATCTGTGAACTGGTGAAATCCTTCGTCTAATAGGTCATCAAAATTTGTAGTAAATACCGTATTAAAGAAATTGGCCTCGATTAGGCGAATCAAATGCGCGTATCCAATTGATGGCTGTTTATGACTTACTTCATTTTCAACAAACATGCGCCGTTGCCTAGGTAAGTCGAATTTCTTTTCAAATAGGGAGGCGTACTCTCGCTGTGGTGAATACCAATTAGAATGTTCTCTTTGTAGATACGTTCGAGCAGCTTCCACCGAGTATTGGTTTTGGGCATCCGGGCAAAGCCGCTCATAGATTTCTTTCCGCCACTCGGTGACGAGTGTTCCCGCACTTCTGATGCCTGAGGTCACTGACGCTCCGGCCCGAGGAGAAGCGTATAGTTTGAAACGCGGTCGGTACGCGTCTTCACAAACTGGATTAAATCTTCGACGGTGCGACGTTTGGACTCCAAATGATCCATTTCTTGGTTTGCCATGTTTCCTCCAGAAACTTCTTCCTTAAGTCGGCTTTCTAGATTATAAAAACGAGCGCGAAGGGTTGAGATCGCAGCGGCGGCGGGTTTCCTTCTAAAGCCTGAGGTTGGGGAATGCCGCTTGCAACGCAAAGGGTGGTCTTTGCAAGTCGCGAAGTTCGCGAGCCTGAAAATCAGATACGGATTTTCTTGTGCTGGCAGGCTGTATCGGTGCGATTGCTGCGCAGCCTGTAACCGCGATCATGGCGAGCGTCGCGGCCGTAGCCGGAGCCTTGAACATCAACAGATTGTACCGCCGCCTGCACTCTTGCGGGCAGCGCGATACAGCTTGCTGCGGTGCAGCGAACTGGATTGACGCTATCTCGGAGCACGAACTACGCTCCAGCGCATGCCGACGCTCGAATTCACTAACGACGGACTTGCCGAGGCAGCCATGGCGCTACGAGCGGCGGCACATCGGGCGCTGCAGGATGCCGCCGCGATGGCGCAGGCATCCAGAGACTATGGCTTTGGTGATACGGCGCGGCGATACACGGCGCTGGCCGAGAGGTTCGAGGCAGCGCGCCGCCAACATAACATGCATACGGTCATGTCGATTACGCCTTTGAAGGAGTAGCGGCAGTCTTTGCTCCGAGACGAAAAAGTTTTTGGTAAAGGGCTAGCGTGCGATCTATCTGGTCTTGATTTGCTCCAAGGCGCGCAGGACTGCGCATTAGGCCGTCGTGGCCAACACTGAGCTTCCAGTCTTTCAATTCTTTCGGTGTTGGGTATCGGCCTTTCCAATTGATGTAAGGCTGCAGATCGTCGAGATGTTGACGCTCCTCATCCGTAAGCACCACTTCGGCTTTTGCAGCCAACCTTTCTAAGCGATGGCCGATAGCGATAACGTCATCCGCCGCGCACGTCTTAATCAAAATTGCCTTGAGTGCGTTTTCGATGGCTAGTCCCATCAACAGGTAATACACCTCATAAAGGCTGCCATCCGGACTGAAAGGGTGGGCATCAATGTACTGAGCGCCTTGTGCGCGGATTTGCGTCCATTGCTCTTGGCAGGGTGCTAGTACGAACTCCGCTGCGCGCGCAAGCTTTTGCGCTGACCATCTCCAAAAGGATGGATCCTTTCGCTGGATGTCGAACTGGCTGTCGTATGTGAACATTGCGAGTATGCAGATCGCATCTCAAATGTAACGCTACGCCCCTCTCTTGCTCACTGTCGCCTTGCGTTCGAACTCAGCTATCTCTTTTAGCGTGGCCCTCCTACCTTTGATCCGCTCGAAGAGCTTGATCAGGTTTGCGGGCTTCTGCGCGTCCGCGCCGCTCATCAGGAAGCGTTCGAGGCGTTTGAGGCTGTTGGAACTCATGTTTTGTAGGGTACCGTAGGAGATTTTTTGAGTGTCTGTACCGCTGTCCGTATGGGCTGGGGCAGGTCCCTCGAAAGTGTGCGTAAGTAATTGATTCTGTGGTGGGCGGTACTGGGATCGAACCAGTGGTCCCTGCCGTGCGAGAGCAGGGCACCCGCGCGCGGGCACATTTGCCTACAACGGACGGAACGGCCATTCTTCCTCCCGGGATGAAGACCCTCACGATTGCGGCGCGCTTCCGCGGTCCGCCGACCTCTGCCAATGGCGGCTATTTCGCCGGCAGCGTTGCAAGTCTCGCAGCGAAGACCGTCACGGTGCGCCTGCTCAAACCCCCGCCGCTCGACCGGGAGTTTGCTGTGGAAGAGCTCGAGGGCGGAACGCTCAGAGTGCTGGACGGTGCCGAACCGGTGGGCGAGGCACGCCCGGCGGCTCTTGATCTTGAGCTGCGCTCCGCCCCCGACTACCTCGAGGCTGTGGAAGCCTCGCGTCACTACGCCGGCTTCCGCTACCACCGTTTCCCGAGCTGCTTCGTCTGCGGTACGCAACGCGTGCGGGGCGATGGCATGCGCGTCTTTGCCGGTCCCATCGCGGAGCGCGGTGTCGTCGCCGCTCCCTGGGTGCCGGACATATCGCTCGATGCCGGCGACGGCAAGGTGCGCGCCGAGTTCATGTCGGCGGCGCTCGACTGCCCGGGTTATTACGCGATCGCGCCGGATGACCGCATGATGCTTCTCGCGGAGTTCACAGCGCACCTCGATCGGCGGGTGCGCGTCAGCGAGTCCTGCACGGTGGTGGGCTGGCCGATTGTCTCGAGCGGCCGCAAACACGAGGCCGGCACGGCACTCTTCGATGTTGAGGGGAACTTGGTCGGACGGGCGCGCGCATTGTGGATCGAACCGCGCGCTGCGGTGGAGACCGCCCGAGCGCTGTAGAGGTCTGCGACGCGGCCCGCCGCTTACAGCCGTGTGGTGTTTTCCGAGCCGCGATGCGCGATTCCGCCCTCTCAAGCGCCGTGAACAGGTTTGCGGCATTATCTGGGTTGGCCCAGACGAAGAGATCGATATCTTTGGTCGCGCGGGGAAATCCGTGAACGGCGAGAGCGTAGGCTCCGACGAGGAGAAACTTAACGTCCTCGTCTGACAAGCACTGCAAGATCTCTTTGTAGTCTTTGTTCAGTATCGATGGGATTGTAGAAGAGCCACGATTCGCGAGTCAGCTCCCAGACTTATGAAAGTCTCTCCGCCGCGTTGCCTGGCATGTAGCCGCCATCGTCGGCGTCGTTGAGGGAGTGAAAGACCCGTAAGTGCTGTCGATCGATGGACAGGTGTCCTGGTGGCATTGGCTGTCTGAAACGCTATGCACATTATACCTGTCGACGGATGCTTGAGTGGGTACCGGATCGAACCAGTGGTCCACACCGCGCCTGAGCAGACGCATTGCACGGCAATGAGTCTATGGACAGGCCTCGCGACGAGCCGGCACATATGTCGAGTGCGTTGGCACGACGGCTTGCCCCCAGGGCCTGTGCCGCGGCAAGGTAATCGCATCGCCTTTCGGCCCGACGGACACTTATTGCGCCTCGGCGGTCACAAAGATTGGCTCGATGTCAGTAGGCAGAGAATTCAGGCGATCCAGAGCCTTCTGTACGTCCGGTCGAATTATGGCCAACGCCGACAGCATCTTCTTTGCGCCACCGTAGTCACCGGTCGCCTCCAGCGTGAGCAAATCATGATCCAGGGAGGCCACGGCATTCTGAATCTTGGCGAAATTCACACTGAAAGTGCCAGCTTTATTTGCAACAAGCGCGCCGCTGTCCATCAAATAGTTGAACTGCATGGCCATGCCTTTAGCGTGGGCCTCCTGCATGCCAAATCGAAGCGTGCGGAACGCCGAGGCGAGGTACGTTGTGTAAAGTTGATGCTCGGCGGCTGTTCCATGGGGCAGGGGTGTGTGATTGTTTCCCCTGTCTGCCTGCGACATTAGAAACTGCAAGGCGAATAACCCGGTCACGTCAGCCTTGGCTTCCTCAATGGCACTGTAGGTTTCCTTCAATTCCAGTCTTGGATTAGTGTCGCGCCCGTTGATCTTGATTTGGTGCGGGCCTAGTCCGTGCATGAGCTCGTGAGCCACGATGTGCGTGAAGAAAAGATCAAAGCTAAGGTCTGCTTGATCTGAAAGCGGTAACACAATCTTCGAAATCGGGGCGAGAATGGCGCTGAACTTTGCCTCCTGGACATTTTTTAGCATCACCCGCTTACTGCCCTTTTGCTGCACAACCGTGTCGTCGTTGGGCAGATTGTAGGCGGCACTTTGGACGCCATGAGCTGCGTCCCCAGCGTCAAAAACCTCATTCACGACACGAATGGGCGCCAACGCGCCTAGCTTGGGATTGCGATATTGCGCCAGTTCGGGAAGATTGTTTTCCACTTCCTGCAGGTGTTCACTAAAAAAAGCGAGCCGCGCGGTCTCTTTATCATCGCGGAGATTGATATAAGCCTCAAATGCTGCCTTGTAGCCGAACAAGTCATCATCGTAGGTCTCATAGGGGCCAAAGGTGACATCGAGAGGAGCATCGAGGTCCATCCATGCCACGTCGCTCTCGGTGTAGTTGTTGGTGGTAAACGCTTCAGCACGCGCTGTAAGAAATCGGTTAAGGCTGGAATTGTCTGTCAGCGAGGCGGCCTCCCGTAACAGTCGCGCCGCAACCGCCAAGTCGGTTCGGTATTCCGTGCTATAGGGCACATACTTTAACTTGTGCTCTGGGTCCCGCCGGATGACAGTAAAGAAACCTTCGACCGCAGCCCTCGACTTCGGATCCAGTGTTCTTTCCCAACTCGCAAATTCCTCTTTTGTCATGTCGTCGGGGTAGAAATTTGCCCCGAGCGGCTTTACCGGTGGGACGCCAGGCAGAAACGCCCTGTGCTCGTCAATATCGGACCATGGACTCTTGTTGATCCAGAAATAGTGAGCTCGTGCCTGCCCAAGCGGTGTTTTGTCCTCCTGGAGCCTTTTATATAGGGAGAGATTACCGGCCCATAGCTGCCGCATGAAGAGGGGATTGATGGCTCGCGCCGCCTGAATCAGTTTGATCAGTGCCTTTCGATCCCCGCTTGAGAGCTGGGAGGTATCTATCTTTAGTGGTGTAGGCACAAAGCGCGCCGACATTTGATTCAATGCCTGAAGGTCGGGGACGGAAGCAACGGCGCTCTCCGCAGTGATGGGAACAAGGACGGAAACAAGCAGTAAGAGAAGAATCCTGTGCACAAAGCAGAACATAGGTGTTTCTGGAAACGGGCAGAATTTCCGGATGGTTCGAACGGGTAATTCGCTTATCCGGCGTCGATTTAGAGACAAGTTCTGCTTCATTTCAGCTCCTGCGGCGCCGCTCTCGAATCAGTCAGCCAAACCCATGACAAACGCCAATGCGATATTAAGCCGCGTGATGTCTCGGCTATCAAGATGCCCAATTCGCTGCCCGAGGCGTTCACGCCGTATGGTCACGGGCTTATCAGCCATGACTTGAGAGCGGATTCGTAGTCCGTTCCGTTCGGTTGGCTCAATCGTGACACGAAACTCCGGAGCATCGCTGAAATCAGAAGTCATCTGACAGACCACGACCGAGGCGTGCTGGATGGGGAGGGCGTTCGTCTGCACGATCACCGCCGGGCGCGGCTTACCGTAGTCGCCTGCGGCGGCAACGGTGACTACGTCGCCTCGTTTCATAGTGCGTCGAATTCCGAGACAGCCTCAATCCATCTCATTGCCTCAAGCTCGCGGTTTCGGTCGAGCGCGGCAACCTGCCGGGCTACCCGTCGCTGGACAGCCTTAGAGCGCGCATCAGGCACAACAAGTCGCAATTCGCGAAGACCCCGGGCCCGGCGCCGCTCGCGCATAGCCCTCATACGGTCTGCTGGCAATGCCATCGGGCAACCTCCTGTAACGCGTTACACCGTAACGCGTTACGCGGACCAAGTCAAACCGGCGGATTGAAATGTACCGACCGGCCGCGCAAGCAATCCCCGCTGCCGGGCTTGCGGCCGCTGTCCCAAATTCGAGTGAGCCAGCTCGAGAGAAAAGCTGGAAGCTCTTGTTCTAAATGGTGGGCGGTACTGGGATCGAACCAGTGGCCCCTGCCGTGTGAAAGCAGTGCTCTACCGCTGAGCTAACCGCCCGCCCGGCCGTGCAAACTCCACGGCCCTCGCACCCCCAACATATGCGAGACACGCCGATCGCGCAATAAGCACTTGCTTGGCGAAAAGCGCACCGCGAGGCAGGTTGGGCATTCAGCACTTCATCCATCTCGGCACTGTCTCGAGGGCGCTCTGCCCGTGCTGCGAAGCGTTTGTTAACCCAGTCGTGCCGCAAGATCAGGCGCGCTAAGGTGCGTGTAACGCTTGAGCATCTGTAGCGTCTTGTGCCCGGTCACGAATGCTACCTCCATCGTGTGGAGCCCCTTCTCGAAGAAGCGGCTCGTGGCTTCGTGCCGCATGTCATGCAGTCGCAGATCTTCGATGCCGGCGCGCCGCACAGCGCGCTTGAAAGATTTCTTCAGTCCCTCTACGGTTAGATCACCGAAAACGTACCCATTTGGCGAGGTCGGAAGGCTTCGCAAGATTGCCGCTGCTTGACTTGAGAGCGGCACACTTCGCGCCTCACCGTTCTTGGTGATGGGCAGAAATGCAGTGCGCTTCTCGAGGTCTACGTTCACCCACTGTAAGCTCAAAAGTTCGCCGCGGCGCATACCTGTTTCGATGGCGAGTGACACGAAATGCGCGAGCCAGCGGTTGCGCGCCGCGCGACACTGACTCAAGAGGCGCCGTTCCTCATCGTGCTGCAGACGGCGGCTGCGGGGCCGGCCCTGAGGAGCACGGCGCACCAGCGCGCAGGGGTTCACCGGCAAATAAACGTCCCATTCGCGCCGCGCGATGTCGATCGCGTGAGAGAGAAGGTTGAACTCCCGATTGAAGGTTGCGCCGCGCACCACTCGGAGCCGCTCATCTCGGTAAGCCGCAAGGCGGGAGCTCGTCAGCATGGCCATCTTGATGCGGGCCAGCGGCCGCCGCGCCATCGCCCGCAGGCGCAGATCCTCATCCCGGGCGCCGCGCTTGCCTGGAGTCACTTCTCGGCGATAGCGCTCCAGGATCTCACCCAGAGAGGTGCGCTCGGAGGCGCGCCGATCGACAACAAGCCCCAGGTCAATGGCATTCTCAACGCTTCGCGCCCATTGGAGCGCGAGCTTTTTACTGTTGAAGGTACGAGTTTGTTCCGGCGTACCCGTCCGGCGAATCCTCACTCTCCAACAGTTGTCGCGCTTTTCGATTGTCGCCACCGGAGATTCTCCCTCGATGCGCCTCTAACGGCTGGCGCCATCGGCACCGCGCAAAATAGTGTCCCGGACCGCCCGCGCGTTCACTACCCGCAAATGTGGTGTGCTTCGGTTAAATTGCCCTTATCCCTTGTGTGGCTGCGCGGTTGAAGCGTCAAGATCGCCCGCGCACCTGATGCCATACGCTGACAAGCGCCTACCGCCGCACGGACGCTCAAGCGGCTTCACACTCGTGCACGCCCTGCGCTGGGCTTCGTGTGCTTTCCGTGGGAGCATGGTGTATGACCGTTGTAACCCGCTTCGCGCCGAGTCCCACCGGGCTGTTGCACGTCGGGGGCGTGCGCACGGCGCTGTTCTGCTGGCTGTATGCGCGTCGCTACGCGGGCAAGTTCATTTTGCGCATCGAAGACACCGATCGCGAGCGCTCTACACCGCAGGCCGTGCAGGTCATTCTTGACGGCATGGACTGGCTCGGCCTGAAGGCCGATGCGGGCCCCTTCTACCAGACTCAGCGTTCCGGGCGCTATGCCGAGGTTTTGGAGCGCATGTTGCGCGAGGGCTCGGCTTATCAGTGCTTTTGCACGAAAGAGGAGCTCGAAGCGGAGAGGGCGAAGCAACTTACCCTCAAGGAGAAGCCGCGCTACTCGGGATTGTGCCGCGACCGCACGGAGCCGCGCGCCGGCGTCGCACCGGTCGTGCGTTTCAAGAATCCCATGGATGGCACCGTCGTCGTTGAGGATCTCGTACACGGGCCGGTGGTGTTCGAGAATCGCGAACTCGATGATCTTATTATGGCGCGCTCAGACGGCACGCCCACCTACAACTTCTGCGTCGTGGTGGACGACATGGACATGGCAATTACGCATGTCATCCGTGGCGATGATCACCTCAACAACACTCCGCGGCAGATGAACATGTTGCGAGCTCTCGGCGCAACACCGCCAGCCTACGCGCACGTTCCGATGATTCTCGGTGCAGACGGCGCCAAGCTTTCGAAGCGCCATGGTGCGGTGAGCGTGTTGCAGTATGACGAGGAGGGGTTTCTTCCTTGGGCGCTTCTCAACTACTTGGTGCGCCTCGGCTGGTCGCACGGCGATCAAGAAGTCTTCACGCTTGAGGAGATGATCGCCGCATTCGATATCAAAGACCTCAACAAGGCGGCTGCCGCGTTCGATCCGGAAAAGCTCCTGTGGCTCAATCAGCAGCATATGATGCGCAGCGACTCGGCGAAGGTTGCGCCATATTTGCGCGCGCAGCTGCGGCGTCTCGGCGTAGATACCGACGACCAGGAACTGCTCGAAGGCGTGGTATGCGCGCAGCGCGAACGCGCGAAGACGTTGAAGGAGATGGCGCAGAACAGCCGTTACTTCTTCGCGCGCGATATCGAGCTTGATCCCAAGGCGGCGAAGAAGCACCTGACCGCAAGCGAGCTGCCGACGCTTGAGCAGTTGCGGGGGCGCCTCGCGACGCTGCCGCAGTGGTCGGCAACCGCGCTCAACGAGATCCTAAAATCGCTCGCCGCGGAGCTTGGCGTGGGACTCGGGAAAATTGCCCAACCGTTGCGCGTGGCCGTTACGGGATCACAAGTATCCCCACCCATCGACGTCACCCTGGCGCTGCTCGGGCGCGAGACCACGCTCGCCCGGCTTGATGCAGGGATAGCGCAATGCCGGGTTATGTGACCTGTGGCGCGATTCCCACACCGCCCGTGTCCACTCCGCTATGCTAGCCGCCGATCGATCGGCTAGGAAAACGCTGCGTGCCTAAAGTCTCGACTTTGCTGCGCTTGGCGCAGTTCACGTTCTGGGCGGCTCTTATATTTACGTTCGTCTGCGCGGTACTGCCCTCGCAACATGTAATTCATCTCTTCAAGTGGGACAAGGCCGAGCACTTTCTTGCGTTCTACGTACTGACCGGACTTGCCGTGGCCGCATTCCCCCATGGCAGCCTCATTATTATTGCCGCCGCGCTCTCCGCCTTCGGCGCCTTCATCGAGCTGGTTCAGGGCTTCTCCTTTGTCGGCCGAGATCGCGACTTTCAGGACTGGCTCACCGATACCGTGGCCATCGGCATGGCCATGGCGCCGATGCTTGCCGTGTGGTGGCGGGCGCAGGTCGGGCGCGAGGACCGCAGCATCGGCTTTAACCTGCGTCGCTGAGCGCGCGCACAAACTCAAGAATGTCTTCGCGCGTCGCCTCACCGTGTGTCAGGCAGACGCGGATCACGTCGCGTCCCGCAAATTTCGCTGCGGCGACCCAGGCGCGACCTGAGGCAACGATACGGCTCACGAGGGGACGAATCTCTCCGTACTCGGGTCGCGCATCCACGCACAGCAGCGCAAGTGGCGAATCATTGGCGATCGACCAGCCGCGCTGCTCGAGCTCCTCTTTGAGCATGGCCATCAGTTTGATCGCACGCTCAACATGCGCGGCGTAGCCCTGCCACCCTGCAGCTGCGAGCGACAGGAACAGGCGCAGCCCGAGAAAGCGCCGCGACCACTGTGCGGTGGTGACGTACGGGTCCACGTGCGTCAAGTTTGACGGCATGAAACTCGTCGCGACGCGAAACACGGACGACGGCAGCGTCGCGTGCCGCGTCATGAACATACCGCAACCCATTGTGGTGGCAAACCATTTGTGAGCATCGATGGTGATCGAATCGGCGCGTTCGATCCCGTCGAGCGCGCTGCGCAGGCGCTCACTCGCCAGCAGCGCTCCTCCCCAAGCTGCATCGACGTGGTACCAGAGCGCTTGTTCGCGGGCGATCTCGGCGCAGCGCACTAGAGGATCGATCATCCCGCCATTGGTTGTCCCGGCGGTGGCCACGATCATGACGGGCACCGCGCCGCGCGAGCGATCGTCACGAATCGCCGCTTCGAGTGCGCTCGCATCAAGCCGCCCGTGGCCATCCGTGGCGATTAAGCGCGCCGCGGCGCGCCCAATTCCGGTCTGGTGAGCGATCTTGAGCCAAGCAAGATGGCTGTCCTGCGAGATATAAAATACCGGCGCTCCGGAAAAGGCCCGCGCGCCCGCGGTGGCAAACTGCGGCTCCGCGCGGGTGAGGGCACAGAGCAATGCCGTGCAGTTCGCCTCCGAGCCTCCCGAGGTGCAGTGTCCTGTGGTTTCGGCGGGAAGACCTGCGCGCTGCGCGAGAGCCTTTACCAGGTGCGTCTCGATCTCCACGGCCGCCGGCGCCGTGGTCCAGGTCGCAAGCTGCGGATTGAAGGCCCCCGCAATGCGATCCGCGCATTCCGCGGGAAAAGTGGGCGCAGGATTGAAGAGGCCGAAATAGCGCGGATGGGTCATGTGCACGATGCCGTGCTCGAGCTGCGCGATGCTCCACGAGAGCAACTCGTCAAGCGGGCGCGGCGTGCGAAAGTCAAACCCGGCGAGCTCGCTCTTGAAAGTCGCGATGTCGAAGGTTGGGACGACCGATCCTTGCGCGATGCGCGCGTTGGCGCGCGGCAGCTCGCGCGTCAGGAAGTCATCCAAGCGTGCACGCTCGGCGCGGCTGGGGAACAACGCCGCTGCCGGCGGTGGTAGATCGTCGCTCATAGCGCCTGAGCGCGCGCGTCGCGTCCGCGGCGCGCGAGCAAGGTCAGCCAATTGGCGTAGATGCGCACCGCTTGGGGTCGCCAGGGGCGCGAAGAGCTCCCCGTTAGATCTACCGCGGGAAACTCGGCGAGCGTGTCAATATGCCGCTGTGCAAGTGCGCGCTCGCGAAACGCGTTCATGGCGGCGGCGACTTCGGCCGTGAAGTAGCCCTGCGGCATTTGCGGGTACTCGTCGCGCTCGCCACGCAAATAGCGGCCAATGTCGCGGTGATACTCGCGCAGCAGCGAGTCCGCATCGTATTCCGGATGACCTTGCAGAAAGACAAACAGGCTCTTACGTGGCTTGATGAAGAGATCGGCACCCGCAAGCGGCGAGTGCGAGAGGATCTCATAGCCGGCGGCGCTGAGTGCAAGCTGCGGCAGATCGTTCAGGCGTGAGTGCGGGATGCACCACGTATCTGCGGCTCCCGCGAGGATGGCATGCTTGCTGCCGCGTACGCACTCAAATACCCCGGAGAGCTTCTGCGGCAGTCGCTGACGCTGTATGCCGTCGAGATAGAGCACGGCCGCGTGTGCCGCAAGGCACGACCACACTGCCGAAGTCGTATGTTGCTCGGCCCAGTCGACCAGTCTCGTCAGCGTGCCCCAGTAGGGTTCATTGGCGAGAGCTGGCGTGCGCGGCTCCGTGCCCGTCACGATCAGGCCGTCGAGGCGGCTGCTCCACAGTGCATCGAATTTCTCGTAATTCTCGTTGATGTAGGCTTGGGTCGCCTCGCTGCGCGCGGCTTCGGGGAGCGAGAAGCGCCGCAGGCGCCAGCGAGAGTTGCCGGCCGCCGCCGCGAGCAGATCGTGGAATTGCCGCTCGGTCGCCTTCAGAGCTCCGTCCGGCATATTGTTGACGAGGCCAATGACCAGCGCCGCGTTCGCCTCGTCGTGCGACATCAGCGCGCGCGCGTGCCTACCGCGGCACAGAGCGCCTGCTCGAGGTCGGCGATGATATCGTCGGAGTGCTCAATACCGACGCTCAGGCGGATCATCTCGGGCGTGACGCCGGCTTGGCGCTGTTCATCGGGAGACATCTGGCGGTGCGTCGTGGAGGCCGGATGGCAGGCGAGCGATTTGGCATCGCCAATGTTGACGAGCCGGCGAAAAAGCTTAAGCGCATCGTAAAAGCGCGTGCCGGCCTCCAGGCCGCCGCGGATTCCGAAGGTCATGAGCGCGCAGGCCCGGCCGCCCAGGTATTTTTGCGCAAGCGCATGGTAGGGATTATCGGGGAAACCGACGTAGTTGACCCAGTCCACGCGCGCGTCGGCGCGCAGAAACTCTGCCACGCGCCGCGCATTCTCAACGTGCCGGTCGATCCGCAACGCCACGGTTTCGATGCCCTGCAGCAGCAAGAAGGCACTTAAAGGTGCGAGCACGGAACCCATTGCGCGTTGATAAACGCTGCGGCAGCGCACAATGTACGCCGTCTTGCCAAAGCGTTCTGTGTAAACAAGATCGTGATAGGAGGCGTCGGGCTCGCTGAACATCGGAAAGCGCTGCGCGTGTTCGCGCCAGGGAAAGTTACCGCTGTCGACGATGATGCCGCCCATGGTCGTGCCATGGCCGCCCATATACTTCGTGAGCGAGTGCAGCACGATGTCGGCGCCATATTCGATGGGGCGCAGCAAGATGGGCGTCGCAACCGTGTTGTCGACGATGAGCGGCACGCCATGCGCGTGGGCGATCTTGGCGAGTTCCTCGACGTCGCAGATGTTGCCGGCGGGATTGCCGACGCTCTCGCAGAAGACGGCGCGGGTCTCGGCATTGATCTGCTGGGCGATGTCGCGCGGCTGATCGCTCGCGGCAAAGCGCGAATTGATGCCGAGTGTCGGCAAGATGTGCGCGAAGAGCGTGTGCGTCGTACCGTAGAGCTGCGGTACCGAGACGATATTCGTGCCCGGTGACATGACATTCAGTACCGCAAAATGCAGTGCAGCCTGTCCGGTGCTGACACTGAGCGCCTCTAATCCCCCTTCGAGCGCCGCGACGCGCCGTTCCAGCACGACATTGGTCGGATTACTGATGCGCGTGTAGCGGTAGCCTTCGACCTCTAGGTTGAAGAGCGCCGCACCATGTGCGGCGCTGTCGAACTCGTACGACGCCGTCTGATAGATCGGCACAGCGGCTGAGCGGGTCGTGGGATCGACGTCATAGCCACCCTGAACCGCGATCGTTTCGTTGCGCATGGTCAGAGCGATAGCGACTGGCGCGCACTTGCTGGCCACTTCTGCAGGTCAAGTCCGTGGGTTGCGAAGAGCGCGAGGCCCAGGCGGTCGATGCCGAAAGCGACGCAGGCGGTATGCGCAACCTCCTGCGCCGAGGTGCGCAGACCCCAAGTGGTGCCGAAATGGTCCTGGTGGTAATTGAAACTCATGCACGCGGTCGGCTGTTCTTCCGAATTGACGGGAATCAACAACTCGAATTTTAGCGCCTGTTCCACCTGGCTCATCGCCATGATCTTGCCCGCTCTGCCGAAAAACGGATCGCTTGCGGTCAACACCTTGTAGGGTAGCGCAAGGCGCTGTGCCATCTCCTGGGCACGCTCGAGCCAGCGCTGGCGAAAACCGAGTGCGACGTGCGGAGCGCCCATGCAAACGTATTCGCGCATGCGGAAGGACTGCAGCCGGCCAGGTTCGTGAGATGCTTCGCGGCGGAAACAATAGGATGCGACGTCGAACGCCTCACCTTGCGCGCGTACCGCGCCGCGCTCCGCCACGAGCGGGTAGAGGGGATAACAGGCGGCCGGAGTGAGCACGAGATCGGTTGCGGCAAGGCCATCGACCCAATCGCCGTCATCGCTAGCCGGCCCTTCCACAAACGAGCGAATCGTCGACTCCTCGCCGTGCAGGCAGCTCACACAGCCCAAGAGGTGCGGAAAGCTCTTGAGATAGCCGGACTTCTCGACGAGCGCACGACTCATCACCGGGGGGAATCTCAACACCTCCGTTCCCGCTTCGCGCAGCGAGGTAATGAGGGCGTCCACGCCGTTGATAACGGTCTCGAAGAGGCCGCTGCGGGCGTGTACTCCATTGGCGCTCGTGGGCTGCAGCAGCGACTGGGTGATCGACTCGATGCGACTCTTAAGCACGGCGCTCATGCGGGATCGCTAGTCGCGCAGCTGCGACGGAATGTCCACAAGGAGGAGCGCGCTTGCGGCGTTGGCGAGAATACGATCATTGTTGATCATGATGGACGAGGAGAGCACATCGCGCAGGCTGCGGCAGATGCTAAACTCTCCCGTGTTGCGATAGCCAGACAGACCACAGGCCTGCAGCGCGCTCATCACCGTTTCGATGGCTGACTCAGAGGAATTGACCTTGAGCAAGTTCATTGCGGTCTGGAATTCAAGCGCGGCAAGCCCGTCTTCAGTCAGTGCCGCAGCCTCGTAGCGCTGCAGTGTTGCTGCAACGCTGCCGCGCAGGGCGCGCAAGGACATCACCGCCCGAGTCAGGTGCGCGGCCCCCGGAGGCAGCTGGCCGCTGCCGTGGCGGGCGGCACCGCGCACAAAGCGGCGAGCGCGGCCGACGGCACCGGCGGCGATGCCTGTCCACACTCCGCTCCATGTCAAATGCGCTACCGGCACCATGCTGTGGGTATGAATCTTCTCGTACGGGTCCGGCAGGACCTGCGCAACGTCGCCCTCGCCACGCAGCGTAAAGCCGGTGCTGCAGGTGCCGCGCATGCCGAGCGTATCCCAGTCGACGATGCGCTCGAGCTCGTAGTCGTCTTTCAGAAAGGCGACCAGTACCTGATCGGATGGCGCGCCCTCGGCGCTGCGTCGCGCGGTGGTGAGGATCCCATCGGCCTGAGCGCCGTAGGACATGACGGTCGCATTCTTGACGAGCCGCATGCGCTCGCCGGTGCGCTCCACCACGCAGGCGCTGTGGCGCACGTCGCCACCGGTCTGATTTTCAGTGGTTGAGGATGCGAGCAGCAACTGTTCGGCGGTAAGGCGCTGCAGCATTTTTTGATGCCATGCGCTATCGCGCGCGTGGCGCACCAGGATCGCAACCATGATCTGGTGCATCGCAAAGATCATCGCCGAGGAGGCGCACGCCTGCCCGAGCATGTAGCAGATGTCGACGACATCGGAGACGCTCGCGCCATCGCCGCCCAACTCAACCGGTACCATCACGCCGAGCAGGCGTTGCTCACGCGCGGCGGCAAAGGCTTCGGTTGGAAAGCGCGCATCGCGATCCACGGCGTCGCCATGCGCGGCCGCGGCGGCCGCGGTGATCTCGGCGCGACCCTTAAGATTCGCAGAACCCGTCACGTAGAGCGTGGGTATCGAGTCGGGTGGATTGATGCGCGCGCTATTCATGTTCCGGTGGTCTTCTGTTGCGCGCTATTTTCAGGGCAGCGCGCAGCGCCCTCGAAGCGGATCGCTGCCGCAAAACTACGCGATTGTGAAGTATTGTTGCAAACTATAGGATGCCGAGCTTCCGCCGCCATTTCCATGACAGGGATCACAGCAGGTGGCGCCGCGAGCGCAACGCGCATCCCGAGGTTTAAGATAGCTTCATCATGGCGGATCACAGCAGTCATTCAGCAGCCGCGGAGCGGGTCACTGCGGTCGTGCAAAAACTGCTGACGCAGCGCCTGATCAACCGCATTGTGGACCGCGCGGATGACTTGCGTGACGCAGGTCTCACATCGATGGACATGGTGAACCTCGTGCTCGCGGTTGAGTCAGAGTTTGATCTGATGGTACCCGAATCGAGCATTACGCCTGCGAATTTCCGCTCGGTTGATGCCATCAGCCACTTGGTGGGAACTTTGCAGCAGCCGAAGTGAGTGGTGCGCATGCCCCTTCGGCCCTCACTCACAGGCGATTGTTTGAATGCCGCTTGACCGCCAGGCGAAGCGCATTTTGGGCATGTTGGCCGCCTCAGGCGGACCGCCGCGCCGCACTGGCTTCACCGTGCCCAGATTGCGCGAAGCGATGGTGCAATTGGCGCAGGCATTCGATGTGCCGGGTGCCGAGATCGGCTCTGTGGAACGGATCGATCTGCCGCGTGCGCACGGCGCGCTGCCGGTACGCATCTATTCGCCCCGTACGCTGGCAGAGCGCGAGCCAAGCGCGGCGTTAATCTATTTTCACGGCGGTGCCGGGGTGTTCTGCAGCCTCGACACGCATGAGGGACTGTGCCGCCTGCTCGCCCAGGCTAGCGGCTGCCGAGTTTTCTCGGTCGACTATCGCCTGGCCCCTGAGCATCCATTCCCCGCGGCCGTGGAGGATGCCCATTTCGCGACTGAATGGATCTGTGCGAACGCCGCGGAGCTCGATCTTGACCGCACGCGCATCGCCATTGGTGGCGACTCGTTCGGCGGAACCCTGAGCGCAGTTGTCTGTCAGGAAGCGAAGTCGAGGCCCAGTGCGCCACTTGCGCTGCAGGTACTCTTCTGTCCCGTGACTGACCTCGGCTCTCAATCGCCGTCGTGGAAGCACTACGGAGAGGGCCATATCATCGACCGTATCACCCTGGATTGGGCGACCGAGCGTTACGCTCCCGGAATGGACCTCGAAGACACCCGCATCTCACCGCTGCGGGCGTGTGATCTTTCCGGAGTGCCGCCCACGCATATCCACACGGCGGAATTCGATCCGCTGCGCGACGAGGGCAGAGCGTACGCCGACCGGCTTTCAAGTGCGGGTGTGCCCGTGCGCTACCTCTGTCACGCGGGCATGGTGCATCATTTTTACTGTATGGCGGGCGCCATCAGTTACGCGCAGCAGGCGATTCGCGAGGCGGGCGCCGCCATTGCGGAGGCGCTCGCTCCCCAGTGAGCGTGCAGGTAATGTCAGCGCGGGACGAAGAACTCAACATAGGAGGCGATGCGGCCGTCGCGCACCTCTACCAGATCTATGAGTTCGGTGAGGACGGTGGTGCCGCTAATGCGCGAGTAAACCTTCGCTCGCCAATGCACCGCCGCCTGTTGCCCGTCAATCAGCATTGTCAGCACACTCTGCTCGCTGAGCTTGAAACTTTTGATCATGATGGCGAGCAGGGGTCGAAACTGGCTGTTGCCGACCGCCTTCATGGCAACGGGGCTTGCGTTGTTGCTCGCTCCTGCAACCTGAAAATGAGCATCATCGGCGAACTTGGCGCACAGCGCAGTGAGGTCGCCGCGCATCCTCGCAGCGTAGAGTTCGAGCAGCAGTTGTTCGATCTCAGCCCGCCCGGTCATAGTGTGTCCTCCTGTCGCACCGCAATTAGATCATGACAGCCCCGGCCGACGACAGCAGTAATTCCCCGCTCAAGGCCTGGGTGCGAGCGCTCGAGATGACCGCTCCGATTGCGCGCAATCCAGCGGTTACATTGCCGACGTGCATCGAGACGCTGGCCGCAGAGTTTGGCGCTGCCCCTGCGCTTTTGAGCCAAGAGGAGTCCCTAACATATGTCGAGTTGGCACAGCGCTGCAATCGGTACGCGCGCTGGACACTTGCGCAGGGGATTACCGCGGGTGATGTCGTCGTCTTGATGATGGCGAACAGCCCGGACTATTTCGCCGCTTGGCTCGGCGTGACGCGCACTGGCGCGATTGTGGCCCTCGTCAATACCCAGCTCGTCGGTGACTCGCTGGCGCACGCGCTGAGCGTTGTTGCACCCAAGCACGTTATCGTGGGCGCTGAGTTTGCGCCGGCCATCGCTGAGGTACGCCCGCGCCTTGGCGGCTCGATTCAGTACTGGGCGCACGGCGCAGGTCGCCATGGGCTGCCGCGTATCGATACCGTCGTCGATGGTACGTCGGGTGCGGCGCTCGCGG
>Ga0302324_100009014_pt1 | contig 20958 bp, 19 predicted proteins | sample Palsa_T0_1_FD_201949 | JGI IMG/M metagenome (GOLD analysis project Ga0302324, IMG submission 201949) | Peat permafrost microbial communities from Stordalen Mire near Abisko, Sweden - Palsa_T0_1 | ecosystem: Environmental > Terrestrial > Soil > Palsa > Peat permafrost | place: Sweden: Abisko...
CTACGAGATTAAGCAGCAATGCGTAGAGCGCGGCATATCCAGGAATTGTGATGGCTCCGAGGTGCAGCAAATAAGTCGGGGACTTAAACTGCTGCGCGGCCATCATCGCGGTGCCGCCGACAATACCCATGAACCAGCCGACGAGCAGACCACGGTGATCGAACCAGGTTGTATAAAGGCCGATAATGACCGCAGGCAACGTTTGAATGATCAGGACGCCACCAAGCAACTGCAAATTAATCGCAAATTGCTGCGGCAGACCGATTGCAAAAGCCACCGCGCCAACCTTCACGATCAGCGAAACCCATTTCGCCATTTGCGTTTCCTCGGCTGGCGTGCAGTCGGGCTTGACGAATTCGCAATAAATGTTACGCGTAAACAGGTTGGCGGCCGCAATCGACATGATTGCCGCCGGCACCAGCGCGCCAATGGCGATGGCCGCGAACGAGAGACCTACGAACCAGTCGGGAAACATGGTCAGAAACAGCGCGGGCACCGCAAAGTTTTGTTTATATTCACCGAAATAACCCGCGAACTGCGGCAGCTTGTCCACACCAGCGGCGAGCGCCATGTAGCCGAGCAGCGCAATCAAGCCGAGTACGAGCGAATAAGCGGGCAGCAGCACCATGTTGCGCCGAAGAGTGTTGCCGCCGCTCGAACTGAGGATCGCCGTCAATGAATGCGGATATAGCAGCAACGCCAGCGCGGAACCGATTGCAAGCATGAGGTAAGCGCTGAAGCCGTTCAAACTGCCGCTATCCGGCGCTTTTAGCAGCAGTTTCTCGGTCGAAACGTGGCTAAAAATCGCGCCATAGCCGCCGAGCTTGGCAGGTATCACAACGATTGCGGCGATGACGGTCACGTAGATCAGGATGTCTTTGACGATCGCAATCAGCGCCGGTGCGCGCAGCCCGCTCGTGTAGGTATAGGCGGCGAGAATCGCAAAACTGATGATCAGCGGCAGTTCGCCCCAGAATCCCGCCGTCGGAAAGCCGAGCGCAGCGACCACCACCTGTATGCCGACCAGTTGCAGCGCGATGTACGGCATCGTCGCAAGGATTCCGGTGACGGCAACCGCGAGCGCCAGCAACGGACTACCGTGGCGCCCTCGCACAAAATCCGCCGCGGTCACGTAGCCGCGTCGGTGTGCCACCGCCCACAAGCGCGGCATCACTATAAACGCGAACGGCCAGACCAGGATCGTGTACGGCACCGCAAAAAATCCCATCGCGCCGGCACCGAATACCAGCGCCGGCACCGCAATGAAGGTGTACGCGGTGTAGAGATCGCCGCCGATCAAAAACCAAGTGATCACCGTACCAAAGCTACGACCAGCGAGCCCCCACTCGTGCAAGGAATTAAGGTCGGCCTTGCGCCAATGCGCAGCGATGAAACCGAGCACCGTGACCAGCCCGAAGAAGAAAATGAAAACCGAGACTGCAACAACACTCATCTAGCATTTCCTGGACTACGTTCGCGCGTTGCGATATAAACGACCCCGATCACCACCGCACTCAGCGGGATCCACAGCAGCTGATACCAGTAAAAGAACGGGATACCGTGCCAAGCCGGCTCGAGCTTATTGAACATCGGTACGCACACCACCGCGACACAAGGCATCAGCAACAGCCAGTACCAAAACCGTTTACGTGATTTTTGATTCATCTTTCAATTTCCGGCGATGGTCATTTTAGAAATCAGTATCGAGCCGCATTGCTTGGAGCCACGTTTGACGATATCGCTGCCGACCGCTGCGATGTCGCGAAACATGGCTTTCAGGTTGCCAGCGATAGTGATTTCTTGCACCGGATAGGCGATCGCGCCATTCTCAATCCAGAATCCGGCGGCACCGCGCGAGTAATCGCCGGTGACAGGATTGATACCCTGGCCGAGTAGTTCTGTCACCAACAAGCCGCGCCACGCTTGCTTGAGCAACTCCGGCAAATCTCCATGGGTAGGCTGCAGTAGCAGATTATGATTGCCACCGCCATTGCCGGTAGACTGCACGCCAAGCTTGCGTGCCGAATAACTGCTGAGAAAATAGCCGCGCACGACACCGTTCTCAACCACGTTGCGACGATGCGTTGCGACACCTTCATCATCGAATGCTCCGCTCGCCAGCCCTTTCGGCATCAGCGGGTCCTCGACGACCTGCACCGACGGTGCGAACACTTGTTGATCAAGACTATCGAGCAGAAACGACGATTTGCGATACAGTGCCCCACCGCTGACCGCTGACACGAAATGCGCAAGCAAAGTCGCGGCGACTGGAGCTTCGAACACCACTGGCACCTGCGTGGTCGCAATTTTGCGTGCGCCGAGCCGGCGTAATGCGCGTTCGCCCGCCATTTTGCCGACGCGCGCGGCGGGCTCAAGCTCACCGGCATCGCGCGCGGTGGAATACCAATCATCACGCTGCATCTGTTCGTCTTCGCCGACAATCACTGCGCAACTAATCCAGTGACGCGAGCCTGGATAACCGGCTAGGAAACCTAGCGAGTTCGCGTAAATGAAATGCGATTGCTGGGTCGAGACCATGGCACCTTCGGAATTGGTGATCTGCCGATCAACCGCGAACGCCGCATCTTCGCAGGTTTTCGCCAATTCAATTGCACGCTCGACTGGCAACTGCCATGGGTGAAATAAGTCGAGATCGCGGCTAATGTCGTCAGCACGTGCAAGCAGATTCTCATCGGCGAGCCCCGCATAAGGGTCTTCGGCGGTAAATTTCGCGATGGACAGTGCGGCATCGGTGGTCGCACACACTGCCTGCGGTGAAAAATCGGAGGTGCTGGCGTGGCCGCAGTGCTGGCCGAGATAAACCGTAATGCCGATGCTCTTGTCGCGGTTATATTCGATGGTTTCGACTACTCCTCGGCGGACAGTGACTGTTTGCCCGAAACCTTCAGACACATCGGTTTCGCATGCACTGGCGCCGCGCCCACGAGCGTAGCGCAGCACGTCGGACGCAATTTGCCGCAACTGCGCGGCGTCATGCGCGAAAACTTCGGCGCCCAGCCTTTGTTGCAGTTCAGTACTCACGGGAATATTGCAAAAACCGCGTATTAAAAGTCGCTATCATAGCAGCATGGATGAAACACCCCGACCCAGCAAAAGCCAGCGCAAGCGTGCGATGCATATGCTGCAAGATATCGGCACGCAACTGGTCGATCTCGATGCCGAACGATTGATCGAAATCGGACTGCCGGAGGCGCTATACGAAGCCGTCATTGAAGCACAACGCATCCACGACTTCGAAGGTCGTCGCCGCCAACTGCAATACGTCGGCAAGTTGATGCGCACGGTGGATCCGGCACCGATCCAGGCCCACCTCGAACGCTGGCGCGGCAAAGCCGGCGCGCACACGGCGCTGCAGCATCTAGCCGAACGCTGGCGCGATCAGTTGCTCGACGATGATAACGATGCGTTCGCGCTGTTCACGGCCGAGTTTTCAGCCCACAGCGCGCGCGCTGACTTGCAACGCTTGCGTGCGCTCGTCGCCAGTGTCAAGCGCGACCAAACTGCGGGTCGCGCGCCGAAGAATTACCGCGAACTGTTTCGCGCAATCCGCATAATCGTCAACATAGCGGGTGACGCTTCTTAACTGAGGAAACGCGAAGGCGCGGAGAAGACACAGGATTCTGTAGCTACCACTGTATTTTCTGCGCCTCTGCAGTAAAAATATGGCTACTTTGCTCGAAACCGTTGAAATCGAAACCGCGCCACGCGCCGCAGCAAGCGTGATCTGGTTACACGGTCTCGGCGCCGATGGCAATGATTTCGCACCAATTGTGGATCAGCTCAATCTGGGCGGCATGCCAGCGATTCGCTTTGTGTTTCCGCACGCGCCGCAACGGCCGGTCACCATTAATCACGGCCTTGTAATGCGCGCTTGGTATGACATCACATTCGACGATCTGGCAGGAAATCCGCGCGGTGGCGATAGAGCGGGAATACGCGGAGCGCAAGTGCAAATCGAGGCGCTGATTGCACGCGAGATTTCGCGCGGTGTCGCGGCACGCAACATCGTGCTCGCCGGTTTTTCGCAGGGCGGCGCGATCGCCCTGCACACTGGACTGCGTTATCCGGAATCCTTGGCAGGCATCCTCGCCCTCTCCACCTACCTGCCACTTGCCGTCAGCTTGCCGGAAGAAGCATCCAAAGCAAATAAAACAATCCCAATCTTCCTTGCACACGGCATTTTCGACAACGTGGTGCCGCTGCTGCTCGCAACAGCCGCGTGCGCTGCGCTCACTGCGCTTGACTACCGCGTTGATTGGCGTGAATACCCGATGCCGCACTCAGTATGCGCTCAGGAGATACGGGATATTGGCGAGTGGTTGCAGCGGTTGTCAATAGAAAACGCCAGCGCTGAGAAAGAATAGGCGCTCTGTATTTCATTACATTTCAATTAGAGCGAATTTCGCCCAGTCGAATTCTTCGGCACCTTCGACCAGCTTCAACGGCTTTAGCAGGTACGATTTGCCGTCAATGTTCATCTCGAGACTCTGCCCAGAAGTAAAGCTGCCGACACGCAGCAGTAATTCGATTTCGCCATTCTGGTCAGGTGCCACCGATAACAGGATAGCTTGATCGCCCTCGCGCATCGCGTTGAGCGAGGAGATATGGCCAGCCGGACCGAGCCGCACAGTAGTCACCGATTTCGACAACAATTGAATGCCGACACAACGCTGCCGGAATTTGTCGCGCGTAATGCGGCGGATCACACCCGCGCCCCAGAATTTCGAGGTCTCAGTTTTGAGTCCGAGCAAGCTGTCGACACGCACCCAGTCGCCCTTCACTTGGGGGATAATCGCGCCGTAACCGCCCTCGCTGATATTTTCGACGATCCAGCTTTCGCTGCCACTCGGCGCGTCAAAATCCATCGCTGCCAAGTCGCTATGCAGGGACAACCCGGTCAGTATTTCCTGATAGCCATGCAGCACGGTAAGGCGCGTCGCAATCTTGCGGCGCTCGGAGTCGCGTGCCGGCGCATGGTCCGACCAGTTCATCGCCAGATGCTGCAATACCGATACCACGAGATCGGCCTCAAAATTTCCGCCTAGATGAACCTCGCTTGGCACACCGTCTTTCTGCTTAATTTCCTGCATCAGCTTGTATAGCGCGGGCAACGCGCGGCCAGCGCCGAAGAAACGGACCGTCGGCGTTTTCGCCGCGCCTTTCCTCACGCGCGCCGGCGCTTCGCGCATCGCCAAATCGAGAAAATAATTGCAGCCGTCGGTCGGCTGATCTTCCATCGTGAACAAGCTGCCGAAATGTGCAACTACGCGCTCAGCAATTTCCTGTCGTGCGGGTGCTAATCCATCGGTCGAAGAAACTCCCAGCATTGCCGCCTTCAGGAATTCCACCTGCACCGAAGATGCGCCATGGGCGCCCGGATACACCGCGATATCATCCGTGACAAAGTAGCGGGTCTCGGCAAACTGATAGAGCGATCCGATCTCTCCCCAGATACGGTCATCAATCGGGCCGTAACGCAGCAGTTGCCACTTGAGTTGCAGAGTAAGCGCGCGCATTGCGCGCGCAACGACTATCGGCAGGTCTTTCTTGATCGCAGTAGAACCGGCCTGGTATTGCTCGATGCAGCGGAGATAAGCGTCGCCGAGTGCCCTCCAGAAATCGGACATCGCTTTCCACAAACGGGTTTCTAGAAATTTCTGTTTGCGCTCCGTCGCGAGGTAATCCTGGCTTAGCTTGCGTTGATGGTTTTTCGCCGCCTGGTCTAGCATATCGGCCAGCATAAAGCGGTGGTCGGCCTTGAATTCCTCGGTACGGGTGACCGAATCAAGCCAGTAAGTAATCTCTTCGAGGGCTTTATATGCATCCGCTGGCAACTCGGCAATAAATATTTTTGCCTGTTTGATGTCCACCATCGGATGGTCAGGTTTGGTCGCGAACAATGCCATAGTGCTGGTCCGTTCCTATTTGTATTTTATTGGGGGCCGATCGCTGCGTATCGCTGCGGGTTCCCCTCCTCTGGCTTGATATCATAACAAAACTGCCACAGTCCGCGCAGGGATCAAATCACGCCGCGCGCCCTGAGGTCAGCTTGCACCGCTGTATCATAACCAAGCGCTGCCAGCACTTCGGCGGTGTGCTCGCCCAACCCTGGCCCCAGCCAGCGCGTCTGGCCGGGTGTCGCCGAGAGCTTCGGCACTATGCCGGGCAGTTTGACTGGCTTGCCGTCCGGCAGTTGATGCTGTTGGATCATGCCACGCGCGCGGTAATGCGCGTCGTTGACGATGTCGGCGGCATCATAAATTCGGCATGCTGGCACTTCCGCCTGCTCCAGTGCTTCGAGCGCTTCATCGAGACCACGCGTGCGCGTCCAGCCTTCTATTGCGCTGTCGAGCTCTGCGGTGCGCAGCACACGCCCGGCGTTGGTCGCGAGCGTGGGATCGGTCGCGAGGTCATTCCGGCCAATCGCCACCATCATGCGTTTGAAGATCGCATCGTTGTTGGCGCCAATGATTACGAACTTGTTGTCCCGCGTCGGATAAGTATTCGACGGCACGATTCCTGGCAACGCGTTGCCGGCGCGTTCGCGGATGAAACCAAGCACGTCGAATTCTGGCACCAGACTTTCCATCATGCCGAACACGGCCTCATATAAGGCAACGTCCACCACTTGCCCCTTGCCGTCGTTGGCGTTGCGGTGATGTAGCGCTGTCAGCGCGCCGAACGCGCCATAGAGGGCCGCAATCGAATCGCCGATCGAAATGCCGAGCCGCACCGGCGGCCGGTCGACATAGCCGGTCACATAGCGCATGCCCCCCATCGCTTCGGCGATCGAGCCGAAACCGGGATGATCGCGGTACGGTCCGCTCTGACCATAGCCCGACAGCCGCACCATGATTAGTTTTGGATTAGGTACTGAGAGTTGCTCCCAGCCAAGGTTCCATTTTTCCAGCGCCCCAGGACGAAAATTTTCGACCACAATGTCGGCCTGCGCTGCGAGCTTGCGCACGATGTCCTGTCCTTCCGGCATGCGCAGATTAACGGTCACCGATTTCTTGTTGCGCGCCTGTACGTACCACCAGAGCGAAGTGTTACCAATCATCTTGCGCCACTGTCGCAACTGGTCGCCGCCTTCCGGCGCTTCGATCTTAATTACCTCGGCGCCGAACTCGGCCAGCAATCGCCCGCACGACGGGCCAGCGATCAGCGTACCAAGCTCAATGACTTTTACGCCGTATAGTGGAAGCACCTTGTCCACCCTCATGATTTAAATACTTGTAAGCGCATCCAATCGAAGTGTAGTCCCGGATCGGTCTTGCGTCCGGGCGCGATTTCGGAATGGCCAACGATGTCCGCAATTGGATATTTCTCCTTGAGTACGCGTACGAGCTCAGAAAGTTTTTCATATTGAATCTCCTCGAATGGCAGATTGTCACTGCCTTCGAGTTCGATGCCAACTGAAAAATCGTTGCAACGACTGCGGCCACGCCAGCTCGATTCCCCCGCATGCCACGCACGCAAACCACAGGGCACAAACTGATTGACTTCGCCGTCGCGTCGTATCAGGAAATGGGAAGAGACTCTGCGCTTCGCGATTTTTCGATAGTACGGATGCGCTTTCGGATCGAGCCGATTGGTAAACAATTCTATGATTCCGGGGCCGCCGAATTCGCCTGGTGGTAGGCTAATGTTGTGAATCACGATCAATTCGACGACAGCGCCGGCCGGCCGCGCATCGCAGTTTTCCGATGCGATCTGGTATACACCATCGAGCCTGCCGTCATCGAAGAAGTGCACGGCGCTATACCCTATGGGTTTTTGTCCTCTAGCTCGCCATTGATGCCGAGCCGCTCCATTCGGTAACGCAGCGCGCGGAACGTGATGCCAAGCACTTTGGCCGCCGCAGTTCGGTTGTAACGCGTCTGAACGAGCGCCTTAAGGATGCGTTCTTTTTCGACGCGGTCGAGATGTTCCTGCAGCGGCAAGTCTGCTGAGTGGGGCCCCGGCATAGCAATAGCGGCGGTCGGCGGCGTCAATTGCAGGTCGTCTTTCTCGATTCGCTCTCCGGCGCTAAGTGCCAGTGCACGCTCCAGAATATTTTCCAGTTCGCGCACGTTGCCCGGAAATGCGTAATTGTGCAACGCAGACAGTGCTTCCATCGACAGCACAGAGGGTTTGCCCGAATCGTCCCCGTTGCGGAGCAAGATAGCCTGCGCAAGCACTGCAATGTCGTCACGCATTTCGCGCAACGCCGGCATCTTGAGCTCAATTACATTGAGGCGGTAATACAGGTCTTGGCGGAACTTGCCGTCCCCGACCGCGTCGCTCAGGTTGCGGTGCGTCGCGCTGATAATGCGGACGTCGACGTTTACCTCGCTGGTCGAGCCAACCTTGCGTACCTTCTTTTCCTGGATCGCACGCAGCAACTTGACCTGCATAAGAAGCGGCAGATCGGCGACTTCGTCGAGAAACAGCGTGCCGCCACTGGCGGCCTGGAAAAAACCGTCCTTGTCTTGATCGGCACCGGTAAACGCGCCTTTTTTGTAGCCGAAGAATTCGCTTTCCATCAGGTTCTCGGGAATCGCTCCGCAGTTGACCGGCACGAACGGCCCGTCGCGGCGTGCACCCTTCAAATGGATCGAGCGCGCGGCGACTTCCTTGCCACTTCCCGACTCGCCACTGATGTGGATCGGCGCCTGGCTGCGTGCAAGTTTGTCAATCATCTGACGCGTCTGTTCCATCAACGGCGAATTGCCGATTAGCGCCGACACGTTAGCCACGCCGTCGCCATTCTTACGTGAGGGTAACTTGAGCGCCGAATTTACCATCGCGCGTAATTGATTGAGCGAAACTGGCTTGGACAGGTAGTCAAACGCACCGGCTTTCAGCGCAGCGACCGCGTTTTCGGTGCTGCCATGCGCAGTGATCACCGCGACCGGCGTGGCAGGATAATGAACGGTAACGTGCTCAAGCAATTTGAGACCATCGCCGTCGGGCAGCCGCATGTCGGTCAGGCACAGATCGTAGAGATGTTTCTGCATCAGCTGTATCGCTTCGAACTCATTGGCCGCGCAATCGACGTCGAGTTCCATCTTGCCGAGCGTCAAGCTCAGCAATTCTCGGATATCGGCTTCGTCATCAACGACCAGCACTCGGCTTTTTTGCATTAAGCGCCCTCCACTCTCTTGCACCAGATGGTGAACTGCGCGCCCTGAGGCGTTTCAACGTATTCGAGTTTGGCGGAGTTGGCCTCGCATATTTCGCGCGCGATATAGAGTCCAAGCCCAGTGCCATTATTGTCGGTCGTGAAGAACGGCTCGAACAACTGATTGCGCGATTGCGGTGGCACTCCTAGCCCGTCGTCCACCACGTCCAATTTTACAATAGCACGGTCGGGCACCTTGCCCACGATGCGGATGCTGGCACGCTGTCGCCGGCAATAGCGCAGCGCATTGCGGCACAAGTTCCACATCACCTGATTCATGTGACTTCGGTCAAATTCGACTCGCAGACCGGCGGGGAGTTCGAGAGTGAAAATCTGTGGATCGATTTTCTCTATTTGTGCAAATTGCTCGATAAAGGCCGGTAAAAATTCGGTGAGCTTAAATCGCTCGTGATGTACGCTTGCTTCGCGGTTTAGTTTGAGTACGTCGTTGACGATACGATTGAGCCGATCAACATTGTCATGGACGATGGTCAACAGTCGCACAGTGGTAGGATCGACAGTGGGCTCTTCCTGCAGCATCTCGACGGCGTGGCTTATCGCCGACAGCGGATTGCGAATTTCATGAGCGATATTGGCAGTGAGACGACCGAGTGAGGCGAGTTTCATCTGACGCGCCTGTGCTTGCACGTGCGTCAGGTCTTCCAGAAATATCACCGCGCCGACGTTGCGACTGCGGCCTACCGGCACGAAACGCGCTCCAACTTTGTTGTCAAGCACCTCGGTGGACGCCAAATCGAAACTGGAGACCGGATTTTCGCGCCATTGCCTGAAGCGTCGCGCCAGTTCCGGCGCATAGTCCTTGAGGTTCGGCTGGCGGCGACTGCGGTGCAGCGCGCCCAGAATCTGCTCGGCGCGCGCATTTTGCTGGCGGATCATCCCCTCTTCGTCGACGACCAGCACGCCGTCTTCCATGTCACGGATCACGAGCTGGTTGACTTCAGCCATGTTGGCAAGGTCGATTTCACGCTGTGCGGCGAGCCGCTGTGTCTGCACCAGGTATTTGGCCAGCGTGTGAGCAACGCCGGCAGTTGCGAAATAGGCGATGCAATAAAATCCTGCTTGTACATATTGTGAAGTCTGGCCATCGTGGTACAACACTTGCAATGTGTGCTCAACCAGCACCGCGAGACTTGCAATCGCCGCGTAAAAAAACGACAGTCGCCCGCGACCGACCAATCCAGTCGCGGCAAGTCCCGACAGCAACAGCAACCCGAGACCGCTCGAAATTCCACCGCTCGCATACATCATCACCATGATGAAAAGGATATCGGCACCGACCTGCAACCCCAACTGCAGATAGAAATAACGACGCGACGCGATCGGCGGCAAACACGCTATGCTGAACAGGATGTAGCCTACACTGGTGTAGCCGAACAGTTCGAAATCCATCGCACCGAATGCGAGTTTCCCCCGGAAAAAAAAGCCGCTGACGGCCAGCAATAGCGCAACCACGATGCGCGCCCAGCTGAATATTTTGAGCGAACGCCAGTACACATCCGGCTGCTCAATCGGCGGTGCCAGCAGGTCAAGTACCGATGGCCGCGATTCTTGAGATGATAATACGGAAGACATGACGGGATCGACGAAGCGCCTGCTCAGCGATGCAGACGCAGATGTTCTTCGCTGCAGAAGAACTCGTTGTTGCTGGCATAGCTTTCGCTACGCGGCAGATGTACGCCGCAATGCGCGCAGCGCACCATGTCCTCCACCGCCGATTGCGAAGAACCCGGGGGCGACGACTTACTGGAACCGCGCATAATCCACCACAGGACAGCAATCACCAGCGCGAACAGCAGCAGTTTACCCATGCAAGCGCCCCGTTAACGGAATCTGCGGTAGTGTGCCGCAACACGCATGCGCCGTCGAGAGAAAGAAGATGGTCGGGGTGAGAGGATTCGAACCTCCGGCCTCTACGTCCCGAACGTAGCGCTCTACCAGGCTAAGCTACACCCCGACTTGCTGGCCGCCATCAAACCATAAAGGGCACGTTTCCGTGCCCCTTTTGCCTGCGGCGATTTTTAATGGTCACGCGTCACCGCAAAGGCGGCCAATTGTAACAAACAATCGCGCTGCTTTGAATTTGGTAGCGCTGTCAGCGCAGTGCGCGCGCTGTCGGCTTCGGCTTCGGCCTGGCGCCGCGTGTAGTCGAGTGCACCGGTATGCTGAATCGCCGCGATAACCGGCCGCAGTTCGTCCAATCCGCCTTCTCGAATGGCCCGGCGCACCAATGCTACCTCATCAGCGCCACCGTGATTAATCGCGTAAATTAACGGCAATGTCGGCTTGCCTTCGGCGAGATCGTCGCCAACGTTCTTGCCGGTCGAGGCCAAATCACCCGAGTAATCGAGAGTGTCGTCAATCAACTGAAATGCGGTGCCGAGATGCATGCCGTAAGTCGCCATCGCTTCCTCCTGCTCCCGTGAAGCTCCACCCAGAATTGCGCCCAGTCGCGTTGCCGCCTCGAACAACTTGGCGGTTTTGTAGCGGATCACTTGCAAATAATCGTGTTCATTGATATCGGGGTTATGGCAATTCATCAGTTGCAATACTTCACCCTCGGCAATGGTATTGGTCGCTTCGGCCAAGACCTGCATCACACGCATGTTATTGACATCGACCATCATCTGAAATGCGCGCGAGTAAACGAAATCGCCGACCAGTACGCTCGCGGCATTGCCGAACAGCGCGTTCGCAGTCGCATGCCCGCGTCGCAGATTGGACTCGTCAACCACATCATCATGCAGTAAGGTTGCGGTATGAATGAACTCGACGACCGCCGCGAGTTGATGGTGATGGGTGCCGCGATAATCAAACACGCCAGCTGCCAGGATTACGAGCGCCGGCCGTAGACGTTTTCCGCCACTGCCGACGATATACTCGGCAACTTGGCGCACCAGTGTAACGTCTGAAATCAGCCGGCTGCGGATCACTGCATCCACGACGCGCATGTCGGCAGCAACGAGGTCGTGAATAACAGGGGTCGGCATCAGGATGGCGCTGAAAAATGCAGGGCAACATTGTACTACTTTGCCTCGCCTTAAAAGCTCGGTATAATGCGCGCCTTCCGAAATTCGGTTTCCACGGGCCTTATATGTATGCAGTCATCAGCACTGGTGGCAAGCAGTATCGCGTCACTGCCGGCGAAAAGCTCAAGATTGAGCAATTAGTGGCCGAGGTCGGCAGCGAGATCGTACTCGACCAGGTTCTGATGGTGGCCGATGGCGACCAGGTCGCGCTTGGCACGCCGCTGCTCGCGGGCGCCAAGGTCAAGGCCAAAGTAATTGCGCACGGTCGCGGCGACAAGGTACGGATTTTCAAGATGCAGCGCCGCAAGCACTACCGCAAATCACAGGGGCACCGGCAAAACTTTACCGAGATTGAAATCCTCGGCATCAAGCATTAAGGAGTTGCGCTATGGCACATAAAAAAGCAGGCGGTAGTTCACGCAATGGCCGTGATTCCCAGGCCAAACGACTCGGCGTCAAGGCGTTTGGCGGAGAAACGGTCCCGGCCGGCAGTATCATCGTCCGTCAGCGCGGTACTCAAGTGCGCCCCGGCATCAACGTCGGCATCGGCCGAGATCACACTCTATTCGCGCTGATTGTCGGAAAAATTGAGTTCACTACTAAAGGTCCACGTCATAAAAAAACTGTCAACGTCATTCCTGCGTAATTCTTTTCATCGAATCAACGAAAAGCCCTGTCGCAGTAAGACAGGGCTTTTTCATTTGCGATGCTTAGCATGAAATTCATCGACGAAGCGATCATTGAAATCCACGCCGGCAACGGCGGCGACGGTGCATGCTCGTTCCGCCGTGAGAAATTCATTCCGCGCGGCGGCCCGGACGGCGGTGATGGCGGCCGCGGTGGCAGTATTTACGCGGTCGCTGACCGAAATATCAATACGCTCGTGGACTATCGCTTTGCACGCATCCACCGCGCCGGCAACGGCAAATCCGGCCGCGGCGCGGACTGCAACGGCCACGGCGCCGAAGATATCTTGTTGCGGGTGCCGGTCGGCACTGTCGTCAGTAATGCGGACAGCGGCGAAAGCGTCGCTGATCTCGTCGCGCACGAGCAGCGTGCGCTGCTGGCCAAAGGCGGTGACGGCGGGCTCGGCAATCTTAATTTTAAGTCGAGCACCAATCGCGCGCCGCGCCAATTCACACGCGGTACGCCGGGCGAATCACACAAGCTAAAACTTGAACTTAAGGTGTTGGCCGACGTCGGCCTGCTCGGCATGCCGAACGCCGGCAAATCGACCTTCATCCACGCCGTATCGGCGGCGCGCCCGAAAGTCGCTGACTACCCGTTCACCACGCTGCACCCGAATCTAGGAGTGGTGCGCGTTGACCACAACCGCAGTTTCGTGGTCGCCGATATTCCCGGTCTGATTGAAGGCGCGGCTGAAGGCGCAGGCCTTGGCCATCAGTTTTTGCGCCACCTCGTACGCACGCGGCTGTTGCTGCATATCGTCGATATCGCGCCATTCGATCCCAACACCGATCCGGTTACTGAAGCGCGCGCAATCGTCAACGAACTCAAGAAATATGATCGTCGACTCTACGAAAAACCGCGCTGGCTAGTATTGAACAAGGCCGATTTGGTCACGCCCGAGGCGCGCACAGCGAGCGTCAGGCGATTCATCGAGGATTTGGGCTGGCAGAACAAAAGCTTTATCATCTCAGCGCTGACCGGCGAAGGATGCAAGAAATTAACTTACGCCATAATGGATTATTTGGACCAGCATACAACGGGCAGCGCACATTAAGGCCAAATGCAATAACTCTACATACAGCATGTCCTCCGAACTCGCCCACGCACATCGCCTTGTCATCAAGGTCGGCAGCAGCCTAGTCACCAATCACGGCCGAGGGCTAGACGTTACCGCGCTCGCACGCTGGGCGCAGCAGATCGCCGAACTGCGCAGGCTCAAGCGTGAAGTGGTACTGGTATCGAGTGGCGCGATCGCCGAAGGAATGCAGCGCCTCGGCTGGGAAAAACGGCCGCACGCACTACACGAATTACAGGCCGCCGCCGCAGTCGGCCAGATGGGACTGATTGAAGCTTATGAGTCGTGCTTCAGGAAATACGGGTTGCTGACATCGCAAATTCTGCTCACTCATGAAGATTTGACTGACCGTAAGCGGTATTTGAATGCGCGCTCGACTTTGCGTGCGCTACTCGGCTTCAACGTGATTCCGATCATCAACGAGAATGATACGGTGGCAACCGATGAGATCCGTTTCGGTGACAATGACACGCTTGCCGCACTAGTCGCCAATCTAACCGAAGCCGACGCTCTGGTTATTTTGACCGACCAAAACGGGTTATATTCAACAGATCCGCGCAAGAGCAGCGCGGCGACGCTGATTCCGCAGGCAACGGCGGATGACCCCGACCTTGAAAAAATCGCGGGCAATGCCGGTAGTTCAATTGGTATTGGCGGTATGTTGACCAAAGTTCGCGCGGCGCGGCGGGCTGCGCGCAGCGGTGCACATACTGTTATTGCATCCGGCCTTGAGCCCGATGTGCTGGTGCGATTGGCGCGCGGCGAAAGCATCGGTACGTTGCTCACTGCTGCGACCCAGACTCTGGCGGCACGCAAGCAGTGGCTGGCCGACCAATTGCAGATGCGTGGAATCTTGAAACTGGATGCCGGTGCAATCAATGCTCTATGCAAGGATGGCAAGAGCTTGCTACCGATCGGTGTCTATGAAGTAAGCGGCGAATTCGAGCGGGGTGAAGTCGTCGGTTGCTGCGATCAACATGGCCAGGAAATCGCGCGCGGACTCATTAATTATAGTGCATCTGAAACGCGCCGAATTTTGCGCACACCAACCGCGGGAATCGAGGCTAAGCTCGGCTATATCGACGAACCCGAGTTGATTCATCGCGACAATCTGGTGCTGCTCTGACCTCTAACCGAACGTAAACGCAAACGCTTGCGCACCTGGATCGAGAAACTCGATTTCAAACGTTCGGTCCTTAATCTCGCCTCGCTGACGAATCAACTGGTAAAGACGGTGCCTGGTAACTACGCCGCGCCCCTGCTCATCGGTGTCCATACCATGATCGCGTTGCGGCGCTACGCCATCGATTTTCACTTTGAATCGCACCGGTTTCCCGTCCACCGCCGGACCCAGCACCAAATGCAGGTCGCGTGCGTGGAACCGGTACATGATTTGGCCCGGCGCGTCCACCAAGGTCGCATTCTCCGCGCCGATGCTCCATGAGCCAGCCAACCCCCATTGATTGAGTTTTAATTGCGCAGGCACATGGTAACGATCAGTCTTATTCTCGGCAACCGGCCCCGGTGAAACAAATCCGCTGACGCGTGCGTAGCCAATATAGGTTTCCGGCGAATCCTGGTCTTGCAAATCTGGCGACGCCTGGGTACCGCGAGTACTCAACGCAACGAGGCTGACCGGCGCCAGGTTACCGCCGCGTTCGTGCAGCAACTGCTGGATCACGCGTTCTGAGTGGTCGTACTCACCTTCACCAAAGTGGTGATAGCGGATGCGTCCGCGCGCGTCGATGAAGTAATGTGCCGGCCAGTAATGGTTGCCGAATGCATTCCAAATTGCATAGTTGTTGTCGATGGCGATCGGATAGTTAACGTCCAGATCGCGAACTGCTTTATCAACATTTCCTAAATCCTTTTCAAATGCAAACTCCGGCGCATGCACGCCGATCACGACTAGACCAGCGTCTTTGTACTTGTCAGCCCATGCCTTCACATAAGGAAGCGAGCGCAGACAGTTGATGCACGAATAGGTCCAGAAATCGACCAGCACAACCTTGCCGCGCAGCGCCTCCCGTGTCAGCGGCGGCGAATTGAGCCAAGCCACGGCACCGTTTAGTTCGGGGAGCATGCCTTCATCGCCAAGTGTCGCGCCATCGATCACGACTGTCGTCGGCATCGGCGCGTGAAACATGTCAATCAAGTGTTGTTCGAGCGTTGCCGTGCTGGCAGTGGATACACTGGTCAGTATGCTGCGGTCCCAGCCGAAGGCAATGACGGCGACACCTAGCAGCACGGCTATGCCGAGTCCACGCCGCACCCAGATATCTGCCACCAAGTAGCGCTTGAACACTCGCAGCAACTGTCCGCCTGCAGCCAGCGCCAGCGCCAACGAAGTCGCGGCACCCGCCGCATATACTAGCAGCAAGACTGAGGTCTCGGCGCTGGCACCGCTCAATGCTGCGCCAGTTAGCACCAACCCGAGAATCGGGCCTGCGCATGGCGCCCACAGTAATCCAGTCGCGATACCGAGCAAAAATGAGCGCCCCGGTCCTCCTTCAGCATTAGGCGTTTGAGTCAGCCGTCCACCCAATGAGACGAACGGATGCATCAGCTTTTCTGCGAGTTGGGGCGACAATAGCGTCAGCGCAAACAATGCGAGTAACACCATGGCCGCGATGCGTCCGTACTGGTTCGCTTGCACCGCCCACGCCCCGCCGACCGCCGCGATCGTCGCCACTCCGGCAAATGTTACCGCCATGCCGATCAACAACGGCAACCCGCTACGACGGAACGGCTGGTCCGATTTGGCAAAAACGAATGGCAGAACCGGCAGAATGCACGGGCTGAGAATGGTCAATGCGCCGGCCAGATAGGCAAGAATCCAAAGAATCATGCGGATTCAGTCGACGACTACTGGTAAACCTTACAACGAATCGCGATAAATATATTCACGCGTCAGCGGCAGGGTGAGCGCACCATTTGCCAGCGGTTTCCCCGCAAGCACCTGATAGACCGAGGCCCAGCCGCGTTGAAACGCAAGAGCATAGCCGGCCATGTAAATACGCCAGATACGGTATTTCTTTTCACCGACAAGCGCAAACGCTTCGTCCTTGTGTGCATCGAGTCGGTCGACCCAATGCCAGAGTGTCTTGGCATAATGCGGACGCAGACATTCGATATCGGCACACTCAAGACGACTGCGCGCCAGCATTTCGATTTCCTTCGACAGATGCGGGATCTCACCGCCTGGAAACACATAATGATCAATAAAATCGGTAATGTCCCGGCTCATGCCCCCTGAATAAAGCCCGACTGAAGTCAGCCCGTGATTCAGCACCAGCCCGCCGGGCTTGAGCAAACGGTAAATCTTGTCGAAATAAGTATGAAGATTTCTTTTGCCAACGTGTTCGAACATACCGACGCTTACGATCTTGTCGAATAGCTCACCCTCCGGAACGTCGCGGTAGTCAAGCAAATACACCTCGCAGCGACTGGCAATGCCGTACTCGGCGATTTGTTGTTGCACATATTTGAACTGGTTTTCACTCAGGGTGATGCCGGTCGCATGTGCGCCGTACTGCTCTACGGCGCGAAACATCAGAGCGCCCCAACCACAACCGATATCGAGCAGACGATCCCCCGGTTGCAACCGGAGCTTGCGGCAGATGTGGTCGATTTTCTGCTCTTGCGCCAAATCGAGGCTATCCTCTGGTTTACGGAAATAGGCGCAGGAATAAACCCGTTGCCGGTCCAGCCATAGTGCAAAAAACTCGTTCGATACATCATAGTGGCGAGTGACCGCACGCCGGTCGAACAGCCGCGTATGCCACCACCATTTCCAGCGATCGCTGTCGCGTTGTTCGAGGCCAACTTGGTCCGTGCCACAGATAGTTACCGCAAAATCCGCGATGTCGTGAATGTCGGAGTCAAGATCAATATCGCCCTCGATATAGGCTGTCGCGAATTTGCCTAAGCCGGGCGGTGCCAGTGCTTTGAGCGCAGCCGGCCGGCGCAGCACAATCTTGATTTTGGGATCGTCGCCAAATTGTAGGGTACTGCCGTTCCAAAGATCGACTCTAATCGGCACGCCAGTGGCATGCATGCGCTGTCCAAACTGATGGAGAACCCGATCCTGCAACATAACGTTTCCCGCGAGCAATTTAACGCCCGGAATCACTACCAGGCCCCAGCAGCGCGAGGGTCGCGCTGCTGGCGCGGTTCAAGGTGGAGATGACGTGCGAGTTCGTTCAGGGCGCGCTGGTAAACCTCTCGCTTGAATTCGATCACTGAATCGAGCGGCACCCAGTATTCGCTCCAACGCCACGCATCAAACTCGGGGTGGCCGCTTGCCCGCAGCTTGACGTCCCAATCGCGACCGGTCAAACGCAACAGATACCAGATCTGTTTTTGGCCCTTGTAATTGCCACGATAATCGCGGCGCGCCCACTGTACGGGAACATCATAACGCAACCAATCGCGCGTACGGCCGAGAATTTTGACGTGATGCGAAGCAAGCCCAACCTCTTCCTGCAACTCGCGGTACATCGCGTCCTCGGGAGTTTCGCCGGGTTTGATGCCACCCTGCGGAAACTGCCATGCATGCTCGTTAACTCGCTTCCCCCAAAAAACCTCATTCTTACAGTTACAAATGACAATGCCGACATTAGGGCGATATCCATCACGATCAAGCATGTGAATCCCCCTTAAAATTTGTAATTATCAGGATTTTTTCACAAATGAGTGAAGATTAAAAGTTATGACTGTTTATAGCAACAGCCGTTCCGCATCATGCGGGTTCATTGCCGCAAGGTTCTGCACAAAACGTGGAAACTCCAAGCCATAAAGCGCTTCAAGCCCCTGTGCCCGCTTTACGAGATCGCTCCAACGCGGCTGTCCGGGGCTGCATTTAAACGCAAGCGCAACGACGTTGCCCGGTCGTCCTGCCGGCAGGCACGCGACCCGCCCGTCAAACGCCTGCGCGAGACGATCAACACAAGCTCTGAAATCAAGGTCGTCACCCCACAGGTTAACGACCAGCACGCCAGATTCTCCAAGTATGCGTGCACAGTCACGGTAAAAGTCCAAAGCGGACAATGCCACGACTTGAGATTCAGCATCGTAGCCATCGACCATGATGATATCCGCCGTACGTCTTTCATCGCTCAAATAATCGGCACCATCACCGACCAGAACGTTGAACCGTACATCGCCTGCCGGTAAGTAGAAAAACTCGCGCGCAATTGCCACCACTTGCGGATTAATTTCGACTGCGACCACTTGCGTTGCGGGAAATCGATGGTAAATGAATTTCGCAAGCGAGCCCCCGCCCAGCCCAACCATCAGCACCCGTTGTGGATCGGGATGGAACAACAAAAATGCCATCATGCTACGCGTATAGGAAAGCTCGAGATCATTCGGGCGCGCCAGCCGCATCGAGCTTTGCACCGTGTCACTGCCGATATATAGCGTGCGGACCCCGGATTTTTCACTGACGTAAGCCGCCGCTTTGTCTTTCTCGAATCTACGTATGCGTCGTCTTTTGAATAAACTCATATTATTGTTGGTTCGGGAATATGTCTAGGTTCGGTAGAATAACTACTTTAAAATATATTGCTATCCATGCGAGTTTCCCAGTTTTTTTTACCGACCCTCAAAGAAGCGCCGGCCGAAGCCGAGCTTGTCAGTCATCGACTGATGCTACGGGCCGGCCTGATCCGCCGCATGGCTGGCGGCATCTACACGTGGATGCCGCTGGGGCTGCGCATTTTGCGCAAAGTTGAGAATATCGTGCGCGAGGAGATGGACCGTGCCGGTGCCATTGAACTTAGCATGCCGGTAGTGCAACCTGCCGAGCTGTGGCAAGAGTCTGGGCGTTGGCAGGCCTATGGCCCGGAGCTGCTTCGTTTTAAAGATCGGCATGAGCGCGATTTTGTGATCCAACCAACCTCGGAGGAAGTCATCACTGATATCGCGCGCAATGAATTGCGCAGCTATCGCCAATTGCCGATCAACTTCTACCAGATTCAGACCAAGTTCCGCGATGAGCGCCGGCCACGCTTCGGTGTTATGCGCGGCCGCGAGTTCGTGATGAAGGACGCCTACTCGTTCCACGCCGACAAGACCAGTCTCGACCAGACCTACCGCGCCATGTACGATTGCTACGCTCGCATCTTCACGCGACTCGGCCTCAAATTCCGTGCGGTCGCTGCCGATACCGGCGCTATCGGTGGTACCGGTTCGCATGAATTTCACGTGCTCGCCGATTCCGGCGAGGATGCAATCGCGTTTTCACCGACCTCGGATTACGCCGCCAACATTGACCTTGCTGAAGCAGTCACGCCGAAAGTACCACGCATGGCGCCACGACAAAACACGGAGAAGGTCGAGACGCCAGGTAAAACTACATGCGAGGATGTCGCAGGTTTTTTAAAAATCCCGCTTCAGAAAATAATTAGAGCTATCGCGGTGATTCGCGAAGATGTCCCCCAAAACGCGGAGTCTTTCCATCGATTCGCCATGCTACTTGTTCGGGGGGATCACATCCTAAATGAAATTAAGACAAAAAAAATCCTAGGCCGATTCCGTCTTGCAAGCGCGGAAGAAATCATGCAAACGCTCAAGTGCAGACCAGGTTATATTGGGCCAGTTAGCAATGAGATATTTACATTGTATGTGGACCGCACAGTTGCAGCGATGAGCGATTTTGTCTGCGGCGCCAATGAGGAAGGCTATCATTTAACAGGCGTTAACTGGGGCCGCGATTTAAAAGATATGCCATCGGAATTTGTCGTAGATCTGCGCAACGTTATCGCCGGCGATCCAAGCCCAGACGGCAAAGGCACGCTTGAAATCTGCCGCGGTATCGAAGTCGGTCACGTGTTTCAGCTCGGCACCAAGTATTCACAGGCGATGAGCGCGACTTTTCTCGATGAGTCCGGGCAATCGTGCTTGACGGAGATGGGCTGCTACGGCATAGGTATTACCCGCGTCGTCGCCGCCGCGATCGA